>PR_CR_10_Liq_2_inCRDRAFT_1000200_pt1 | contig 17275 bp, 19 predicted proteins | sample PRCRCaboRojoPR_FD_10245 | JGI IMG/M metagenome (IMG submission 10245) | reverse complement strand
CCACCTGATGCTGATGCAATGCTTGTGTGTAAAATCGAAGAGAACGGTCAGGTATTTCAAGTCAACTACTGGTATGAGTCTATGGATGAAGCCTACGAGGTCAAGAAGTACTTTGACACCAACATGGAACCATTGGAGATAACACATGGGTAAAGACATTCTAGTGGTTCCTGATCCACACGCGCACCCTGAGTTTGATAATGACCGTGCTGATTGGCTTGGTAAACTCATACTAGACCGTAAACCAGATGTTGTTGTCAATATGGGGGATACGTTTGATATGCCTTCCTTGAGCAGCTACGACAAGGGTAAGGCTAGTTTTCACGGCAACTCTTACGAAAAAGATATTGTATCTGGGGTTGATTTCCTTGATCGTATGTGGCACCCTATTCGCAAAGCAAAACGAAAACGGCCTCGTAGTGTGTTCCTTGTCGGCAACCATGAGCAAAGACTTAAGAAAGTTCTTGAGTATCAGCCTGAACTTGGGAGTTCTAAGAAATACGGCATAGGTTACAAAGACTATCAGTTGTCGGATTATCACCATGATATTGTCTACTATGAAGGCCAAACTCCCGGTATCTGCACCATTGAGGGCGTTAGTTTTTCTCACTATCTCATCAGTGGCGTCATGGGTCGTCCTATTGGCGGTGAGCATCACGCTGCTAGTCTTATCTCCAAAACCCATTCTTCTTGCGTTGTTGCTCATACCCATACTGTCGATTGGGCTGTTCGTAGCACTGTTACTGGTAAAGTTGTTATGGGGCTTGTTGCGGGTGTATTCCAAGACTATGACGCAAAATGGGCAGGCAGTTGCAATGACTTGTGGTGGCCCGGACTTGTCTACCTACGAGGAGTTGAAGATGGAAGATATGATCCAGAGTTCATCTCATTGGGCGCGTTACGGAGGGAATACTCTAGATGAGTAAACGCTCTAGCTTTGAAAAGGTGCCTAAAGATTTCTACGCAACGGTTGACCCCAATGCACTGCCGCCTAAGTTTATTGAGTTCATCCGGGGTAAAACTTATGCAGAGCCTTGCTGTGGTGAGGGTGATCTTGTAGACCTCCTTGCTGATGTGGCTTTGTGTCGATGGGAATCTGATGTAGAGTATCGTGGGTGTGGTAAGGTTTGGGACGCTATGTGCCTATCGGAACATGAACTTGAGAGGTGTGATCTGATCGTTACTAACCCACCGTTTTCTCGTGATGTGCTGTTGCCTATGATTGACCACTTCATTACGTTGAAACCTACTTGGCTTTTGCTCCCCTCAGGATATATGAACAATAAGTACTTCAGTCCTTATATGAATCGTTGCAGTAAAGTAGTTAGTATAGGTCGCCTGAAGTGGTTTAAAGATAGTAAGTATAAGTCAACAGATGATTTCTGCTGGTATTTTTGGGAGCGCCATGCAGAGGAAGACACACAGACAGTTTTTATAGGACGGAGTTAATATGCTAACACAAGACCAAATTGATGAATGGGAAGAATCGGAAAGCTACTACAGTGGTGTTGAGCCTGAGACTCGTGATTACATGGCTGTAAGTGAGATGGTCAAAGAGTTTGCTAAAGTCACAGAGCAGCAACCAACACCAAGTCTCTACGTGAAGTTGATTGGTGAGGAGCTTGATGAATGGCTTAAGGAAGGGATGATCCGTAGTGAGAACGACTTAAAAGAACTTGCTGACCTTGTATATGTGATCTACGGCTATGCTAATGCTATGGGTTATGACCTTGATGAAGCTATCCGTCGAACACACGAGAATAACATAGGGCGATGTGTTCAACCTGATGGAACCGTTAAGCGGCGTGAGGATGGTAAGATCATTAAGAACAAATCTTACCCTAAAGTAAATCTCTCCGACCTTGTATAACTGAAAGAACAAAGGAAAATACTGAATGACTGGACCGACTATCCCCGTAGCTCAGTGGGCAGACGAACAGAAATACCGACAAGAGGGTGAAGAATACGGGCAGAAGGTAGCGCGAGTAGCCCAAGCCCTAAGCGACAACCAAGACCACTTCAATAACTTCCGTGACATCCTCAAGGAGCAGCGGTTCCTTCCCGGTGGACGTGTGCAGGCGGCAGCAGGTTCTTATCGTCGAGTGACGGCCTTTAACTGCTTCGTGATGAAAGATGTACCAGACTCTATGGAAGGCATCATGGATGTGGCTAAAGAGGCTGCTATCACTATGCAACTTGGCGGTGGCGTAGGGTATGACTTCAGTGGTATCCGTCCTCGTGGTTCGCGTATCAAGTCTATTGGGTCTCAAGCAAGTGGCCCTGTGTCCTTCATGGGGATTATGGATGCTACCTGTAAGACCATCGCCAGTGCTGGTCATCGCCGTGGTGCGCAGATGGGGTGCCTTCGTGTAGATCACCCTGACATCATGGAGTTTATTGCTGCTAAGGCTAACCACGACCAACTCACCCAATTCAATATCTCTGTACTGGTAACTGACGCTTTTATGGAAGCTGTGAAGACTGACAGTGACTTTGATCTTGTGTTTGATGGGAGAACTTTTGACACTGTTCGTGCGCGTCACCTTTGGGAAACTATCTTGCGTAATACTTGGGATTGGGCAGAGCCGGGGGTTATCTTCATTGACCGTGTGAACCAGATGAATAACCTTTGGTATTGTGAGGATATCTCAGCTACAAACCCATGTGGCGAACAGCCTCTCCCTGAGTATGGGGCCTGTCTGTTGGGCAGTTTTAACCTGACCAAGTACATCAAGAGAGTTGACCATGAGGGTGTTTTTGATTGGGGTCTTCTTGAGCATGACATTCCTCATGTAGTCCGCGCTATGGATAACGTCATTGATGAAACTACCTACCCACTCAAAGAGCAAGAAACAGAAGCTAAAAACAAACGGCGTATGGGTCTTGGTGTAACTGGTCTTGGGAATGTTCTTGGTGCTTTGGGTATCAAGTATGGTAGTGATGGAGCTAAAGCGTTTACCCGTAAGGTTCTCAAACTGATTGCTAACCGTTGCTATATGGCTTCTGCAAGTCTCGCTGCTGAGAAGGGTTCCTTCCCTCTGTTTGACAAGGAGAAATACCTGCGTGGTAAGTTTATCCAGAAACTTGACAGTGACGTTCAAGAGGCTATCTCTAAGGTCGGTATTCGTAACAGCCACCTGACTAGTATTGCACCTACAGGGACTATCAGTCTCACAGCAAACAATGTGTCTAGTGGTATTGAGCCTGTGTTCTCTCATTACTACGACCGGACTATCCAGACTTTTGATGGGCCTATGGTGGAACGTGTAGAAGACTATGCTTATCGTGAGTGGGGTATTAAGTGTGACACAGCGGACAGTATCTCTGTTGAGGATCACGTAGGGATGCTTAATGCTGCTCAGGAGTGGGTTGATAGTGCTTGCTCTAAGACTTGTAATGTTGGTGAGAGTGTTACTTGGGAGCAATTCAAGGATGTGTATCTTCAGGCTTACGAAGGTGGGGCTAAAGGTTGCACTACTTTCCGTGCTGCTGGTAAACGCTTTGGTATCCTTAATGCTAGTGCTTCTGAGGATGTTGTTGAGGAACCTGAGCAAGCCCCTGATGAGACTGTCGTAGAGGGTGGAGCTTGTTATATCGACCCTGAGACTGGCATCCGTAGTTGTGAATAGCCCGTGTGTTCGTGTGTGCAAAGTCCACGAGGATAAGTGCATAGGCTGTGGGAGGACTATAGAACAAATCAGACTGTGGTCCTCCTACAGTCACCAACAAAGACAAAGTATAATGGAGAGCCTTAATCGTGCAACAGAAGCCCAAGCCAAAGACCCGGAGGACTAGGACTAAACACGATGAAAAGAAACAACCTATACACTTGGTGCCGCGAAATGAAAGACAGCAAGACTACTTGGAAGCACTTAAAAACTCGGATCAAGTTATTGTTTTTGGGCCTGCTGGGTGCAAGTCTGGTGACACCCTTATCCACTACAGGCGGGGTAAGCGTAATAGCAGTCGGACCCTAACCCTAAAAGAGTTTGTCTCTAAGTTTAATGGTGGTAAAGATCACATAGGACGACCTTGGGATACCTCCATCCCCACATATGTCCAATCTATTAATCAAGACACAGGGGAGATTTTCTACAACATTGTGGAAGGCGCTTGGTACACCGGCTGGAAAAAGTCTGTCAGGATTTCCACTGACAACAACGGGTCAGTTGACATCACTCTAGATGACAGTGTCTTATTGGAAGACGGGAGCTTTAAAAAGGCTGGGGAGGTCGCCGTCGGTGATAGGCTTTTGTGCAAAGGTAGCATGGTTTGTGCGAGCAGTGGTTCCCGTGTCAAATACGAACGTAAAAAAGATCGCGTTGTAGTAGAGGGCTTGAAGTATTATCTTGGTGGCTGGGATAAATTTGTAAAGGAGAATGGTAAAACCTACCACTACAAACGTAACCATAGGGCAAGGCTTGTCATAGAGGCAGATATAATGTCTGTTCCTTACGACCAATACATCCATGACCTAAAGCACGACCCCTACCATAACCACATGTTTGTTCTTGCGCCTGATATTGAGGTGCATCACATTAACGGAGACTGCTCTGATGATCGACTAGAAAACCTCAAAGTGATGACCAAAGCGGAACACGCTGCATTGCATTCTAGAGAGAATGTCAAAAACTTTAACCGAGAGTTTACTCAAGTTTCTACTGTCACCTCTGTAGAACCCTTGGGGCAGGTTGAAGTCTATGACCTAACTATGGAGGCACCTTGGCACAACTTTGTCGTCAACGAAGGTATAATCGCACACAACACTGGTAAGACCTATTGTGTAGCTACCTTTGCTGCTAATCAGTACCACCTGAAGAACATTCATAAGATTGTTATCACAAGACCTCATGTGGCTGTAGGAAAAGATATTGGCTATCTGCCGGGATCACTAGAGGAGAAGTGTGCGCCTTGGGCTTTACCTGTCATAGATGTCCTAGAGAAGCACCTTAGTAAAGGGGTTGTAGAGACAGGACTAAGGAATCAGAACATTGAGGTAGCTCCTCTGGCCCTTATGCGTGGTAGGTCTTTTGAGGACACCTTCGTGATTGTAGATGAGGCACAGAATATCACACTACCAGAACTTAAGATGTTGGTTACTCGTATTGGTGAAGGTTCTAAGTTGGTTCTTAATGGTGATGTGCAACAAAGTGATCTTAAGGAAGCTGACGGGTTGACTAAGTTGGTCCACTACACAAAAAAGTATATGCTGCCTATTCCCATCATTGAGTTTACTATTGACGATGTGGTTCGAAGTGATATATGTAGGGAGTGGATCAAGGTCTTCACAGAGGAGGGAATCTAATATCCAGATCAAAGGGGATCACTAAAGATTGTGATTGGATTATAGGATGAGATACATGAGATACTGGGAATACATCAGAGAGGAAGGACGGAAAGTGGACAGTGGGAAAATCGCTAGTGATGGCGGGCCTTCGGAGTATTATGATTTTCCAGAGGGCTGCTCTACGCTAAACGACTTAATTGAGTATAAAGATATGTCATTTGCACAGGGGAATATCTTTAAGGCCGCATATCGACTTGGCAATAAAGAAGGGATTTCTCTTGAGTATGACTTGAAGAAAATAAAATATTATGCTGATCGTATGCTTGCACAGATTGGAAAAGACCAATGCTGACGCAAATACTACTCGTAGCTAACCTAGTGGTTGCCCTACTCTTAGTTATGGTAGTTGGTTACATCTGGAGATGGGTGTCCTCAATGTCCGTTATCCTCACCTATACCACTCTCTACCTAAACGAAAGGTTTGAGGACTTCGGGAGTAAACAATTTAAGGGGGTGGAAGATGATTAACAAGCGTGTGTTGCGATAAGGTACACTCCAAAAAGGGTCTGTAGTAGAGTATAAAGCGGCAAACCAGAGGCCCCGAAACACCCAAAGCCTTCTTAGGTGAGTACGCTGTTAGGCCGCACCAAGGCCGATAGGCCGACGCGCTATTGCGCTGGAATAGAAAAAACCCCCGCTACTTTCGTAACGAGGGCTACAGAGGCTCACTAGGGGTAAAACCTTAGTGGGCTATTTCTTTTTCCAGAGGCTTGCGATAGAGCGACCAATCTCACCGGGGCTAGGCAACAACCAGCCAAGGACTAACAACAAGATCACCCACACAGGAACTTCATTGACCACAACAGTCTCAACACTATCCGATTTTACTTTGTTGTTGTCTGCTGTCTGTCGGATATCCCTCGCCTTGGGCCTCACTAGCGTCTGCTCTGTAACGTTGGTAGTCCCTACTGTCTGGCTGTTCGTCTTCCCAGCTTGAACGTTGGCTGCTAAGTTGGGACCACCGCCTGTCAGCAGGCTGAGAGGACTGCCTGAGCAACCCGCCATTAGGAGCATACCACTGAAGGCCAAAGGCAAGAGCGCCGAACGTGAATATCGGGAATGTAAGTATTTCGACAAGTTCAGGCTCCTTTGTTTCTACAAGATATACTAACCACACAAACAGCAGGAATGCAACCTCTCTCTTGTAGGTTTTACTTTTGGTCTCTGTTTCTTTCGATTGCATCTCGGATAGCCTTTAGGTTCTCATCAATACGAGCGAGCATTACGGCTTGGCTCTGTACGATATTCTCCACAGTCTCAATACGAACTTCATGCCGCAGTATTTGCTGACGGTTCATCTCGACATCACTACGAAGAGTAGCAACAAACCAAATAACGGCAACAGTCTGTGCAATAATCGCTAGGATGAATGTGATAGGGACACTCTTGTTTAAGTGCCATTGGTTGTCGCTCATTTGTAACTCTTCCAGCTAAGTTGAAAATCAGTATTAGCACCCTTCGCTATATTCAGAGGTGCTGCTAAAAGCTGTAGATTGCCTACATTATGTTCTCCGCCACGAGATAATGGTACGATGTGGTCAACATGCATCTCTACACCTGTTATCCTAGAGAATCTCTGCGCTAATTCATACATAGCCAGCACACCTTCACGGTCGTAATCCTTAGGTATGGCGTCCCTCAACCTAGCTTTACGTTTCCGTGTTTCTTCGTTGTGAGCGGCCCTACGGTGAGGAAGCTTAGCTCTTTCACGATCATAAGCACGAAGCTCATCCCTTTTGGACTGCCTGCGTTTTTTGTCATACTCAGATTTAGCAACGGGGTCATAACGAGCTTGCTGTCTAACAACAAGACAAGACCTACAGAGCTTTCTTCTGCCATATTTACATCTAGGGCTTTTAACTAAGTCCTCTAGACTTTTCTCTAGCTGACAGTCATTACATACTCTAGTAATTATGCCGGATAACTCTTCCATGATAACTCCCAATGAGGCCCATCAGGAAATGGTTTTCTCCCTTGAGACCGTCTCGTTTCAATGTAATCATCTGCGGCTTCTTCCGCAAGACCCTTCCAAGAATAAAAAGGAGAGATATGCCACGCGCCACCCCACTCAAGGTCTACATCAAGTTCCTCAGCAGCTTGCTTCATAGCATCAGCAATAGGGTAGAAGTACTCCCAGTCCCAAGACAAAGGGTAGGGCGCAAGGTCTACAGCATGGCCTGTCAAGTGCCGAGAGTTCATAGTCTGACTAGCACCCTTAGCTACTAGTTGGCGCTGGCGTTCAATATTACGAACACCCTCAATCACGCTGAAGTCTTGTTCAGTGATCTCAATGGCACGTTTCACTACAGCAATCAAGTCAGGGTGTACTCCTGAAAGGTTCTGCATACTGCGTTGAGAGAGTTTGTACATTGCTTTATCCTTATCTCTAGGTTTTCATCTTTGTGTCGGACGACTTGCCATTGGCGCTACCCGCACAAGTAAATACAGGCGACCATCTTGACCTCGTTTGGAGTGCTGAACGTCACGTCCTCACGCGCTTTGGCGACGGTGTAACTGCGTAGAATGTCGTCTGCCTGCTTCATCCCTTTACCGGGTGTGCTAGATGTGACGATAAGGTCGCCCTTGGAGATGTTGCCACCTTCGCCGCAGACATTGATACTACCCTCGCCTACGGAGTTGACGTTCACAAGATCGTAGTCATCCTCATAGTCAGAGACGTTGGTGTGAGTAATGATAGGACCAGCAGGTTCTTCTGGTGTTGAGACGTGTGCCGCTTGTGCAGCTTCTGTTGCAGCTTGATCTACGAAAGCGGCTGGTGTGTGCCAATGCGGATGAACCCTCGCAAGAACTCCAACAGCACCCTTTTGATTGGCTGAAGAAGAAACCTCAAACTCAGTGAAGTTGTCTGTCAGGTCTCTGACAACGATTGGACCATCAACTACAATATCCCCAAGTTCATAGGTTGCTAGTTTGGAAATCATACCATCGTGACGACCAGTGAACGGGTTATAGCCACCACCGCTGGTGTCGTAGTAGCCGCCAGATCGAACGTCTACGCCATAACCACCCCCGGCATTGGAAACCCCAATCCACGCCCTGCCACCTAAGCCGCTACTCATCCCCGCGTTGAGTGTCATGTGAGGACCAAAGGCGTTAGAGCCACTACGGGTATTGTCAAGCTGGAGTGTCCAACCGCCGTCTGATTTGAACAGAGCGCAGCCGCTACCCGCGCGTGTGTGTTCTGAGTAGAGTGCGTAGACACCAAGCTGGTTGTTGTAAATATATGTTGAGTTGGGCTTTCCGGCTACGTTAATTTGAACGCCGATACCACTGCTGAGCGTATTAATACTACCAGCGGTCACCTCCCCAAGATTGGCGGTAATAGCAGCGAGGTCCGTAACTGCAATCTTATCCGCAGAGACCGCACCAGCTTCAATCTTACCGGCAGTAACTGCATTCGTCCTGAGTTGAGCAGTATCCACAGAGTTTGAAGCAAGTTTTGGTGTAGTGATCGCAAGGTCATCAATCTGAGTGGTAGTGATACTGCCCGGAGCAATATCTCCGATAACAGCTAACCAAGACGAGCCATTCCACTCGTACAACTTCTTGTCGGTTGTCAGGAATACGAAGTCGCCTGCACTATAGCCCGCCCCGGAGGGCAAAGAAGAAACTACATCAATTCTAGCAGCACCAATCTCCTCACGAATATCAGAAACCATTTGAGCGGCGCTGATGAAGTTCGTGGTTGCGTCATTTGATAGACTAGGAGGACCCTCGTTACCGCTAAAATCTTCCGCCGTCACCCAGTAGTAGTATACGGTATTGTCATCCAAGCCCACGTCCCTGAAGGAAGGAGTTTGAGAAGACCCAACAACCGTTGCAGACGCAAAGTTATCAGCCAAGCTACGGTAAATGTTGTATTGCTTCAGGTCTTCAAGATTTGACCCGTCTGTGTTCTGTGTTGGTGGTGTCCAAGAGATAACCGCAGACTGGAAATAGCCTGTCGCAATTACATTTGTTGGTTCATTTGGAGATGTCGTATCAGCAGTGGTGTCAAACGTCACAGACCGCCATTCAGAGGGTTGTGCGAAGCTATTAACAGCGCGAACCCTGATATGGTAGATCGTATTATCCACAACCGGAATGATGACATACTCAGTGGCTGGGTTGTAGACCAGAGTCCCTGTGTAGTTTAGAGAGTTGCGTTCTGGTGATGCTAGGAGTTCAGCCCTTAGTTGTTCTTCCGTAAGAGACGACCCGCCACCCGTGTTGTAGTAGTCAAAGCCATCTTGGGCAGGTTGACGGTAAAGCAACTCAATAAAGGCTTTGTAGATAAACTTTTCACGGTCCGTTACCGCGTCAGCTTCCTCAACAATCCCACCGAGTGCATCATAGTCGATGGCAGTGTTTTTCGTCCACTCAACGCGGTAATAGCCTGTCGTGCTTGGATGATCCCAATCCACGAGAATACTATTGATAAAAATTCCTGCGGCGTTGGTAGACCCATTGGCTGTTGCTGTTAGATTGGTAACAGGCTCAACAATGCCACTTAGATTTGTATCGTTTCCAATAATTTCAAATTCTTCGGCATTCCAATCGAAAGCAGCCTCTGAGGTCTCCCTTAGAGTTAGCGTGATGCGGAGGTCTCCGGCCTCTTGATTGCTGCCAAACTTCCACCCGACAACCTCAAACTCTTTCTCATCCCATCCGTACCGATCAATGGTCAAGGATATGATCTCGCCAACATCCACATCAAAGGCGTTTAGACCGAAATCAGCCGTAAACGTCATCTGCTCTCGACCACGGAACAACGTCATTTTCGCAAGGCGTTGTGCGGCGGAAGAACTGGTCGTGAAGGGGAGATCAAGGTTCAGCGACTGAGGTACACCCCCATCCTGCTCTGTGAAGCTACCTATACCTTCAGAAACCACAGGAGGATAGTCCGCCGCGATGTACCTCTGATTTGCGTCTGTGAAGACACCCTGAACCCTATTGAACTGATCTCGAAGGTTCACACGGGTCTGCAAACTGATTTCAGACCTAAGATCGTCCAGTGTCAAATTCTTCGACGGTGCGTTGTATTCACCAACCCGCAGTCTCCACTTGCCGCCGCCCCAATAGAGAGTACCAGCGCAGGCTGTGACCATCTCCTGCAAAACATCGCCATAGAATTGGTCTGCCCTCACCACACCATTGATGGTGTATCGTTTTTCTGTGCCGCCTGCGTCTAGTGGTACGTTCTCATCACAAGTGTTCGCAGCAGCAGAGAACACAACGTCATCAATCTCAGGGTCGTTAAGCCCGTACTCGCTTCGAATGAAGTCCCTGACACAAAGCGCCGCGTTGTTCGAATAACCTGTCGTTTCGGTACGCGGATCGTAGACCTTTTTGCCTCTGATCTTTGCCGTAACCGTGGGAATACCGTTCTGGAATACCTCGCTTGAATAAGAGAACCGAACGAAGAGGTAGGCAATTCCATTACCCACGAAGGACTGTTTGGTCGGTTGGCCTTCTCCTCCGAAATTCTGACTATCTTCGTCAGGCTTGCCGGTATTGAAGAACACCGTTTCAAGAGATTCTACGGACGAATTGGCGAAAGTATCGTCATAGGAAGTCTGATTGCCCAGATGGTAGAAGATTCGCACCTCGTGCCGAGATTCGCGGTCATCTGACCAATTCGGATTCGTGACCCACCCTGCACCTTCTCTAATACCGTTCGAATACACTCCTTCAGGATACCTATCCTCAAGAAACGGCGGAATTTCTTTACTGGCGCTCGCATACCCGTCTTCTGAAAGAGTTACCTCTTCATCGTTGAGGTAGATCGCCTCCACGCTTTCGATCTCATGCGCGGCAAGGGCGATAACCTGATAGAGAACACTACCGTCACGGGTTGTCTCAAGGTAAGTGATGGTGCCACCCTTACGGGTCTCGCCGTAGACAATATCCTGCGCTGCCGCTGCTTCACGGGAATTGACCAAAATACTTTGCTTGGGGGTTGGCGGCAGGGGAGTCAGTGCGGCAACAGCCCACGACGTTACTAGAGATAGACCGACTGATACACCCAAGACTGCCAAGTTGAAACCGACGACACCAAGAGCGGCTGTAGCGGCGGCGGTTGTTGAGAATCCGCCGAGTGCAAGAACAATAGATTCGGCCCTTGGGCTTCGCTCCCAAGAGTTCGGGTTGGCTATTACATTGAACGGTTCTTGACGCTTCATTTTGCTACCCAAGCCTTATCTATTGTTTCAATAGGGTGATAGATCAAACCATTGGACCCTAGGAACACCGCTTTAGTTCCTACAGAAATACCCAATGCGCTTCCTATAGCCCACCTGCGGGCTTTCTGTGTTGTTACGAGTGCACCTCGTGGCGGTATGTACTCGATTCTCTTCAACTTGCTGTCTACGGCCTTGTTGAAATCCCAAAAACCATATTCAGAGCGCAACTCTTCCTTCCGCAACAAGCGTCCGTCTTTCATATACCGGCCCAGCCAATCCTCAGACCAACCATACCCGTACATCTCTTTCCATGCGTTGTTCGTGAAGATAAGGCAGTCGTGTTCTCCCCACTTGAACGGCTTGTCCTTTACGGACTTCAAGTATTTAGGAAGATTATGTGCCCCGAAATCTGACGTTTTTGTCTTGGATTTGAGCGACAAAGTCGAAGAATGTGTCATTCGGATACCGGGTTTTATGGCTCAGGGAAGTATATCGACGGTTGGATGCGCGTTCCAGTTCAACCAACTTGCTGTCCACAGTAACGCTGATCGTGCCGGACTCTGCTCCGTCCTCAATGACCATTTGATTGAGACTACCAGAAAACACCTCAACAAAATCGTCAACATCTCGCACACCCCAAAGAACACGCACTTTTCGACGCTGATAAGGTTCTTGCAAGGCAAGCGACACAACTTCCGGCGGCATGCCGCTGATGGTGAGCGTAATGTTCTTGGCAGATAGATCAGCAACCTCTTCTAGTCCACTGATATTAACAAGGTCTCCGCCGCCTGTGTAGGTCTGACCGTCAATCGTGCGCTCACCATACCCCGTCCAGAGGCGCAGCGGGGCACTATCAAGATCAATCTCTACTGCGTAGAACGGCTGTACTTCGGGTTGGGCTAGAGCCGTTAGAATATCCGCTGGAACTGTTCTGGACATTAGATGTCCTCCATTGCGTCAAATTGAATGCTGTACGCTGAACTACTACCAATACCCCACTGAGTAGAGTTAGAGGTTAAGCGGAATACACCCTTTGGGTTAGTGAGAGTAGCTGTAGCTGTTGTGTAGTCATCCCTAAGAGCGGGCCATATCTCTAGGGTGCCATTTCCTGACTTATCTACAAGTACCTTATGCAGTTTGGCAGTAGCACCAGAGCCTAGCTGAAAGTAGTCACCAGCCTTAAGGGTGCCAGCCATAGCTACAGTAACACTACGATCACCTAATGAGCCTGTAATGGTAGCACTTGTAGCTGTACCCTGAGGGCTAGTCCTATTAGGATCACCCAAGAGGAAAGTTCCATACTGCCCACGTAGGGATAACAGGAAAGCTACCCAAGGTTCTGCAAGGTCTTTACGCACTGTAGGGATAGTTACACTAGCAGACCACATCTCACCAGAGTAAGCATGTACCTGAGTGGAAAACGTGAAGGGGGACCTAGACACAGCTACAGCGTTAGTGGCACTGAGTTGGATGTCAGCAATACCAATATCTGTAGGTGTACTAACTGGGTAAGAAATCGCCATACTTAGAAGCTCCTTCCGTAGGAACCACCCCTACGCTTTGCGTCTACTACTGCTGCTTTAGTTGCTTCAGTAATTCTTGGGATTTCCCCACGTATGATACGCTTCACTGAATCATCTCCGTTAGCAGAGATATTGAAGTTGTTGTTGACAATAACAGGCTGACTTGAGCCTTCCATTTGAACACCCAGTTTACCGTTCTTACCACGCTTGAGAGGCATGATAGCTTCTGGCCCCGCCTCACCCATAACGCCGATGCCCTTGGAGTGTCCGAACATTGTGGGCGAATTAACAACGCCACCATTGGCGAAGAACTCTACGCCTCGGTTGAAAGCACCGCCGTCAGCCTTGAAGATCGTGCTAATGATGTTTCCTACCGCCGTCGCAGCGGGCTTAGCAACCTGCTGTTGATATATTGCTAGGATGATATTACGGAGCATGCCTCGGAACGCATCCTCAACAGACTTGGAGCCATCCACGAACGACATGAAGGCGTTTTCAATGTGCCCCTCAACCGTGTCCATCAACTGTTGACGCTGCTGTTCGGCTTCCATCAACTTGCGCGTCTCAATTTCGGTCTTGATGAGTTGCTCAATACGTTCACTATACGTCGAAGACAGACCTTCTTCGATCCCTTCAAGTCTCTTCTTGATTTCAGCGGAACGCTCAAGGGCGTAAGCATCATCCTCGTTCAGCCCGACGAGTTGGCGCTTCAATGCCGCTTCTTGGTTCAAAGTCTCAAAATACTCCTTAGCCTGTTGCGCTGGTGACACGGTTGCTGCGCCGCCCCCTCCTCCGCCGCCTGAAGATCCCCCAAAGTTAGGTAGAGGGACACCTGCCGTTCCTCCCGGTTGGTAAGCTATTTGAGCGCGCGGATCATATCTTTGAATCTCGGCTGCTGTTGGCCCTCCTCGGCCTGCACTACGGCCACGTCCAACCCCTTGGGGGTCATAAGTGTAAGTACCACCCATAAAGCGCCCAAGTACAGTCTTGCCGAAGGCGATAGCCTTGTCTAGTGCTTTTTGTATGGGACCTGAAAAGTCAATTCCTGACGCGGCCTTAAAGGCACTTACGATACCTTCAGCAGTAACTTTAAGAGCCTCCCCGGCGGCTTGCGCTGCTTCAGTCATTTCAGCGAGGACTTTTGCGTTTTCCCCGGCTTTCTCCACCTCAGAATTTATATCTTGTTGTAGAGAAAGTTCTGTAGCCAATTTCGCCAACATTTTTTCAACTTCAGGGGTTAGAATCCCCCTAAGCATCAATGCCTCTGAGATGCTCTCTACTTGTTCCCGCAACTCCTCTTTGGTTTCCCCATCAAGTCTTTTAAGTTGCGTAGCTAAAAACACTGCCTCTTGTCTTGATTCTAATCCTAATGCACTTTTAAAATCAACTTCTGAAAAAGCCCCGAGTACCTGACTTCTGACATCAAAGGACTTAATTTCTTGTAGGACAGCATTAAGTGGCGCTTCAAGCTGTTGGCGCAATGTCCTCATTTGGACACGTTCAAGAATCCCTAGAATGTCATTAAAACTCTGCTTTGCTTTTTCTGCTTGTTCAGAGAACTCACGGGCAATCCCGTCAAGCCTGATTTCCTTTATGTTTTTAAGGGTTGAAGCCAACTCTTGAAATTGTTCTTCCGTGTCAGCCGCCGCTTTTTTAGCTTCTAGTAATGGCGCTACGAAAGCAGTCCCGATTGCAACGGCAGCACCAGCGATAGCACCACCAGCCCCAAAGATACCTGCAAGCTGTGAGAACTGTTGACCAAAAGCTACAGCAGCGTTAGTGCCACCTTGAAGCTGAACTGCAAAGTCACCTACCTGATAACCAACTTGTTGAAGGCCAACAGAAGCAAAACGCTTAGACCTTTGTTGCGCCCTTGTAGCTGCCCTACCGAACTGGTTAAAAGCAACTTCAGAGGTTTTTCCCATAGCTCTCATACGGGAGTTTACAACATCAATAGCGTCAGAATTATCCCTCTTCCAGTTCCGAATCTCTCTACGAGCCTCAACTATATCCGAGAAATCGAAAACGTACTTTGCGTCAGCCATTTGCTACCCTAATAAACACTTGATCCAACCTCTTGATAGCCTGCACATCCCAAGCCTTAAGTGGTGTCTCAGTGAGTTCCTTCCATGCTTTAAGTTCAGTGTAGGTAATCGGGTTGGGGCCAGAGAAGCCAGCAGTTCTAGCAGAGTTTAAACTACAAAAGGCAGACCACAGATACATCAATAGCGAAGGAAATTGTGTCGGGTTGTCCAATGCTTTCGGTGTAAATCCAGTCTGCCTTTCTACTTGTTGTAAGTGTTCTCTTTCGGTGATGCCTTGTTCATCTGTCTTATTCAACTGGAACTCAAACTCAGCCCAAGACAGTAAGTCAGACATCAACCTTTCGTAAAAACGTCTGCCGAGTTCTCCTCTTCCTGAAGCTGCTCGACAATCCAGAATGCTTTGCTGTATACGTCTTTAGCAGTCTTGACGTTAAACTCTACCCACTCACCGCCGTAGTAAATCTGCCAAGCCACAGTAGTCTCAGCCATCACCTCAATACGGTCTTGTTCAGCTTCATAAAGGTCTACATCAACATCAGTAGTCTTAGCCTTCTGTGCAGCCTTGAGATACTTCTGAGTGCGCTTATATTGTGCTTGTTTGTACTCAGCAGTGTGAGGCAGGTAGCGTTCAATCCACATCTCTTTTTTGTTGTGGGTCAGTGGGCTACCATCACGAGGGTCAGTCAGCTTAGTGACTACGGTTTCTTTCTGGGGTGTGAGACTCATAAGGTCAGACATATCGGGTGTATCCTTTAGGTTAGTATTTCGGGGTTTTCTCGAGGGCGGCTTTAAGCTCTGCCATTTCTATTGAAGCAAGGACTTTGTGACCACAGACAAGTTGAAGTTTGTCAGGGTAAGTCAATTCTCCGTCATAAGGGTCATGCTTCCAGTGGACAACAAACTCAAAAGGCTTCATCGGGTGTATCCTTTAATTGGGTTATCGGGTTATCGGGTTGTCGGGCGTTTCTAATGGGGAGACACAAGACCCGACACTCATGCCTCCCCGCCTCTAGCTAGAGGATTACTTAAGTCGTGTCAGGACGTTGGATCATCAGGTTGGTCTCGGTAGTCGCATCGTACAGAGCCACAAACGGCAGAGTGATAATACGGCTAGTGGGACCATCAACAGGAACATCAGAGCCATTGACCTTGATCTTCGGGAAGGTGAAGGTATACTCATTGCCACCAGTGGGGTCATTCACTGACACAACAAGTTCACTCTCAGTCTCGTTGATAAAGCGATTGATAAGTGCAGCATCCTCAAAGTAGGCAGTCAGAGTACCTTCTACAGTTGCCATACCAGTCTCAAGGTGCGGAGTAGCATCATCACCAACAACAAAGGTAGGCGAGAGGGCATTGTCGATAGAAAACTCAAGGCTAGTTACGATAGCAGCAGTGCTGGAACTTGCAACATCACCGATAGCAACATCACCAGAGTAGCTGTCGAAGGGCTGTGCGATAGTAGCGTCATTGACAGTCTTACCAGTGCCACTGATAGTCATATCCTTACCAACCATAGAGAAGGTAGTAGTAACCATCTGGTTAGGGGCAATAGACACAGACATGTTTGAAACAGCCATACCAGTGAACAAACGATACTGGGCGATGTCCTGTGCAGCATCCTCAATAGAGAAGTACTTAGGTGTAGTACCAACCTTCAGTTCATCGGGGCCGACAGGGGTATTATCCCAAGTATTCTGAAGTGCTGACTCTAGGAAAGGGTCAAAGTTGCCATCACGAAGGTCAACAACAATATCACCAACAGCTTGACGGTTACCATGACGGTCCACCCGAAGCATACGGTCTGGTTGAATTTCGTTACCAGTGACACGCTCTTTGGTAAGGTTAAGCGAATGTGTGTTATAGGGAATAGCAGTGAAATCACCTGCTGGAGTAGTGCCGAAAGTGGATTCTACGATATACGACAGACCACTGCGGCTTCCTTGTGCGAACATAGAGGTTCTCCTATTAGCTGTAAATGTACCACGAGATATTCACGGGCACCATGAAGAATGACCCATCCGGCATACCTTGCTCTCGTTCTGCATAGCGGATGGATACGATAGTGCTGCCATTGGATACGTCTGTCGTAGCCTCAAAAGCATCAATAATCTTGTCTGCCAGATCATCAGCAGCGCTAGGACCAAGACCTTCAGGNACAAANCAGTCAACTCGGAA
>PR_CR_10_Liq_2_inCRDRAFT_1000199_pt1 | contig 17286 bp, 15 predicted proteins | sample PRCRCaboRojoPR_FD_10245 | JGI IMG/M metagenome (IMG submission 10245) | reverse complement strand
CGGCTACCTGCCATTGGGGATACTGCTGCTTCAAGGCCGCCAGGCGCGCCCGTCGGGGTTTGGCGGCAAACAGCGTATCGAGTAGCCAAATAAGGCCGCTGCCAAACACCAAGATCACTAAAACAAGAGGAAAATCAATATTCAAAAGGCGCTCCGTTATCGGGCTCTATCCATCAACTTGCAGCACAGCGAGGAACGCTGATTGAGGAATTTCAACATTCCCCACCTGCTTCATTCGTTTTTTTCCAGCTTTCTGCTTTTCTAGCAGTTTCTTTTTACGAGTTGCATCACCGCCATAACATTTAGCGGTCACGTTTTTTCGCAGCGCTTTTACCGTTTGCCGCGCCACGATTTTACCACCGACCGCAGCCTGAATAGCCACATCAAACATTTGACGTGGAATCAGATCCTTCATTTTTTCCGTCAGTACGCGACCGCGACTTTGAACTTGATCACGGTGAACAATAACGGCCAGGGCATCAACCCGATCACCGTTAATCAGCACGTCAAGACGCGCCAATGGCGCCGCTTCAAATCGCTCAAAGCCGTAATCGAGTGACGCATAGCCACGACTCACAGATTTCAATCGATCAAAAAAGTCCAGCACTACTTCGGCCATCGGGATATCGAATATGACCTGAACTTGCTGCCCAAGATACTGCATGTCGACCTGTGCACCGCGCTTCTCGATGCACAGGGTGATGACCGACCCCAAATACTCTTGAGGCGTAAGAATGGTACAGCGGGCAATCGGCTCGCGCATTTGATCGATGTCACCCACATCCGGCAGCTTCGAGGGGTTATCGACATTGACCAGGGTGCCATCTTTTTTGAGCACTTCGTAAATAACCGTCGGCGCGGTGGTAATCAAATCGAGATCATATTCCCGCTCGAGACGCTCTTGAATAATCTCCATGTGGAGCATGCCCAAGAAACCGCAGCGGAATCCGAAACCCAATGCATCGGAGGTTTCGGGCTCGTAAAACAGCGAGGCGTCATTCAAGGTTAACTTGCCCAGCGCGTCGCGGAAGTCCTCGTAGTCATCGGACGATACCGTGAAGATCCCCGCGTATACCTGTGGCTTTGCCTTTTGAAAGCCCGGTAACGCTGGTGTATCGGGGGCATTGCTGGCGACAAGGGTGTCGCCCACCGGCGCACCTTTAATGTCTTTGATACCGGCCACCACAAACCCGACCTCGCCGGCCATGAGCGTCTTGGTCTCTGTCCGACGCGGTGTAAACACCCCAATCATATCGGCGTTGTATTGCTTCCCGGTAGAGCGCACCAGGAATTTATCACGCTTATTGAGGGTGCCCTGCTTGACACGCACGAGCGAGACGACGCCGAGGTAGGTGTCAAACCACGAGTCGATGATGAGCGCCTGCAAAGGCTTTTCCCGATCACCCTCCGGCGGCGGAATTTTCTCGATGAGATATTCCAATGCGTCTTCGATACCCATGCCGGTTTTGGCACTGACGGGGCAGGCATCGGTGGCATCAATGCCGATAATCTCTTCAATCTCGAGCTTGACCTTGTCGGGATCAGCCTGGGGCAAATCCATCTTATTCAGTATGGGTAATACTTCCAATCCCTGTTCGATGGCGGTGTAACAGTTAGCCACCGATTGCGCCTCTACCCCTTGACCCGCATCAACCACCAATAACGCGCCTTCACAGGCCGCTAAGGACCGGGATACCTCGTAGGAGAAGTCGACATGCCCCGGCGTATCGATGAAATTCAGCTGGTACTCCTCACCGTTGCGAGCGGTGTGTCGCAAGGTGACGCTCTGAGCCTTAATCGTGATGCCCCGCTCACGCTCTAAATCCATAGAGTCGAGCACTTGCGCGGCCATCTCACGCTCGGTAAGCCCACCGCAGTGCTGAATGAAGCGATCAGCGAGGGTCGATTTACCGTGATCAATGTGGGCGATGATTGAAAAATTGCGAATGTGGCTGAGATCGGTCACTGAGGGGCCTCGTTACTACCCGCTCCCCATTGAGCAGGCACACACCGGCCCATGCCGGGGGGACTCCACGGCGTGGGCAGGGGCCGGATTCTAGCGCAGTCTAGGTCGAACTGCATGGGCAATAAGCCCGCCGAGGCGGGCTTCGCTGGTTAGTCGCCCTCGGGTACTCGAACCGCCAAGAACAGGGGCCGGCCGCGGCGAATCAGTCGCACCGCAACCGATTGACCCGGGCGTAAACGCTCGAGGGCGGTGCCCACATCATCGAGATTCTGGATCGCTGAACTACCCAATCGGGTGATGATGTCACCACCCATAATGCCCGCCTCTGCGGCAGGTGATGATGGCGCCACCTCCAGCACCACAACGCCGCCAGCGAGACCCAGTTCATCCATAGTCGCAGCATCGGCGGCTTCCAGCACAAGACCCAGGGGATTCTCGGCGCGATTTGACGGGGATCGCCCCGCCACCGATGGACGATCGTCAGCATCGAGGGCACCGACCTCTACCTCGATCGTCTTTTTGTCGCCATCGCGCATGACCAGCGCATCAACTTCGGTACCCGGGGCGATCAAACCGACCACATGGGGCAGATCTGAGGACGACTCAATACGCTGACCACCAAATTCCAGGATGACATCACCGCTTAGCAGGCCCGCTTTTTCGGCGGGGCTGTCGGGGCCCACCTGTGCTATCAGGGCGCCCCGCGGGCGATCGAGGTTGAATGACTCAGCCAGATCGCGATCGACCTCCTGAATGGATACCCCAAGCCAACCGCGCACCACTTCCCCGTTTTCTCGCAATTGCTGAATCACATTGCGAACGACCATGGAGGGGATTGCGAATGACAACCCGATAGAGCCACCGGAACGGGTGAAAATTTGTGAGTTGACGCCGACCACATCACCCTCAAGATTAAATAGAGGGCCTCCTGAGTTACCGGGATTAATGGCCACATCGGTCTGCAGAAATGGCACGTAGTTCTCACCGGTTTCTGTCGGCAAGCTACGACCTTTGGCACTCACAATGCCCGCTGTGACCGAAAAATCGAGGCCGAATGGCGACCCAATCGCTAACACCCACTCGCCAACTTCAATATCACGATCGGCTGCCAAGTCGAGGGTTTCAAGCCCCTCGGCATCGACCTTGAGCAGCGCCAAATCGGACCGTGGGTCGGTACCGATCACCTCTGCGTCAAACTCCCGTCGATCGATCATGCGCACCACAACACTGGTGGCGTTCTCCACCACGTGATTGTTCGTGACAATATAACCGTCTTCAGACACCACAAAACCTGAGCCCATGTTGCGCCGGGGCCGGTTCTGAGGACCCATACGAAACTCGAAGAAACGGCGTAAATACTCCGGTAACTGCTCGATGTCCTCGTGACCGGGAACACCCTCGGCTTCCGATTCCACCAAAATTTTCACCACAGCGGGTGTCGCCTCTTCAACAATGGGGCGAAAATCGGGCAACTCTGCCCTGGCACCCAGCGCTACAAGACAGACTGTGACAGCCCAAATCCATCGGTACATGCGTTACCACTCCTGTTGTTGTAACTGGTTGATCAGTCGGCGACTGGGGGCACACTTAGGCCCGCGCGATGACCGACTGGCTAGATTTACGAACATCGGCTAATCGAGGTTCAAATTGTTCCTGACGGTGCTGTAGCAGGGGCAACCACCGGATAGCGGCGAAACCTGCGGCTAAGCCCATGACAAAACCTGCGGGTGCCCATGGCTCTGAATAGCTTTGCACCAATAGCGCGGCAACTATGCCCACCATGAGTGGCACACCGTAGACCAGCAGAGAGCCCTGCAGAACAGCCTCCTCGGGTAACTCGATGGCTACCTCATCACCCACGGCACAGTCGCGCGCGGGTACCTGTGGGCTCTCAAGTGCTCGAATGAGTCCCTTTGCGCTACCGGTACGTGCCAGTGCACCGTGGCCGCAGCCTGCTCTGGCGGCACAGCGTCCACAGGCTGAGCTGCGCACGGTCTCCACCCACACCGCGCCGTCATCGACCGCCACCACTCTCCCGGTTTCACGCAACATGGCGCTAGGGTTCTGGGTTCACGCGCCGACGAATCGCATCGGCCAATAAACGAGCGGTGGCCACAGGGACTTCACCCATCACCGTAATGAGATAGTTGTCAGCGGTACCCCGAGTGTAGGCCAGTGTGCTACCGCGCAGAACGACACCCTCGCCATCGGTCAGCGCCCTGGGTTGATCTTCAATAAAGACTGTGACCGATGCCATACCGTCGCTGGCCACCAGGAAATCAACGGGCTCGGCGCCCTCTGCAATCAGTGAAAACCCCGGGGGCAATCCCGCAAACCGGTAGCCCGCACGCCCCGGTGATGCCACCGATACGGCCACAGGCGGGGTGTCGGTCAGGGCCACATCGGCAAATTCAAAGCGCTCGAGTATTTGACCTTCTGGGGTAATCGTTACGACACGCAGCGGCACACCCGACGTCCGATCGATATCCATCAAATACCCGAGGCGCAGGGTATCCCTTGGTCGCGCCGATAAGCGCCATGTGGAGCGTCCAGCCACCACCTGATCACTTGCCTCGACTGCAAAGGAATACCACTGCTGTAACTCACACAGGCCCCTCTGGTAACCGTATGACGGCAAGACCACAGTTTGCGGCGCGGCCGACGCGGAACGATTTAGACGGGTGTATTGCACGGGACCCTGGGGACTTGCTGTATCTACCGCAACAAATTCACGGTCATTACCGTATTCGATAAGCAATGTACCCCGATAACCCACTTTTTCCCCCGCAGCCAGCATAGTGCGCAAACGACTGGCGAGTTCCGCAGGGAGACCGCAGGTGGGTGAGGCGCTGTCGAGGGCGTCTTCAGAGCCTTGAGAAGCTTGTGCGGTGATTGCGGTACTGCCGGTGGTATCAACCGACTGACCCTGCACAGTAACCGGGTAAATGGCTACCCACAAACACCCCATAAAACCGGGTAAAGCTTGGCGAAGGCGGTATAAAACAGTGCTCACTCGCAGCGCTCTCTCAAAAGTCAACGGTTGGCTAACGTGTCAATACGGGTTTCGAATCGATTGGATTTAGCGTCGATCGTCTGGCAGGCGCACATAGGGGACCAACACGTTCGGTTGGATAGTGGCCGTTGCCTCCGCGTGATGGCTGCCAAAACGTTGCATCCGCTCGCGGGCCAACTGCTCATAAACACGTGTCACACTGGAGGGCTGGGCAACGCTCTGCTGGCGCCCGGTCACGACCCCCTGATTGCTACCAAAACGAGCTTGCACGGGAGCAACCCCCTGCACGGGTACCACGCCTCCGGGTAATTGCACAGCGGGGGCGCTGCCACCGCCGGCATCATTCAAGAGGGTTTGACCACCGAAAACAACGCCCAGGGTCACCGACGCGGCCACCGCGAGGGATGCTAGCGGCCCCGCTCGCCGGCGGGTGACCGGTTCCGTTAAGGCCAATTGCACCGCATCGCTGACATCAATTGCTGGTGTGCTTCGCCCGGTGCGACGCACTGTCTGGGCCTCTTGTAAACGCTGCCAGTAATGCCGTGCATCGGGGTCAGATTCAACAGCCTTCAGGATCCGCGCCAGGTCCATATCGGACCCCTCGCCGTCCATGACCGCAGACATTGCCTCGCGAAGCGTTTCATTTACTGCCATAGCTGTCGTCTCCGTTGGGGTCATGCCAGCCCCTCCATTTGTGCCTTGACGCGGCTATCAACCGCCTCTCTAGCTCTGAAAATACGTGATCTAACCGTGCCGACAGGGCAGGCCATGACCTCTGCAATTTCCTCGTAACTGAGACCGTCGAACTCGCGCAGCACCAGCGCTGTGCGCAGTTCGTCGGGCAGACCTTCCATGGTCGCTTTCACAACGTTGGCGAGCTCCTCACCAAAATAGTGATTTTCCGGGGTGTCGCTGGTTCGCAACGAATCCCCTTCATCGAAATATTCCGCATCATCGATATCCGCATCGGCGGAGGGCCGCCGGCCTCGAGACACCAAATAATTCTTCGCAGCATTGGCTGCTATCCGATACAGCCATGTGTAAAACGCACTATCACCCCGAAACTTCGGCAACGCCCGGAACGCTTTGATAAACGCCTCTTGGGTGACATCCTCCACTTCGCTGGGATCGTTCACAAAGCGCGACACCAACGTGGCGATGCGCCCCTGATATTTCAGCACCAACAAATCGAAGGCCCGTGTGTCGCCTTTTTGCGCGCGCTTTACCAGTTGCTGATCGGTTTCCCGAGCTGTCACGTAACCGCCTTTTTACTCTGCTGCAACCCCGGGAGGCCAATCGCACTCCTACACGAACTGTTGCTAGGACTGTACTGTAGCGGCAAAGTTCCCGCGCCTGTAGCAAAACGTAAATTGTTGGGAGCACGAACCCCATCAACCCACCAAGATCTAGACCAAGACATAGAGTGCCATGACCCAACACACAGGTTTCGACGTTCTCATTATCGGCAGTGGAGCAGCTGGACTCAGCCTTGCCCTGCAATTACCCGAGCATTTTAGCTGCGCGGTACTCTCAAAGGGTGACTTGGCGTCCGGATCAACGTTCTGGGCCCAAGGGGGCATGGCTGCGGTGCTGCACGATCGGGACAGTATCGATGCTCATGTGGCAGATACCCTGCGCGCGGGCGCGGGGCTATGCCATGAACCTGCCGTGCGCTTCACCGTAAGCCAAAGCCGCTCCGTGGTCGACTGGTTGGTTGCCCAGGGGGTGGATTTTGATCGTCGCGATGACCTCCCCGATCCCGAATTTCGTGAATTTCACTTAACCATGGAAGGGGGCCACAGCCACCGCCGCATACTGCACGCCGCCGATCGCACCGGACGTGCCATCGCCGAAGTCTTGAGCGAGCGAGCAAAAACCGCCCCCAACCTTACGCTACTCACCAACTACTGCGCAGTCGACCTCATTCGACACGGCGGGCGCTGCGTAGGTGCTTACGTGCTCGATACCAAGCACCAGCGGGTTGAAGCCATGAGTGCCAGGGCGGTCGTTCTCGCCACCGGAGGCGCCAGCAAAGCCTACCTGTACACCTCGAATCCCGACGGTGCCAGCGGTGACGGCATTGCCATTGCCTGGCGCGCCGGCTGTCGCGTTGCCAATTTAGAGTTCAACCAGTTCCATCCCACCTGTTTGTACCACCCACAGGCTAAATCGTTTTTGGTAACGGAGGCTCTGCGCGGCGAGGGTGCCCACCTGATACTGCCCGACGGCGAGCGTTTCATGCAGTGTTTTGACGAGCGCGGTGAACTCGCGCCCAGAGACGTGGTCGCCAGGGCCATCGACAGTGAAATGAAACGTTTGGGCTTGGAGTGTGTTTACTTGGATATTCGGCATCGACCCGCCGATTTCATTCGGCAACACTTCCCCACCGTTTATAGCCGTTGTCTTGAGCTGGGCATTGACATCACACGGCAGCCTATCCCGGTGGTACCCGCGGCCCATTACACCTGCGGTGGCGTGGTTGTCGACCAGCACGGTGCCACCGACTTACCGGGCCTGTATGTTATTGGCGAGACCGCTTGCACCGGGCTGCACGGCGCCAATCGCATGGCCAGCAATTCCTTACTTGAGTGCTTTGTCTACGCCGCCTCTGCGGCAAAACACATTGCCGCCACCTGCCCCGAGCCCTCATCCCCGCTACCCCCCTGGGACGATAGCCAAGTGCGAAGCTCTGACGAAGACGTGGTCATTAAACACAACTGGTTGGCCTTGCGACGGCTCATGTGGGATTACGTGGGGATTGTTCGCACCGATCGACGCCTGCAATATGCCCGCGACGCGGTGGCTCTAATGCTCGATGAAATTGACGACTATTACAGCCGCTTCACGATTACTCGGCCACTACTGGAGTTACGCAACCTGGGTTTGGTCGCCTCGCTGATGATTGACTGCGCTCTAAAGCGGCGGGAGAGTCGCGGCCTGCACTACAATCAGGACCATCCCGACACCCTGATCCATGCCCACAACACGCTGCTGACACCGCCGGGCGCTAGCCAGCACCGACTCGAAACCGGTGACCGGCTTCCGGCTTACACCGATGTCACTTGAGGAGATCACCTCAAGGGTTAAGTTTTGCGCGGTTGTGGGCGCGGATGAGCGCCACGCTCGATGCCAGCTCGGGGTCATCGACAGGCTCACGCCCCATGATCCAATTCATCAGGTCTTGATCCTCGCAGGTGACTAAACGGCGAAAAATCCGCTTATCCTCCTCCGCTAAATCCCGGTAGCAAGCATCGACAAAAGGCGCCAGTAGCAAATCCAACTCTAAGAGGCCGCGCCGACTTGCCCAGCGCATGCGGTTGAAATCTTCAGACTCTGTCATCATCTCCGTACTCGGCGGTGGTCTTGGCGGCGCAAGCTATCACATCTGGTGGTGTTAAGCCGACCCGGGGCATGAGGGTAACCCGCAGTCGGCCAGAAGGAGGCAACGGTGACAGTAGGTAACGCAGACACAACAAACGGCATGGCAGAACTCGGCAGTGATGGACTGCTTGCGTTAACAGGGCCGGGGGCTGGACAGTTTTTACAAGGTCAGACCACCGCTGATTTCAGCCGCATCACCCCAATGGCGGTCATCCCGGGGGCATTTTGCGATCTCAAAGGTCGCGTGATCGCCGATTTTCTGGCGCTAACGGTGGACCCTGAACGCATTCTGCTGCGCACCGACCGGTCACTCATCCCGGTACTGATGGCGCACACACAAAAATACCTGATGTTCGCCAAAGCCGAGCTCAGCCCCCTTGACTGGGTGGTTACGGGCGCATGGGGTGATCCACTGGCAAACTTGCCGGGCGACCACGACGAATCCGCCAATACAGCCTGTGCCCACGCTCTCGACAACCACAACCACAACGACAACGACTCAGGCTTCGTGGTGTATCGCAGTCCCCAAATGGCAGGAAGAGGGATGGCAGAAATATGGTCAGCGAAGCCGCTGCGCGTCCCTACCGATGAAGACCCATCCGTTACCACCGAAGAGGCCAGCTGGCGCAGCTTGCGTATCATGGCTGGTGAAGCTCGCGTGACAGCAGCGACCAGCGGGAAGTACCTTCCTCAAGATCTCAACTATGATCTGAAGGACTGGGTGAGTTTCGATAAGGGTTGCTACATGGGGCAGGAAATCATTGCCCGCTTACATTGGCGCGGCACCCCAAAACGCCGTCTTTACACAGCCAGCGCAGCCACCACTCTCTGTCCCGATCCCGGAACGCCCCTGACACTGCAAGGGAGCGATACCACTCTGGGTAGTGTAGTGAATGCCTGTGCATGGCAAGCACGCCTATTGTTGGCCATTGAGACCACCGAGGATGGTATTGCAAGGGGATTAGAACTTCCCGATGGTACCGTGCTTGAGCCGGTGAACGAGACCTAGCCCGTTACACGGGGCTCAGCGAGGTAACCGAGGCTTAGGCGGGCAATCGCCAGTCAATGACATCACGCCCGAGCTCACTGAGGGCATGATTGGCAGCACTGAACGGGCGACAACCGAAAAAACCACGGTGGGCCGACAACGGTGATGGGTGGGGTGCCGCCAGCACCACATGGCGACGCCGACATAGGTTCGAGCCCTTGGCTTGGGCGTGCTTTCCCCACAGTAAAAACACCTTGGGCGAAGGATCGTCATTCAAGGCGTTGATGATGCGGTCGGTAAACCGCTCCCAGCCGCGTCCCGCGTGGGAACCCGCTTCACCCTGCGCCACTGTCAGCACCGTGTTGAGCAGCAAAACCCCCTGCTCTGCCCACGAACAGAGATCACCGTGGCACGGGCTCGTTAGCCCCAAGTCGGTGCTCAACTCGCGGTAAATATTGCATAATGAGGGGGGCACCGGTTGATCTCGGTTGACCGAGAAGGCCAGACCGTTGGCCTGACCGGGCCCGTGGTAAGGGTCTTGCCCTAAAATCACCACGCGGGTGTCCCGCAGCGATGTTAATCGCAGTGCCTGCAAACGCAGCGCAGGCGGCGGATACACCGACGTGCGAACCTGCTCTCGAGCTAAAAATACCCCAAGCGCCCGCATGTAAGGCTGTGAAAATTCGCCGGACAGCAAGGCTTCCCAATCCTCTTGCAGCCCCATGGGCACTAACTCGTCCACTGTTTTCCTCGATTCCCTAGCTCTTGTTCCTCGATTCGCTGGCTCTTGGGTCTATTAGCACAGTAACATGGCACCACTGGGTCAGGATAAATACGCGCTCTATGTCCAGCGACAGCAACGCCAATAATAGTGTGAACGCAATCGCAGATCCGCAGGTCGCCGCGCTGCGAGCTTCGGCCAAACGGCTACTTGAGCCGCAGTTAAACGCGGTCGTCAGCGCCATGACGGACCACATGTTTACCCTGTCATCGGGGGGCAATACCAGTCCCGACACCCGCCGGCAGTGTTTCGAGGCGTTCTCGACACTGAAAGTGCAGGGACGCGCCTTAGTCGCGGGCATGCTGAGCCACCTTGACGGGCGCTACGCCAAGCTGGTGACGAGCGGGCGGGCCTCATCAAACGCCGAAGCACCCGCGGACGGCCATTTAAATCTGATTGACCTCGAGGAATTTGAGGACAAGCTAGCCATCGACCGCATGGTCAAGGCCGGTGCTGATCGTTACTGGTTACAGCTCGAGGCCATCACCTTGCGTGTGGGTCAAATACTCGACGTGGCGCCCACCCGTATCGAGCTGCCCTTTGGGGTACGCGGACTGTGCACCGCCTATCGGGAGAGCCTCAAGCCCTTGGAATTCAGCCAAGTACTCTTGACTGAACTTGATAAAACCTTCAGCGCCAGCTTATTACCCGCACTTGGGGGTATCTATCAGCAGCTCAACAAACAGCTGGAAAATGACGGCTTATTGCCCGGGGTCGAAAAAGAGATTCAAACGGAAGGCTCTAAACTAACAGCCGCCAAATCGGCTCCGGTCTCTGGCAGCAGCGGCCAGTCCAACAACAGCAGCCAGGCGTCCAGTGCCGCTCAACCACAGTCGNNTAGCTCCNCNGCAAACACAGACAGTNGCGCCGNGGCCCANGCACGGGCGCCCTATCTCAGCGAGCTGTCCAATAACCCGGCCGAGAACCCACTCGACGACCTGGCCTCGGCNAGGCGCGGCGAGTGGGAACANGCNCCCACCATCCCCTCTGGGCCGGGAGCGCAGCGCGCCGGGCGATTTATCACGCCGAATCAACGACAGTATGCGCCCTCGACACTTGAGCAGGCGGCGGCCAATGAAGGGAGTCCCGATTTCCTGCCTGGTCGCGGTGATCAGGGTCTGCATACGCTGATCGATGCTTACACCCTCGATCGGGTACGCGCCCAATGGGGCGATAGCGGTATTGCGCCAGCGAGTGCAGAGACCTTAGCGGCCCAGGCAACCGCCATGGCCAATCAAATCGCTGCGCTGCGTAACGATGGCTTCATACCTGCCGATAATGGCCAACCCCTTGTTACCCAGCTGGGTTTCGATCAACTGGGTGCGGAGCTCGAGCCGGTTAAAGGCAGTGTCAAATTGGTCGATAATTTGTACGAGACCATGCGCGACACACTGCCTTTAAGCGACACACTGGCCTCGAGTCTCGACGCTTTAAAACTCCCGCTGGCTCAGCTTTCACTGTCTGAACCCACCTTTTACCGCAATCCAGAGCACCCCGCTCGTCAGCTCATTGAGCGCATCACCGAATTAGCTGCTCTCGCACCGAGGGGCAACACGCGTATAGAGAAGCAGATTAACGATATTTTGCACGGTGTTAACAGCAACTACGACGGTAGTCTCGACACATTCCACCGAGCGCTGGCCCAACTCACCGATCTAGCGCTAGCCATGCTGAAGCAGCAGCGCCGCGCCATCCAGCGGCAGGTTGCAGCCGAGGAAGGTAAAGAGAAACGCCAGCGCGCCATTGCCCAGGTGGAGCAAGACCTGGTGTCAGCTCTGCGAGCCACCGAATTACCCGAAGCACTGCTTGCGCTCATCGACACATTGCTGCGCGATGCCCTGGTGGTCATGGCGTTGCGCGATGACCGTACCGTGGCTTACCACGCGGTCTTGGATCGGCTCGGTGCACTCTGCCAACGTCTGCTAGAAATCGCCGCAGGGGCAGAGCCTTTGTCTGACGCTGAGGCGCAGGCAGAACTACAAGCGTTAACCGGCGCCCTCGACGACGGCGCGTTCCTGACACCCGAACAAGACCAAACCATCAGTCGCTTACGCCAGCAGCTGACCGGCGCCGAACCGGTGATTACAGCCAGTTCAACATTGGGCAAACTCGCCATTTTTGCCGAGCCCGCTTTCAGCGAACGCTTGAAATCCCTGCCGCGCTTAATGCGCTGGGTGCGACGGGCGAGGGAGCTACCCCTAAACACCTGGCTCACCGATCAACTGCCGGAGGGTCGCCAGCGCAGCATTCAGTTAATCTGGCGCAATGACGATGGCACACGCTTCGCATTCACCAATGAACAAGGCCAGAAAGTCCGCGACTTGAACGTTGTCGAACTGGCCCGTTGGTTGGGCAGCACACTGCGACCGCTGACACCCTCAGAGCAGCTACCCATCATTGAACGCTCGGTGTTTACCACCCTGGAACGCCGTCAGGCGGACTTGGCGTCCATGGTGACACCCCCAACCAACACCGAGCTCGGGCGCGGGCAGTTAGTGGATTGGTTACAAACTGTTATCCGGCGGGCCCGACGCAAAGGTCCACAGCACAGCCTGCTGGCGGTACATACCGACGCACCAGAGGCGGTCACACAACTGATTGTCACCCTTGAGAATGCGGGATTCACCGTCGATGCTCAGGGACTTATCTCACCGACAACCCACGGCTTGGTACTCAATACCGTGGCGATCGATAATCTGCAGCGCCAGATTGCAGACCATCCGAGCGCGGTCAATGTTGGCATGGGCTTAGCGGTCATTGATCCGACACACGGTGGCGCCGAAGACTTACTCAACACGGTTGCACAAACGGCGCGGCGGGGTCTCGCGCTCTCACCGAATATGGCTATTGTGGCAGAGCGGGGCCGACAACCCAGCGATCTAGGTGTGGCGGTGCGCAACATCTATGAGCGACTGTTGGCCGATATGCCGCCTAGCTTGAGTTTACGCCGGGTGCAACGCAGTGGCTGCATCGACCCCGACGAACAAGAGCAGGTGTACCAGGTGCTGCTCGATAGCGCGGCGGATACCGCCATAGAATTGAGCCGGGCCCCTGGCTACCACTCCAGCGCGCTCACTATCGCCCTCGACTGCTTGAAGGTAAAAGCAGTGTGCGAATTTGCCGAGCAAATCGCGACGGCGGGCTATGAAGTTCCCGCTTTTAGCATTCGATTAAGCACCGATGCGGCGCTACACCACGACTTCCTCGACTTCGTGCTGACCCAAGTGTCCGACAGCGGTATTGGAACCGATCGTTTGTGTATTGAACTGCGCGACTCATCATGGCTCAGAGAGGAGTCGCGTATCGCCGATTTCGCCCGCACCCTTCGCTCCATCGGCTGCCATATTGCTATCAGCGGCGTAAATCCAAGCCGGGGTACCACATCGCAACTACAGCAGTTGAGACCTCACATGCTGGCCCTCGATACTTCGCTCTGGCCACCGGATGCCACACGGGAGCGACTACCTGCTCTGCACCAAGCCATTAGTGATCTACACCATCTGGTGGGTGAACGGGTGGTGTTCAGGGATGAGCGGGAGCGGGCGTTGGCCGCAGAGCTTGGCATCGACTTTATTGAGTTGTTCGATGAGCAAGAAACCAGCCCCGAGCAGCTTTTAGCGGAATTGCCGTCAGTGAGGCGCTAGGGCGCTCTTAACCTCCGAACGGCACTCTCTACCTCTGTACGGCACTCTCAACCTTGGTACGGCGCTCTCTACCTCTGTACGGCGCCGGCCCTCAAGCCCCCCGAGCAAAACTTTTACGTGATTTGCCACATTAGCGGGCGATTAGCGAGTAGACTATGAATAACCGCTTGCCTTGTACGGGAATCGGCTTATAATCTAAAACAACTATTTGGGGGAATAGTTTTATGCTGCAACATTCTCTTGGCATTCTGACCAGGCCCGCCACCGAGTGGCGTCGTCTTGCCGATCTCACCGAGACCCAGCGAGCCATCATGCTGCTCTACCCAATGATTTGGGCGGTGCTGCCAGCCGTGGCCTGGCACTGGGGCACGACACATATCGGCTGGAGCGTCGGCAACGACGGCGGTGTCATCCGATTAACGGATAACAGCGCAACGGTCATCAGTTTTCTGTTTTACGCCGGCATGGTGACCTGCGTTGCTGTCATTGGCTATTTCGTGCACTGGATGTCTGACACCTACGGTGCCGATTCTTCGATCACCAAAGGTATTTTAATCGTCAGTATTTGCGCCACACCCTTATTCATTGCCGGCGCAGTGGGTTTCTATCCCATTCTCTGGCTCGACATGATTCTGGGCGTGTTTGCCCTTAGCTGGTCGACCTACCTGTTGTACACGGGCATTCCGGTCATCATGCGTATTCCAGAAACCCGCGGCTTTTTGTTTGCATCGGCCGTGGTAGGCATTGCCTTCATCATTTTCATATGCCTGTTGGTGGCTACCGTCATGCTGTGGGAATGGGGTGCAACACCGTCATTTACTGACTGAAACAACATAAGCATCCGGGCGGATGCGGGCCACGCAACCCTCCAAAGGGGGCGGGTCAAACTGGGGGAAGATGGTCGCTGGTGTTGTCTACGAGCAATCATCTATGGACAACAAGGAAAAGCGTCACCATGTCTGAAGTCAATTCAGCACTGGAGCACCCGCTATACAACTACAAAGTAGTGCGCCAGTTCGCCATCATGACCGTGGTTTGGGGCATCGTCGGCATGTTTGTCGGTGTCTGGATTGCGGCCCAGCTGGCCTGGCCAGCATTAAACTTTGATCTGCCTTGGACCAGCTTTGGCCGTTTGCGGCCGCTGCACACCAATGCGGTCATCTTCGCCTTCGGCGGCTGCGCACTGATGGGCACATCGCTCTACATTGTGCAGCGCACCACTCAAACCCGGTTACTGTCCGATGGATTGGCGGCGGCAGTCTTTTGGGGATGGCAACTGGTTATTGTTCTGGCGGCTGTCACCCTTCCCATGGGCTACACCACCACTAAAGAATACGCGGAACTCGAATGGCCCATCGATATCCTGATTGCGCTGGTATGGGTGGCCTACGCGGTACTGTTTTTCGGCACCCTCATGAAGCGCAAAGTGTCACACATTTATGTGGCTAACTGGTTCTTCGGCGCCTTTATCATCACGGTGGCAGTGTTACACCTAGTTAATAGTGCTGAGCTACCGCCCTCTTTGACCATGATGAAATCCTATTCGGTCTATGCCGGCACGGTCGATGCCATGATCCAATGGTGGTACGGCCATAACGCCGTGGGCTTTTTCCTGACCGCCGGGTTCTTGGGAATGATGTACTACTTCGTGCCCAAACAGGCCGAGCGTCCCGTGTACTCGTACCGTCTATCCATCGTGCACTTTTGGGCGCTGATTGCCATTTACATTTGGGCGGGCCCACATCACCTCCATTACACCGCCCTACCCGATTGGGCCCAGAGTTTGGGCATGGTCATGAGCTTGATTCTGTTAGCACCCTCATGGGGCGGCATGATCAACGGCATCATGACCCTATCCGGTGCTTGGGAAAAATTGCGTCACGACCCCATTTTACGGTTCTTGGTCGTCAGCCTGTCGTTCTATGGCATGTCCACCTTTGAAGGCCCGATGATGTCCATCAAAACGGTCAACGCCCTATCCCACTACACCGACTGGACCATTGGTCACGTGCATTCCGGGGCGCTTGGCTGGGTCGCCATGATTTCGATTGGCGCGGTCTATCATCTCATCCCCCATCTGTACGGGAAAAATGGCATGTACAGCACGCCCTTGGTGAATCTGCACTTCTGGATGTCGACCATTGGCACGGTGCTTTACATCGCGTCTATGTGGGTGAACGGCATCATGCAGGGACTTATGTGGCGCGCATACAACGAAGACGGCACCCTCACCTACACCTTCGTGGAATCGGTTGTGGCCAGTCACCCCGGTTACGTCGTGCGCGTACTCGGTGGCGCCATTTTCCTTGGGGGCATGCTGCTCATGGCCTACAACGTCTACATGACCACACGCCGTGGTGTTGAAGACAGTATTCCCGCGCCGCAAACCGCTGCCGCAGCTGCCTGAGGAGAGCGTTGTCATGAATCACGAAATCGTCGAAAAAAACACGCCACTCATGATTGTCTTGATCATCGTGGCGATCAGCTTCGGAGCGCTGGTAGAACTGGTACCTCTGGCGTTCAGTAAAACGGTTAACACCCCCATTGAAGGCCTCGAGCCCTATTCAGCACTGGAATTAGAGGGTCGCGATATTTATATGCGCGAAGGCTGTGCGGTGTGTCACTCCCAAATGGTACGTCCAATGCGCGCTGAAACCGAGCGTTATGGACACTACTCAGTGGCGGGCGAGTCGGTGTATGAACACCCTTTCCTCTGGGGCTCTAAACGCACCGGACCCGACCTGGCTCGCGTTGGTGGTCGCTACAGTGATGATTGGCAGCGTGCGCACTTGTACAACCCCCGCGACGTGGTGCCTGAATCCATCATGCCCGCATACCCCTGGCTGTTCGACAATAAGATCGATGGCTCGGTTGTACCGGCCAAATTCCGAGCGTTGCGTATCTTAGGTGTGCCCTACACTGACGAGGACATCGCCGGTGCTCAGGCTGCTGCTGAGACCTGCCCCTCGGCGCCGGGTGGACACTGCCGGGAGATCGACGCGGTGGTGGCCTACCTTCAACAGCTGGGCACCCTACTCAAAAGTCGTCGCTAATCATGGATATCAATGACTTGCGCGGGCTAAGCACAGTGCTACTGATGATGGCCTTCATCGGTGTCGTCATCTGGGCATATAGCCGCAAACAAAAACAAGCGTTCGATGAGGCGGCTAACTTACCGTTCGCCGACGACAACATCGACCAACGTACAACCAGTGAGGAACGCCCCAATGACTAGCTTCTGGAGCGCATGGATTATCATCCTGACGTCGGCGCAGATCATTCTCGCCGCATGGCTGCTGTTCGCGAACCGAAAAAAAACCAGTGGCGACGTTCAAACGACTGGCCACTCATACGACGGCTTAGAAGAGTTCGACAATCCGCTGCCCGCGTGGTGGTTTCAAATGTTCGTTCTGACCATCATCTTCGCCATTGGCTACCTCATCATCTACCCTGGCATGGGTAGCTGGAAAGGCGTCATTGGCTGGACATCGGTGGGGCAATACGAAGAGCGGG
>PR_CR_10_Liq_2_inCRDRAFT_1000197_pt1 | contig 17331 bp, 16 predicted proteins | sample PRCRCaboRojoPR_FD_10245 | JGI IMG/M metagenome (IMG submission 10245) | reverse complement strand
CCCGCCAGTAGTTACTGTACCGGCGGGGTGTATACGGCAGATGGCGGATTTACAATCTAACTCCGGCTATTCACCTCTGCAATCACCTTGCGTACCCGGTCAAGCTGCACCGGGTAAGCCAAAATATTCTGAAACAGGTACTGCTTTTTGAGGTCCGGGTAGGGCTTCAGTACTTCTGCGATCAGTTCATCTGTTACGATTTGGGGCATGCCGGTCTGCATATCGATGAGGATGCCGACGGTCTTGCCAGAGGGGATGCCAGCGTCTACAAAGGTAGACTTGATGGGGAAATGGACCCGGTCAATTAGGAAAAGGTAGCGCCCCTTCTCCAGCACGCGGGTGTAGTAATGGGCACCTCCGGGGTAGGCATTGCCGCGAATAAAAAGCTCATTGCCATCTGTGAGGGCATAAAAATTATGGCGCTCATGCTGATCGCGGTTGCGCAGCCGGTAGCGCTCCAGCCTGCCCATCAATCGCTTGAGCTTGCCCGGGAAGGCATTCGTCCGCCCCTGCTTGAGGTCCAGGAAGTTGCTGGCCGTTTGCAAGCCCCGGGAGGTGGACGCCCAGGCCTCTGTTTGACTCATTTCGCGGAAATCCTCGTTTTCCCAGCGCTCCTGATATTGCTGCAGGCAACGAAAGAAGGCGTCCTCCATGCGCGGGGAATGCCCCTTGGCGACGGTGAGCTGATCGCCGGAAAGGGTTACGGCCACTTCTTGTGTGGGTTTGCCGGGCGCGTCAAACAACAGGTGTAGGCGGATGTAGCCCTCGCCGTCATCCAGCTCGCGGCGCAGGTGCTCCCAGAGGTAAAGTTGCTTTACCCGCAAAACCACAGGTACCGCTTCAGCATCGTGCATGAGCCAACCATTCATACGGGACTTCAGGTTGGCGAAAAATTCGGTTTCAGCAATCAGCGGGCGCTTGATATCACAATCTGCGCCACGGTTGACAATACCCAGGTTAGCTGTAAAACTCCGTTCATCCTTGATCTCGGCAATATAAAAATCGCTTTCCATGACCTTATCGATGCGCTGGGCGGCACCGATAACGCGAAATTCGACTTGCGCCTGCAGGGTGGTGCATCCGGTCAGCAGAAGGACAAATATGGGTAAAAGTCTGGGCCTCATAAGCAGTCATTTCAGGTATTCATGGAATTGCCAATGAAAAATACGGCAACCCGTAAGTTACGAAACAATCTACTTACAAATAGCCAGCCTGCGGTACTTGTTTACCGGAATGTCCGGTATCTAACAGCAAGGCCTACATTTTCATAGGGCAAACGCACCACAATTTGAATGTAATTGGAGCAATTTTGGAACATGTCGCGAAACTCGTAAGAGCGGGTGGCGGCTGCCAAAATTGTATGTTCGTCGGAGGAGTCCCGCAAATCGACCGTGCCCTTAGTAGGCGGCACCTGGGCGCTCAACCTCGCCCGGCGCTCTCGCTGTCCGACGTAGTATGAAACGCCAGTATACATCCGTATGGACTGGCCCGTATGGGAAGTCGGTCCTTTCGCCGGGCGTGCTTGTTAGGTTGGTCTTGGGTTTCGAGCGGTGCCGGTCGGTTTGGCTTTGGGCAAATCTTCCGTTTTCTTTTGCCTTGACGCAAAAGAAACAAAAAGTCAAGGCTATGCATCGTTCTTAACGGGAAAATCGCAGGCAGGCGACTCGCGCCTACAAACTCGCCTTTTTGCAGGGTAGGTTGAGGGGGCGCGGGGAATAGCTTGATGTTATCTTTTCACTTTGATAGTGCATGTTGGCTCAAACAGTGTATCCACGCCACTGCATGGCCGTCGCCTGCCTGCGATTTTCCCTAAACGCTGCAATGCCGGGGCCAGGCTGTGGCTGCTGAGTGCGGTCCTGGGTTTCGAGCGTTGCCGGTCGGTTTGGCTGGCACGCCCGGCGCTCTCGCTGTCCGACGTAGTATGAAACGCCAGTATACATCCGTATGGACTGGTCCGTATGGGAAGTCGGTCCTTTCGCCGGGCATGCTTGTTAGGTTGGTCTTGGGTTGCGAGCGGCGCCGGTCGGTTTGGAGCTATTTTTGGGTAATGAAAACTTAGTTTGGTGCGTTTGCCCTGGTGCCTTATCCCTTTCTGATCGCTGCCGCAAAGCCTTCCGTGTCCAGTGCGTTCAAACACTCCGAAGCGGTCAGCCCGCCCTTCCTGCCTGCTAAGACCCCGTACCGAATATCGTGCATGCCGCTGGTGCTGTGGGCATCCGGATTGATACTGAGCAAGATGCCTTTTTCCAGTGCATAGGGCACCCAGGTCCAATCCAGGTCCAGCCGGTAAGGGTTGGCGTTGATTTCCACGCTCACGCCATTGGCCGCGCAGGCGTCCAGGACCTTTTGATGGTCGATGGGATAGCCTGGACGGGACAACAGCAGCCGGCCGGTGGGGTGGCCGAGCATCGTGGTGTATGGATTTTCAATCGCCGTGATGAGGCGCTGTGTGGCCTTGTCTTCGTCCATACGCAAGTTACTGTGGACGGAGGCGATGATAAAATCAAAGGCTCTAAGCACATCCTCCTCGTAGTCCAGGCTGCCATCGTTGAGGATATCGCTTTCTATGCCTTTGAAGATGCGGAAGGGTGCCAGTTCCTGATTCAGGGCATCCACTTCCTCCATTTGTTCGAATACGCGCTCCGGCTTCAGCCCGTTGGCGTAGAACGCAGACTTGGAATGGTCGGTAAGTCCGAGGTACTGAAAGCCCTGGGCTTTGGCGTACTCTGCCATTTCCCGTAAGGTGTGGGCCCCATCGCTGTAGGTGGTATGGGCGTGTACGATGCCCTTGATGTCCGCCTCGGTGATGAGCTCGGGCAGGTCGTTGCTGCGGGCGCGCTCCAGTACCCAGGCTTGCTCGCGCAGCTCCGGGGCAATGTAAGGTAATTTCAGGATATTGAAGACGGCGGGCTCGTCGGCTTGCCCAGCCCAGTCCGCAGCGGGGTCTTGGGCAGTTACGGCTTCCAGAAAGGCATCACTGGCGGTAAGCGTGAAGAGCTGAGTGCCAAATTCGGCTGCCGGGCAGGTGTAGATTTTAATGGGTACTTCTGCTTCGGTGGTGGTCTTGGCGGCATGTGCGTTACCTTCGGGGTTTACCTCCTTTAGAACGCCTAAATCTGACAGTACTTCAGCGGCTCCCTCCTGCCCTATCAGGATTTCTATTTCATCGATGACCACCGCCTTTCGGCGAATCGCACCGCAGTAATCTACAGGCACTTCGGGCAGTGCTTGTTGAATGGCTGCGAGCAGTTGCTCCGCTTCTGCCTCGATGGCGGCGTAGTGGAACCGGTTTTTAGACTTTTGGTAGTATTCCAGCTTTTTGCGGAGTTCTTCCTGCGTCTTGGCCCCGAAGCCTTTGAGTTCCACCAGGCGGTTTTCGTTGACTGCGTAAAGGAGCTCGCCTACGGACTCCACGCCCAGCCCTTCCCAGACCGCCATGATTTTCTTGGGGCCGAAGCCTTTGATGTTGAGCATTTCCTGAATGCCCTCCGGTGTCTTGGCCCGGTATTTTTCCAGGGTAGCCATCTGCCCGGCATCCAGCAGCTCCTGAATTTTGCCGCTGATGGCTTTGCCTACGCCCTTGATGCTGCCGATCTCCTCGGGACTGAGCTCCGAGAGGGGTTGCTCATAGGCGCGCAGATTGCGGTAGGCACTCTGATAGGACCTGATTTTGAACGGATTCTCCCCGTGCAGTTCCATCAGCTGCCCGAGCTGCCGAAAGTGTTGTGCGATTTCTTTGTTGGTCATTGGGGTGTTTTTAAAACTCGACTTCCAGTTCCAGGGTCTCTTCGCCCCGCTTGACGACCACATTAGTCTTGTCGCCTTTCTCAAATTGGCCCAAGCCTTCCATATAGCCGTAGATGTCTTTGACTTCTGTATCACCGATTTTCAGGATGATGTCACCCTTTTTGATGCCTGCATTATCGGCCGTGCGCCCCTGCATCACGCCATCGATACGCATGCCAGTGCCCTGAAAGACGTAGTCCGGCATGACACCGAGCGTCACTTTGTATTCTGCCGGGCGGCGGCTTTCCTGCTCGTCCTTGGTTTTGGTGAATGCAATTTTACCTGCATCGTCCAGTTCCTCGATCAGTGCCAGAATGTAGTCTGTTGTGAGCAACAGGCCTTTGTAGTTGACCAGCTCGGAGTCGTCTTCCGGCTTGTGGTAGTCTTCATGCTGGCCGGTGAAGAAATGCAGCACGGGGATATCCTCCAGGTAGAAGGAAGTGTGATCGCTTGGCCCAATGCCAGACTCTGAAACGACCGTGGAAATACCTCCGACGGATAAGTCTGCGAGCAATCCGTCCCATTCGGGTGAAGTGCCGGCACCGTTGACCGAAAGCGTTTTTTCTTCATTGAGGCGGCCCACCATGTCGAGATTGAGCATGTAGTTGACTTTCTTCAGGTTGATGGTGGGGTTTTGGACGTAATACTTCGAGCCAAATAAGCCCATTTCCTCACCCGAAAAGGCGATGAACAGGTAGTTATTGTTGGTGGCTTTGCCTTCAGAGAGCACCTCTGCCAGGCGGAAAATCCCGGCTACGCCGCTTGCGTTATCGTCTGCCCCGTTGTGGATGGCCGGGTCGCCTGTATGGCGGGACCCCATGATGCCGTGCCCCAGATGGTCGTAGTGCGCACCAATGACGATGGTGTAATCGGCACCGTTATCGAGGTAGCCAATGACGTTGCGGGCGGTGCGTTCTTCGGTCTCTTTGGCGTGAGGATGCGCCTTGTACTGCACCTCAAAATCCTGATACCATTCGCCCCCGTACCCTTTGGGCTCCAACCCTATTTCTTCGAAGCGATAGGCGATGTAATCGGCGGCCATGCGCTCGCCCTTTTTGCCGGTCTCCCTGCCCTGCAGCAGATCAGAAGCCAGGTAGACGACATCGACCTGCAGTTGTAGGGCAGGGTCGTGCTGCGCGGTTGAAGTCATTGGCGAAAGCCCCAATACAAGGGCTAAAGCGAGGACGGATCCTATCTTTGAAGTACCGTTCAGAATCATTGGTTGATGTTTTTGTAGCGTTTATTTGGAGTGAACAGCCAAAGCGGCATTCCGGCTGTCACCCGGTTGTCAGAAAATCAAAATTTTTTAGACTTGTTCAACTAGAGCCTCAAACGGCTGCAAGTGGTAAATTTTATCTTGCTCGTCGTTAAAAAGCCTCGCCGATGCTTAGGCATCGACTACGTTTTTTGCCTGGATCAAAATAAAATTTGCTACACTTTCGCTCATTCAGGCCTAGCTGAACAAGTCTATTGGAATAAAGCCTCCACATCCACATCCGCCCCTTTGGCGATGCGGCCCCGGTCATTGCGCTCTACCTGCACGCAGGCAGTGGCGGGGTCATGCTCGAAGAACAGGTAATGCCCCCGGTCTACGCCATCTTCCAGGATACGCCCCTTTTCCCGCATGGTATCGAGGGGGCGCAGGTCGTAGCTCATCACGTAGGGCATACCAATGTGGAAGGAGGAGGGGATCACATCCGCACAGTAGACGAGGGTATGGTCGCCCTGATGGAAAATCGGCACCATCATCGCTTCCGTATGCCCGTAAACGAAGCGGATATCAATACCGGGCAGCCATTCCAGATCATCTTTCTGCACGTCGATGAACTGGAGGACACCTGCCTTTTTCAGGGGCACAAAGTTTTCTTTCAGAAAGGAAGCCTTTTCCCGCGGATTGGGGTAGTATGCCCAGTTGTAGTGGACCTCGTTCGACCAGTAAGTGGCATTGGGGAAAGCCGGCACCAGGTTCTGATTGGCGTCGTACTTCACCGCTCCGCCCACGTGGTCAAAGTGCAGGTGGGTCAGCAGCACGTCGGTGATAGACTGAGGCTCAAAGCCTGCCTGCTGAAGGCTGCCCATAAGGGAGGCGGCTCCGTGCGGCTCGAAGTGGGAGCGGAATTTTTCGTCCTGCTTATCGCCAATGCCGGTGTCTACCAGTATGCGGCGCTCCCCGTGCTCAATGAGCAGGCAGCGCATAGACCAGGTACAAAGGTTATTTTCGTCGGGCTTGTTTTTCTTTTGCCAGAGGGTCTTGGGCACTACGCCGAACATGGCGCCGCCGTCCAGCTTGAAATACCCGGTTTCGATGATGTGGATGGTCATAATAATGGTGTTTTGGGTGTGGTCAGTAAAAGAGCACTAAGAAAAACCAATACGGGACTGTGCCGCTTTCAGGTCTTCCTTCAAAGCCGCCATACGGATAGCAGTTACGGCAGCTTCCACGCCCTTATTGCCGTGCTTGCCACCGGCGCGGTCCCGGGCCTGCTCTTCGGTATTTGGCGTCAGCACCCCAAAGATGAAAGGTTTGCCGTAGACCATGCTCAGGTTGGTGAGCCCGCTGGCCACCGCCTGATTGATGTACTCATTGTGGGAAGTTTCCCCCTTGATGACGCAGCCCAGGCAGATGACGGCATCGAGTTTGTGCTTGTCGATCATCATTTTGGCGCCAGCCGGCAGCTCAAAGGAGCCGGGCACCTGAGCGGTGTGGATATTGGCTTCCTTTGCGCCGTGTTTGATCAGGGTGTCGTAGCAGCCCTCGTAGAGCGCGTGGGTAATTTCGGGGTTCCAGTCGGCTACCACGATGCCAAAGGCAAATTCCTCTGCGGAGGGCAATTGCGCTTCGTCGTAGGTGGAAAGGTTCTTTAATGCACTTGCCATAATTGATGTGGATTAGGGGACAAATTAGAAAAGGTAAGGCTCTCATCAAAGAAGAACCTTACCTTTCCGATAGTAGTTTAACAAAGCGGGAAATTATCCCTGAGAAGCGCGGACGATATACTTTTCGATATCGCGGCTTACCGGAGACCCGGGGTATTCTTCCTTGATGCGCTCGTAGGAAGCCCTGGCATCGGCCATGTTGCCGTTACGCTCGTGCAACATTCCAATCTTCTTCAGGTAATAAGGGGTCAGCACTTCGTTGTCGCCGGCACTGACTGCCTTTTTGTACTGCTTCATTGCTGCGTCAAAGTCACCCAGTTCGGAGTACGCATCGCCCAGGGCGCCGTGCTTCATGACCGGTGTCACTTCACCCGCCGGGCTGTAGTCCTTCAGGTAGTCGAGTGCAGCCTCATACTTGCCCAGGTGCAGGTAAGAAACGCCAGCGTAGTACTTAGCCATATTACCAGCATCGGTACCGCCGTAGTTATCGATTACATCGAGGAAGCCCATGTAGCCACCACCGGGGTTGGTGAGTGCCAGTGCAAAGGAATCCTGCTCGAAGCGCTGCTGCGCCCGGAACATCTGCTCCACCGCTTCCTGCTGCTTCGGCTTCTGATAAAAGTTCTTATAGGCGAGGAAGCCGCCCACGATGAGAACGAGCGCCACCAGGCCACCAAAGATATAATTCTGATTGGCGTCCATGAAGCCCTGCGCCTGATCGCGCACCTCCACAATATCTACCAACGTCTCGTCTGACTGCTTCTGATTTCTTTTTCTTCTTGCCATTATAACTTACAGTTTTTGAAAAGCTGGGCAAAAATAAGGTAAAGTTTGATAGCGGCAAATTAATTTCCTTAATTTCACCCAACGTAATTCAACCCGTTGGCATGGCTTATACTTATGAGTACCCACGGCCGGCCCTGACCGTGGACTGTGTGATTTTCGGACTGGATGAGAGCCATCAGCTGAAAGTGCTGCTGATACAGCGCAAGAACGACCCGTTTGCCGGGCGCTGGGCCCTGCCGGGCGGCTTTGTGGATATGGACGAGAGCCTGGAGGCGGCTGCCCTGCGCGAGCTGGAGGAAGAGACCGGCGTCCGGGATGTGTTCATTGAGCAGCTTTTCACCTTTGGTGCGCCGGAGCGCGACCCCCGGGGCCGGGTGGTCAGCGTGGCTTACTACGCGCTGGTCAACCTGAGCGAGCACCCCGTTGAGGCGGCTTCTGATGCCCGGCGGGTGGAATGGTTCCCGGTGCAGGAACTCCCGCCACTGGCGTTTGACCATGACAAAATCCTGCAGATGGCGACCAACCGCCTGCGGGCCAAGGTGCGCTATCAGCCCATTGGCTTCGAGCTGCTGCCCGAGCAGTTTACCCTTTCTCAGCTGCAGCAATTGTATGAGACAGTACTGGGCGTGGACGAGCTCAACAAGCGCAACTTCCGCACCCGCATTCTCAAAATGGGCGTGCTGCGCGAGGTGGGCAAACAGGAAAACGTGGCCCACCGCCCTGCCAAGTTGTATAGTTTTGACAAGGAAGCCTACGAGCAACTCTTCCGGGAGCGGTACGACGACTTACTCCGCCGGGGAGTAGACTTCGAAATATAAATTGAATCAGCCGAACTGCCTGCTATGCCTGCCGCACGTTTCTTCACCGGTACTTCTACCATGATTTTGCTCAGCAGCCTTTTGCTTTTGCCAGGTTGCAAGGATGACCCGCCACCTGCGGAAAAGCACGCTCAGGATTCGACGGCAACCTTACCCGGCCGGGCGGAGGACTTTGATAGGGCAGAACAGCCCTGGGGCTTTATTGGGCGAAACGGGCGTTTTCGCATCCCGCCCCGCTTCGACGAAGTACGGGCTTTTTCAGAAGGGCTGGCGGCGGTGCGCCTGGGCGGATACTGGGGTTATATTGATCCGGAAGGGCGTATGGCCATTGAACCGCAGTTTCAGGCTGCTTTCCCTTTTCGGGAAGGGCTGGCACGGGTGCTGACCTACCCCGACAGCAAAATGGGTTTCATCAACCGGAGTGGCGAATGGGTGATCGATCCGGGCTACGATCAGCTAAATGACTTTGAAGAAGGGCGGGCCAGGGTGCGCGTTGGAGCACAATATGGTTATCTTAATGGTCAAGGCGCCCTTATCATTGAACCGACCTTTGAGCGGGCTTCCGATTTTCAGAATGGCACAGCCGCAGTGAGGTCAGGAGGCAAATACGGACTTATTGATACCCTGGGGCAATGGATGATACCCGCCGCTTACGCGAAAACGGACCCCATGTCAAACCGGCGTATACGGGCACGGCAGAAGGGGTATTATGGCTTCCTGCGCCCGGATGGCAGCACAGCCGTCCCCTTTGAATGGCTGGATGCCCGGGACTTTGCGAATGACCGGGCGGTAGTCAGCCGGGATAGCCTGTACCAACTTATTGACCCCAACGGGCAGCTCATCACAGCTACCGCTTACCAGCAGCTCTGGTACGTAGGTGAAAGCTTCTGGGCCTTTGAGCAGGAAGGGCGTTACGGCTTCATCGACCGGAACGGCGAGGAGATCGTGCCGGCACAGTTTGACCAGCTGATGTCCTTTAGCGAAGGGCTCATCCCCTACCGGATGGGGCGGCGCTGGGGGTACCTGCATCAGGACGGGCGGGTCATTACCCCTCCTGAGTTCTTTCTGGCCTGGGGCTTTTCGGAGGGGCTGGCACGGGTCGCCACCCGCAACGGCATGGCCTTCATCGACACGACCGGAGCGATTGCGATCCCCACCAACTTTCAGGATGTAAGAGATTTCTCCGAGGGGCTGGCACCGGGACGATAATTTTGACAGGAAAAAACAAAATAAAAGATATGATTAGCATTATTATGGGATCAGACTCCGACTTGCCCGTTATGCGGCAGGCCGCCGATGTGCTAAAGGAACTGGACATCCCCTTTGAAGTTACCATCGTTTCGGCCCACCGGACGCCGGAGCGGATGTTTGAGTTTGCCAAACAGGCCCACGGCAGAGGGATCAAAGCCATTATTGCCGGAGCTGGTGGGGCAGCCCACTTGCCCGGGATGGTCGCCTCCCTGTCGCCACTACCCGTGATTGGCGTACCGGTGAAATCCTCCAATTCTATTGACGGCTGGGACTCGGTCCTTTCTATCCTCCAAATGCCCAATGGCGTGCCGGTAGCCACCGTAGCCCTCAATGCTGCTAAGAATGCGGGCATACTCGCGGCTCAGATCATCGGTGCGCAGGATGAGGTGGTACAGGGGCGTATTTTGGCCTACAAGCAGGGCCTCGCTGAAGGGGTCAAGGTGAAGTATACCAAACTGGAAGCGGAGGGGTATGAGGATTACCGGAGATGAGTTGAGCTGGAAGGAGGCTTTATTCTTTAAAGTCCGGTGGCGGCTTTGGAGCCGCGACCGGACGCCCCCAAGGCTCAGGCCGCGATTCCACAATCGCCGCCTGAGTAGACTTCGGGCAGATGGCTTTTTATTTGTACAAAATTCTTCCCCAAGGACAAAGTAAACCAAAGCCCCTTGTCGGGTCCTGGTCTTTACCGGAATCCGATAGGTTCCCCAAAGTAAAGCTGGAGCAGAGCTCCTGGCAATGCCCTGGATTAAGCCTTACAACAGCAGTATCATTGCTTCACAAACTTCGTCCGCCCTACTGCTCCGTCTTCAAAGATAACAGTGACTGCATATATCCCCTTCGAAAGCTCCCGCACAGATAGGGGTTGGCCACCCTGCAATATAGTTTCTGCAATAGGCCTCCCACCCAGGTTAAAAATGGCCACCCGGTCGATAAGGTGATCACGGGGAGTCGAAAGAAAAAGCGCATCGGTAGCTGGGTTGGGATAACATGTAATCCCCTCCGCAGGCACCTCTTCCGTTTTGGTATTCGTCAACATACAATCCCCCAGCTGCCATTCCACCATGTCGTCCTGATGAAAGCAATTCAATTCCACCCAAGTGTCTAGGAAAAAGGTATATACAGGGTTCATGGGAGATAAGGCACTCCCCACGCCTTCAATCCAATAGGTGGTGCGGTTAGGGGATAGGGCATCTGCCATTTCCATCCTTTTTCGCCTTTCCCCGGAAATGAGGGTCACCGAATCTATGGACAAGACCTCCAGTTCTATGCTGTTATTGGAATCGTCAATGAGGAACAGGTCGCCTACTTCCAGATTGAAATCATAGATGGCAAATTCTTCTGAATTGTCATCCATTTTCATGAAAACAACACCGCCTTCCTCCCGGTAGTACGCTCCTACTTCAAAGATGGGTTCGGGATCGTTGGTTTGCAGCTCATAGTAAACCGTTGAATCGATGGTCACAGTGTCTTCAAACCAATAGCTTTTTGTATCGCAAATAGTCGTCATCTGTAAAGGAGCGATATAGCAGTCGTCTATGTACCATTTATTGGAGGGGCTGACGAATGCCTGCCCCATCATCTGATTAGGGGCGATAAGTATAAAAAGAAGCAGGGACCATAGAGAGTAGGCGCATTTTATCTTTTTCATGTTTTGTAGTTAATGGGTTTGATGATGAATGACAATGTTAAGTTAGCTCATGCGGTGCAGGATTCCTAAATGTGCCCTGCGGTAGTAGGTAAGGCAAACTGCAAAACGATTTTTTCTACCGCACCACCACCCGCTCCGCCGCCAAAACCTGCCCGTCCGCCACATAGCGGAGGACGTATTCACCGGCAGGTAGGCCCCGAACCGGCAGTATGCTGGTCACCTCATCGATGCGGCCGGCGGGGTGCGACTGCAGGATGCGCCCCTGCAGGTCCAGCAATTGCAGGGCAGCGCCCCGGCGGTGGGCAATGCCCGCATCCCGCAGCAGCACATAGAGGTACTCCTGCGCCGGGTTGGGATAAAGGTGGAGCGACAGGGCCGGGGCAGCCTTCTTCATCCACCCGCAGCAGCCAGCCGCGCTGTATGGGCCCGGTAGGCTCATTGCCGTATATGGTCTGCCCGCCCATGATGTAGCCGCCGCCGGGCATTTCTTTTAATTCAAATATTTCGTGTGTTTCTCCATCCACTCCTTCCTCAAAGAAACGGTAGTGGCGACTCCAAAGGCTATCGCCCTCTGGAGAAACCTTAACCAACCACCCATCTGAATCGGCATCAGGGGGCTGAAATGAAATTACACGGTGGATATTCCCGGCAGCCAGGTACCCAGTCCCATCTGAAGCTTTAATGATTTTCGTGAGGCTGCTACCGAACATAGTTGGAAAAGGCTCATGAAATTCCACTCCCCACTCCAACTGATGCTGCGGGTTGAGCTTGTAGATGTAGGCCGGGCTCCAGTTGATCGCCCCCGAAACCGCATTCACCGAAAACTCTTCGCCTTTGAAGCCGGCGGCAATGACGCTGCCGTCCGGCTCCGCGTGGATCGCCATTTGTTCGCTCAGCAGCTCATCAACCGGGCTGAGGTAGTTCCATTGGACGTTGCCGAGGGTGTCGATGGCGTAGATGTGGTGTTGGTAAGTATAATTTTTTCTGACTCTATTTGAGTTTGTCCGTGCACCACCAATAATGAATTTATTTTCAACAGACTGCACACTCACTGGTGCGTCCCAAAAATTAAAAACACCAAAGTTTTTTCGCCACAGTAGTTCACCGCTTGCAATAAATAACTGCAGTACAGTTTCTGTATTGTTAATACCCTGAGCGTTTCGGTCGCAGGTGGGCAACAAGATCATGCCATTTGGCCCGACGATGGGCTCGTAAGTAGTCAGGAAGGACTGCTCGTGAGGTGGAAAAAAACTATGAAGTTCAATCGTATGACCGATATGCCCCATCGAATCCAGGAAAAGCAATGAAGCCCTCGAGCTAGTATCCCGCTTCATTCCACTAGTAAGGAAGCCTGCTCCATATGGCTTTAACCCTCCTCCCCAATTTGTGATAATCTGCCCTTCCGGATGGGCAAAAGCTGTATGTTCGACTTCCCCATTCAGGTCCAGCTTAGCAAAAAATAAGCCTGAAGGATAAAAGGGCGGTATAGTATCAGCGGCCAGCCCCGTGATGTAAATGCAGCTGTCTGTAGGGTAGACCCCATTGATAATAGCCGCAGCATAACCAAAGTAATAGCGCTTATTGAAAGACTCCTCCTGTGCAGGCAGCAAGGAAGCGCTGCTGAGCAGGAATAGAAATAGCAAAAATCTGAGGTGCATGAGAAGCCAGTTGTTATCTTGAGAATAGCCCTGCCTGCCTGAGACAGGCAAGCAGGGCATTAATACTTTGGTTGCTCAACCTACCGTAAGATAACCAATTTTTGGGTCGCTAAACGATGATTGGGCAGGTGAAGGGTATAAAAGTACAGCCCGGCGGGGTAAGGCCGGCTGTCCCAGGAGGCCGTCGCCTGGCCCTCCACGACGGGCAGCACGGCTATCGTTTGCCCGTTCACGTCTTGTATGCTAAGCTCCGCCTGTTCTATGCCTTCCGGCAAAGTATACCGGAAAGTGACCGACTGCCGGGCTGGGTTGGGGAATGCCTGTACCTGAGCCGGCACTTGGTGCGCTTTCCTGGTTTCGGGACGGTTGCTGCCCGGTGTGGATAGGGCTTGTATACCAGTAGGGAGAATGGGCTCGTGGTAATGCCCCGCCCCGTAAAAGGCATTCAGGATGTTCTGGGCGCGGACTCCTGCCCCGGTGCTCCCGTAATAAGCGATGTCTTCCAGGGCTTTCAGCTCTGCTTCGCCCAGTTCATGCCACCCTTTGCCCTGACTGATCCGGGCGATATCAACCTCCTTGAGCGTTTTCATCAGCTCATGTTCCTGTTCTTGTGCCGGGTCCAGCCCAAAATCAGTTTCCATGCTTTGCAGGGCAGCCCTTGCGGCTGTAGTATCTCCTGTTGCTAAGTACGTATCTACGGCCCGGTAGGCAGCAGGCGCGCTCCATTTGGCAGTGGTCCAAAACCGGATACTGTCGAGCTGCCAGGCGGAAGTGTCCACCAGGTAATGCCGGATCAACCGGTTGGCACCAAGGTGCAATATCGCCTGCTTACTACCTAAAGCTTGCTCCACGGAATCCCGGGGCGTGGTGCGGGCACGGGCCGCCCGCAGGGTATCCATTTCCACACCAGAAAAACCACCGTAGTCCAGTACTTGCTCCCTGGTTTCTGCTTTGCGCAGGCTTTCCGGGTTGCGCTTGAGTACTTCGGTCTTGTGGGCACTGCTGAGCAGAGGCTGATTAATGACTTCCTGCAAGACTTGAGCGGAGAGGTATGGAGAGGTATTGTAAAGCTCGTTCAAACGGGTACCCCGGTTTAAAAGAGTGATCCCTTCGACTTTATTAAACAGTTCTCCGCTATCGCCCCCGTCCAATAAATTAAGGTATGCTTCATAAGCAGTCAAAAAATCACCTCTGGTTTCCAGTACTTTCTCCTGAAGATCAGCCAGGTCTTTGTCAGGGACTTCTTCGGATGGGGCATCTAGGTTGCATTCATTCTCAATATCCTGAATCTTTACGACCGTAGCTGCCGGAAAGCAAAAAGGCTCTTCCTCTGCATTAGCAGACAGCGGGTTATAGAAATACCGGAACGGGCTGCCCCCATTGCTCAAGTGCTCATAGGGGAAACCGGTAGAGCAGCCTGATGCCGGGGTGGGCGTGAAGGTGTTGCCTGCTGCACGGTTATCCTGCGAGCGCTGCAATTCAGCAATACTGCCTTCCACCACTGCAAAGTCCGTAGCATTGCCAGCGGTCTCGGCATTACGGTTGCAGAGGTAGGTTAGGCCTGTATTAAATGCTATATTATTATTTTGCCCATTCGCCAAATTCGCAAACTGCAGGCCATCGAAGGCATTGCCAATAATCTCATTGTAGTCACCCAGAGCTTGATTGCCAATGAGGGTTAGGTTCGTGTTCTGAGCACAAATGCCAATCTTTTCAGCGGCGCTCCCTTGCCCAGCCAGAATGCACCGTTTCCGAACTTTTTACACTCATCTGATTGTTTTATATTTACAATCAAAGTAAAAGCAATGGATGAGCTAATTGTCAAGTTTGGAATGCTCAATGCTGCAAAACGGCAAGAGATTTTAGACTTCCTCGACTTCCTACTCAGCAAACAGGAAAAGGAAGATACAGAAGACTTTAGTTCTTACAAAGCAAAAATCTTAAAGGTCTCTAACTGGAGCGAAGAGGATATAAAATTGATGCAGGCAAACCGCAAAAAAATGAATGCATGGCAAGTTCCGGAATGGTAGCTGATACAAGTATTTTTATATCCTTTTTACGGGCGAAAGAAAAGGCAAAACAAAACTTTACCTACTGCCTGATCAGACAGAACTGCATATCTCCACAGTGACGCTATACGAATTGTTAATGGGCGCCACTGATGATGTCAAAAAGGAAGACATTAGAATTCTAACTCAACCGTTAACTATTCTCCCCCTTACTAAACCAGTAGCAGAAAAGTCAGCAGAAATCTATCATGCCCTACGTAAACGCAGTAAACTGATTGAGTTCAGGGATATTTTCATTGGTGCTACGGCGCTTGTTCATGGCTTACCGCTACTCACTCATAACGCTAAGCATTTCGACCGGATTGATGGCTTGTCGTTCATTTAAAGTGAAGCCAAAAATTCCATTCCCAAAAGACAGTGCAAATGGAATGATCTCAGTTCTGCTAAGGTAAAACATCCTGTCGGGGGAGCTTCTCCCGATACTTTATCGGGATTCGGCAGGTTCTTCAAGAGGAAGCTGGGGCAGAGCTCCTGGAAATGACCTGGCTTAAGCTCTACACCAGCAGCAAGCTCAGAGCTCCTGTTCCCAGGATGAAGATGGGGCAGAGCGCTTGGTGGGAGCTTGGATTAAGCTCTACGCCAGCCGGGCTCGGTGAAGCTGGGGCAGAGCGCCTGGAAAGGCCATGGCTCAAGCGCTACACCAGCAAGCGCACCTTCCGCCGCAGCCAGCTGCGGTTCGCCAGCTCGGGCTGAGCATCGATGCGGTGCAGCAAGGCATTCAGGTTGTCCGGGGGGGCACTGCCGTACTGTGCCTGTCGGCTGCGCAGTTTTTGCAGACGAGCGATCATCTTGAGGAAGTTGCCGTTGGATTGTTTCTGATAGGTGGAGAGTTGCCGGTTGCGCTTGATGTACTTGCGGGACGCTTCCAACAGGGCGTAGAGCGCTTCCTCCTCCTGAAGTTCGTAGTAGCTTTTGAGCTGTATCATCTTGGCGGCCATGTGGTAGAAAGCGTCGGAAAACTCGACGCCCTGAAGTGTTTGCAGGGCTTCCTGATACTGCGCGCGCTCAAACTGCAGGGCAGCCAGGTTATAGGTGAATACGTTTTCCTGTACCTCCGGCGCCAGCTGAGACCGGTAAGTGTAGATGAAATCTTCGGTCCACTTAAATTCTTTGAGGCGGATACCGGCGGTAACGATGTTGATGTAACTCCACTGCGTGAGATAGCCTTGCCGCAGGAGCACTTTGCGGTCCAGCATTTCCTTGTAGAGGTCCAAAATATCCCGGTAGAAAGCGGCTTCCCCGGAGTTGATACGCTTGACGCAGTAGTTCTGGGCATAGTCGTATAAGTCCTGCAGCTCTTCCAGCGTAAAAACACTATGGTGCTGACTGAGCAGTTGGCGCAGCGACCGGTAGTGGGCTTCCTCTTCCGAGGTCAGCATCATGAGGGCCTGATAGTAGGTCTGCAGGGCCGGTGATTCTGCCAGTAACGGCGGCTGCTGCCGGAACAGGCTCAATAGCTCCTCCAGAAAATGGCAAGTGTAGGCCGCATTGATGGCCCGGTTGCGGCTGGCCATATCGCAAGCCAGGCGGAGCTTATTGCACCAATAGTAGCGGTCAAGGGCATCGTTTTGGTGTTGCAGGTGGGGCGTAAAGCGGCGGGGGTTACGCTGTAGCGCAAAGCGGTCCAGCAACTGCGCCATCTCGTAGCGCTCATGCTGATACTGATGGGACCGGTGGGGCAGGCGCTCGGTAAGCTGTTGCAGCCGCTGCGTGCTGTGCCGCAGGTGCTTCTCGGCCCGGCGGTCGAGCAGCGCCTCCAGCTCCAGGCGCTTTTGAAAAGGGCTCCGGGCTTCCAGTTCCAGTTGGGCCAGTAGCTGATAGCCTAACTGTAGGGCATCCGACAGTAAGTTGTTAATGCGTAGCTCCTCGTACCCTTCCTCCTTGTAAATATGCCGGTACGCCGCCCGCTTGTCCAGCCCTTCCGCATCGTAATCCGGCCCAAAGTCCAGGCAAAAGTCCAGCAAAGCCCGTATCTTTTGGTTCTTATTAAAAAACGGGGAAGCTGCCAGCTCCCGAAAACGGGCCGTTTCTCTGGCATCAAAGCTCCGTAGCAGGTCGATTAACTTAGATTGCTGCATCTTAAAATCTATATTTCACTAACGCTAAGCTAGTAAAAACAAGCACTTTAATATCTATGACCAACTTCAAAAATCTATAATTGAAGAATAATGTACTTTTTTCCGGGATAGGGTACCGCTACATTTGTATCGTAATAATTCCAGGAACGCCCGCGGGATGCCCCTTCGGAAAAAAGACAAAACAATTATCTCCATGAAAAAAATGATTTTAGGCATAGTCGCGCTTGTGCTCAGCACCTTTGCCCTGCATGCCCAGCAGAACTGCTTCAACCTGCTCATCGACAGTCAGACCGCCACGCCTGGCGATACAGTCTGTTTGTCCGTGCGTGTGAACAACTTCGACGATATCCTGGCCGTACA
>PR_CR_10_Liq_2_inCRDRAFT_1000196_pt1 | contig 17333 bp, 17 predicted proteins | sample PRCRCaboRojoPR_FD_10245 | JGI IMG/M metagenome (IMG submission 10245) | reverse complement strand
CCGCCTGAAGGGCGTTCATTGCCGGTAAGGACCGAAGCAGGGTCCGGTGCGCTGCGCTTGTGCGCGGGGCCCTAAGAATTGCGTCCCGCTGAGAGGCGTTGACGAGTGGCAGTTCCCGCAGCAGCCCGGTCATAGCCTTTGACCTGATTTACGGTCGAAAAGACACGCCGCGCCTGGCTTGATTGAAAGCTTGATCGGACCGGCCCCTGCGCCGTTCTCGTTATTGACCTGCACAGTGACCGACGTATCGCCCAAGGTGCCGTGCAACAGGCGATGCGCGCCCAGCTCTTCGATGATCTCAACGTTCATCATCAACGTGCCCTCAGGGTCCGGGAGAAAATCCTCTGGTCTGACGCCCGCCCGGACATCGCCGGTATGTGTTGTTTCTCCGATCGTGGCCCCGAACAGACGGACCTGCCCGCCATCCAACTCGGCCGGCATGAGGTTCATCGGCGGCGCACCCATGAAGGACGCGACGAATTCCGTAGCAGGGCTGTGATAGACTTCGGATGGCGTGCCGATTTGCTCGATGCGGCCTTCATTCATGACGATGATCCTGTCGGCCATGGTCATCGCCTCGACCTGGTCATGGGTCACATAGATCGAGGTCACGCCAAGGCGCCGTTGCAATGCCTTGATCTCGATCCGCATCTGGTTGCGCAACTTGGCATCCAGGTTCGAAAGCGGTTCGTCGAACAGGAACAGGGCCGGGTCGCGAACGATTGCACGGCCCATGGCCACCCGTTGGCGCTGGCCTCCGGACAATTGGCTGGGCTTGCGATCCAGGTAATCGCGCAGGTTCAGAAGGCTGGCGGCCTCGTCGACCTTGGCCGCGATCTCCTGTTTGGAGGTCCCGCGGTTCTTGAGCCCGTAACCTATATTCCTGCGCACGGTCATGTGCGGATAGAGCGCGTAGTTCTGGAACACCATTGCGATGTCCCGGTCTGCCGGGTCCACATCGTTGACGACGCGCCCGGCAATGGACAGCTCGCCCGAGGTGATCTCTTCCAGCCCCGCGACCATACGCAGCAACGTGGATTTGCCGCACCCCGAGGGGCCCACGAGGACGGCGAACTCGCCCGGNTCGATGCCGAAGCTTGTCGGTTTGAGTGCCTCAAACCCGTTGGGGTATGTTTTGCCGATTGTGTCGAAGGTAACCTGTGCCATTTCCTTGCCTTCTTGTGTCCTGCCGCTTCGCGGNCCGCGGACGGTTACTTGTCGGATTCCGTGAGGCCCTTGACGAACCAGCTTTGGAAAAACACCACCACGAGGACCGGGGGAATGACCGCGATCAGTGCCAGAACATTTGAACGACCGAATTCCGGAACGACGGCCCCTTCGAGGACCTGCACGATCTGCTTGATTCCGCGCACAAGCGTGTACATGTCCTCGTCCGTGGTGATCATCGTGGGCCAGAGGTATTGGTTCCAGCCATAGACGAACATGATGATGAACATCGCCGCGATCATCGTGCGGCTGAGCGGCACCAGAATGTCGATGAAGAATTTGACCGGGCCTGCACCGTCGATCCGCGCGGCCTCGACCAGTTCTTCCGGTACGGAGCGGAAGAATTGCCGGAAGAAGAATGTCGCCGTGGCCGAAGCAATAAGCGGGATGATCAAGCCCTGATATGTGTTCAGCATACCCAGCCATTGGACGACCTCATACGAGGGCAGGATGCGCACTTCGAGCGGCAAGAGAAGCGTTGTGAAAATGAGCCAGAAGGCGAAAGTCGCAAACCGCAGGCGGAAATAGACAATCGCGTAGGCGGCCATCATGCCGATCACGATCTTGCCGACGGCAAACCCGATCCCGAGGATGAAGCTGTTCTTCAGCATCGACAGGCCCGTGTTCTCGCCGGAAAAACCTGACGCCTCGAACATGGCCTTGTTGAAGTTGTCGTCAAACTGATCGCCGACGGTCAGGGATGGGCCGGTACGGATGATCTCGGTGTCCGGGATCGTCGTCATCTGCAAAAGCATTAGCAATGGCAGCATCATGAAAAGACTGCCAAGGATCAGGACACCGTGGTCGATCACGGCCGAGAGTTTGACCTTGCGCATGTTGCCCCCCTCAAGTGTAATGAATGCGCCGCTCGATCAGGCGGAACTGGAAGATGGTGAGAGCCAGGACGAGCACCATCAGGATCACCGATTGCGCCGAAGACCCGCCGAGGTCGTTGCCTCGAAACCCGTCGACATAGACCTTGTAGACCAAGGTCATCGGGTTGTTACCCGGCTCGCCCTTCACGACGGTGTCGACGATGCCGAACGTGTCGAACAGGGAGTAGGTGATGTTGATGATCAACAGAAAGAACCCTGTCGGTGCGAGCAACGGGAAGGTCACATCCCAGAAACGGCTGGTGGCGCTGCGGTTGTCGATCATGGCAGCCTCGCGCACCGAACGGGGGATCGACTGAAGCCCGGACAGGAAGAAGATGAAATTGACAGGCACCTGCTTCCAGACCGAGGCGAGGATCATCGCAAAGGCGGTGTCGTTGAAGTTGACGCCGACCATGTAGGTATGGCCGAACACGCCAAAGAATTCGGTCAACGGCCCCCAGCTCTGGTTGAACATGATCACAGCGATGAAGCCCGCCACCGGCGGCGCGACGGCATAGACCCACATCAAGAGCGTGCGGTAGGTCTTGGCCCCGCGCAGAACCTTGTCAGCCTTCACGGCCAGCACGAGTGCGATCGCCAGCGAAAAAAAGGTTACGAGAATCGAGAAGGTCACCGTGAACCAAGCGATCTTGCGGTACTCGCGGCTTGAGAACAGGTCGGCGTAGTTCTGCAAGCCGACGAAGGTCGAACCAAAACCGAACGGGTCTTGCAGGTAGAAGGACGACTGCAGCGCCACGATGGTCGGCCAGTAGAAAAACACGGCGATGATCACGAGCTGCGGCAAGAGCAGCAGAACAGGCAGCGATAGGGTGTCGAATCCGGCGCGCTTCATGAGTGTCCCTTGGCATGGTCGTGAGCGGCCGCAAGGCTGCGGCCGCCCGGAGTGTTCGAGAGGTTGGGCGTCAGCCCTGGGTCTGGGCGAAACGGGCCAGCAACTGGTTGGCTTCTTCTTCGATGGTAGCGAAGGCGTCATCGACCGAAGTTTCGCCGGTCAGGATGCGGCCGTATTCGCGGTTCATCACGTCACGGATTTGCACGTAGAAGCCCATGCGGTAGCCGCGAGTGTTGTCACCCGCGTCCAGAGACAGCTGCTGGATGCCGACTTCAGCGGCGGGCTGCTCTTCGTAGTAGCCTTCTGCCTTGGCGGCTGCATAGGCGGCTTCGGTGATCGGAACGTAGCCCGTTTCCTTGTGCCAGAAGACCTGGGTCTCGGTAGAGGCCAGATAATCGAAGAACTTTGCCGTTGCGGCGTTTTCTTCGTCGGACTTGCCAGACATGGCGAAAAGAGCTGCGCCGCCGATGAAGGTCTGCTTGGGNTCCGTTGTCACGGCTTCCCAATAGGGCAGGTAGGTGGCGGAAAAATCGAAGCCCAGGTCTTTCTGAGCCAGGCCGCCGAAAGAGCCGGACGAGCCCAGCCAGATAGCGACCTTACCTTCTTCAAAGGGGGTCTGGTTGTCACCCCAGCCGGTGCCATACCATTCAAAATAGCCGCGCTCCTGCCATTCGGTCACGGCCGTGAAATGCGCCTTGATCGCGTCGTTGTTCACAAGGATCTGCGTATCCAAACCATCATAGCCGTTGTTGTTGGTCGCAAACGGCAGATTGTGACGAGACATAAAGTTCTCGGTGAAGATCCACGGCAGGTGGGACTGCGCAAGCGGGATGTAGCCCGCCTCTGCCAGGGCCGGCGCGGTCGTTTCCTGGAATTCTTCCCAGGTCGCCGGTGGCGTCACACCCGCGGCTTCAAGCGCATCCACATTATAGTACATGATGGGCGAAGAAGAGTTGAACGGCATACCGATCATCTTGCCATCACTGTCGGCATAGAAGTAGCGCACGCCGGAAATATAGTCTTCGATATCGAAGGCAACGCCGTTGTCAGCCAGCAGATCCTGCACCGGGATCGTTGCGCCTTCGGCACCGATCACGGTGGCGGCGCCGGCGTCGAATACCTGAATGATGTTCGGCTGTTCACCAGCGCGGAAAGCCGCGATGCCTGCGGTCAGGGTCTCTTCATACGTGCCTTTGAAGACGGGTGTCAGAACAACATCGTCCTGAGAAGCGTTGAAGTCCTCTGCGATCTGGTTGACGGTCTCGCCAAGGGCGCCGCCCATGGCGTGCCAGAGTTCAATTTCGGTCTGCGCATAGGCCGGCGCGCTCATTGCCAGTGCAGCGGCAACGCCAGCAAGTTTGATACGGGGCATTCCTGTTCCTTCCGTTGATCCGGGATATGCCGATCTCGTGAATCGGCGGGAGCATTGGGTCGACGGGCACCTGGACAAACCCGGCAGCAAGACGAGGAGTGCTAGGCACCACGAAGCGGCACCGCCGACACATGCCGCGTCTGCATCAAGTACCAGTGCAACACATGCCCAACAGAAATCTGAAACTTTGATGAACGATCATCGTTGCGGGCCATGCTGGCAGTTCGGATTCACGGCCGCTGTCGCATAGTCGTTAGGTTGGGTGTGTACGCTTTGGCCGTTCCAGAGAAGTCCTTTTGCCACCGCAGCGAACGTCTGCCTTTGCGCCCACCTTCCCCTTGCCCCAATCATTCCCCAAAGAAAAACCCCCGGTCCTCGCGGGCCGGGGGCTTGGTTGTCGAATGGGGAAGGGATCAATCTTCGTCGTCTTCGCCGTTGTCTTCGGGCAGGTTGAAGAAGCTGTCCGCGTCGGGCACGTCGTCGCCCTTGTCGTCCGCGCTGTCATCCTCGGACAGCGTGAATGTCTCCAGTCCCTCGATGGCCGTGGGCATCCGCGGTTCGGGGTCGGATGACAGGCTCTGTTCGGTCGAGACCAGCTTGCGACGCTCGTCGTCCGACATGACCTCGCCGTCCTTGGCGCGCTTGGCGTTGGCCTTCTGAACGGCGGCATCCAGCTCGGTCTGCTTGCACAGGCCCAGCGCGACCGGGTCGATCGGCTCCATGTTCGAGATGTTCCAGTGCGTGCGCTCGCGGATCGACTGGATCGTCGGCTTGGTGGTGCCAACTAGCTTGGAGATCTGGCCATCGCTCAGCTCGGGGTGGAACTTGACCAGCCAGAGGATCGAATTCGGGCGGTCCTGCCGCTTGGACAGCGGCGTGTAGCGCGGGCCGCGGCGCTTTTCCTCGCCCACGGCAGCGGCGTTGTACTTCAGCTTGAGCTTGTGCAGCGGGTTCTTCTCAGCCGCGTCGATCTCGTCCTGGGTCAGCTGGTTGTTGGCGATCGGATCGAAGCCCTTGACGCCGGCGGCCACGTCGCCATCGGCGATGCCCTGCACTTCCAGCTCGTGCAAGCCGACGAAATCCGCGATCTGCTTGAAGCTGATCGTCGTGTTGTCCACCAGCCAGACGGCAGTGGCCTTGGCCATGATCGGTTTGTCACCCATTTTCTCGGCTCCTTAGCGAATACATCTTTCCCCTGCCCTGGATGGGGCGACCCGGGTTGCGGATCAGGTTCTCGTTGTCGGGGAACTCTCGGGCTATATATAGTCGCGCCGACGCTACATGGAAAGCCCGAAATGCGACGCCTGTTCACTGTTTTGCTGCTTCTTGCCACCCCTCTGCGCGCCGAGGACGTGGCCGGCGATTTCGACTATTTCGTCCTGGCGCTCAGCTGGTCGCCCAACTGGTGTGCAATAGAGGGCGATGCGCGCGAGTCGCCGCAATGCGATCCATCGGCCGGGTTCGGCTGGGTGCTGCATGGGCTCTGGCCGCAATACGACCGGGGCTGGCCGGATTATTGCCGCACCGACCACCGCAACCCGACCCGGTCCGACACGGCGGCACAGGCCGGACTGTTCGGGTCCGCCGGGTCGGCCTGGCATCAATGGAACAAGCATGGCCGCTGTTCGGGGCTGCCCGCCGACGCCTATTACGACCTGTCGGCCGAGGCCTATGGCCGCATCACCCGCCCCGAGGTGTTTCGCAAGCTGGACAACCCGGTGCGGCTGCCCGCTGCCGTGGTCGAAGAGGCGTTCCTGCGGGACAACCCGGCGCTGTCCGCCGATCAGATCACGATAACCTGCCGGTCGGGTCGCATCCAAGAGGCTCGCATCTGCCTGACGCGCGACCTGGAATTCCGCGATTGCGGCGCGGACGTGGTGCGCGATTGCTCGCTGGAGGACGCGTTGTTCGACCCGATCCGCTAGACCCCAGGGTCACGAACGCGGCGTCGAAAGCTTTCCGCTGGCATCCACGTTATAGCCAGTCTCGGGCGGTTCGTTGCTGGCAATCCAAGCCGCGGCGGCGTCCTTCTCGGCCAGCGGGAAGGCCTTGACCGGCGCCTTGACCAGCGGACCGAAGAGGCTGACCGCACCGCGAATCCAGCCGACATCCGTGACCACGGCGATCCGGGCGAAATCATGCAGGTGTTGCAGGCCCAGACGCGCGTCGTCCCAAGCAGCGCCGGCGGTGAAGCCCTCGAAGTCGTCGCCCAGCAGATAGAACAGCTTGGCCTTGCCTTCTTTCGCGACCATCGCCTCCAGCGCGGGCTCAAGCGTCTTGTCGTAGCTGTCACCGTCGATCCGCCCGTGGGCGGCAACGGCCAGCACGTCGTCCGGGTAACCGGACAGAATTTCGAATGATCCGGACATGTGATCCTCCTTCACTGCATTGTTCAAGCCTAAGGGATCACGTGGGGGGCGCCTTGATCTGTCGCAAGGCCCGAGCCGGATCAGATCCTGAGAACGATCTTGCCAATATGGGCGCTGCTTTCCATGCGGGCATGGGCGGCGGCGGCCTGGTCCAGCGGGAATTCCTGGTCCATGACCGGCGCGATACGGCCGGCCTCCAGCAGGGGCCAGACCTTCTCACGCAGGGCACGGGCGATCTCGGCCTTGGCATGGTCGGATTGCGGGCGCAACGTGCTGCCGGTGATGGTCAGGCGCCGCATCATGAGCTGGGCAAAGTTCAATTCGACCTTTGGCCCCTGCAGAAAGGCGATCTGAACCAGCCGCCCGTCGTCGGCCAAGGCCTTGACGTTGCGCGGCAGGTAATCGCCGCCGACCATGTCAAGGATCAGGTTCGCGCCGCCCTCGCCCTTCAGGACCTCCACGAAATCCTCGCTGCGGTAGTTGATGGCTCGTTCCGCGCCCAGATCGACACAGGCCGCGCATTTTTCGTCCGTTCCGGCCGTGGCAAAGACACGCGCGCCCATCACATGCGCCAACTGAATTGCCGTGGTGCCGATGCCCGAGGACCCGCCATGAACCAGAAACCGCTCACCTGCCTGAAGTCCGCCGCGCTGAAAGACGTTGGACCAGACGGTGAAGAAGGTTTCGGGCAGGCAGGCCGCCTGCTTCAAGGTCATCCCAGCCGGCACGGGCAGGCAGTGTGCGGCGGGCGTCACCACCTCTTCGGCATAGCCGCCACCGGGCAGAAGGCCGCAGACCTTGTCACCGACCTGCCATTCCGTGACCCCCTCGCCCAGCGCGCTGACCTCGCCCGCGGCCTCCAGACCCGGCAGGTCGGAGGCGCCGGGCGGCGGGTTGTAGAGGCCTGCGCGTTGCAGCGCGTCGGGCCGGTTCACCCCGGCATAGGCAACCTTGATCCGCACCTCGCCCGGGCCGGGTCGGGGCAGGTCACGGGTGGCGGGGGTCAGAACCTCGGGTCCGCCGGGTTCATGGATTTCTATAACGCGCATGGGGCCTCCTGTCGGTTGGCCTCAGACTTACCGCAGCCTCGGCGGTGTGCAAGGTCAGGGCCGGGTCCAGCGACCCGGCACATCCTCCGGGTCGGACCGGCCGGGCGCCTTGATCTGACCGGCGAGCTTGCCCAGCGGCACGGTGAACGGCTTCAGCAGCGGGTTGTCATTGACCGCCGACTTGAACTTTTCAAAGCGCATCACGTCTTCGATCCGGCGGTCGATGAAGGCGTCGGTCGCGGAGTGATCCGGCGTTGTATCGCCCAGCCAATAGAGCACGACCGCCCCGTAGACCGCCGACAGGGTCGCTCGTTTCGTGTACCAGTTGGCATCGTCCGACGTATCGCCCAGCGCGGTCCAGATCGCATCCGCCGTGCCCCAGATCAGGGCCGATCCCTCGGGCGCCATATGCGGCAGCGCGAACAGGGTGGTCCCGCGACGGACCGCTTCCTTGTCCCCGGACGCTTGCAGGCGCAGGCGGATCGCATGGGCCACCTTGTCCCGAAATCGCATGTCGGACAGGTCTGCCGTGTCCAGCATCTCGATCATGCGCTGATCGCCTTCGCGGTGGAACAGGATGGCCAGGTCGATGGCACCACGAGGACAATGCAGGCGGGCCTCATCGGGCGCGATCCCCGACTCTTCGCAGGCGGCGCGAAAGGCCTCCTCCGACCAGCCGTCGAAGGCCACATGGGGCCCGATCGCGTCCAGCAGTTTCCGTTGAGTGGCGTCCGGCGCGGGATGGTGCATTGGGACCTCCTGTTGGTTTCGTCCACCCTAGACAAGATAGGGGGCCTTTGCTATACGGCCACCTCCTGCAAATCCTTGCAACACGAACTCTAGAAAGGTGGTGACAACCACATGCAGGTAAGCGTACGCGATAACAACGTCGATCAGGCTCTCCGTGCCCTGAAGAAAAAGCTTCAGCGCGAAGGCGTCTTCCGTGAAATGAAGCTGCGTCAGCACTTCGAGAAGCCGTCCGAGAAGAAAGCACGCGAGAAGGCCGAGGCGATTCGCCGTCAGCGCAAGCTCGCTCGCAAGAAGGCCCAGCGCGAAGGTCTGCTTTAGGCAGCCGCCGGCCTTACGACGAGAAGAATTGACGACCCCCGTGGCCCGGCCCCGGGGGTTTGTCGTTTCTGGGCCTCAGCTTCCGATCGTCGTCAGCACATAAGCCGGGATCAGGGCACCCAACGCCATGAAGCCCGCCCCGAGGAATACGAAAAGGCCGTCTCGCGCGATAAAGGCGACCGAACAACTCAGCACCGCCATGCCGAGGATCGACGACGAGAACGGCACCAGCTCCAGCAGCGGCATGGACCCGCCCGAGACCACGCACATGGCCTGTGGCAGGCGGTTGCCCGGCGGATAGACCAGCACCCGGAAACGATCCCGTGCTATCCGATCAAGCCGGTCGGCCAGCCCGTGCATGCGGTGCAGCGCCGATTGCAGCCGCGCCCGGTGCACCCGGCGCTTGAGCAGCACCCGNGGCAGCCAGACGAAGCGACGGGCAAAGACCATCTGCAACGCGATCAGTGCAATCGAGAGGCCGCAGATCGTCGAAAACAATGGAATGCCCGACAGGGGCGACACAACAAGGATCGCAGGCACCATGAGCGCCGGCACGAAAGACGTCGGACCGAACGCCTCGATCATCATGCCGAGCGTGATCGTGTCCTCGTTGCCCAGGTTTTCCAGGCGCTCGATCGTGTCGCGCACCGGATGGATATGGTCCGCCTCCGACATCTCAGATCGGCAGGGCAGTGGTCTGGCGAACCGTGCGCAGAGCAAACGAGGATTGCATGCCCTGGACCCCGGGCAGGCTGGCCAAGGCCCGGCGATGCAGGCGGGCGAAATCCTCGGCATCCTCTGCCACGACCTTGAGAAGGTAATCCGCCGCCCCGGCCATGAGGTGGCATTCGAGAACCTCGGGCACCCGGGCCACCGCCTTTTCGAAGGCATCGAGAACCTCATCAGCCTGTGCCGATAGGGTGATTTCCACGTAGACGATTGTACGGCGATTGACCTTGCGCGGGTCTACAAGCGCCACATATCCGCTGATATACCCGTCCTTTTCCAGGCGCTGAACGCGGCGGTGACAGGCCGAAGGCGACAGATTGACCGCCTCGGACAATTCCGCATTGGACAACCTCCCGCGCCGTTGTAGCGCGTTGAGCAGGCGTCGATCAGTATCATCCAATTGCATGAGGTATGTTTTCCCGTCGATTCTATAAATTACGCAAAATTCTCGATACCTTTTTGCCAAAGATCAGAGAATATTCCAAGCAATTGCACAAAAAGAGCGCGATCCTGCGATGACAAAACAGGAGGAAGCAACATGCTCATCGGATGCCCAACCGAGATCAAACCACAGGAATTTCGCGTCGGGCTCACCCCCAACGCGGCGCGTGAGGCTGTTTCACATGGCCATGAAGTGACCGTCCAGGCCGGTGCCGGCCTTGGCGCAGGCTTCACCGACGAGGACTACCACGCGGCCGGGGCCCGCACCGTTGACACGGCCGAAGAGATTTTCGCCAGTGCCGACATGATCGTGAAGGTCAAGGAACCCCAGGCGGGCGAACGCAAGATGCTGCGCGAAGGCCAGCTGCTGTTCACCTACCTGCATCTTGCCCCGGACCCGGACCAGACCCATGACCTGCTGGAAAGCGGCTGCACCGCCATCGCCTATGAAACGGTGACCGACCGCAATGGCGGCCTGCCCCTTCTGGCACCGATGTCCGAGGTGGCCGGCAAGCTGGCGCCGCAGGTCGGCAGCTGGACCCTGCAAAAGGCCAATGGCGGGCGCGGGGTGCTGATGGGCGGTGTGCCCGGCGTCGGGCCAGCGAAAGTCGTGGTTATCGGTGGTGGCGTCGTTGGCACCCAGGCCGCCCGCGTCGCGGCAGGCATGGGGGCGGATGTAACGGTCCTGGATATGTCCCTGCCCCGCCTGCGCTATCTCGACGATACTTTGCGCGGCGAATTCAAGACCGCTTATGCCTCCAAGGGCAACACCGCCGATCTGGTGGCCGAGGCCGACATGGTGATCGGCGCCGTTCTGATCCCCGGCGCCGCGGCGCCCAAGCTGATCAGCCGCGAGCAACTATCGACCATGAAGCCCGGCGCGGTGCTGGTTGACGTCGCCATCGACCAGGGCGGCTGTTTCGAAACGTCCAAGGCGACCACCCATGCCGACCCGATCTACGAGGTCGACGGGATCATGCATTATTGCGTGGCCAACATGCCCGGCGCCGTGGCGCGCACTTCGACCATCGCCCTGGGCAATGCGACCATGCCGTTCATGCTGGCACTGGCCGACAAGGGCTGGCGGCAAGCCTGCGCCGATGATGAACACCTGCTGAATGGGCTGAACGTCCATGCGGGGCAACTGACCTATTATGCCGTGGGCAAGGCCTTGGGCATCGACGTCATTTCCCCACAGAAGGTTGTGCGCGGGTGAGGCTTGCATCGGGGTCGTGGGCGATTAGGGTCGCCCCCGACCCCGAATGACAGGAGCTTCAGATGTCCGACGTCTATACACCGCCCAAGGTCTGGAAATGGGACCGAGAGAATGGCGGCCAGTTTTCCAAGACCAACCGCCCGATTGCCGGTCCGACCCACGACAAGGAGCTGCCAGTCGGCGAGCATCCTTTCCAGCTCTATTCCCTGGCCACGCCAAACGGCGTCAAGGTCACAGTCATGTTCGAAGAGCTTCTGGCCGCAGGGCATACGGAGGCAGAATACGATGCCTGGCTGATCAATATCGGCGAGGGCGACCAGTTCGGATCGGGCTTTGTCGACATCAATCCGAATTCCAAGATCCCGGCGCTTGAGGATCGCACTGGCGCGGACCCTTTGCGCGTCTTCGAAAGCGGCTCGATCCTCATCCACCTGGCCGAAAAGTTCGGCGCCTTCCTGCCCGCCAGCGGACCGGCGCGGACCGAGGTGCTGAACTGGCTGATGTGGCAGATGGGCAGCGCGCCCTATCTCGGCGGCGGCTTTGGGCATTTCTACGCCTATGCGCCGGAAAAATGGGAATACCCGATCGACCGTTTCGCCATGGAGGCGAAGCGCCAGTTGGACGTTCTGGACAGGGAACTGGCCACGAAACCCTATATCGCGGGGGACGACTACTCCATCGCGGACATCGCCATCTGGCCCTGGTATGGCCAGTTGGCCCTTGGGCGGCTCTACGATGCGGCCGAATTCCTTGACGTGACCAGCTACGAAAACGTCATGCGCTGGGCCAAGGCGATCGACGCCCGCCCGGCGGTGCAGCGCGGCCGAATGGTCAACCGCGCCTTCGGAGAGCCCGAAACACAGCTGCATGAACGGCACGACGCCAGCGATTTCGAGACGAAAACACAGGACAAGATCGGCGGCTGACGCGTGCGGGCGCGGCCAACCGCGCCCGCTGCACGCATCATCCGGGCAATTGCCCGGTCAGGACATAGCGCAGGATCTGCACCACCTGGGAGGGCTCTCGCGCAACGGCGAGGGCGGCGGCGTCCACCTCTTTGAGGGCGTGGTCGTGTTCGGCCTGTTGCAGGATGATCAGCGACTTGCCCAGGGCTGCGGCATAGCCCGCATCGAAGGCCGCGTTCCATTGCTTGTATTTCTCGCCGAACCGCACGACCACCACATCGGCATCGGCAATTCCCTTGCGGGTGCGGATCGCGTTGACCATGGCCCCCTTGTGATCGTGCCAATACTTGCTGTCCTCGGCACCCAGGATCGCAACGCCGCAATCATCCGATGCGCCGTGATCCGTGACCGGGCTGTCAAAGACGATTTCCAGCCCCTTGGCCCCGTCGATGATCTGCTCGCGCCAGTCGGTATGGATTTCGCCGGACAGGTAGACTTTCAGCATATCGTTCTCCCTTCGTGATTTGCCGGGAGTGTTACCAGCCTCAGACCTTGCGTGCCACGATATAGCGGCTCATCACGGGGCCGGTGCTCGTCTCGATCACCTCGAAGCCCGCCGCCTCGATGGATTTTTCCAGCCCGTCGAACCGAAAGGATCGCACGAAGGGCGCCAGCCGAACCAACCGCATCAGCGGGATCATGGCGCGAAACGCGAAGCGCCGCAGACCGATCGAGGGCTCGGCCAGACACACGGTCTTCGAGATGAAATAGCCACCTTGCGGCAAGACAGCGTGGATGGCGTCGAAGACATCTTCCACGTCGCGCAAAAGATGCAAGAGGTTCAGCGCCAGAACCACATCGACCGGTCCCGCCTCGGTGATGCCATCTTCGGCAGTTGCTGCGGAAAACGTGATGTTATCCACGTTGTCACTCGCTGCCTTGTCCCGGGCGATGCGGATCATCTCCGGCGAAATGTCGGTGCCGTGGTAGTGCGCGACGGCCCCGGCCAGGAGCAGCCCGGTGGAGCCGGTGCCGCAACCCAGTTCCAGGACGCGGTCGGTCGATTTCAGATAGGACCGCGTGCGGTCCAGCGTGTATTCATAGGCCGGCATGTCCTTGATCGGCGAGGCCGCGTATTTCTCGGCGGCGCGGTCCCAGAAACGGGTCGGGTTTGTCATGTCTGTTCTCCTTTGAGGAGCACAATACAGACGAATAGGTCATCGGGAAATTGACGAAATCCAAAGGGTTTCTATACAAGAATGCATGGATAGACTGCAACGCCTCGACTGGAACCACCTGCGCGCATTTCTTGCAACGGCCGAGCAAGGATCACTTTCCGCCGCAGCCAAGCACCTGGGGCTGACCCAGCCGACATTGTCGCGCCAGGTGTCGGCACTGGAAGACGAGCTATCGCTCTTGTTGTTCGAACGTGTCGGGCGCGGCCTTTCGCTGACCAGTGCCGGGCATGATCTGCTGACCCATGCACGGGCGATGGGCGCGGCGGCAGAGCGGCTGACCTTCAGCGCGATCGGGCAGCAATCCGAAATCTCAGGCCGCGTCAGCATCTCGGCGAGCGATATCCTGTCCCACAACATCCTGCCGGACGTCGTTGCGGACCTGCGCCGCCTCGCCCCGCAACTGGCCATCGAGGTGGTGGCAACCAACCAGCTATCCGACCTTCTGCGGCGCGAGGCCGACATCGCCATCCGTCACGTCCGCCCAGAGCAATCCAACCTGGTGGCGCGACGGGTCAGAGAGGGGCGCGGCCTGTTCTATGCCGCAACCGATTACCTCGACCGCCGCGGGCGTCCGACCACGCCCGAGGCCATGGCGGCGCTGGACTGGGTGGCCTTCGGCGACCCCGAAATGATGTGCGGCCACATCCGGGCCATGGGCGTGCCAGTTACGCCGGACAGCTTCGTCGTCCAATCGGAGAACGGTATCGTCGCTTGGGAAATGGCCTGTCGGGGCATGGGTGTCTGCCCCATGGACCATATGATCGCCGCGCGTGATCCCCGGGTCGAGCCGGTGCTCGCCGATCAATTGGAAGTCGATTTCCCGGTCTGGCTGGTCACCCACCGGGAAATTCACAACAGCCCGCGTATCCGGCTCGTCTTCGACCACTTGGCCAAGGTGCTGTCGGCCCCCGTCGCGGTTTAGCCGCGCAGCTGGCCGCCCGTGGCCTTTTCGACCTTCTCGACGATCCGCCCACCGACAGCCTCGATATCCTTCTCGGTCAGAGTCTTTTCGCTGGGCTGCATCCGCACGGTAATGGCCAGGGATTTCTTGCCCTCGCCGAGCGATCCGCCGATGAATTCGTCGAAGACCCGCACGCTTTCGATCAGGGCCTTGTCGGCCCCCGCGGCGGCGTTCACCAGTGTCAAAGCCTCGACATCGGCATCCACCACGAAGGCAAAGTCCCGTTCGACCGCCTGAAGGTCCGGCACATGAAGGGCACCCCGGTTCGGGTCCGCCTTGCGCGGCAGGGGAATCTCTTCGGGCCAGAGGGTGAAGCCCATGGCGGGGCCTTTCACATCCAATGCGCGCAAGACCTTGGGGTGAATCTCGCCGAAAACGCCCAGCACCTTTTTCGGGCCAAGGCAGATCTTGCCGTGACGGCCCGGATGCCACCATTCCTCGGCACCGCGCAGGATCTGCACCTTGGCAGGCGCGCCCATGGCGGCCAGCACCGCCTCGGCATCGGCCTTGGCGTCGTAGATATCCACCGGGCGCGAGGCGCCATGCACGTCCTTCGGCGTCGTGCGCCCCACCAGCAAACCGGTCACGACCGTCTTCTGTTCCCCCGGCTCACCCCCGAAAAAGGCATCTCCCACTTCGAAAAGAGCCATATCGGGCATGCCCCGCGCCTGGTTGCGGGCGGCGGCCTGCAACAGGCCCGGCAGAAGCGCCGGACGCATATGGGACATCTCGCTGGAAATGGGATTTTCCAGCATGGTCGCATCATCACCACCGCCAAAAAGTGTCGCCGCCTTCTTGTCGATGAAGCTGTAGGTCACGCACTCGTTATACCCCAGCGCCGCCGTGGTCCGCCGCGCCATCTGAACACGCTTCTGCATGGGCGTCAGCACCGGTGCGGGCACACCGGGACGGGGGCGCGGCATGGGGGTGCCCTGCAGCTTCGTCAGCGAGGCGATACGTGCCACCTCTTCGACCAAGTCGGCCTCGCCCTGCACGTCGGGGCGCCAGCTCGGCACATGTGCCATGTCGCCCTCCATGACGAAGCCCAGCGCCTCCAGCGTGGCGCGTTGGGTTTCTGCCGGGATGTCCATGCCAACAAGCGACGAACACCGGTCGGTATCCAGTTTGTAGGCCCGCGACACATCCGGCACCGCGCCCGCCTGAACCACCTCGGACGCCTCGCCCCCGGCATGATCCACGATCATCCGCACCGCATGTTCCATGCCATCGGCGGTGAAGGCCGGGTCGATGCCGCGCTCGAACCGATAGCGGGCGTCGGAATTGATCTTCATCGCGCGGCCCGTATAGGCGGTGCGGATCGGGTCGAAATAGGCGGCCTCGACGAAAACATTCACGGTCTCGTCGCTGCACCCGGTGCGCAGCCCGCCCATGACGCCGGCAATGCTTTCGGGGCCCTCAGCATCGGCGATCACGGTCGCACCCTCGGGGAAGGTGTAGTCCTTCTCGTCCAGCCCGGTCAGGGTTTCGTCGCCCTTGGCCCGGTAAAGGCGCAGGGTGCTGCCGGTGATCTTGTCGGCATCGAACACGTGCAGCGGGCGGTTAAGGTCATAAGTGAACCAGTTGGTCACATCGACGAGGAAGGAAATCGGACGCAGCCCGATCGCCTTGAGCCGCTGTTGCAGCCATGCGGGGCTTGGGCCGTTCTTCACGCCCTTGATCAGGCGCCCGTAGAAGACCGGGGCCTGTTCCAGCGTATCCGCGTCGATGCTGACGCTGACCGGGCACGGGAAGGACGCCGGAACCGGATCGACCGAAAGCGGCTTCAACGTGCCAAGCCCGCGCGCGGCGAGGTCACGGGCGATGCCATGCACGCCCAGCGCATCGGGGCGGTTCGGGGTGATCGCGATCTCGATCACCGGGTCGACCTTTTCCGGCGCATTGGCGGCCAGCCAGTCGGTGAATTTCTGACCCACCTCGCCGGAGGGCAACTCGATGATGCCGTCATGTTCCTCGGACAGCTCCAATTCGCGCTCCGAGGCCATCATGCCGTGGCTTTCGACGCCCCGGATCTTGCCCACCGACAGGGTCACGTCGATCCCGGGCACATAATCCCCCGGCTTGGCCAGAACCACGGTGATGCCTTCGCGCGCATTGGGGGCGCCACAGACGATCTGCTTTTCGCCCTCATCCGTTTCGACCATGCAGACCCGCAGCCGGTCGGCATCGGGATGCTGCTCGGCCGACTTAACCTTGGCAAGCGTGAAACGTTCCAGCTTTTCAGCGGGGTTCTCGACCCCCTCGACCTCCAGGCCGAGATCGGTCAGCGCCTCGCAGATCTCGTTGACGGAGGCGGTGGTTTCGAGATGCTCTTTCAGCCAGGACAGCGTGAATTTCATGGGGTTCCCCGGGGGCGTTTGCAATTTGTCCCGCGCGGTTTAGCGCATCCCCCCGCCGGGGAAAAGCGCCCTATGGCCCAAAGCGCCGCCCTAGTGAGTGAGGCGGCTGCGCACCGGGGCGGCCAGATGCAGACCGACCGCGGCCCGCTCGGTCACAAGCTGCAGCCAGGCCAGCAATTCCGCCGCCCGCGCCTGGGGCTGCATCGCCTCGGGCGTGGTGCCCAACCGCGCCGCGGCGAGGCTGTCACCGGCCGCACAGGTCAGGTCCGTGACCAGCCCCGCATGATCGGCAAAGATCGACCCGCTCGCGGTCAGGTAGTCGGCCAGTCCAGCCAGCGACAATTCCGGGTGATATTGCGTGGCCCAGATGCAGGTGCCGTCCCCCTCGAAGGCAAAGGCCTGGATCGGCGTATGCGCGTTGCCCGCCATCAGGATCGCGCCGGGGGGCAGCTCCGCCACCTCATCCCGGTGCACGCAAGGCGCGCCGAACANCGCCGGGCGCTGCGCCATCATNGGATGCGCCCGCCCCTCGACCGTCAGCGCCATATCGCGGGCGATGCCCACTTCCAGCCCGTTGGGGTTTTCGCGCACCATGCCGCCCAGCGCCAGCGCCGCCAGGTGCATGCCGTTGCAACTGCCCCAGATCGGCTTGCCGCTGGCCATCGCCCCCTCC
>PR_CR_10_Liq_2_inCRDRAFT_1000195_pt1 | contig 17416 bp, 14 predicted proteins | sample PRCRCaboRojoPR_FD_10245 | JGI IMG/M metagenome (IMG submission 10245) | reverse complement strand
CAGCGCGGGGTCGGGATCTCCAGAACCCGGGCGTAGTAGAAGGCGGGCTGTGCCGGGTCGAAGTCCGGATCGCTCCACACGGTGCCGAGCTCCGAGGCGCCGATGGTGTTGGTCCAGTTGGCGTTCTGCACGTCCACCGTGTTGCCCACCGACGGCAGCTTGCCCTCGGCGTCGGGCTCGCGGCCCGCGGACCAGGCCACGTCGTAGACCTGCTCGTGGGTCTTGCCGTCCTTGTCGAGCCAGCCCTTGATGATCTGGATGCGGTCGAGGTTCGCGCCGATGGGGTCGCGCAGGGCGTAGACCATGAAGCTCGGTGTCTGCTTGCCCTTCACGGCTTTCAGATCGCCGCCCATGGGCACGCCCTTCTCGTAGCCGCGGAAGGCCGGCTGACGGCTGTTCAGGTCCGCCGCCGAGTAGTCCCAGCCGCCGAAGAAGCGCACGATCATACGCGGTCCGGTGGTCGCATAGACCTCCTTGCGCGCCATGGCGTCGTAGATCGCCTCGCGGGTGTTCTCCTCGGCCCAGACCCCGGTGTAGCCGGAAGCGACGAGCATATCCCCCCGGAACACGCCGTTCTCGTTCTCGGCGAAGGGATGGCCCATGCGATCCGGCTTGGGCTCGGCGTTGGTGGCCTTGCCGAAGAAGTTGTCCTCCTCGACGGCGGCCAGCGCGGTGTGACTGTCGGTGGAGCCGACCAACCCGAACTTGTATGGGTTGGTGCCGTGGCGCTGCTCCAGCAGGAGCCCGTTCTTCAACGCCTCGCGGGCATACTCGTACTGGAGCATGCCCTGGGTCTTGGCCTCGGAGAGGTCCAGGTTGCCGACGTCCCAGGTCTCGTAGTCGGCGAAGGCGTCATCCGGGGAGAGGAAGGGGTGGGCCTCGCCGTCACCCTTGATCTGGGTGATCTCGTACATCGGCTCCCACTTGGCGCGCAGGCGGGCGTATTCCGCGTCGATCTTCCGACCGGTGTACTGGGCATCCACGGGGAACATGATCCCGTTGGAGAGGTTGCCGTTGTGCGCCAGCGCGAGCGCGGTGCCGCCGGTGGTCTGCTCGTAGTTCTCGAGCCAGGCGTAGAGGTCCAGCGGATCGGTGGAGCCCACCGGCGCCTGGGTCGTGTAGGGCACGACCCGCCCGGCCTTGTCCGCCCCGTCGCGGAAGATCACGTTGCGGTGCAGGTTGGCGCCCTCCACCAGGGAGGTCCACTCGAAGCCGATCAAGGTCGTGAAACGACCGGGGTCGTTGTAGCGCTCGGCCGCAGCGACGACGTCTTCCCAGATCGAGCCGTAGGTCTTACCACCGGGTGAGTACTCCGCCATCATCTCGGGGTCGATCTGCCCCTGTGAGAAGGTGCCGATCAGGTCGAGCGCGGCGGCCGCCGAGGCCTCGCCCCCCTGCTGCAAGCCCTCGTACCAGCGCTTGCCCTGCTCAAAGGCGATAATGCCGGGCTTACCCGCGGCGAGATCGGTGATAAACCCCATGCCGTCGGAGTGATCCGCGATCACCAGCCAGTCCAGCGGCCGTCCGAGCTTCGCCGGCTGACCGCTTGAGGCCATGACCTCCTCGCCGCGGGCGAAGCGATAGGCGTCGTCCAGGCCGAGCCGGGCGCCGAATAGTCCGGCGTCCATGGACAACGCGGTGTGCAGATGCGTGTCTCCCCAAAAGACCTGGCTCGGGAAACTGCGCTGGGCGTAGGGCGAGTAGGCCTTGCCGGGATAGACCTCCGACAGAGACTCCTGGTCGCCCAGCGGGATGTACTGTGCCAGGGCCTCACTGGGGAGCAACACGGGCACGGCGCCGAGCAGAGCGGCCGCCGCGAGTGATTCGAGCCGGATGCGATGAGCCATGAGGGTTCTCCTCTTTTGGGGTGGTCGGCCTTTTCGGGGACAGCGCCGTGAAGTGGGCTGTGTCCGGCACTCAGGACGTGGGACGATCTGAGCAGACAGCCGGAGACTTCGGCGTGATACGCGCCGCTCTTGGGATCAAGCGCTGCTACACGGGGATAGTTCACTGATCTTCCAGCCCGGTCGGCTCGGAGCGTATTCTTAGGGCGCAGACGGTGGTTGCGCTAACGGCCTGAACTGTTCTGGAAGCGGCCCGAGAATCTCCTGGGACTTGACAGAAAGTCGTTCCCTACATGGAACGACCCTTCCCGGGGAGCGCTGCTTCAGTCATCCGGCACCACCGGAATGGCCGCCTGCGGCGCCAGGGTCTCGAAGTGCAGCCGCGCGAGCCTGCCCTCGAATGCGAACGGCGCCTTGTCGAAATAGGCATTGGCGACGGGTGAACTGGTATCCATTCCGACGTCGAAGGTCTCGGAGGCGGTGAACACGGCCGGGACGGTGCGGCGTACGGTGCCGCCGTTGGCCGGTTGGCCGTTGATCCAGAACTTGAGCTCCGCGGGCGCCGCACGTTCCATGGGCGTACGCATTTCCAGCGCGATCGAGACCTCGCCAGCCGGCAGCGGGCCCACCTCGATCGTGTCGCGCCTGAGCAGCAAGGCGCTGTATTCGTAGTAGAGCGTACCGTCGACGGCGAAGAGGCTGACGCCGCCGGCATAACCACCCATGGCGAAGATCACCCCGTTGACGTCCTCTGGCACCTCGGCCTCGATCTCGGCGCGCAGGTTGCCGTTGCGCACGTTCGGCGCCTCGGACTCCGGAATGCGCGTGATGCCCTCGAACAGCGTCCACTCGGTGTTCGTACTCCGCTTCATCTCCTGCGGATTGAGGCCGGTGTAGAGCCCCCCACCCACCGGGAGCACCTTGTTCTCCGCTGCGACCTCCATGAATAACGCCTTGAGCGCTTGCAGCTTATGCGGATGCTTCTCGGCGAGATCGTTCATCAGTGAATAATCGCTGCGCGTATCGAAAAGCTGCCAGATGTCTGATGAGGGCTCCCAGCCGATCAACCCCGACAGATCCGCGTCCCACGGGGTCCGCGGACCAAAGGTGCTGGCCATCCAGCCTTCGTGGTAGATGCCGCGGCTGCCCATGACTTCGAAATACTGGGTCGTCTTGCGCTCCGGCGCGTCGGCCGAGGCGAAGGTGTAGGCGAAGCTCACCCCGTCGATGGGGTCCTGCTTGTGACCGTTGACCACCTTCGGCGGGGTGATGCCGAGGATCTCGTAGATCGTCGGCACCACGTCATTCACATGGGTGAACTGCGGCCGCGGCGTGGCGTCCGGCTCGATCCGCGCCGGCCAGGACACGACCAAGGGCGTGCGTGTGCCCCCCCAGTCCGCGGCTACGAGCTTCGTATAGCGGAACGGGCTGTCGCCGGCCCAGGCCCAGCCGGCATGGTACATGTTGTCCATTCGCGGTCCGCCGATCGCATCGAGCCCGCCGAATTCCTCGGCGACGGCGATGTGCTCGGCAACCGTCGAGGGAATGCCGTTCTGCGAGTTCAGCTCGGCCACGCTGCCCTGCAAACCTTCTGCCGAGGCGCCATTGTCCGAGACGAGATACAGGATCAGGGTGTTGTCGCGGATGCCGCGCGCTTCCAGCTCGTCGATGAGCCGGCCGACCTGCGCATCCGTGTGCTCGAAGAAGCCCGCGTAGACTTCCATGAGCCGGGCCTGGAACGTCTTCTCGTCGTCGGGTATGTCTTCCCAGGCGTCAATGCCCTCAGGCCGCGGTGCCCGCTCGGCGTGCTCGGGAATCCAGCCTGTGGCCTTTTGTCGCTGGAACACCCGCTCCTGGTAGGCGTCCCAGCCATCGTCGAATTTGCCCTTGTATTTGTCCGCCCATTTCCGGGCGACATGATGGGGACCGTGCACGGCACCGGGCGTCCACCACATGAGGAAGGGGCGGTCCGGATTGATGGCGAGGTGGCGTCGCATCCAGGTGATCGCCTTATCCGCCATCGCCTCGGTGAGGTGGAAATCCTCGTAATTCTCCACGTGCGGCATCGAGATGGGCGTGGTGTTTTCCCACAGCGTGGGCTCCCATTGCGAGGTCTCGCCCGCGATGAAACCGTAGAAGTAGTCGAAGCCACGCCCCGTCGGCGTGCGGTCGTAGGGGCCGTTGGCGATCTGGTCCACCGGCGTGTTGTGGTCCTTGCCGAAGGCCGAGGTCGCGTAGCCGTAGTGGCCCAACACCTCGGCGATGGTGGCCGACGACTTCGGGATCACGCCGGTGTAGCCGTCCCAGTCGTTGGCGAACTCGGCGATCTGTCCCGCACCCACCCGGTGGTGGTTGCGCCCGGTCATCAGCGCGGCCCGGGTCGGCGAGCACATGGCCGTGGTGTGGAATCGGTTGAAGGCGATCCCTTCCTCGGCCAGGCGGGTGAGCGTCGGCGTGTGGATCTCACCACCAAACGTGTCGGGCTGCCCGAAGCCCGCGTCATCGAGCATGACGATGAGGAGATTGGGGGCATCTTCCGGTAACCGCCGCGGCGCCTGGCGCCACTGGTGCACCGACTCCTGCATGGTCGGGCCGACCGCCCCGCCCATCGGCGGATCGGGGAAGGGCAGCACCTCCTGGGCGCTCGCGGGGCCCGACGACAGGGCCATACCGAGACACACGAGGGCCGAGCAGGCCATGGTCGAGACGCTGGTCGACGTGATCTTTGCTTCCATGGTGGCTCCTGTCATCGCTGCGTCGTTGTTGCATCGTTCGCGGACCACAAGGGCCGCAACTGACCTCTGCGCGTCCACCGGTAAGTCCAGGGTCCGGTACTTGTCCTTGAGCGGGGAAATAGGTTACCCGGAAGCAATCGAAGGACGTCCAGCTCAAAGCTCAGACGGCAGCAACGCCCCGATGCGAGGAGTCATTCCAGTTTGCGGTCGGAGACGACGACTCGGTCGCTGCTGAAGCCGACTTCGTTGTCGCTGAATGTCGACCACTCCTGCCAGCGGGCGTTGACATAAAGCCGGGGCTGGAGTTGAGGCAGCGCCTGCGCGACCTCGAGGCACTGCCGGAGGCGGACAGCCCCCGTGCCCTGGAGCACCTGCCCTGATTGGAGGACTGGGTCGGCGTCGAAGCGCCCGGGGAGCATGCGACCTGCTGCGGCACATCGGGGCGCTGGACTTTCCGGCGGCCCTGAAAGCCCTGCGCGGGCTGCAGGAAGGTGTTGTCGGGAGTCTGCGCTGAGCCGCGGAGACCAACCTGGCCCTCGCCTTGAGCGCGAGCCTGGGGTGGCGGAACCGAGCACCTGTGCGGAGGTCGCAGGCGATGGTGCGGACGCAGCTTACCCGCCCGGGTTAAGGCGGAGAGGGCGAATGGCTGGCGTACGGCGCCTGAAGAGAGTGGGCACCCGGGTAGAACCCCGGGCGATGGACGACCCGGTCAGTGCAGGATCAGCGGTTGCCGTCCTCGACCGCCCGAAGTCGGCAGCGCCGATACCGCATTTGCACACTGTTTTGCACAGTGGCTGATTCAGAGGGGTCAGAAAATGATCTAACTCGTCGATGAAAATGGTCGGGGTGAAAGGATTCGAACCTTCGACCCCTGCCTCCCGAAGACAGTGCTCTACCAGGCTGAGCTACACCCCGAAAGTGCTTGATAGACAGACGATTCCTCGCCTTTTGGCGATCTGCGAGCGTCGCCTGTTTTGCTGTAGTTGATGTGCAGTTGCTCAGACAGCCGGGACCTGTTTGAGCGCTGTTGACCCGATTAATAGGTGCGGGCGACGGCGAACTCGGCAGTGGCCAACATTGAGCGCTTCGCCTCTGAATCAGAGAGCCCGTCGAGCGCGTCGCGGGCGGCTTGCGCATGGTGTCTGGCCAGTTCGACAGTATAGTCGAGTGCGTTGGTGTCGACAATGGCTGCGACGACATCGTCGATGCGACCGCGCCCACCTTCCTCGATGGCCTTGCGCAGCATGCTGCGCTGGGCCTCGGTGCCGACGGCCATGGCCCGGATCAGGGGCAGCGTCGGCTTGCCTTCTTCCAGATCGTCGCCGATGTGCTTGCCGATGGTCTCGCTGTCGGCATCGTAGTCCAGGGCGTCGTCCACCAGCTGGAAGGCGATGCCCAGATGCAATCCGAAGTCTGCGATGCGATCTTCCAGCGCCCGCGGCACTTCGGCGAGCACGGCGCCCAGACGCGTGCCGGCCTCGAACAGCGTCGCCGTCTTGCGCCGAATGACCTCCATGTAGCGCGCCTCATCGGTTTCGGGATCGTGGGCGTTCAGCAGCTGCAGCACTTCGCCCTCGGCGATGCGATTGGTGGCGTGGGACAGCACGTCCATGATGCGCATCACGCCCACATCGACCATCATCTCGAAGGCGCGTGAGTAAAGAAAATCGCCGACCAGCACACTGGCTTCGTTGCCCCAGACCGCATTTGCGGTGTCGCGGTTGCGGCGCAGCTCGGAGCCGTCGACGACGTCGTCGTGCAGCAATGTGGCAGTGTGAATGAATTCGACGATGGCGGCCGTCTCGTGATGGCACGTGCCATGGTAGCCACAGGCACGTGCCGCGAGCAGGACGAGCAGCGGGCGCAGCCGCTTGCCGCCGCCGCCGACGATATAGTGGCCGATCTGGTTGATCAGCACCACGTCCGACTGCAGGCGCTCTAGGATGAGCGCGTCAACGGCCCGGAGGTCGTCGGACACTGGCGCCCGAATTACGGAGAGGTCCATGGGCGAGATCACACAACAGCGAATCGAAAAGTCTAGGGGCTAGGGCTCTGCACTGTCAAGTCGTAGGACGAACACCTGAAGACCCGATCGTGCGCTGAGGCGGGCGGACTTCGGCGGCACGCCTAAAGCGGCACCCGTCCCGGTGCCCCCTCGCAGCGACGCTCGCCCACCCCTATATCTTGAACTTAACGGAGACTCTGCCAGTCGGAGACGGCACCGGGCCGCCCGGCCCCGATGATACCCGCGACGGGAGAACACGCCTTGAAAAGCCCTTTCCTTCAAGCCTTCAACGACCTGCCGCGCGAGCTGCCGATCTTCCCCTTGAGCGGAGCGGTGGTGCTGCCCGGCGTGCAACTGCCGCTCAACATCTTCGAGCCGCGCTACCTCAATATGGTCGAGGCGGCGCTGGCCCAAAACCACCTGATCGGCATGGTGCAACCGCGCCCCGATGCCGAAGGGGAGGCGCCGCCGGTGCACCGCATTGGCTGCGCCGGGCGGATCACCTCCTACAGCGAGACCGCGGATGGCCGCATCGTGCTGGTGCTGACCGGGCTCTGCCGCTTTGAGATCGCCGAGGAACTGCCCGAGCGCGATGGCTACAGGCGCATACGTCCGGATTGGAGTCGCTTCGCCGGCGACTACGATCTCAGCGCCGGCAGCATCGCTGACCGTGAGCGCTTCATGGGCTCGCTGCGCACCTTCTGCGACCAGCGCAGCGTGGAGGTCCCGTGGGACGATATCGGCAAGATGGACGACCACGATCTGGTCAACCTGCTTTGTACCCACTTACCGCTCGGCGCCGATGACAAGCAGGCGCTGCTGGAGACCAATGGTATCGACGCCCGCGCGGACCTGATGCGCGGACTGATGGAAATGTCCGCCTTCGGCATCGCGCCGGGCACGAGCGAGCAACGGCACTGACCTCGCCGTCGGCGCCGCCGGCCGTCGTCACCTGCCCCTTGAAATCGCGACGCGGAAGGTTTACTACCGGGTCGCAGTACAACGATCAACATGGGAGCAGCATCATGGCAGTCACCCTCACCGACACCGCCGCCCGCCACGTCAGCAGCATGCTGGCCAAGCGCGGTCATGGCATCGGACTTCGTATCGGCACCAAAAAGAGCGGCTGCACCGGCTACGCCTACGTCGTCGACTACGCAGATGCGCTCGACGACAGTGACCAGGTGTTCACGAGCCATGGCGTGAAGGTGGTGGTCGATGACACCAGTCTGGCGCGCATCGACGGCATGGAGGTGGATTTCGTCAAATCGAGCCTCTTGAACGAGGGTTTCGAGTTCCGCAACCCGAACGTCAAGGACGAGTGCGGCTGCGGCGAGTCGTTCAGCGTCTGAAGCGCGTCCCGTCCAGGTCTCCGCCCGGCGGCGCTCGGCGAGCCGCCGAACGCCGATGCCGCGGCGGGCCTTCGCGCCACGCAACCGCACCCTAACCAGGCCACGCGGCCCCATGGACCGGCCGCAGCCGTCACCGTACTTGTGCCCCCCGTAACCGCATTCTCCGCCCATGAGCAGCACCAGCGAGATCGACGAGATCATCGACACCTTTGAACTGTTCGGCGACTGGGACGAGCGCTACCAGTACCTGGTCGAGCTCGGCGAGCGTCTGCCGACCATGGACCCCATGCTGAAGGTGGACGCCAACCGCGTGATGGAATGCATGAGCACCGTGCACGTTGCACCATCGTCGATCGACGGGGGTCCGAGGCTCGCGTTCCAGGGCGACTGTGACACGGCCATCATCAAGGGCGTCGTGGCGCTGCTGGTGCAGCTATTCTCCGGCAAGTCTGCGGCCGAGATCGAAGCGATGGACGTGGATGCACTGTTCGCGGGGCTGAAGCTCGAAGAGCACCTGAGTCCAAACCGCCACGTCGGTGTCTATGCCATCGTCAACAAGATGAAGGGCCAGGCGCGGCGCCTGAGCAACGCGTAACGAGGCGTGAGGCCCTGCCTCGGTGCTCGACAGCCGACGCCAGCCCCTCACACCTCCCCCCACAGCCGCACCAGATTGTTGTAGCTGCGATCCACCTGGGCGGTGTGCTCGGCGCCGGGGTCAGCCTTGAGCAGGTGCGCTCGCGCCAGACTCAGCTCGTAGAGCAGCTCGCGCCGGCCCGGATCGCGGACATAGCTCTGCACCCAGGTAAGCGCCACCAGGCGCTCGCCACGGGTCACCGCAGCGACGTGGTGCAGGCTGGAAGACGGGTAGGCGATGGCGTGGCCCGCCGGGAGCTTGACCCGGTTGTCGCCGAAGCTGGTGCGCATCACCAGCTCACCACCGTCGTAGTCAGTGGGCGCATTCAGGAAGATGGTCATGGAAACATCGGCGCGAAAGCGCGGGCCGCCGCTGCCCATGATTGGATCATCCACATGATCGCCATAGGCCATGCCCGGGCGGTAGCGGGCGAAGATCGGGTCCGCCACCCGGTGGGGCAGCACGCCGAAGCGAAACGTCTCGTTGTGGCCGAGGCTCGCCATCAGGATTCGGATCAGTCGCTGCAGGCGCTCGGGCTCCTGGCCGAGCTCCTCGTTGTGCTTGACACGCGCAGCGGCGAAGCCGGCGGTGAGCTTGCCGTCGACGAAGGTGCCAGCACGGATGATCTCCCGCAGCTTGTCCAGCTGGGCAGCGTTGAGCAGATTGGGGATGGTAAGCAGCATGGCGGACTTGGGCGGGCGATGACGGCGGCGGCGGACGCGTTTGATACCATAGCCAATTCACTTGCACACGCGCCAGCGGAGGTGGACGCATGATTCTCAAGGCTATCGTCGAGGACCAGGAATACAGCTTGAACGTGCCCGAGAGCCTGCTCGCCGGCTGCGACGACTACTGCGACAAGCTCGACGCCGACATGGACGCCGGCTGGCAGATGAGCCGGGAATGGGTGGCGCAGCCAAACCTGGAACAGCGCTGTCAGATCGTCGCCGACAAGCTACTGACGGCGCTGGAGAAAGAAAACCACAAGCTGGGCATGCTGATGGCGGCCTATATCCTCAAGCGGCTCCCCAACGTCGAGGCCGTGGAGCTGGACATCCAGGGCGAGATGCAGAACAACGGCTTTCGCTTCCGCGCAGGCGCACCGGTGGCCGCCGCCGGCCAACAACCGGAACAGGCCGCCGCAACGGCCGGCGCGCCGACGGGGCTCAGCCGCATGCAGGCCATGGCTCAGGCGGGCAACGACGTCACCAAGGTGTTTAAGGTAGGCAAGGCCTGGCGATTTTCAGTTTATGATCATGCCAGCGGCAGCTGGCAGGAATCGCCCCTCATTGCCACCGCGCAAGAGGCTGAGCGCCTGCGCCAGGCGGCGTTCCGGGAGCGCTACGAGGCGCTCATCGGGGACAACGGCTGAGGGCACGCCAGCCCGCCGCGCGCGGCCTGCCCCAGTATCGCAGCGCAGATACAATCAAAGCCGCGACAGGCCACCGCCAGCGCACGCCCGTCACGCTCCACCCGCCCGCCAGCGTCCCCCGCCCAGCGTCCATGACCGCCGCCAACAGCAGCAACCAGCCCACGCCGTTCGAAGTCACTGCCCCACTGGCCCTGCGCTGGCGCCACAGCGGCGCCGCCAAGGTGGTGGCCGCCTGCTTCCCCCACCCGCAGGGGCTGCTGTACCTGGATCTGTTCTGGCATCGCAAGACGCCCGCCGAGGCGGCACATCTGCTCACGGGCGAGCTCACCGGCCGGGGCCCTTGGCGCATCGGCGACTGCGTGATCACCGTGCTTGGCTGCCACAATACCGATCCGGATCTCGCCGACGCCTTCGCCCGCTGGCGCGTATATCTCGAAAGCGACGCCGCCGCCACGGAATACCCGCCGCCGGAGCAGATCCGCGACATCGCGCGCCGACTCGGCGCCAGCGTCTGAGCCCAGCCGACGACGGCTGCCGAGCATCCGCAGCGCAATCCGAGCGTGGAGGCCGTCACCGTCGGCCTCACGCCTCTGATCTGGCCCTTCTGAGCAGCGCACGCCATCTCGCCCCGGCGACGCGCGCGGCACAACCGAAGACCTCTGCCCTTACCCGGCGTCGTCCGTCATACTTCGCCACCGGTACTCCACACGACTTTGCGACTATCCTGCAGTGCTGTGAACGGCAATTGTCAGCAACGGTTGACATTTGTTTGAATAAATTTGTGTCAATCACGCTTCACACACGATAAAAATGGTTTAAACTCTAGCTGGCTGCTCCGCCGACGGCTCCCTGCCGCGGGACCGACCCACCGCCATGGCAGGCACACCCCAACGCACGGGTTCGACGGCCGTTGGCCTCTCCCCATGCCAATTGGAGGATTCGACGTGTCCGCTGCCGCAACCAACCAAGCCCCGTCACAAAAGCGAGACAACGGCCTGAGCCCCCTCGGCCTGGCCCTGATCCCGCTGCTCATCCTGTTTGCCGCCACGGTCATCCTGTTCTGGCTGAGCCAGCGGGACATGTCCGGTACCTACAAGTACTGGGAGATCTTCGTGCCCGTGGTGGCCGTGGTTTCCCTGGTGTCCGGCTGGACGCAGGCCTATGTCAGCAACAGCAACCGCGTCTGGTATCTGCTGCGGCAGGCGATCCATTGGGGCGCCCTCATCGGCTTGCTGTGGCTGCTGAACTCCCAGGGCTACCGTGAGCTGATGAGCGACCAGCAGTACACGGCGTTGATGATCTATCTGCTCGCCCTCGGGACCCTGCTGGCGGCGGTGCAGATGGACATCAAGCTCATCTTCTTTTCGGTGTTCCTGGCCTTCTGCGCCTTCCTGATCGCCGTACCGGCGGACAATCCCACATTGATCGCCGTCGGTAACACCCTCGGCATCTCCGAGCCCCAGGCCAAGCCGGTCCTCGTCAGCAGCGCCGTGGCGGTGGCGGGCTTTATTGCAAGCCTGTTCGTGGTGTTCATGATGCGTGGCGCCCTGATCGCCAAACGCGCCAGCCACAGGCGCAAGCAGGGCGATTGAGCCCACCGAACGGGCCAACGCACACGCCAGGGCCGGACGCCCGGGGCGCCATCACCACGGCGCCGACGCCAGGGACGGCATCACGCACCTGCCGGACGTTGGTCTCGCATCGCCAAGCCGAGCCGACACCCGCGCCCATGGCCTCCCGCGCGCGCCTCCCATCACCCCGCATACAGCGGCGGCGCACTGCCGCAGACCCCGCGCCCTTGGGCGCCTCGCTATCGCCCCCGCCGACCGCTCTGGGCTAAGATACCGGTCGTTGCGTGCTGGCACGCTGACCAACCAGGGGAGATCGAATGCTGGCGTTACAGGGGCAGCGCAGGCGCTCGACGGCATGTCGACGGCGCCCAATCGGGCCGCTGCGCTCGGTGCTGGGATCGGGGCTGCTGACGGCGCTGGTGGCGCTACCAATGCATGCCGCCGAGACGCCCTGGTCGCGCATCCCGGATGTTTCCCCCGGTCAGCCCGCCGCCATCGGCGGTCCGAGCAACGGCTGTATCGACGGCGCCGAGGCGCTGCCGTCCACTGGCCCTGGCTTCGTCAGCATCCGCCGCCACCGCAACCGCTACTACGGCCATCCGCAGACCATCCGCCTGGTGCGCGACCTCGGCCGTGCCATGCACCAGCGCAACGGGCGCTACATCATGATCGGCGACCTCGCCCAGCCGCGCGGCGGGCGCATGAGTTCGTCCCACGTGAGCCATCAAAACGGCCTCGACGTCGATATCTGGCTGGCCTTGGCGGATTCACCCGCCGAGGCCATTCGTGCCACCCCGGAGCAGCGCGACCCGCCGAGCATGCTCACACCCAACAAGCTCGCCTTGCACGAGCGCTTCGGCCCAGACCAGCTGTTCTTGCTGCAAGCCGCCGCACAGGACCCGGCCGTGGACCGCATCCTGGTCAACCCGGGCATCAAGCGCGCCCTGTGCCAGCAGGAGAACGATGCCCACTGGCTGCGCAAGCTCCGCCCCTGGTGGGGCCACGACGCGCACATGCATGTGCGTCTCAAGTGCCCGCCTGACAGCCCCCATTGCCGAGCGCAATCCCCGGTGCCCATGGGCAGCGGCTGTGGCAGCGAGCTGGCCTGGTGGTTCAGCCTCGAGGCCCGCAGCCCCACCCGCGCATCCTCGCGCAAGCCCAAGGCGCGGCCACAGCCGCCGGCGCAGTGTCAGGTCTTGTTAAGCGGGCGCTGAAGACGGCAGGCCGTCCGCCAACAAGCGCCCGCAGATCAGGCCGACGATCATCCCGAATGCGGTGATCCACCCCCATGATCGTTGATTGGCCGTTCGCCGACCTGCTGCTCGGCAGCTGGCTCTCCGTCGTGCTGGTGTTTTCGCTGTACAACCTGCTGCAGGGTTACATCCTCCAGGAGACCTTCCGGCTCACGCTGGGGCTGCTCGGCCTGACCATCGCTTTCACCGACGCCTTTTTTTATGGCGTCTTCGATTTTTTCCTCCCGATCCTGCAGCAAACAATTGCGCCCTATGTCGCCAGCGTCACAATCGTCGTCATCACGGTGCTGGCGAGCTGGTTCACGCGTCCCTTCCTGCGCTTCGCGGAGCTGATTCCTGCCCACGACCGCAAGCTCGCACTGACCGAAAAGCTCGTCATGCTGCCACTGCCGGCACTCCTGGTGGTGCCGCCCCATTGGGTCGGCCTGGCGCAGATGATCATCGCCCCCATCGATGCCTATTTCTGGACCCGGGCGTTCCTGGCAATCCGCCACGTCGGCGGCTTTGGCGCCAGACTGATGGCGTTGTTCTGGCCTGCGATTGCCACGGGCGCCATTTTATGGTTTGCGCGGAATCTGGGGCTCGTCCCCGGCAGCGCCTGGCTGACCGTCGCCTACATGCTGGGCATTGCGCTGGAAGGCATCGCCATCAGCCTCGCGCTGTCTTATCGCCTGAAGAAGCTCGCCGAAGACAGCACCACGGCCCTGGCTTCAGCCGAAGCCATCAACCGCGCCGCCTTGGATCTACAGGACCAACTGCGCACGGAAATCGACGAGCGGACCGCGGAGCTGCGCCAGCAGGAGCGCCGCGCCAATGAGGAGTATCGCAGCAAGCAGGCCTTTCTCTCGCTGATATCGCACGACCTTCGCGGCCCCCTCAGCAGCGCTTCGCAAAGCATCAGTCACCTCTTGCTCAATTTACACGCAGGCAAAACGCAGGAGCTTGCGCGCTTACTGACAAATGTCGACGATACGCTCATTCAGCAGGTCTCGCTGGTCGACCGCCTACTCGATATCGAAACCCTACGCACCAGCTCCCGTAATGAGCTGCCCCCCACGCTCGATCTGCATCAGGTGGTGGCATCCTGTTTGGCAAACTGGCGGGGTCGCTTCGCGAGCAGAGCCATGAACGCCGTGAATGAAATAGATCAGGATAGCACGATTCGTGCCGACCCCCTGCTACTGAATACCATGCTCGAAACCCTCTTGGGTAACGCCCTGCAACATGGCTCGCCCGACGGCGTCGTGCGCATCGGCCACGACCCCCATGACGCATCGGGTTTTTTCGTGGGCAACACGGTCAAGGACTTGTCGGAATCGTCCCGGGCGAAAATTCTAGGCTTGAATGAGCAGCACATGACGATTGGACAACCCAATGACGATGAGGCGACGCAAACCGCCGATGCCCTCTTCGCAGCCCTCGGCAGTGGGCGCGGCTTGGGCTTGACGCTGGCCCGCGGGGTGATGCGCGCACGGGGGGGCGATCTGATCAGCGACATCGACGAGCCAATGGTCCGCTTCCGCGTGATCATGCCCACGATCGAGCGGCGCGTGCTGATCGTGGACGATCAGCCGCTGCAAGTCAGTGCCCTCGAAGACCGTCTCAGCCCGGTACTGCCTGCGACACACTTCTACGAGGCCAACGACGTCGAGGCGGCCCTCAGGGTGCTCGCGGACACGGGCATCGACCTGATTCTCTGTGATGTTCGCATGCCCGACGCCGATGGCTTCGCCTTGCTCGAGGCGGTGCGCTCGAAGCCGCTGTTGGAGCACACGCCCTTCATGCTGCTGAGCGCGGTTGCCTCACCGGCGGAGGCACACGCGCTCAACCAGCGCGCGGCGCGCGCCGGGGCCGACGCCTTCCATGCAAAGCCGCTGAGCGCCGAAGCCCTGGCGGACATACGGTCTTACATCCCGAGCGCCACGGCGCCGCCCATCCACCACTGACCACGGCCGGGCGACGGCTTGTGCGACTGTCAGATTTCGTCAGCGACCGGTACTCGCCTCGCTGTGCCGGCTGCCGGATAATCGCGCGCATGAACACCCTGCCCGCGAACATCTATATCGTTGACGACGACTGGCTGGTGCGGGATCTGCTCGCCAGCACACTCCGTGGTGAAGGCTTCCATGTGGACACCTATTCCACCGGCGAGGCCCTGCTCGGCGCGCTGGACGCAAAGCCCTGTGACCTGGTGCTGGTGGATATTGGCCTGCCCGATACGGATGGCTTCGCGCTGACAACCCGCCTGCTGAGCCAATACCGCTGCGGCATCATCATGATCACCGCACGCCGGGACATGGAAAGTCGGCTCATGGGTCTCGAGCAGGGGGCGGACGCCTACCTCGTCAAGCCGGTCGATCTCAGGGAGCTCAAGGCGACGGTCTGCGCGTTGCTACGGCGTATCGAGCGGGAAAGACATCCCACCCTCGGGCCGCCAACCTGGCGCTTCGAACCAAGATTTTGGCGCCTGGTAGGACCGGACGAGGTGGCGATTCCCCTCACCCAGAGCGAATGCCTGCTATTGGATGTGCTCATTCGCCACCAGGGCGGTCTGGTGGAGCGCGATCAATTGATCACCGCCATGGGGCACTCCCCGGTGTATTTCGGTCGCACCCGGCTGGATACCATGATCAGCCGACTGCGCCGGAAAATCCAATCCTACTGCCCCGACTGGCGGCCGCTCGTGACGGAACGAAACAAGGGCTACGCCTTTGTGACCGTGCGGGACTGACGCTCTGGCACACGAATCGCGGGGGCAAGGTGCGTTGACGACTCTCCACATCACGCCCAACCCCCGCGTGCCTGCAGCGTCTTGGGGCAGCCAGGGCGACGGAGTGTACCCGGGCTGATGCCGTTGTGTAACTGACAGAATCTTACCATCCCAGGCCCTTGGCTTGATCCAAGGCTGCCTGCGTCCGACCATGCACGCCGGCAGCCGACGGCGGCGCTGCGCCGCCCAACCATCGTCCAGTCTCGCCTCTGCGGCGTCGTCCCGCAGTCAATCCGCAGGGTTCAACGCCAGTGCAACAACTGTTCAGAACAAAAGCGCTGGCCAAGGTCAGCAACCCTGATCAGCTCGATCAGGCCCTGCAGATTATCCGCCCCGCCCACTGGCTGGGCTTCGGCTTCGTGCTCATCGTTGTGCTGTCCGCATTGACGTGGAGCGCGATTGCCACGGCGCCGGTCAAGGTCTCAGGGCCTGGAGTCCTGCTCTCCGCCGGAGGCGTCATGGGCGTGACCACCGAGGGCAGCGGACGCCTGACCCAATGGCTGGTGCAGGTGGGCGACCGCGTCACCGCCGGCCAGCAGATCGCCCTACTGCAAGATCTCCAGCGGCTGGCCGACGTCGAGCGGGCCGAGGCCGCCGCACGCGAGGCACGCACGATGTATGAGATGCTGGAAAAGGAATTCGCCATCCAAAACCAGGCCGCGGACGATTTAAAGAACCGCACCACCCTCGCCACCGAAGAGCGCATCAACAGCTTGCAGGCGCTCGGCGCCACGCTGCGGCGGCGCCAGGATGGGGAGGCACGCTTATTCAAGGAAGGCATGGTGAGTGGGGTCGAACTCTATGACACCGAGACCAGGCTCGCCGACATCGACAACGAGATCGCATCGGCGCGGAACCGACTGGCCCAGCTCGAGATCGATCAGCAACGGGAGCGGGATCAGCGCAACGACCAGCTCGCCGACCAGCGGATCAAGATGCGCACGCTGGAGCGCGAGGCGAAGGATAAACGCCAGGCCGATGCACGCCAGCGCGTCGTGACTGCCGATGCCGCGGGCACCATCGCAACCCTGAATATGGATATCGGTAATCTCGCGCAGCCCGGTCAGCAGGTCGCGACGCTGATTGTCGAGAACGCCGACACGACCAACTTGGACGCCTTCAACTACATGCCCGCCGCGGACGGTAAGAAGATCGAGGTGGGCATGGAAGCTCAGGTTTCGCCATCAACGGTCAAGCCGGAATTGGATGGCTATCTGGTCGGTGTCGTCAAGCGCGTGTCTCCACTACCGGAGAATCGGGCATCACTCATGCGACGCCTGGGTAACGAGGTGTTGGTCAATCAATTGCTCCAGGGCGGCGCCCCCATCGAGGTGCAAATCGATCTGCAGCCCGACAGCAAGACACCAAGCGGCTATGCCTGGACCTCCGGCGACGGACCGAATCTGCAACTGCAGCCTGGCACGATGGCCCAGTCCGCGGTGGTGGTGGATCGCATTCACCTCATCAGCCTGTTGCTGCCAGCCATGCAATACGTCTACGGTTGGCTTGGGCACCGATGAGCACCGCTAAGGCCAAGGCCAAGGCCGCGCTGGTCAAGACGCCCACCATCCTGCAGATGGAGGCGCTGGAGTGCGGCGCCGCCGCGCTGGCGATGATCCTGGCGTATTACGGACGCTGGATACCGGTCGAGGAGCTGCGCGTGCTCTGCGGCGTGTCGCGCGACGGCAGCAAGGCGCTGAACATCGTCAAGGCGGCACGCTCATTGGGCATGCAGGCCGGCGGCAAGCGCCTGGAGCCGGCGCAGCTGCGGGCGCTGCCCACCCCGGCGATCCTCTTCGTCAACATGAACCACTTCGTGGTGTATGAGGGCGTCGCCAGGGACCGGTTCCAGCTCAACGATCCCGCCGCCGGTCGCCGTT
>PR_CR_10_Liq_2_inCRDRAFT_1000193_pt1 | contig 17535 bp, 13 predicted proteins | sample PRCRCaboRojoPR_FD_10245 | JGI IMG/M metagenome (IMG submission 10245) | reverse complement strand
CAGCGCTTCCCCGCGGCGGACAAGCCCATTATCGATGCCCTGCGGTTGCCGGTGCGCTATCTGATCACGGGGGCGGACCCGGGCGACGCGTCGGGCTTCCTGCGCCGCCTGGAGGCTTCGTTGGCAGGCGGTCTCGAGCTGGTGCAACTGCGTGCCCATGGCATCGGCGATGCGGCCTACTGTGGCCTCGCCCGACAGGCCTTCGCCCTGTGCCGGCAGGCCGGCGCCAGGCTGTTGCTGAACCGCCGTCCGCAGGCCATGGCCGATGTGCCCGCGCACGGACTGCACCTGCAGGCGCACGCCCTGTGGCGTCTAGACGCGCGTCCGGCGGGTGCGGCGCTGGTCGGCGCCTCCTGTCACAGCGCGGCTGATCTCCAGCGCGCCGCGGCGCTCGGGCTGGACTATGCGCTGCTGGGTCCCGTCATGCCCACGGCGACCCACCCACGGGCCGTCCCCCTCGGCTGGCAGCGGTTCGCGGCGCTGGCCGACGCGGCTACGCTGCCGGTGTATGCCCTCGGCGGCCTGTCCGAGGCCGATCTCGAGCACAGCTTCGTCCATGGCGCCCAGGGCGTCGCGGCGATCTCCGGGTTTTGGCGCACGGTGTGAGGGCTATCGCCGTTGGCGCCGCGGGCCACGAATCAATCCGCCCGGGTCATCACAGCGTCATGTAATGGTCGTATGACGGTCATGGTACGCTCGCCACGACAGCGCGCGGTGCCCATGAGCGTGCGCGTTTCACCGGATCTTCATGCGGTGTCAATACCACCGCAACAATCGCACGCGACCATAGCGGGTATTTGGACCCGCCGTGGTGGCCCGTATGCGTGCAGCGTTCAGTGTCGGTCAGGTCGAACGTCTCCATCCCCTCAAATATCGCAGCATTTGGATCTCCGATGTCCATTTGGGCTTCCGTGGCTGCCAAGCGGAATTTCTTCTGGACTTTCTGCAGGCCACCGAATGCCGCCAGCTCTACCTGGTCGGCGACATCATCGATATTTGGGCCATGAAAAACGGCGTGCACTGGCCGCAGTCCCACAACAATGTGGTGCGCGCTGTGCTGGACAAGGCGCGTAACGGCACCGAGGTGATCTATGTGCCGGGCAACCATGACGAGATCCTGCGCCCCCACGTCGGCAGCGACTTCGGCAACGTGGCGGTGCGCGACGAGATCGTCCATACCACCAGCGACGGGCGTGAATTCCTGATCCTGCATGGCGATAAGTTCGACCACGTGGTCCAAAACGAGCGCTGGCTCGCGGTGCTCGGCTCCCACCTGTACGATCTGCTGCTGTCGGTGAATCACCGGCTGAATTGGATGCGACGGCGGCTCGGGCTGGGCTACTGGTCCCTGGCGGCCTATCTGAAGCATCGGGTCAAGGACGCCGTCAATTACATCGGCGACTTCGAGCGGGCGGTGGCCGGCGAGGCCAGGGCGCGCCGGGTGGACGGGATGATCTGTGGTCACATCCACCATGCCGAGATCCGGGACATCGACGGCGTCACCTATTGCAACTGCGGCGACTGGGTGGAGAGCTGCACGGCCCTCGTGGAGCATCACGACGGCACCATGGAGCTCGTGCGCTGGACCGAGCAGCAGGAAATTCTCACCACCGAATGGCCGCTGTCCGTGCATACGCCGGCGGCGGCGATGGTGCGTGCGGGCTAAGTCCCGAGCTGGGCGCGCGAGCCGGGCGCTCGGGCTCAGCGCCGGGCGCCGTCGACGGCGGCGAGCAACCGGCGATACCGGCCCCAGTCGAACCCAGTCGAACGCGGGTCCGGGGTCTGTCTTGCGCCCGGGGGCCACATCACTGTGGCCGACGATCCGCTCGGCGGTGATCGCCGGAAAGCGACGCATGATCTCGCCGGTGAGTGCGGCCAGGCGCCGATACTGGGCGGCGGTGAAAGGCGTCTCATCCGTGCCCTCGAGCTCGATGCCGATGCCGTAGTCGTTGCACTCGCTTTTGCCGTGCCAGCACGAGCGCCCGGCATGCCAAGCCCGTTGCCAGAGATCGACGAACTGCACCGTCTCGCCGTCGCGGCGGATGAACAGATGCGCGGAGACGGGATTGCTGGCGATGGTCGCGAAATAGGGGTGCGCGTCGGGGTCGAGCTGTCCGCAGAAGAGCTGCTCCACCCAGGGCCCGCCGAATGCCCCCGGCGGCAAGGCAATGTTGTGGATGACCAGCAGGTCGATCACGGTGCCCGCCGGACGCGCGTTGCAGTGCGGTGACGGCACGCGGCGCACGGCCTCGAGCCAGCCATCCCCGCCCAACGCCTGTTGCTGAGCCATGTCGCCGTCAGCCCCGCTTCGCCGCCATGTCCTCGATGACGGGAGCGGTGAGGCTGACAAAGCCCGCCACCTCGCCGTCGCTCACGACCGGTGCCCGGGACCGATTGAAGCGGGAAACGCGCCGGGCACCGTCGCGGATGTCCCTGTCCGGCGAGACGCTGATGGCCGGCTTCGACATGATCGCGGGGATGTTCACCCGGTCCAAGACGCTGTCATGCGGTGGGCAGCAAGCTTCTGGGCGGCGCATGGTCTATTCCGGTGTCAGGCAATATGCGGCGGGCGGGGCTCGGCGGCCAGGGGCTGGTATGCTGGTTCGGGTCCGAGGACATCACCACGGCGACCCTCGCGGGCTGCTCTTCGATCTGCAAAGACCCACAACCCGATGCGCCAGGTCCAACCTCGGCGCTGCCTCGCGAATAGTATACCCGGCGGCTGTCAATGTCCGGCGCAGGCGTCTGCGGGCTGGGTTGCAGCTGACGGGGGACGCCGTGAATACGTCCCTGTAGGCTTCACGACAGCATCCCTGCTGTCGAGACCCCCGCCAGCCGCAACCCAGCCCGCAGAAAGCGAAAACCGAGATGCGACGGGTATAATAGACGACGGCGGCAGAAAGAGACCTCCCAGCCGTGGCGAGCGCCCGGTACGCGCGGCTCGAGAAACCCGGTCGGCGGCTCTCAGCCGAGGCGCGTTGCGGCGATGGCGCCGTCGCGGTACGGCGACGCCCGAATTCGTCTCCCGCACCCTGCTGCAGCTGTGCGCCGACGCGTCATCGTCGGTGAGCCTGGCTCAGACGTCTCTGGTCCCGACGCGGATGGCCTCGGCGGCAGGGGGCGCCCGCACCAACGGTAGCCCGCCGCCGCCGCACCGGCGGTCTCTGTCGCTTGCCAACGTCTTCAACCGCCGCAGGTTCCGTTATGTCTGTTGCGTCAGCACCCGCCGCACTTTCCGCCTGTCTGCCGCCCCTCGATCACATCCGTGCGCATGTGCAGCGCGCCCTCGATGAGGATGTTGGCAGCGGCGACCTCACCGCCGCCTTGTTGCCGGCGCACCAACGGGCCCGCGCGCAGGTGCTCACCCGCGAGCCGGCGGTGCTCTGCGGCCAAGCCTGGTTCGAGCAAAGCTTTCGGCTCATCGATGCCGGTGTCGCCGTGAAGTGGCTCGCCGGCGACGGCGACGCAGTGGCGTCCGGTGCGGGGTTGTGCGAGGTCGAAGGCCCGCTGCGCGCCCTGCTCACCGCAGAGCGCACGGCGCTCAATTATCTGCAAACGCTCTCCGGCACAGCCACCCGCGCGCGGCGCTACGCCGATGCGGTCGCTGGTCTGCCTGTGCGCATCCTCGACACCCGCAAGACCCTGCCGGGCCTGCGCCGCGAGCAGAAATACGCCGTCTGCTGCGGTGGTTGTCACAATCATCGGATGGGACTGTACGACGCGGTCCTGATCAAGGAGAACCACATCGCCGCGGCCGGCAGCATTGCTGCGGCGCTGGGGACGGCACGCCGGCGAGTACCGGCGGCGGTGCCGGTGGAGATCGAAGTGGAGTCCATCGACCAGCTGCGGGAGGCTTTGACCGCCGGAGTCGAGCGGGTGCTGCTGGATAATTTCTCCCCTGCCGATCTGCGCCGCGCGGTGGCGGTGAGCCGGGGACGGGCATGGCTCGAGGCGTCGGGTGGTGTCGCGCTGGATGAGCTGCGGGAGATCGCCGAAACCGGCGTGGATGCCATCTCCGTCGGTGATCTGACCAAGAGTGTGCAGGCGGTGGATCTGTCCATGCGCCTGCTGGATGCCTGACGGGTACCGCACGCCCTTCGGCGATCGATAGCCAAAGACTATCATTTGATGTGAGTCAATTAAAAATAAAAATTTCGTATTTTAGAAGATTCTAATATTATAGTGCTTGCTGTCGCAGACAACGCGCAGCGCTTGCTAACCCAGAATACGAGGAAACTACAGATGAAAAAGCTTGCTACCGCCGCCGCCATCGCCGCCCTGCTGGGCGTTTCCGCCTCCGCCAGTGCCTGGTGGGGTCCGGGCTGGGGTGGCCCGGGTTACGGCTCCGGCTGGGGCGACGGCGTCGGCGACATGTTCAGCGATATGTTCGGCGACGGCTACGGCGACTTCAACATGAGCATGTCCGGCGGCGGTCGTGGCTGGGGTCGGGGCCGCGGTTACGGCTATGGTCGCGGCTACGGCTACGGTCAGCCTTACTACGGCGGCTATGGCTATCCGTATGGCTATGGTTACCCCGGCTATGCCGCGCCTTACGGTGCCCCCTATGGCATGCCGGCGGCCCCCGCTGCGCCGAGCCAGCCCGAGGCGAAGTAAGGCGCGATCCACGCCGCTCCTGCACCCCGCAGAGCGGCGTCGGTATTGGATCTTGCGGCGGCAGGGATGCCGCTCCACCCCCCTGTCGTATCAAACCAGCCCGCTGGCGCCGCCCTTTCCCCGCCCCGGCCGCCGTGGGTACTGCCATGATCGCCTGATCTCAGACGCCGTTCCCCGATGGCGTCGGACCGGGGCGCCCGAGCACCGTTTCGGTGGCCGCCGGGCGCCGCTCGCGTACCACATCGAGGAGGCGTTCCTCGACGCTGGCGATGACTTGCGGCCAGCTCAGGGACTCTGCGGTTTGGCGTGCGGCCCTCCCCATGGCGCGCAGTTGTGCGGGCGCGGCGGCTGCCGTCAGTGCCTGGTCCATGAAGGCGGTCTCATCGCCGCAGGGTGTCAGTAGGCCGTTGGTGCCATGGCGGATATGCTCGTGTGCGGCGGCGTAGTCGAAGGCGCTCACGGTCAGCCCGCTCGCCATGGCTTCTGTGACCACGTTGCCGAAGGTCTCCGTCAGGCTGGGGAAGAGAAACAGATCGCCGCTCGCATAATGTGTGGCGAGCGCCTCGTCGGTGCGGGCACCGACGAACCGATAGCCCGGGTGGCTTCGGGCGAGGCGCGCGCGCCCGGGGCCGTCCCCCACGAGCACGCAGCGTATGTTGCCAATGCGTGCGGTCAGTGCGTCCATGGTGTCGAGGGCGAGGCCGATGTTCTTCTCGGCGGCGATGCGCCCCACGTAGAGGGCGACCACGTCGTCGGCGCCACAGCCCCATTCTCGGCGCAGTGCATGGCTGCGTCGGACGGGATCGAACAGCCCGGTGTCGACGCCACGGCTGAACAGATGAACGTTGCGAAAGCCGGCGTCCCGGAGCTGGCTGCGCAGCGCCGTCGTCGGCACGAGGGTGGCGTCGGAGCGATTGTGGAAGCTCTTCAACGTGTTGACGATGGGCTGGGTGAGCAGCCCCAGACCATAGTGGCGGCTGTATTGGTGAAACTGGGTATGGAAGCCAGTGATCACCGGAATGGAGGACTGTAATGCCGCCTGCAGCGCCGCATGGCCCAGCGGCCCCTGCGTGGCGACGTAGAGCACCTCCGGGCGTCGCCGCAGCCACAGCTGCCGCAAGCGCCAATACACCGGCAGGCCGAAGCGCAGGCCGCGATAGCCGGGGATCGGCAGGCCGGGTACCAGGAAGTGCCCGCGTGGTGGCCGGACTCCCCGGTCGGCGGCCTGGCGTGGGCGCACCAGCAACACGTGATGACCGCGTTCGGCGAGCCCGCCGACGAGCTGGCGCATGGTGTTGGCGACGCCATTGATTTCCGGAGGATAGGTCTCGGTGACGACGGCGATGCGCGTGCCGGGTTGCTTCGGGTTCGCCATGGGTGCACCGATGTTCCAGATCCGGGGGCAGAGGCTCAGGCGGCCTTCGCCGCAAGGGGGGTTGCCTGCGCTGTTGCCGCGTCGGTGCCGCGGCGGCGCCGTCGCAGCTCGTCATCGATGGCGGTGCGCGTGGCCTCCGCCAGCTCGCGGCGACTGCCCGTGGGGCTCAGCACCGGAGGCAGGAACGTCAGTGTCACCGACAACTGCGGATGCCTCAGGATGCGTCCGAGGTGTGCGATCAGGGTGTCATCGCCTACGAAGGGTGCCACCGTATCCGGTTTTGGGCCGCAGCCGTAGTGGATGGCCACGGGCTGGACCGGCATGCTGCTGGCATCGACAGCCGCGAACAGCCGTGCATGGAAGTGCAGCAGGGTGTGGCCGGTTCCGGTCGTGCCTTCCGGGAAGAGCGCAACACGCTCACCGGCCTGCAGCAGCAGGGCAATCTCCCGGGCGATGCTCGTCGCCCGATGGGCGCCGCGCGGCAGAAACAGCGTCCCGGCGAGCTCAGCGAGCCAGCCCACCAGCGGCCAGCGGCGCACGTCAGCTTTAGAGACGAAACGCATCGGTGCCGCGCCGCCGAGCACCGAGATGTCGAGCCAGGACACGTGATTGGCGGCGACGAGTGCGCCCGCAGCGGCGCTGCCCCGACAGCTCACGCTGAGCCCCAGGCAGTGGCATAGCCGGCGATGCCACCAGGCCACCAGCGCTGACAGCCAAGGCGGCGACGCATTGAGGCGATGCAGCAGCGCCACGCCGGCGCCGAGCATCGCCCCGGTGAGCAGGTGCTCGCCCAGGCGCAGTGCCCGCCAGATCGGGATCAGCCTCGGGATCAGCTTCAGCAGCAGGCGTTTCGCGCTGTTCAATGCTCGCTGACACGCTCGAGAAAATGGCGGGCGTAGGTCGCATTCAGCTCGCCGAGATCCAGCAGCATCAAGATGTCGCCCACGTTGAAATCGGGGTCGCGGCAGGCCTCACCGCAGGCGCGCGCACCCAAGCGCACATAAGCCTTCAGCAATGCCGGCAGCGGTGCGTCCAAAACGGCCTCAGGGACGTCGGTGCGCAGCAGTGGCAGCTTGGGTGTGACCCGGAGCCTCGGCGCTGCCATGGCCTGTCTGCGTATGCGATTCATGATCGCCGCCGCCTGTACGTCACCCTCACCCAGTGGCACCGATGCACAACCGAACAGGTAATCGATGTTGTGGAGCTGAATATAGCCTGCAATGCCCGACCAAAGCACGGCGATGGCGGCGCCCTGACGACAGTCGGCGGAGATGCAGGTGCGACCCACCTCCAAGAGCTTGCCGGGTAGTGCGGAGATGGCGCCCAGATCGAATTCGGTCTCCGCGTAAAAGCCTCCGGTCCGCCGGGCCGTCTCGCCATTCAAAAGTCGTGTACAGCCCACCACGGTGTCGGTGCGCGTGTCCCGCACCAACAAGTGGTGACAGTATGCATCGAACGCGTCGGCGTCGAGCGCCGTGGCGCCATGCTCATGTGTGAGCTTGGCGCCCAGTTCTTCGGCGAAGACACGATAACGCAACGCTTGCGCCTGGCGTACCGCCTGCGGCCCCGCCGCCAGTTCCACATACAGACGTGCGCCCCGTCGTACCGGGAGCGCGGACGCGTTGACCCCCATGAGCTCACCTCGCGCAACCATGGGACCCGCGGCTGAACCCTCGGGTCGAGGGCGTAACTTAGCCCACCGGTGTTGCGGCAGCGTGAGGAAACAATGACAGAAAGGTGAATGCCAGGGCGTGTCGCGGGCTCAGGTTGCTCCGCCATGTAGTGAGATCACCGGCCAGCCGTGCTGCTGGGCCGCGGCCGCCAACAACGGATCCGGGTCCACCGCCACCGGATGGTCGACGCGCTCCAGCAGCGGTAGATCATTGATGGAGTCGCTGTAGAAATGGCTGCCGACGAGGCTCGCGTCGTGCTCTGCGAGCCAGTTCACGAGCCTGCTGACCTTGCCCTCGCGAAAGGCTGGGGTGCCGGCGACACGGCCGGTGAAGCCAGCACCGTCGCGCTCTGGCTCCGTGGCGATGAGATGCGGGATACCGAAGCGCGCCACGATGGGGGCGGTCACAAAGGCATTGGTGGCCGTGATGACCAACAGGGTATCGCCGGCCGCGCGGTGGCGTGCCACCAAGTTCAGCGCCGGCTGGCGGATCAGCGGGGCGATGTGCTGCTCGACGAACTCCTGGCGCCAGCGCAGCAGCACCTCGGGCGGGTGCTCGCGCAGCGGGCGCAGCGCAAAGGCGAGAAAGGCGTCGATATCCAGGCGCCCGGCCTTGTAGTCGGCGTAGAAGCGGGCGTTGGCCGCCTCGTAGGCGTCGCCATCGACCACGCCGCGGGCCACCAGGTGCTGGCCCCAGAGGTAGTCCGAATCGCCGGCGAGCAGGGTGTTGTCGAGATCGAAGATGGCGAGTGGCATGCTGCAACGGGTCTCCGGACGGATGCTGCTCAAGGTAGCCGAAGACCGAAGCATCAGCAAAGACTGAAATACCAGTGGATTTGCCCGGTTGCCGGCGAGTGTGGAAAAATGCCGGTTGGCTCAACGAGGTACGCCACCTTGATCGACCCGGAAGGTTTTCGCCCCAACGTCGGTATTATTCTCAGCAACGAGCAGCGCCGACTGTTCTGGGGTCGGCGTATCGGCCAGAACGCCTGGCAGTTTCCACAGGGTGGCATCCGCGCCGACGAAACCCCCTTACAGGCCATGTATCGGGAGCTGGAAGAAGAGGTGGGCCTGTGCCCGCATCAAGTGACGGTGCTCGGCTGCACCCAAGGTTGGCTGCGCTATCGGCTGCCCCGGCGCTTCATTCGCCGGCGTTGCGGGCCCACCTGCATCGGCCAAAAGCAGATCTGGTTCATGCTACGCGTCGACTGCGGCGAAAACGCCTTCTGTCTCGATCGCTCCGAGAAACCGGAGTTCGATGCCTGGCGCTGGGTGCGCTATTGGCACCCACTGCGTGAGGTGGTGTACTTCAAGCGCCATGTCTACGCCCAGGCGCTGGAGGAACTGGCGCCTCTGCTCTATCCGGAGCATGCGCAACGGCCGGTGCGCCCCACCGAGCCCGGCGAGACCGACGGCGCACGACACGGCGAGTCCCCCAAGCCCGGGGGCCGGCACCGTGCACCGCAGATGGCCAGTCAGCTGCGCCAGCGCCGGCGCTGACGCCGCGCCCGTGCCAGGCGCAGGATCGCCGGCCGCGCAACACTCCGACTATGCTCACGACGCTGCGGCGCATCATCGAGGCGGTGGATCGGGCGCCAGCGCTGGATACGGCGCTGGCGATCGTGGTCTGCGAGGTGAGGCAGGCCATCGGCGCTGATGTCTGCTCCGTCTACCTCACCGACGGCGCCCGGCGCGAGCACGTCCTCATGGCCACCGACGGCCTGCCGCCGGCGGCGGTCGGTCGAGTACGCATCCCCCTGCATCGTGGGCTCGTCGGTCGCGCCGCCGAGCGGGCGGATATCGTCAACCTCGACGATGCGCATACCCATGCCTGCTATCTCACCGTCAATGATAGCGGCGAGGAGCCCTACCATGGGTTCCTCGGCGTGCCCATCATCCAGCATCGACGCGTGCTCGGCGTACTGGTGCTGCGTCGGCGGTCGGCGCGCCGCTTCGATGATGACGAGGTGACCTTTGTCGTCACCCTGGCGGTGCAGCTCGCCGCCGCCATCGCCCTGGCGCGTCGCGGCGGCGAGCTGGCGCAGCTCCAGCAGCCCGGGCTGCCGAACCATTTCCTGGGGGGCATCGCTGCGGCACCGGGGGTCGGCATTGGCACCGGATTCGTCGTGTATGCCCCCGCCGACCTCGATGCGGTGCCAGACAAGCCAGCCGCAAGCGTCGGCGCCGAAGTCGACGCCTTCCGCGCCGCCGTTGCGGGCGTCGCCACGGACATTGCCCGACTGGCGGAGCGCCTGAGCGGGACCCTGCGCGACGAGGACCAGGCATTGTTCGATGCCTGGCGCCTGATGCTGGAGAGCGAGAGCTTCGTCGCCGATACGATCCAGCGCATCCACGCCGGCAACTGGGCGCAGGGCGCGCTGCGGGCGACGGTCGCCGAGCTGCTGGCGGAGTTCGATCGCGTGGATGATCCCTATCTGCGCGAGCGCGGTGCGGACGTGCGCGACCTTGGTCGCCAAGTGTTGTTGCGCCTGCAGCAGGGCGCCGCGCCGCGGTCAGACTATCCGGCGCAGACCGTATTGGTTGGCGACGAGATCAGCGCCATGCAGATCGCCGCTGTCCCCCGGGCGGCGTTGGCGGGCATCGTCAGTCGCCGTGGCTCCGCATCTTCCCATGTGGCGATCCTGGCCCGCGGCATGGGCGTGCCGGCGGCCGTGGGCGTGCTGGAGCTGGCGGTGAACCGGCTCGAAGGCTGCGCCATGATCGTCGATGGCTACCGCGGCCGGGTCTATGTGCAGCCCTCCGCCGCCGTCGCCGCCGAGTACCGCCGGCTGGCGGTGGAAGAGCGGGCCTTCTCGGCGGAGCTCGAAGCCCTGCGCGGCCTGCCGTCCGAGACCACGGATGGCTTCGCGTTACCGTTGTACCTCAACACGGGGCTGGTGCTGGAGCAGCGCCCCCTCGGGATCGACGAGTCCGCGGGTGTCGGACTCTACCGCACCGAGCTGCCGTTTCTGGTGCGCGATCGCTTCCCCAGTGAAGAGACCCAGCGCGAGCATTATCGACAGGTCCTGGCAACCTTCGCGCCGCGGCCGGTGACGATCCGCACCCTGGACGTGGGCGGCGACAAGCCTCTGCCCTATTTTCCGGTGGCTGAAGGCAATCCGTTTCTCGGCTGGCGCGGCATTCGCATCACCGGGGATCATCCGGAGATCTTCATGACGCAGGTACGGGCCATGCTGCGCGCGGCGGTGGGCCTGGACAATCTGCAGATCCTGCTGCCGATGATCACCCACGTGGACGAGCTGGACGACGCCCTGGCCTCGATCCAGCGTGTCTGCGATGAGCTCCAGGAAGAGGGTCACGCCGTGCGCCTGCCGCCGGTGGGGGCGATGATCGAGGTGCCCGCGGCCGTCTATCAGGCGGACGCGCTGGCGCAGCGAGTGTCCTTTTTGTCCGTGGGCACCAACGATCTGACCCAGTATCTGCTGGCCGTGGACCGCAACAACGCCCGTGTCGCCGCGCTCTACGATGAGTTTCATCCCGCGGTGCTGCGGGCGTTGATGCAGGTGGCGGCTGCTGCCCGCGCCTATGGCTGCGAGATGAGTGTCTGTGGCGAGCTGGCCGGCGATCCTCGGGCCACACCGCTGTTGTTGGGGCTTGGTGTGCACAGCCTGAGCATGGGCGCGGGCAGCCTGTTACGGGTCAAAGGCGTGGTGCGGAGCATCAGCCGGGCCCGCGCCCGTGAGCTATTGGGCCGTGCGCTGCGGTGCGAGCGCGGCGCTTGCGTACGGGCATTGTTGATGGACGCGCTGGAGGAGATCGGCCTGGGTGGTTTGGTGCGGCCCGGGCGCTGAGGTTGTGCCCGTCACGCCCGGGCGTTCGGTGCTTGCCGGCGGGCGCGTGGCCCTTGGGGGACGCCATGGCACCATCTCCGCCAGCCGCCGCCACGGATTGCTCGCGGTGTGAGCCGGACATTGCGGGATCAGGCGGTGGCGTGATACGGACGGCTCAGCCTGTGCACGGCCTCCACCATGGCTGCGGCGTGGTCCGGATTGGTGTCCGGATGGATGCCGTGGCCGAGATTGAACACATGGCCGTTGCCGGCACCATAACTGGCCAGCACCCGCCCCACTTCGCGCTCGATGCGCGTCGGCGACGCATACAGGGTGCAAGGGTCCAGGTTGCCTTGTAAGGCAACCTTGTCCTGCACCAGGCGGCGCGCGTCGGCGAGGTCGGTGGTCCAATCGACGCCGAGGGCATCGCAGCCGGTCTCTGCCAGGCGGTCGAGCCATTGACCGGCGCCCTTGGAGAACAGCACCACGGGCACGCGACGGCCGTCGGCTTCGCGCGTGAGGCCCTCGACGATGCGCTCCATGTATCGTAGAGAGAATTCGCGAAAGTCGCCGGGCGTGAGCACGCCACCCCAGGTATCGAAGACCATGGCCACCTGGGCGCCGGCGGCGATCTGGGCATTCAGGTACTGGGTGACGGCGTCCGCCACCTTGCCGAGCAGTGCGTGCATGAGGTCCGGACGGTCGAACATCATCGCCTTACTGAGCGCGAAGTGCTTGGTGGTGCCGCCCTCGATCATGTAGGTGGCCAGCGTCCAGGGGCTGCCGGAGAAGCCGATGAGCGGCACCCGGCCGGCGAGCTCGCGGCGGATCACGCGGACCGCGTCCATGACATAGCCCAGCTCGTCCTCCGGGTCTGGCACATGGATGCGCTCTACGTCGGCGGCGGTGCGCACGGGATGCTCGAAATGCGGCCCCTCGCCTTCGGCGAAATCGAGGCCGAGCCCCATGGCGTCCGGGATCGTCAGGATGTCGGAGAAGAGGATGGCGGCGTCCAGCGGGAAGCGCTCCAGGGGCTGGATGGTCACCTCGCAGGCGAGTTCCGAGTTGCGGCACAGATCCATGAAGCTCCCGGCTTGTGCCCGGGTCTTGCGGTATTCCGGCAGATAGCGCCCGGCCTGGCGCATCATCCACACAGGGGTGTAATCGACGGGTTCGCGCAGCAGGGTGCGCAGCAGGGTGTCGTTCTTGAGCTCGCTCACAGGGCAGGATTCCGGGCTTTGGTGGTGTCGAGACGGTGGACGCGCGCCGCAGCTTGGGCGCTCTCCTGGCAGGGCGGGACGCCCCGGCGTGCGTTCGTGGCGCCTGTTGGGCCCTCGCGGCGACGCGGGCGCGAGCACCGGATGGGCAGCACCCGATGCTGGCGGATCGGGTCCGGCCGGGACAGCCGGCCCACATCGCCACCGCGGGCGCGCCCGCAGCATACTACAGGCCCCCTGACAGCGAGCAATGCGCTCGGGCGCCGGGGGGCCAAGCGTGTGCTGCCGCCGGGCTGCATTGGGCAGCACACGCGGTATACCCGGCGGATGTCAATGTCCGGCGCAGGCGTCTGCGGGCCAGGTTGCAGCTGGCGGGGGACGCCGTGAATACGTCCTTGTAGGCTTCACGACAGCATCCCTGCTGTCGAGATTCCCGCCAGCCGCAACCCAGCCCACAGAAAGCGAAAACCGAGATGCGACGGGTATACAATGGCGCGATGGATGACGTCTCTTCGATTCTCGACGCCTTGAACGAGGCCCAGCGCACCGCCGTTGCCGCCGGCGCCGGCAACCGGTTGGTGCTCGCCGGCGCCGGCTCCGGCAAGACACGGGTGTTGGTGCACCGTATCACCTGGCTGATCCAGGTGGAGCAGGTGCCGCCCTTCGCGCTGCTGGCGGTGACCTTCACCAACAAGGCCGCGCGGGAGATGCGCCAGCGCATCGAGGGCCTGCTGGCCCAGCCCATCGGCGCCATGTGGGTGGGAACCTTCCACGGGCTGGCGCATCGGTTCCTGCGCGCCCATTGGCAGGACGCCCGGCTGCCGCAGCAGTTCCAGATCCTGGACGCCGATGATCAATACCGCCTGGTGCGGCGGCTCCTGAAGGAGCTGGCGCTGGATGAGGCACGCTGGCCGCCGCGGCAGGTGCAGGGCTTCATCAATCGCCACAAGGACGAGGGTCGCCGCGCCCAGAACATCGATGCCGGCGGCGACTTCTACCAGCATCAGATGATCGACATCTACCGCCATTACCAGGACGCCTGTGAGCGTGCCGGGGTGGTGGACTTCGCCGAGCTGCTGCTGCGCGCGCATGAGGTGCTGCGGGACCGCCCGGACATCCTGCACCACTACCGCGAGCGCTTCCGGCACATTCTGGTGGACGAGTTCCAGGACACCAACGCCATTCAGTACGCCTGGCTGCGACTGCTGGCGGGGGAGCGCGACAACCTGTTCCTGGTGGGGGACGATGATCAGTCCATCTACGGCTGGCGTGGCGCCAAGGTGGAGCATATCCAGCGCTTCCAGCGGGACTATCCCAACACCGAGGTCGTGCGCCTGGAGCAAAACTACCGCTCCACCGGCAACATCCTGGGCGCCGCCAACGCGCTTATCGCCAACAATCCGAGCCGGCTCGGCAAGCACCTCTGGACCGAGGACGGCGCCGGCGAGCTCATCCGTCGCTATGCCGCCTTCAACGAGGTGGACGAGGCGCGCTTCGTCGTCGAGCGTATCCGCCGCTACTGCGTGGACGAGGGCATGGCCCGGGGCGAGTGCGCCATCCTCTACCGCACCACCGCCCAGTCCCGGTTGTTCGAAGAAGCGCTGATTCAGGCCGGCATTCCCTACCGTGTCTATGGCGGCCAGCGCTTTTTCGAGCGCGCCGAGATCAAGGACGCCCTCGCCTATCTGCGCCTGCTGGTGAACGTCCACGATGACGGCGCCTTCGAGCGTGTGGTGAATCTGCCACCCCGGGGCATTGGTCCGCGCACCCTCGACGTCCTGCGCGAGCAGGCCCGCGCCACCGGCGTCTCGCTATGGTCGGCGGCACAGCAGGTGGTGGGCGGCGGTGCACTGCCACCGCGCGCCCGCGGCGCCGTGCGCCGCTTTCTTGAACTGGTGGACGGCCTGCGCGCAAGGGCCGCTGGCGACGTCACGGCGGATGTCGAGCCGCCGACGGACCTGGCGGCGCTCACCGGCGCAGTGGTCGCCGCCGTCGGCCTGGCGGAGCATTACAAGAAGGAGCGCGACGGTCGCGGCGTGGAGCGTATCGAGAACCTGGAGCAGCTCGGCGAGGCCACCCGCCGCTTCGCGGCCGAAGCCGGCGACGACGAGGGCGATCTGCTCGGGAGCTTCCTCGCCCACGCGGCGCTGGAGGCCGGCGATGCCCAGGCGGATGACGCCCAGGACGCCGTGCAGCTCATGACCCTACACAGTGCCAAGGGGCTCGAATTCCCGGTGGTGTTCGTCACCGGCGTGGAGGAGGGGCTCTTCCCGCACAGCATGTCCGCGGACGACCCGGCCCGGCTCGAAGAGGAGCGCCGGCTCTGTTACGTGGGCATGACCCGTGCCATGCAGCGCCTCTATCTCACCCACGCCGAGAGCCGCCGTCTGCACGGCCGTGAGGAATACCCTCTGCCGTCGCGCTTCCTGCGGGAGGTGCCGGCGGCGCTGGTGGAAGAAGTCCGCGGCGGCGGCGTCGCCCGGCCAGTGGCTGACGCCGCCGCCGCGGTCAGCGACGGCGGTTTCCGTCTCGGTCAGCAGGTGGTGCATCCGAAGTTCGGCCCGGGCGTGGTGCTGAGCACCGAGGGCTCCGGTGCCCAGGCCCGCATCCAGGTCAATTTCGAGTCCGTCGGTGCCAAATGGCTGGTGTTGGCCTACGCCCGGCTCGACGCGGTGGGCTGATTTCCATAAGACATCACGACGAGGAGCATGCCATGCAACGCCGCATCTTCATCGCCGGCGCCGCCGGTGTTACCGCCGTCGGCGCCACGCTGGCGACCCCCGGCGCCGGGGCCAAGCCCCAGCACCAATGGAAGATGGTGACCACCTGGCCAAAGAACTTCCCGGGCCTGGGGACGGGCGCCAACAAGCTCGCGGCGATCATCGGCGAGATGAGCGGCGGGCGTATCGAGGTGAAGGTGTTCGGTGCGGGCGAGCTGGTGCCCGCCTTCGAGGTGTTCGATGCCGTGTCCCGCGGCACCGCTGAGATGGGCCACGGCTCCGCCTACTACTGGAAGGGCAAAAGCGAGGCCGCGCAGTTCTTCTCCACCGTGCCCTTCGGCCTGACGGCGCAGGAAATGAACGGCTGGATGTACTACGGTGGCGGGCTGGAGCTTTGGCGCGAGCTCTATGCCGAGTTCGGCCTGGTGCCAGCACCCGCCGGCAACACCGGCGTGCAGATGGGTGGCTGGTTCAATAAGGAGATCAACGCCGTGGCCGATCTCAAAGGCCTGAAGATGCGCATTCCGGGTCTCGGCGGCGAGGTGCTGAAGCGCGCCGGCGGCACGCCGGTGAATCTGCCCGGCGGCGAGTTGTTCACATCGCTGCAATCCGGTGCCATCGATGCCACCGAGTGGGTGGGTCCCTACAATGATCTCGCCTTCGGTCTGTACAAGGCTGCCAAGTATTATTACTACCCGGGCTGGCACGAACCGGGTACGGTGCTGGAGGCGATGATCAACAAGCAGGCCTTCGATGGACTGCCCAAGGATCTGCAGGCGATTGTGCTGAATGCCTGCAAGGTGGTGAACCAGGATATGCTCGCCGAGTATACGGCGCGTAATCCGGCGGCCTTGCAGACGCTGCTCAACGAGCACGCCGTCGAGCTGCGCAAATACCCCGGCGACGTCCTCGACACGTTGCGCGCGCTCGCCGACGAAGTGGTGGCGGAAATCGCCGAGCAGGACGCCTTCTCCCGCAAAACCTTTGCCTCGTACCAGAAGTTCCTGAAACAGGCGAAGGTCTGGAGTGCCATCTCGGAGCTGACCTACCTGCAGGCGCGGGATCAGGCTTGAGCGCCGTCGACGGGCGGGCGCCGAGCGGCCGGCGCTGGTTTCCCGCTGGCGCGCCGCCTTTGGCCCTCTACGTCCACCTGCCCTGGTGTGTGCGCAAGTGTCCGTATTGCGACTTCAACTCCCACCGTGTCACTGGCCCGCTGCCAGAGGACGCCTACCTGGACGCCCTGTTCGCGGATCTCGATGGCCAGCGCGGGGCGGCGGTCACCGAGCGGGCGATCAGCTCGATTTTCATCGGCGGCGGGGCACACCGAGCCTGTTCTCCGGTGCCGCCATCGCTCGGCTGTTGGATGGCATTCGTGCCCGCTGCACGCTCAGCGCCGCCGCGGAGATCACCTTGGAGGCCAATCCGGGTGCCGTGGATGTTGGTCATTTTCGTGCCTACCGCGAGGCCGGCGTGAATCGGCTGTCCATCGGCGTGCAGTCACTGTCGGCGGTTCACCTGCAGGCGCTGGGGCGCATCCATGACCCGCAGCAGGCCCGCGCCGCCGTCGCCGCGGCACGCCTCGCCGGCTTCGAGAACATCAATCTGGACATGATGTTCGGGCTGCCGCTGCAGACCCTCACCGAGGCCCGCGCCGATCTGGATGCGCTCCTGGCGCTGGCGCCCGAGCACATCTCCTACTACCAGCTCACGCTGGAGCCGAACACGGCCTTTGCGCATGCGCCGCCGCCGGTGCCGGATCACGACAGCCTGGATGCGATGGCCGAGCAGGGCGCCGAGCATTTGGCGGCCGCCGGCTATGGGCGCTACGAGGTGTCGGCCTATGCCCGGGACGGACGCCGCTGCCGCCACAACCTCAACTACTGGCGCTTCGGTGACTATCTGGGCATCGGCGCCGGCGCCCATGGCAAGCTCACGGATGTGACCACGGGGACGGTGGAGCGGCGTAGCGGTAAGCGCTCGCCGACGGCTTACCTGGCGCGGCCGCAGCAGGCCGGCGGCCGTCGTCATCTCGACGACGCCGACCTGGTGCTCGAGTTCGCATTGAACGCACTGCGCCTGGTGGATGGGGTCGAAACGGCGCTGTTCACGGCTCGCACCGGGCTGCCGCCTGAGCGGCTGGCGGCGG
>PR_CR_10_Liq_2_inCRDRAFT_1000192_pt1 | contig 17574 bp, 13 predicted proteins | sample PRCRCaboRojoPR_FD_10245 | JGI IMG/M metagenome (IMG submission 10245) | reverse complement strand
GGGTCAGTAGCACTTGCCAGTGACGGTAGTACGATAGCCATTGGCGCGACGGGTAACGACGGCAACGGCACTGATGCTGGTCATATCCGTTTATATCGCTGGGATGGCAGCATTTGGCACCAGCTGGGCGCGGATATTGAGGGAGAGGCCGCTTACGATTATTCGGGGATTGCAGTCGCTCTATCTGCCGATGGCAATACGGCAGCGAGGGGTGCGATCTTAAACGATGGCTATGGCAATGATTCGGGCCACGTCCGGCTATACCACTGGGATGGCAGCGCTTGGAAGCAGTTGGGTGCTGACATAAATGGTGAGTGGGCTTTTGATTGGTCTGGCGCTTCAGTTGCCATTTCCAGTGATAGTAGTTCGGTAGCTATTGGTGCCATTTACAACGATGGCAACGGCACTGATTCTGGCAATGTCCGCATTTACAAAATTATTCAGCAAGACAGCGATGAAGACGGAGTTAGCGATGTTTTTGATGCTTTTCCCCTCGATCCTTACGAAATTCTAGATGCCGATGGCGATGGCACTGGTGATAATACGGATGTGGATGATGATGGTGATGGTGTTGACGACCTCAGTGATGCATTCCCATTCGATGCTACAGAAACGAGTGACGGAGATTCAGATGGCATCGGAGATAATCATGATGAGTGTCCCAACACAACACCAGGGCGAGAGGTACTACTCAATGGATGCGCGTTTGTGCCTCAGCAACAATTGGGTGCGGACATTGACGGTGAGGCGTCTGTTGATCTATCGGGCGAGTCGGTAGCACTCTCCAGCAACGGCACAACCTTAGCCATTGGTGCTCACCTAAACGATGGCAATGGCACGGATTCTGGTAACGTCCGACTTTATCGATGGGAAGGGGGCGCGTGGCAGCAACTGGGTGCGAATATTGGCGGTGAGGCAGCGGGTGACTGGTCGGGCAGTTCAGTTGCTCTCTCTGGTGATGGCGGCACAGTAGCAATCGGTGCTTTCCTCAACGACGGCAACGGTACTGATGCTGGCCATGTCCGTTTATATCGCTGGGATGGTAGTACTTGGCGCCAGTTGGGCGCGGACATTGATGGAGAGGCAGCGGGTGACTGGTCGGGCAGTTCAGTTGCTCTCTCTGGTGATGGCAGCACTGTTGCCGTTGGTGCGCGATATAATGACGGCACAGGTGGCAATTCTGGTCATGTCCGTTTGTATCGCTGGGATGGCAGCACTTGGCGCCAGTTGGGTACGGACATTGATGGAGAAGCCGCTGACGATTATTCGGGCATTGCAGTGTCCCTGTCCAGTGACGGCGGTACGATAGCCATTGGCGCGACAGGTAACGACGGCAACGGCACTGGTGCTGGTCATGTCCGTCTGTATCGCTGGGATGGCAGTATTTGGCAACAGCTGGGCGCGGACATTGATGGAGAGGCCGCTTACGATCGTTCGGGCGTTGCAGTGTCCCTGTCCAGTGACGGCAGTACGATAGCCATTGGCTCGACGGGTAACGATGACAATGGCCCTGATTCTGGTCATGTCCGTTTGTATCGCTGGGATGGCAGCGCTTGGAAGCAGCTAGGCGCGGGCATTGACGGCGAGGTAGCTGGTGATAAGTCGGGAGGGTCAATAGCACTCACCGGCGACGGCAGTACGATAGCCATTGGTGCGACAGATAACGACGACAATGGTACTGACTCTGGCCATGTTCGTTTGTACCGCTGGAATGGCAGTAGTTGGCAGCAACTGGGTGCAGACGTTGAGGGTGAGGCTGAGGGTGACGAGTCCGGTGGGTCAGTTGCCCTGTCCAGCGACGGCGGCACGTTAGCTATTGGTGCGAGAGCTAACGACGGCAATGGCTTTTTGTCTGGCCATGTCCGCGTTTATAACATCATTCAGCAAGACACTGATGAAGATGGGGTTGGCGACGCCGATGACCCATTCCCACTAGATGCTACTGAATCCATAGATACGGACAACGATGGCGTTGGTAACAATACAGACACTGATGACGACGGCGATGGTGTTGGCGACACTGTAGATCCATTCCCATTGGATTTTGCCGAGTCTGTAGACACAGATGGCGACGGTATTGGCAATAACACTGATACGGATGACGATGGTGATGGCGTTGGAGATACCAATGATGCGTTCCCCCTTGATGCCACCGAGTCTGTAGACACAGACAACGATGGCATCGGCAACAACGCAGACACCGATGACGACGGCGATGGTATCGATGACAGCACCGACGACTTTCCCCTTGATGCTACTGAGTCACTGGACATAGATGGCGACGGTATTGGCAATAACAGTGATACCGATGACGATGGCGATGGCGTTGAAGATACCAATGATGCGTTCCCACAGGACGCCACCGAGTTCGTCGATACAGACAACGATGGCATCGGTAACAACACCGACACCGATGACGATGGTGATGGTGTTAGCGATATTACCGACCCATTTCCGCTAGACGCCACTGAATCCGCCGATACGGATGGTGACGGCATCGGTAACAACACAGATGCCTGCCCACTCGAGGCTGTCGCGAAAAGTATTGACAAAGATTTTCTGATTTGGAGTGTAGTTGCGCCTCAAATTGCCGAGTCTATATCAGTGCGGGAAGGCTGCCCCGGCCTTTGGCAGCAAGTGGGTAACAGCATCACGATTTCGCAGGCGGGTATGAGTCCCCCATTAGCCATGTCACAAGAAGGTGATGTCGTTGCTGTTGGTTCTATTCGCGGTTCACCCCTTACTGTGTACGAGTTGACAGAGGGTACTTATGTACAGCGAGGCGATCCAATCCCCGATTCCGAATTAGCGAACGCTTATGTTTCGGCTCTCGATCTATCAGCCGATGGTTCTGTGCTAGTGGTCGGGGCCCCCGGTGCGAGACCTGGAAACTTCGCTGGTGGCGCCGTTTTTGTCTTTGATTGGAACGGCACCAATTGGGTGCGGCGCAGTGTTCTCAGCGATAATCAGATCCCGCGTTTTGGTCGCTCGGTGAGTGTCTCAAATGATGGCCGACGTATCGCCGTGGGTGCTCCTGGGTCATCGGCATTCGATGAAGGGAGGAGTGCTGTATACGAGTGGAACGGCATGTCGTGGCGTCAATTGGGCTCGACGATTGTCGGTGAGCGACCTGAGGATTACGCGGGTTACTCAGTGTCTCTGGCAGGAGATGGTCAGTCGTTGGCTGTAGGTGCACCGGGCAATGACGGCGGTTCTGGCAGTAACGTCGAAAATACCAACAAGGGCCATGTTCGTATTTACCGTTGGACTGGCACTACTTGGTCTCAGCGTGGCTTAGATATTGATGCATTACCCACCCCCGATTCTTTCGATGCTGCACCGGCGGGCCTTAATTTTGGGCACTCGGTAGCACTATCGGCCGATGGTTTGACGGTGGCGATTGGTAGTGCTCAGCAGGCACCGCCCGAGGCACAGGCCACGGCGCTCGACCCATTTGCTGATCCTGCGGTTCCTATTGATCAATTCGTACCTGCTTTTGGCAGTCCAGTTCGTGTCTTCGACTGGACTGGTAGTCAATGGGAGCAGCGTAGCCTCGATGGGATTCCCAGAACTACACCGCAGTACACTGGCGGTCCCTCTTCCCCTACAGGACCTGATGCCGATATAAGTGACTTGGTCGCCATCTCCGACGACGGCCTATTGGTAGCGGTTGGGCAGGGTGGACTTGTGGGCTCGGAGCCAGTCCGAGTATTCCGCTGGAACCAAGAGGCAGCCATTCCTCAGTGGGAGCAATGGGGTAATGCAATTGGCGATGACATAGCTGCTGGTGGTAACACGGGCGGCGCTATTGCACTATCCGGCGACGGAACCAGGCTTATCGTCGGGCCATTCCCTGCCACGTCGTCGTCCGATGTAACTTTAACAACCTACAGGCTTGTTCCACGTCTTACTGACACTGACAATGATGGCATTCCAGATAAAGATGACGCGTTCCCTGAAGATGTGACTGAGTCGGTAGACACCGATAGCGACGGTATCGGCGACAACGCTGATGCATTCCCCAATGACGGCAGTGAAACCGCAGATACTGACGGCGATGGTGTGGGCGACAACAGCGATGCTTTCCCGCGAGATAGCTCTGAGACTATAGATACCGATGGCGACGGTCTGGGGGACAATCTAGAGCAAACATTGGGTACCAAACTCGACGTGGCCGATTCGGATGCCGATGGCTTCACCGACAAGGAAGAGTATGAGGCAGGCAGCAACCCGACCGATGCCAATGATGAACCCTTAGCAGCTGGCTTACCTATTTGGCTACTCCATGAGGCCAGCAAGCTGAGAGCTCAATAAACGTTAGCCATGGCCGTCGTAGGCGCAACACCGCCTGCGACGGTATCTCGCGCTACGCAATGATTACCGCCGCACTCCACATGCTGGCATAATCCCGCCCCCTGAAGGAGGCGTCATGTCAGAAACCCAAACCGATTTAAAGCGCGCTATTGCGGCGCGTCGTACCTTTGCCATTATCTCGCACCCGGACGCGGGTAAGACCACCATGACCGAGAAGCTGTTGTTGCTCGGTAGTGCTATTCAAGTGGCGGGTTCGGTTAAGGGTAAGCGCGGTCCACATGCCACCTCTGACTGGATGTCACTAGAGCAAGAACGGGGCATTTCAGTGACTTCTTCGGTCATGCAGTTCCCCTATCGCGATCGCACGGTCAATCTGCTGGATACCCCCGGGCACGAGGATTTTTCCGAGGATACCTACCGTACGCTCACCGCCGTTGACTCGGCGTTGATGGTGATCGACGGGGCCAAAGGTGTCGAAGATCGAACGATCAAGCTGATGAACGTATGTCGTTTGCGCGACACTCCCATTATTAGCTTTGTGAACAAACTTGACCGGGACATTCGTGATCCGATCGAGCTGCTCGATGAAATTGAAGAAGTGCTGGGTATTGCCGGAGCCCCTATTAACTGGCCAGTGGGTATGGGGCGGCATTTAAAGGGCGTATACAACCTGTATACCGATACCTTTCACGTTTACGAATCAGGTCACAACGCTGTTCTGCCGCCGGATGAGCGCATTGAGGGTCTCGATTCCGACGAGGCGCGGGCGTTACTCGACGATGAGTACGATAATTTCTGCGAAGAGATTGAGCTGGTGCGTGGCGCCAGTCACAGTTTTGATCGGGAGCTCTTTCTGGCTGGTCAGTTGACACCCGTATTTTTTGGTACTGCCCTTGGCAACTTTGGTGTTCGAGAAATGCTCGATCAGTTTGTTGAATGGGCACCGGCACCGTTAGCACGGTCCACGCAGAGTCGTGAAGTTGACCCTTACGAGTCACAGTTTTCGGGCTTCGTGTTCAAGATACAAGCGAATATGGATCCAAAACATCGGGATCGGATTGCCTTCGTCCGCGTCTGCTCAGGTCGCTATGACAAGGGTATGAAAATGCGCCATGTGCGGACTGGGAAAGATATTCGTATAGCCGATGCGGTGTCCTTTAAGGCCGGCGAGCGCGTGCTCGTGGAGGAGGCGGTTTCGGGGGACATTATTGGCTTACACAACCACGGCACTTTGCAAATTGGCGATACCTTCACTCANGGCGATGACCTGAGATACACCGGAATCCCGCACTTTGCGCCGGAGTTATTNCGTCGTATTCGTCTGAAAGANCCAATGAAAATGAAGGCGCTGCAAAAGGGTCTGCAACAACTCTCGGAGGAGGGGTCAACCCAAGTATTCTCGCCGCTCAATAACAGCGATCTCATTGTGGGTGCGGTTGGGCAGTTACAGTTCGACGTTGTGGCCTATCGCCTCAAGGATGAGTACAAGGTCGAGGCGGTGTACGAGCCCGTGAGTGTTTACACGGCCCGTTGGGTGGAAGCAGATGACCCGCGCAAGCTCGAGGAGTTCCGCAAGAAAGCCGCGGATAACTTGTCGGAGGATGGGGGCGGTTATCTCACCTACCTGGCACCGACACGGGTTAATTTATCGCTCATGGAGGAGCGCTGGCCCGATATCCGCTTTAGGGCAACCCGCGAGCATTAAGGGGGCGCGGCGGCTGCCATCGCTATAAGTGCTTTAGGCCCCTGCTAGAAGTGCCTCGATATCAGCAGCAATAGCCTCGGGCTTGGTTTGCGAACCGTATCGTTTGACAACCTTGCCCTGGCCATCGACCAAGAATTTTGTGAAATTCCATTTGATGGCCTCAGTCCCCAAGACACCGGGTGCTTGCTTCTTTAAATACTGATAGAGCGGATGAGCATTGGGTCCATTGACCTCGATTTTGCTGAACAATGGAAAGCTGGTGCTAAAGCGTGTGCTGCAAAACTCGGCAATGTCGCTGTCGCTGCCTGGCTCTTGGTGCCCAAATTGATTACAGGGGAATCCTAGAACATCAAAACCGCGCTCGTGAAAGCGGCTCTGGAGGGCTTCCAATCCCTCGTATTGGGGTGTGAAACCACATTTCGAGGCGGTGTTAACAATCAACAAGACGCGGCCCTTGAACCTCGACAATGCAACGGGGCTGCCTGTGACATCGGTTGCGTTCAGATCGTACAAGTCAGACATGGGCTTCCCATTCCTTTTCAGCAGAGTCGTGTTTACGTCTCGGGGGCAGTTTGGTTCAGCCCCATCTGACACCTTTGCCACGCCTGACGGTTGGCGCTGGCTGCCTTAGCCGCGCAAATAGGTCTCCACCTCGAACTCTGTCACGCGACGCTGAAACTCATCAAGCTCTTGCCATTTGGTCTTGCTGAACAAGGTTTGGAATTCGGTGCTCAGGTACTTGGCCACAAACTCGGATTGCTCGAAATGCTCAATAGCAGTGGACATGAGCACAGGTAAGTCGGGGGCGTCGTGCTCTTTTTCCCAAGCGTTACCTTCCACCGCAGACGGGGGTTCTAACTCATCATTGATACCGTGCAAAATGCCAGCAAGCACCGCAGCGAGAGCGAGATAGGGGTTGGCATCGGCGCCGGCAACGCGATGTTCAAGGCGTTTCGCTTGCGGTGGGCCTGCAGGTACCCGTACCGCCGTGGTGCGATTATCCATACCCCAGGTGGGCACGGTCGGCGCATGGTTACCCGCTTGGAAACGACGGTAGGCGTTAAAGCTGGGCGCAAAAATCAGCATGGAATCAGCCATGGTATCGAGACATCCGGCAATCGCTTTCTGCAGTAAGTCAGTGCCGGCTTCAGAGCCGTCGTTGAACACGTTGTTGCCCTGCTGGTCGAGCATACTGCAGTGCACGTGCATGCCATTGCCAGCGTGCTCGTCCATAGGTTTGGGCATAAAGCTTGCGATCATATTGAAGCGGGCCGCCACAACACGGATGCAACGCTGCATACGGATGATGTGATCCGCTAGTACCATCACATCATCGCTGTGGGCCATGTTGACTTCAAACTGAGCAGGGGCGGCTTCTTTCACGATCCCTTCGTAAGGCAGACCCTGAATTTCGAAGGCTTCGCGCAGCGCTTCGAGCATATCCGCGTGTTTATCGAGTTCTTCCAGTGCGTACAAATTACCCGCTACCGATGCCTGTCCACGCAGTGCATGACTGAGTGGCCTGTCGGCACCTGGATCGGGTAACAGGCTAAATTCAAGTTCAGCGGCCATACAGGGGCGCAGTCCACGGGCGTTGAAGCGCCGCACCATGCTCGCCAAGACCTGGCGCGGATCGCCCATGAAGGGCTCGTGATTTTCGTCGTACATGGTGATCAGCAGCTGACCCTGATCGAGTCCCCGTGCCGTTCGCATGGGTCGCAGGGAGCCCTCTACCACCCGGCAGTAACCGTCGATATCACCATTAGCAAACGCGAGTTCGGGAATGTCTCGACCCCAAATGTCGAGACTGAGTGCAGACTTCGGCAATTTTAGGCCGTTTTTGGTCACGCTCTGTAGCTTGGCTCTGGGCACCAGTTTGCCACGGGCAACGCCGTTGCAGTCGGTGATTAAGGCCTCAATCATCGATACCGATGGATAGGCCTCTAAAAATAATTCGATTTCGCGGCTCATGTCGCACTGACCTGTCATTACACTCGTCACAGAGTGCCTGTCGGTACCGATCGGAACAATTTATTGGCTACCCCATAAGGGGCAAGGGAAGTCCACTCTGGTTTTTGCTTAAAGCCGCCTGTGGGCGCGGCTATGTTGAGTGGCGGGGAAAGCTTTGGAGATATAGGCGCCTTGATTAAGACATGTAGACGCTCAGGGGATCGCCGCCCCGCGCCTCACCAATAAACGGCATGACATTGATAAACAGGGCAAAGAGATCAGATTGAGAGTTTACATCGAGCTTTTTATAGATGGCTTTGCGATGTCGACGTACGGTTTCCAGTGAGATATCAAAGCGCTCAGCGGTGGTGTCAGCACCGTAACCTCGCAGCATCAGCTCGAGTACTTCGCGTTCACGCTTACTCACGAAGTCTTGACCGAAGGTGCGAAACGCCAAATCGATTTGAGCATCCAGCCCCGGCTGTAACAAATTATTGATAGCGAAGTCGTCGTGCTGGCAGTGCACTTTGATGATGGCGGAGATCGGATCGGCAACGGCATATAAAAGATCGTATTCTTCTTGGGTGAATTCACCCTGCTGCTTGGTACGCATCACCGACAGGTGAACCACATTACCATCGTCAAGTCGGGACAGAAAAATGACTTCATCGGCGGTGCCGGTTTTGGAATAGTAGTTCGTAAAGTAGCCCGACTCTTCAAACATGCCGCCGGTTATTCGGTTCAGCCGGTAGATAGTGTTGCGCGGTCCACTCATAGAGATTTGGTAAAATGGATCTTCCCGATAGGGGCCGTCCAAGTACCGATCGATTTGAATCGCTTGGTACTTGGGCGGAATATCGTGGTGTAGCACGCAGGGAGGCAAGTCCCGGTGATATAGCCATATCTGCGGCCACGATAATTTGACCAACCGGCGTAACGCCTCATATAACGACGGAAAAAAAGCGTCGGTGCCAACCGCTGAAATGCTTTTGCCGAGATCGGTATTCCAGCGGTTCAGCAGTTTCAGATCGATCATTGGGGTGGTGTCTCCCGCGCGAGCATCCCCATAATACAGCCATACGCATCGGTTAGGGGCACTGACTGGGCCTCGTTGGACGTGCGTAGTTGCAACTCTATGTTGCCCTCCGCTAGGGACCTATCCCCAATGGTGACTCGCAGTGGCATACCCACAAGCTCCATTTCAGCAAACTTGACCCCTGGACGCTCTTTGCGGTCATCGAGAAAGACGTCGATGCCGGCGGCCAGTAGTTGGGCGTAGAGGCTTTCGGTGGCCTTGGCTACTGCCTCGGATTTATCCATATTGAGCGGCACAATAGCCACATCGAAAGGTGCCATGGCCGCCGGCCAAATGATGCCCTTGTCATCGTGATTTTGCTCAATCGCAGCGGCCACGATGCGGGTAACACCAATGCCATAACAGCCCATGGACATGGGCACACTTTTACCGTTTTCATCGAGCACCATTGCCCCCATCGCTTCCGAGTACTTGGTGCCCAGCTGGAAGATATGACCGACCTCGATGCCCCGTCGAATTTGGATAGTGCCATTGCCGCAGGGACTCGGCTCTCCTGACACCACATTACGTATATCGGCTATTTCTATGTTGCCAACATCGCGCTGCCACTGGGCACCTTTGAAGTGAAAGCCATTGTTATTGGCGCCACAGACAAACTCAGCCATGGCGGCAGCGGCATGGTCCACAATAATTCGGCAGTTCAAGTTGACGGGTCCCAGCGATCCAAAGCCCGCGCCGGTTAGCGCCAGCACTTCTTCCTCGCTGGCCATGGCGAGAGGTGTTGCGATACCGTCGAGCTTCTCGGCTTTAATCTCATTTAGTCGATGATCGCCGCGTAATACTAATGCCACTGGCTGACCTTGTTCATCTTTGACAAACAAGGTTTTGACCGTGTCGGTGATCGCGATGTCTGCAGCCGCCACCAAATCATCGATGGTTTTTACGTTGGGTGTTGCGAATTCCTCGAGTACTGCGGTGCTCGATGCTATTGATACCGATGGCGGTAGTGCGGCGGCTAGCTCCACATTAGCGGCAAAGTCACTGCCATCAGAGAAAGCGATATCGTCTTCACCCGATTCTGCCAGCACATGGAATTCGTGTGAATGACTGCCGCCAATAGAACCGGTATCCGCTTCCACCGGACGAAAGTCGAGGCCAAGGCGCGTGAAGATAGCCGTGTACGCCTCGTGCATACGCCAATAGGTTTGCTCCAAGGACCCATGGTCGACATGGAAGGAGTAGGCATCCTTCATCACAAACTCTCGTGAGCGCATAACGCCGAAGCGCGGGCGTATCTCGTCGCGGAATTTGGTTTGAATTTGATAGAAATTCAGCGGCAGCTGTTTATAGCTTTTGATTTCGTTGCGGCCCAGGGTGGTCACGACTTCTTCATGGGTAGGCCCTAGACAAAACTCCCGATCATGTCGATCTTTTAAGCGCGCTAACTCAGGACCGTAGTGTTGCCATCGACCGGATTCCTGCCAGAGCTCAGCGGGTTGAACAACCGGCATGCTAATTTCAAGCGCGCCGGCGCGATTCATTTCATCGCGCACAATGGCCTCTACCTTGCGCAATACACGAAGCCCCATTGGCATCCAGGTGTAGATGCCCGCGGCGATGCGTCGAATGAGTCCGGCGCGCATCATCAACTGATGGCTAATCACCTCGGCATCTGCAGGGGTTTCTTTTTGGGTCGACATAAGAAAGGTACTGGCGCGCATTAATTGAGTTCCATGTAGGTTTGTTTGTGCAGGCATTCTACGAGCAGGGATTGGGTTGGCAACAGTACTATGGACACTGTTGGTGACACGCCTATCCGTTCAACTTTTCAGTCGTAACAGCCGTTCGGCCCTTTTGTTCTGGTTGATGCTGAGGTTGAATCGGAATGCTGAATGACGTCACCTGTGTTGACAGTTGTTGTCGGCGGTTCAGTGTTACCGTTCAAAAACTAAAAAAACCGCAGCCAAAAAAGCCCCGGCAAAAAAAGCCCCTGCCAAGAAGGCAGCGGCAAAAAAGGCCCCTGTGAAGAAGGCCCCTGCTAAGGCCGCCCCCGCCGCTAAAAAAGCGCCCGCTAAAAAAGCCGCAGCACCCAAAAAGGCACCGGTAAAAGCGGCTGCTAAAAAAGCGCCCGCTAAAGCAGCAGGAGCTGCCAAGGCACCTGCTAAGAAGGCGCCTGCAAAGGTGAAGGCGATTCAGGAAAAAATGACCAAGACCCAAATCATTGGCAACATCGCTGACAGCACAGGGCTTAGCAAGAAGCAGGTCACCAATGTTATTGGTGAGTTGGAGTCTTTGATTGAGGGTAGCATCAAGAAGCGCGCTATCGGTGAATTCACCATCCCTGGGTTGATGAAGATCACTACAGTGCGCAAGCCCGCGGTGCGCGCCCGCAAGGGAACCAACCCCTTTACAGGCGAAGAAACCATGTTTAAAGCCAAGCCGGCGAGCACAGCGGTCAAAATCCGTCCGCTGAAGANAATGAAGGAATTTGCCAATTCCTGATGCCGCCGAGGTTGTGTTAGGGGTCGCTGACCTCTAACACGGCTTCAACCGCCTTCCTAAAACGCGAGTCCTGCGGTACTCTTTGCGCTCTTGTGTTTTTACCCAAATGACCTCATCTACGGCCTCGGTGCGCGAGAGCGCGTTTTGAGGAGAGATGCAAAGTGCCTATCTACGAATACCAATGCGCTGATTGCTGTCACAGCATGGAAGCCATTCAAAAGATTTCCGATCCGGTTCTTGTCGATTGCCCCGCCTGTGGTAAAGCGACTCTGAAAAAATGTGTCAGCGCGCCCTCGTTCCGGTTGGCCGGCGGTGGCTGGTATGAAACCGACTTCAAAACCGGTAACAAGAAAAATCTAGCGGGGGATGGTGGCTCAAAAGACACTGGCTCATCTTCCGGTGACAGTAAATCCACAAGCAGCACTAGCGATAAACAGCCAGCGGCCTAGCTCGCGGCTTACCCCACTATCCAAACGGCGGACCTATTATGCGTACCCATTACTGTGGCTCTTTAAGAGCGTCACACATTGATGAAACAGTAACTCTGTGTGGATGGGTTGACCGTCGTCGCGATCACGGTGGGGTCATCTTCCTCGACATGCGTGACCGAGAGGGCGTCGTTCAAGTGGTGTTCGATCCCGATACTGAAGAGCACTTTGAACGCGCTGATCGAGTTCGATCGGAGTATGTCCTGAAAATCACGGGGCGAGTGCGTGCACGCAGCGAGTCGACGGTTAACGACGCCATGGCCACGGGTCAGATCGAGGTGCTGGGTAAAGCGCTCGAAATCTTGAGTGTTGCCGGGACGCCGCCGTTCCCTCTCGATGCTCACGCGTCTGTGGGTGAGGACGTTCGACTGAAGTATCGCTATATGGATCTTCGTCGACCCGAGATGCAGCGCAACTTGATTATGCGCTCGCGGATCAGCCACAGCGTCAGAACCTTTCTTGAGAGCGAAGGGTTTCTCGATATTGAGACCCCGGTACTGACCCGTGCAACCCCCGAGGGCGCGCGAGATTACCTCGTGCCCAGTCGAACCCATCAGGGTGAGTTTTTTGCCTTGCCACAATCACCACAACTCTTTAAACAGCTGCTAATGGTCTCTGGGTTTGATCGTTACTACCAAATCGCGCGCTGTTTCCGTGACGAAGATTTGCGTGCCGATCGCCAGCCTGAATTCACGCAAATTGATATTGAGACCGCGTTTCTCGATGAACAAGCCATTATGGCCATCGCTGAGCGTATGGTGCGATCGTTGCTGGCAGAGCACTGCCAAGTAGAGCTACCCGCATTTCCCCGTATGACCTGGCATGAGGCCATGGAACGCTACGGCTCTGACAAGCCCGATTTGCGCGTTGATTTAGAGCTGGTATCCATCGACGATCTAATGCAGCAGGTGGATTTTAAAGTGTTCCGTGGGCCCGCCGATGACCCGGCTGGTCGTGTTGCCGCCTTGAAGGTCCCCGGCGGTGCTGTCATCAGTCGCAAAGAAATTGATGACTACACCAAGTTTGTTGGTATCTATGGCGCCAAGGGTCTGGCGTGGATAAAGGTTAATGACCTAAGCGCGGGCACCGAAGGTTTGCAATCGCCCATTCTCAAATTCATGTCAGACGATGTTGTCACTCAGTTGATGCAGCGGCTCGATGCCCGTGATGGTGACATTGTTTTCTTTGGCGCCGATAAGCGATCAGTGGTCAATGAGGCTCTGGGCGCCTTACGGTTGAAAGTTGCCGAACAGTTGGGTTTGGTGGCCGAGGGTTGGGCGCCCCTATGGGTGGTTGATTTCCCCATGTTTGAAGAAACTAGCGATGGCGGCCTAACGCCCCTACACCATCCGTTTACCGCGCCCGCCTGTTCGGTGGACGCCCTGCGGGAAAACCCCGCAGCGGCGCTGTCTCGCGCCTATGACATGGTATTGAACGGTAGTGAAGTGGGTGGCGGTAGTATCCGTATTTTTGACCCTGTCATGCAGCAAACCGTATTCGATATTTTGGGCATCGGCAGCGTCGAGGCAGAAGAGAAGTTTGGTTTCTTGCTGTCGGCACTGAAATACGGTGCACCACCCCATGGGGGCATTGCTTTCGGTCTCGATCGCTTGGTGATGCTTATGGTGGGTGGCCAGTCCATTCGCGACGTTATCGCGTTCCCGAAAACCCAATCGGCTCACTGTGTCATGACCGACGCTCCCGGTGTTGTCTCGGAAGCGCAGCTCAGAGAGCTCAATATTCGTCTGCGCAAGGTCGATGTGTCATAAATCCTGAATCCGCGCTGTGACCTGCGGCCACTCTTGCGTCACAATAGGACGAAAGGGGAGCGGCAACTATGGCGTTGGTTTTGGGTATTGATCCGGGGTCACGAAAAACCGGTTTTGGCATCGTGTCCGTGTCCAAGGGCAAGCCCACCTATGTGACCAGCGGTGTTATTCGACTACCAGTGGATCAACCCCTGGCGCCTCGTCTGGCGGTTTTGTTTGAGAACCTCAACGCGCTAATTGACGAGTACTCCCCCGAGCAAGCTGCCATCGAAGAGGTGTTTATGGCCCGTAGTGCAGGTGCGGCGTTGAAGCTGGGTCAGGCGCGCGGTGCTGCTATGGTTGCCTGTGTCAGCCGTAACATGGTGGTGCATGAGTATTCCGCGCGGGCCATCAAACAAGCGGTGGTCGGCACCGGCGCCGCTACCAAGGAGCAGGTACAGCACATGGTTAAAACGCTACTCAACTTGCCCGGCGAACCTGCCGAAGATGCCGCCGATGGTCTGGCAGCGGCGCTCTGTCATGCGCACTCCCAGCAGGGATTGAGTGCCTTGGCATCGGGTGCCATGCGCCGCGGTCGTTTGCAATCGAGTCATTTATGATCGGGTTTATACGCGGTGTGCTGGTGTCGAAATCACCACCGGATATTTTAGTCGATGTGGGTGGCGTGGGTTATGAATTGCAGGTGCCCATGACCACGCTGTTTCAGCTGCCCGAGCTGGATTGTGAAGTGTCGCTGCTAACCCACTTCGTGGTTCGTGAAGACGCTCAATTGCTCTATGGGTTTGCCGAAGCTGAAGATAGGCGGTTATTTCGGGAGCTGATTAAAGTCAGTGGCGTTGGGCCTCGACTGGCCCTGACCCTATTGTCAGGCATGGACGCAAGGGCGTTTGCACAGTGTTTACAGCGTGATGATCTCAGCGCGCTAGTTGCCTTGCCGGGTGTGGGTAAGCGCACCGCCGAGCGCCTGCTGGTTGAAATGCGAGATAAGGCAGGTAAGTGGCTCGAGGAGCTATCACCGGCAGTCACCGGGCAAACCACTGTGTCCGTAACACCGCTGCTTGATTATCGGGCCGAAGCGGAACAGGCCTTGGTCGCTTTGGGTTACAAGCCCGCAGAAGCGGCGAAATGGTTGTCGGCGGTTGATGATGCCGAGGTCACATCCAGTGCCGAGCTGATTCGACGTGCGCTAAAAGCAGCGGCACCGAGGGCTTGATCATGATTGAAACCGATCGACTGGTAGCCGCCGAACCGAAAAGTCATGCCGACGAAGCCATCGACCGGGCTATTCGACCGAAAACCTTGGACGACTACATGGGGCAGCCGGTTGTCCGTGAACAAATGTCTATCTTCTTAGCGGCGGCCCGAGGTCGGGGGGAGCCCCTCGACCACACATTGATTTTTGGTCCCCCGGGGCTGGGTAAAACTACCCTTGCCAGCATCATCGCCCACGAGATGGGTGTTGCACTGAAAACAACCAGTGGCCCGGTGCTGGAGAAAGCCGGCGACATCGCTGCGCTAATGACCAATCTTGAGCCGGGTGATGTCTTGTTTATCGATGAGATTCATCGTCTGAGCCCCTATGTTGAAGAAATCCTGTACCCGGCTATGGAGGATTACCAGCTCGATATCATGATTGGCGATGGTCCAGCTGCTCGTTCAATTAAGCTCGATTTGCCTCCGTTCACCCTGGTTGGGGCCACCACCCGGGCAGGGCTGTTGACATCGCCCCTGCGCGATCGCTTCGGTATTGTGCAGCGGCTGGAATTTTACGGTGTTGACGACTTGGCCAAAATCGTAGCTCGATCGGCGCGGCTACTCGATATCGCCATGGACGAAGGTGGCGCTCGCGAAGTTGCCTGCCGCTCTCGAGGAACGCCTCGTATTGCCAATCGCCTACTGCGACGTGTTCGAGATTTTGCTGAAGTGAAAGCCGATGGACATATTTCGGCCGATGTCGCGCGGCAGGCCCTCGATATGCTCAGTGTGGATCAGCGAGGATTTGACCATCTTGATCGACGTTTACTGCTGATGCTCATAGAGAAGTTCGATGGCGGTCCGGTAGGTATTGATAGTCTGGCGGCTGCTTTATCGGAGGAGCGTGGCACCCTTGAAGACGTGCTCGAGCCCTATCTTATTCAGCAGGGCTACCTGATTAGGACGCCACGGGGGCGTATGGCTACCCGCAGCGCTTATGCGCATTTCGATATACCCATGCCCCGTGCGGATACACCCGATACATTACCTTTGGATTTTGAGCAGGACCCCAGGGGAGGGGGCCGGTGAGCGGGGAATTTCTCCTGCCCATTCGGGTTTATATTGAAGATACCGATGCGGGTGGCATCGTCTACTATGTGAACTATTTGAAGTACTTTGAGCGCGCTCGTACTGAGTTCATGCGAAGTCTAGGTTACGAAAAAGCGGCGTTCTTGGGTGGCGATGGTTTGTTTGTTGTGACGGATGTGGCCCTTAGCTACCGCCAATCTGCCCGTCTCGACGACCAGCTGCAAGTGTCTGCGGTAGTGCACTCGGTCGCTGCAGCGAGCATCACCTTTGGTCAATGTGTGTATCGAGACGGCTGTTGTTTGGCAGAGGGCACGGTGACCATAGCCCTTATTGCTGCCGATAGCGGGCGTCCCAAACGTTTACCGAGAACCTTAAGAATGACATTGATTTCTGAGTCGAATACAGAGCAAGGCAGTCATTAATGGCAAGTTGGAGAAAGTAAGTGAACGATGAATTGGGTTTTCTGGAGCTGATACTGGGTGCCAGCATCACCGTTCAGGCGGTCATGTTGCTGCTGTTTTTAGCGTCTATTGTGTCCTGGTACATGATTGCTCAACGCATCATGTTGTTGCGTCGAACAGACGGTGACTCTCTCGCTTTTGAAGACCAATTTTGGTCAGGTATTGATCTTGCGAAGCTCTATCGTGAAGGCAATGTGGCGGTGAACGAGGGCAATTTACCGATTGGTCTCGAGAGTATTTTTCGTGCCGGTTTTAAGGAGTTTTCACGTCTCTCGATGCAGTCGGACATTGAAACCGAGGCTATTCTCGAGGGGGCGAAGCGGGCTATGCGAGTGGCAACCATGCGAGAGACTGAGCGGCTCGAAACGAATCTGCCCTTTCTTGCTTCGGTGGGTTCTACCAGCCCCTACATAGGATTGTTTGGCACTGTCTGGGGCATCATGCACTCCTTCCGCGGCTTGGCAAACGCCACCCAGGCGACATTGGCAACGGTAGCACCTGGCATATCTGAAGCCCTCATTGCGACAGCCATGGGTCTATTCGCAGCGATTCCAGCGGTGCTTGCGTACAACCGGTTCACTGCGCGGGTCGACAATTTGGTGAACCGTTACGATTCCTTTGTCGATGAATTTCTTGGCATTTTACAGCGTCAAGCTTATGCCCGTCGGGCGCGTCAAAGCGGAGTGAAATGACGTGCGCAAGCGCCGGGCAATGGCTGAAATCAATGTGGTTCCCTACATCGACGTCATGTTGGTGCTGCTCATTATCTTCATGGTGACGGCACCGATGTTGATGCAGGGTGTACAGGTGGATTTGCCTAAGGCATCGGCGGAACCGGTGCCCGATCAAGACAGCGAACCCCTTATCGTCTCTATTGATAGTCAGGGTCAGCTGTTTTTGAACTTGGGGGCCAATGAGGATCAAGCCTTAGAGCTCGTGACGGTAAAAGAACGGGTTGCGACCATTATGCGCCGTGACCCCGATAAATCTGTGTTGGTTTGGGGCGATGCGGCTGTGCCCTATGGACAGGTTGTAAGTTTGATGACTGTCCTACAAGCCGCCGGAG
>PR_CR_10_Liq_2_inCRDRAFT_1000189_pt1 | contig 17729 bp, 18 predicted proteins | sample PRCRCaboRojoPR_FD_10245 | JGI IMG/M metagenome (IMG submission 10245) | reverse complement strand
ACGCGGACGGCCCCGGGCGCGGCGCGGTGTCGAGTCTTGCTTGGCGGACATGGCAGCTCCGGAGTATTGAAAGACTATTTCATTATATGAAAAACACAAGTAACTGACAACATGTAATATTTTTCGAAACCTCCTTTTTGAAAAATAATTTCAAAAAAATTTCCTAGGCCGGAAAGCTTTCCTATGCTCGCTTCGAACACGTAAAGGGCAAATCGATGAGCTTCCAAAATCCCGTCTTCATTCCCGGGCCGACCAACATCCCCGAAAACCTTCGCAAGGCCTGCGACATGCCGACGATCGACCACCGTTCGCCGCTCTTCGGGCATATCCTGCACCCGGCCCGCGAAGGTGTGCGCAAGGTTTTGCAAAGCGATAGCGCCGAGGTTTTCATCTTTCCCGCGACTGGCACCGGCGGCTGGGAGACCGCGCTGACCAACACGCTCTCGCCGGGTGACAGGGTGCTGGTGGCGCGCAACGGGATGTTCAGCCACCGCTGGATCGACATGTGCCAACGCCACGGGCTGGACGTCCAGGTCGTTGAGGTCGCTTGGGGCAACGGCATCCCGGCAGACCGCTACGAAGAGATCCTGACCACCGATACCGGCCACAGGATCAAGGCGGTGCTGGCCACCCATAACGAGACCGCGACCGGCGTGCGCTCGGACATCGGCGCGATCCGCCGCGCGATGGATGCCGCCGGGCACCCGGCGCTGCTGTTCGTCGATGGCGTGTCCTCGATCGGGTCGATGGAGTTCCGCTTTGATGACTGGGGCGTCGATGTTGCCGTGACCGGTTCGCAAAAAGGGTTCATGCTGCCCGCCGGCCTTGCCATCACCGGGTTCAGCACCAAGGCCATGGCGGCCATCGAAACCGCCACCCTGCCCCGCACCTTTTTCGACGTGCGCGACATGGCGAAGGGCTACGCAGGCAATGCTTATCCCTACACCCCCGCCGTGGGCCTGATGAACGGGCTGAACGAGGCCTGCAAGATGCTGCTGGAGGAAGGGCTGGAGAATGTCTTTGCCCGTCACCACCGCATCGCCGAGGGCGTGCGCGCGGCTGTCCGCGCCTGGGGGCTGGAGCTTTGCGCCAATGACCCGTCGGTCCAGTCCGACACGGTCAGCGCCATCCGCACCCCCGAGGGGTTCAACGCCACCGATATCGTCACCCATGCGGCCGACCGATACGGCGTGGCTTTCGGGGTGGGACTGGGCGAGGTCGCGGGCAAGGTCTTTCGCATCGGCCATCTTGGGTCGCTGACCGACGTGATGGCCCTGTCCGGGATCGCCACGGCCGAGATGTGCATGGCCGATCTGGGGCTGGATATCACGCTGGGGTCGGGCGTGGCAGCGGCGCAGGACTACTACCGCAGGCACCCAGCCGCAGGCATGAAGGGTCCCGTATGATGACCGACCCCGATATGCAAATTCCCACCTTCGACGACATGCTGGCCGCCCATAAGCGGATTGCACCGCATATCCGCCGCACCCCGGTGCGCGTGTCCGACCACCTGAACGATCTGACCGGCGCGCAACTGTTCTTCAAATGCGAGAACTTCCAGGAACCCGGCGCCTTCAAGGTGCGCGGGGCCGCCAACGCGGTGTTCGGGCTGGACGCGGCGCAGGTGGAACGCGGCGTCGCGACCCATTCCTCGGGCAACCATGCGTCTTGCCTGTCCTATGCGGCGATGCGCCGGGGCATTCCCTGCAACGTGGTCATGCCGCATACTGCCCCGCAGGCCAAGAAGGAGACGGTCCGCCGCTATGGCGGCAAGATCACCGAATGCGATCCCTCGACCACCGCCCGCGAAGCCACCTTCGCCCGCGTGCAGGCCGAAACCGGTGGTGATTTCGTGCATCCCTATAACGACCCCCGCGTGATCGCGGGCCAGGGCACCTGTTCGCGCGAATTCATGGAACAGGCCGACGGGCTGGACATGGTCGTCGCCCCGATCGGTGGCGGCGGCATGATCTCGGGCACCTGCCTGACGCTGGCGACGCTGGCGCCGGAAACACGGGTGATCGCCGCCGAGCCGGAACAGGCCGACGACGCCTATCGCAGCTTCAAAGCCGGCCACATTATCGCCGATGACGCGCCCAAGACCATTGCGGACGGGCTGAAAGTGCCGCTCAAGGACCTGACCTGGCATTTCGTGTCACGCCACGTGTCCGAGATATTCACCGCCTCGGAGCAAGAGATCGTGGACGCGATGAAGCTGGCATGGAAACACCTGCGGATCGTTCTGGAACCCTCCAGCGCCGTGCCGCTGGCCATCGTTTTGAAGAACGCTCAGGCCTTTGCTGGCAAGCGTGTCGGCATCATCGTCACCGGCGGCAATGTGGACCTGGACAACCTGCCCTGGATCGAGGGCTGACAAGGAGACGACTGATGAAAGACGCGATCAATCTCGACGCCTACGAGGTCGGCTATGACATCCCCGCCAAGCCGGGCATGAACGCTGCCGACATCCAGACCCCGGCGCTGGTGCTGGACCTCGATGCGCTGGAACGCAACATCAAGAAGATGGGCGACTATGCCAAGGCGCATGGCATGCGCCATCGCACCCATGGCAAGATGCACAAATCCGTGGACGTCCAGAACCTGCAGCAAGAGCTGGGCGGCGCCTGCGGTGTCTGCTGCCAGAAGGTCAGCGAGGCAGAGGTCTTCGCCCGTGGCGGCATCACCGATATCCTGGTGTCTAACCAGGTGCGCGACCCCGCCAAGATCGACCGGCTGGCACGTCTGCCGGGGCTGGGTGCGCGCACCATCGTCTGTGTCGATGACATCGCCAACGTGGCCGAGCTTTCGGCAGCAGCGCAGACGCACGGCACACAGATCGAATGTCTGGTCGAGATCGACTGTGGCGCAGGACGCTGCGGCGTGACCACCACAGCCGACGTGCTGGAATTCGCCAAGGCGATCGACGCGGCGCCGGGTCTGAAATTCTCTGGCCTCCAGGCCTACCAGGGCGCGATGCAGCATCTCGACAGTTACGACGACCGCAAAGCCAAGATCGACGTGGCCGTGGCGATGGTGCGCGAAGCAGTGGACACGCTGAAGGTCGAGGGGCTTGATTGCGACATCGTCGGCGGCGGCGGCACCGGCTCCTATTACTTCGAGTCCAATTCGGGCGTTTACAACGAGCTTCAGTGTGGCTCCTACGCCTTCATGGACGCCGATTATGGCCGTATCCTGGACAAGGACGGAAACCGCATCGACCGGGGCGAATGGGAGAACGCGTTTTTCATCCTGACCAGCGTGATGAGCCATGCGAAACCGGACAAGGCGATCGTCGATGCAGGGCTCAAGGCCCAATCTGTCGATAGCGGCCTGCCGGTGATCTTTGGCCGCGACGACGTGGAATACATCAAATGCTCGGACGAGCATGGCGTCGTCGCAGACCCCGCCGGCGCACTGAAGATCAACGAAAAGCTCAGGCTGGTGCCGGGCCATTGCGACCCCACCGCCAATGTCCACGACTGGTATGTGGGCGTGCGCGGCGACACGGTCGAATGCGTCTGGCCGGTCTCGGCCCGTGGCCGCGCCTACTGAGCCCTGAAAGGACAGGTGCCACGATGCTGATCGTTCCCGAATCCGAGATTGCCAATCTCATCACCCCGCAGGCAGCCTTCGATGCGGTCGAAGCTGTCTTTGCGGCAATGGCCAGCGGGGAGGCCTACAACTTTCCCGTGGTCCGCGAAGCGCTCGGGCACGAGGACGCGCTTTACGGGTTCAAGGGCGGGTTCGATCGGGGCGGCGCGACCCTGGGCCTCAAGGCCGGGGGCTACTGGCCGCACAACCTCGAAAAGCGTGGCCTCATCAACCATCAGTCCACCGTGTTCCTGTTCGACCCGGACACCGGCAAGCCCCGCGCCATGGTCGGCGGCAACCTGTTGACCGCGCTGCGCACGGCGGCGGCCTCGTCGGTGTCGATCCGCCACCTTGCCCGCGCCGATGCGAAAGTCCTGGGCATGATCGGTGCAGGGCACCAGGCGAGGTTCCAGCTGCGTGCCGCACTCGAACAGCGAGATTTCGCGAAGGTCATCGGTTGGAACCGGGACCCGGCGAAGCTGTCCAGCCTCGCCGCGGTCGCGGCCGAGGCCGGTCTGCCCTTCGAGGCGGTCACGCTCGACGGCATGGCCGAGGCGGATGTGATCATCTCGATAACCTCGTCCTTCGATGCGATCCTGATGGCGGGTCAGGTCAGCCTAGGCACACATATCGCCTGCATGGGCACCGATACGGCCGGCAAGCAGGAGGTCGACCCCGCCCTGCTGGCCCGCGCCACGGTGTTCACCGATGAGGTGGCGCAAGCCGTCAGCATCGGCGAAGCGCAGCATGCGGTGGCGCAAGGAGTCATCGCCGAGGCCGGCATCCACCAGTTGGGCGCGGTCATCAACGGCACCCATCCGGGCAGACAAGATGACAAGGAAATCACGCTCTTCGACGGGACCGGTGTGGGGCTTCAGGACCTGGCGGTCGCCGCCGCCGTCGTCGAGCTTGCCGTCGAAAAGGGTCTGGCCATCGAGGTCGATTTCTAGGGCTTGGCCCGCCCCTGCCCGATCCGCTATCCAACACCTGCCGGTCGCGCCTAGGGCGCGGCCGTTTCATTTCGATCCATCGAAAGGCGCTTGTCATGACCCGCCCCATCCGTGTTTTCATAAATGGCTTCGGCCGGATCGGACGCAGCCTGTTCCGGCAGATCCTGACCACCGAAGCGGGCGGAGGCGTCGAGATCGCGGGCGTCAATGACATCGCGCCGCTGGAAACCTGTGCCTACCTGCTGCGCTATGACAGTGTCTATGGCCCGTTTCCCCAACCGGTGGAGGCCGGGCCGGGCTGGCTGACGGCCGGGAATATCCGCGTCCCGTTTCACAACGAAGCAGACCTGCGGCGGCTGGACCTGCGCGATGTGGATGTCGTGCTGGAATGCACCGGCCGCGCCAGGGACCGCCATACCGTCGAGGCGGGCCGCGATGCGGGGGCCGGTCACGTCTTGATCTCGGGGCCTTCATCCGTCGCTGACCGGACCATCGTTATGGGGGCCAACGAGGACGAACTGGGCGATGCGCGCATTGTCTCGAACGCCTCGTGCACAACGAATGCCATCGCCCCGCTTTTGAAGGCGTTGGACGGCGCGTTCGGGATCGACCGCGCCCATGTCACGACCGTGCATTGCTATACCGGCAGCCAGCCCACCGTGGATCAGCCCGGCGCCAATCTGGAACGCAGCCGCGCCGCGGCAGTCTCGATGGTGCCCACAACGACCAGCGCCACGGACCAGGTCACACAGGTCCTGCCCGCGTTCCGGGACCGGCTGAGCGTGGCAGCGGTGCGGGTGCCGACAATTTCTGTCTCGGCCGTGGACGCGGTCCTGCAATTGAACAGCGTGCCAGACGGCGATCCGACCGGGGCGTTGACGGACACGCTGTCGGATGCGACGCTCTTCGGCCTGACCCGCGATCCCTGCGTGTCCACCGACTTCCGGGGCCGGACGGAGTCGCTGGTGCTTGCCCTTCCTGAAACACAGCTGATGCCCGGCGGCCAACTGCGCCTGCTGGGCTGGTATGACAACGAATGGGGCTTCTCNGCGCGGATGCTGGATATGGCGCGCCGCATGGCCTCTCGCGACACATGAAAAAGGCGGCGTGAAGACCACGCCGCCTTTCCCGATTTTCCAATCGCTAAACGATCAACCGCGATCGTCCTTGGCCCAGGACCCCGCACCGTGGCCTGTCATGCCGCCCGAGACCTCTTCGGTGGATTCATCCGACAGATCCTCCGGCAGGACCAGATTGAGGATGATCGCGATCAGGGCCGCGGGCAGGATGCCGCTGGTGGCCAGGACCTTGAGCGTATCCGGCAGGTATTGCAGCGCGCCCGGCTCCAGTTGCAGGCCCAGGCCCAGGGACAGTGCGATGGCGAAGATCACCATGTTGCGGCGGTTCCAGTTCACGTCCGACAGCATCGAGATGCCAGCCGCGACGACCATACCGAACATGACGATGACACCACCGCCCAGAACCTCGATCGGGACCGAGGACACCACGGCGCCGACCTTGGGGATCAGCCCGCAAACAATCAGAAACAGTGCCCCAATGGTTACGACATGGCGACTCATGACGCCGGTCATGGCGATCAGCCCCACGTTCTGGCTGAACGAGGTATTGGGCAGCGCCCCGAACAGGCCCGACACCGCGGTGCCGATCCCGTCGGCATAGGTCGCGCCCTGGATTTCCTTGTCGGTCGCTTCACGACCTGCGCCACCTTTGGTGATGCCCGACACGTCCCCAACGGTTTCTACCGCCGAGACGAAGGACATCAGGCAGAAGCCGATGATCGCCGCCACCGAGAATTCCAGTCCGAAATGCAGCGGGTTGGGCAGGGCAAAGGGTGCCGCCGTTGCGACATTGCCCAGGCTCACCTGGCCAAGTGCGAAGGCCACCGCATAGCCCACCAGAAGNCCGACCAGCACCGCCGAGACCGACAGCATGCCACGGGCAAAGAACTTCAGCCCCAANGTCACCACGATGACCGTTCCGGCCATCAGCCAGTTAAGGCCCGAACCGTATTCCTCGGTTCCGATGGCGGGCACGCCCCCGGCGGCATACTGGATACCGACCTGCACCAGCGCGAGGCCGATCATGGTGACGACCAGTCCGGTGACCAGCGGCGGCAGGGCAAAGCGCAGCTTGCCGATGAAAAGCCCGAGGAACGCGTGGAACAGGCCGCCCACGAAAATTCCGCCCATCAACACGGCAATCGCCTCGACNCCTTTGCCCGCGACAAGCGGAATCATGATCGGGATGAAGGCAAAGCTNGTGCCCTGCACGATGGGCAGGCGGGCCCCCGCCGGGCCGATACCGATGGTCTGGATCAGCGTGGCGATGCCCGCGAAGAACATCGACATCTGGATCATGTAGATCATCTGCGGAAAATCCGGACTGTTCGAGCCNAAGCCGAACCCNGCGGCCCCACAAACGATGATCGCGGGTGTCACGTTGGACACGAACATCGCCAGGACGTGCTGGATTCCAAGTGGCACCGCCTTGGCGATGGGCGGCGTGTAGTTGGGATCGCGGAGCTGCTCCGGCGTTCCGATGGTTGCATCTGACATTGTTCTTGTCCCTCCCTGTGATGCGGTGTTCGCCGGCTCCTCTTCCGGCGTAGACTTGTCAGTCCTCGATGACGATCTCGCGATCGAACCAGTGTTCCTCCAGGTTTTGCCCGTCTCCGATACGATCGACGACGCCGAACAAGCCCGGCGCGTGCAGCGGTGTCAGCACCCCGTGCCAAACGCCACGGTGCAAATTCACACCCTGCCCCGCAGAGGTAAGAAAGGCGTGGATTTGCCCGGGCTGTCCGCGATTGTCCGTCGCCACGATGACAAGAAACGGGTCCATGCTCATCGGCAGAAACGCCTGGCTGCCATCGGGGTGGCGCTCGACCATGTCCAGCCTGTAGGGCAATGACCGTGGCTCGGCCTTGAAAAGGCTGATCCCGGCACGCCCCTCGTTGAAATCCAGCACGGCCCGATCATGGTAGCGCCCACAAAGCCCCTGGTTGATGATCTTGTCCGGGGCGCCCGTAGCTTCCAGCACATCACCGAAGGGTGCGAAGGCCTCGCCGGTCAGGGGCTGCGGACGGATCCGGTCGGTCATCCGCCCAGCTTCTCTATCAGGCGCAATTCGGCGATGCGTTCCACCTGCCGGCAGGCCTCGGCGAATTCTGTGGCACGGTCGCTTTCGACCCGCGCCTTGAAGGCCGCCATGATCGAGGCCTTGTCGTGGTCGCGCACGGCGATGATGAAGGGAAAACCGAACTTTGCCGTGTAAGCATCGTTCAATTCGGTAAACGTGGCGCGTTCCTCGTCGGTCAGCGCGTCAAGGCCCGCGCTGGCCTGTTCGGCGGTCGACTCGGCGGTCAGGCGCTTGGCCGCGGCCAGTTTGCCGGCAAGGTCCGGGTGCGCCGTCAGAACAGCGAGGCGCTTGTCCTCGGGGGCTGCGCGAAACACGCGGGCCAAGGCGTTGTGCACGCCCGCGGCGCTGTCATGGGCGGGGCCCAACTCCAGCTCCCAGGCGGCTTCGGCGACCCAGGGGCTGTGTTCGAAGATACCACCGAATTCGGCAACGAACTCGGCCTTGTCCATTTGCGACGGGCGCTTGCTGGCCATCGGCGGGTGCTCCTTCGCCCAGTGATCGGCGATTTGTTCGCGGGTGGCGAACCAGACCCCGTCATGATTGCGGAAATGGTCCAGCACGCGCGCCAGGGCGGCAGCGCGACCGGGCCGCCCGATCAGGCGACAATGCAGACCGATGGACAGCATTTTCGGCGCGCCGGCCTGCCCTTCTGCATAGAGGTAGTCGAAACTGTCCTTGAGGTAGCTTTCGAACTGCGCACCATTGGTGAACCCGGCCTGGATGGCGAACCGCATGTCGTTGCAGTCCATCGTGTAGGGCACGATCAGCTGGTCCTTGCCGCCGGCCTCGATCCAGTAGGGCAGGTCGTCGGCATAGCTGTCGGCGATGTAGGCGAAATCGCCCTCTTCGGCGGCAAGGTCGATCGTGTGCATCGAACAGCGCCCGGTATACCAGCCACGCGGGGGCTTGCCCGTCACCTCGGCATGCAAGCGGATCGCCTCGCGGATCTGGGCGCGTTCTTCCTCGGCGTCCATGTCCTTGTGTTCGATCCACTTGAGCCCATGGCTGGCAATCTCCCAGCCTGCGGCCTGCATCGCGGCCACCTGCTGCGGGGCACGGGCCAGGGCCGTGGCGACGCCGTAAACGGTGATCGGGGTATCCTTGAGCAGGCGATGCACGCGCCAGAACCCGGCGCGGCTGCCATATTCATAGATCGATTCCATGTTCCAGTGGCGCTGCCCCGGCCAGGGCTGCGCCCCGGTAATCTCGGAAAGGAAAGCCTCGGACGCCGCATCGCCGTGCAGCACGTTGTTTTCGCCGCCCTCTTCATAATTCAGAACGATTTGAACAGCGATCTTCGCGCCGCCGGGCCAGTTCGCCTGCGGCGGGGTTGCCCCGTATCCCGTCATGTCGCGTGGGTAGCGTGCCAATGGGTGGCTCCTTTCAGTTGACCTCTGCATAAACGATAAAATCCATCTTGTTTTTCAAAATCTGCCGAAAGGACTTTCGGCTTGCTCCGACGCGCGGCGCGGGCCAGAACCGTTTCGACACCGGACAATAATTGATGAGTGCGCCATGACCGGATACCTAACGACCCATGTTCTCGATACCGCTCGGGGATGCCCCGCGAAAGGCATGACGATCGAACTCTTCCGGTTGGACGGCGAACGGCGGCTGCTGAANACACTGGTCACGAATGACGACGGGCGCACCGATGAACAGATCCTGCCCGCCGAGGCCTTCGAGGCCGGCGAATACGAGCTGGTCTTTCACGCGGGCGCCTACTTGGATGCCACCGGCACACCGCCCGAAAGCCCGCGCTTTCTTGACGTGATCCCGATCCGCTTCGGCATGTCCGAGGCCGCGCACTACCATGTGCCGCTTCTGCTCTCGCCCTTTGGCTATTCGACCTATCGCGGAAGCTGATACCGCGCAGGTCGCCTGCGCGGCCGCCTATCCGCCGGCAACCGCCTTGCCGATGCGCTCGATCATGAATTCCATGAACAGGCGCGTCTTGGGGTCTTGCCGACGCCGATGGGTGAACAGGCAGGCCATCTGGATCGGCTCCGGCGGGGTCTCGGTGGCCACGGGCACCAATCGCCCGGCCTTAAGATGGTCGGCAATTTCAAAAACCGGCTTCATGGCGATCCCGTGCCCGGCCAGGGCCCAGTCGGTCAGAACGTCACCGTCGTCGCATTCGTAATGCCCCGACACACGGAACCGCTTGGACCCCTCGGCCGTGGACAGGCGCCACTGGAATTCGGTGGCACCGGGAAACCGCAGCGACAGGCATTCATGCCCCTTTTCGACCAATTCTTGCCCGTTGGCGGGCATGCCCCGACGGGCGATGTAGTCCGGCGCGGCGCACAGCACACGGTCGACATCGGCGATCTTTCGGATACGCAGGTTGCTGTCTTCCGGCTGGCCCAGGAAGAAGGCTAGGTCCAGCCCCTCGGTCGTCAGGTCCACCTTGCGGTCGGTCAGGCGCAGCCGAACGCTGACCTCCGGGTATTCCTTGAGAAAGTCCGGCACCCGCGGCGCGATCAGCCGCCGCCCGACCCCCAGCGGGGCCGCGACGTAAAGCGACCCGCGCAGGTTCTCGGTGATGTTGACGATCTGGGCCTCGGCGCTTTCCACCGCCTCCAGGATCTCGGAGGCGCCGCGGTAGAAGGACTGGCCCTGTTCCGTCGGGGTCAGGCTGCGCGTGGTGCGCTGAAACAGACGCACGCCCAGATGCTCTTCGAGTTGCGAAATCCTCGACGAGGTCACGGCCGGAGAGATGCGCAGATCGCGGCCCGCGGCGGACATGCTGCCCAACTCGTAGACACGAACAAAAGTGCGGATATTGTCGAGATAGGACATTATTTTGGATTTTTTGATGCTGCTTGGGCTTTCACAGCGATAGCAGAATAAAATAGCCTCGCCTAGTCTGCCGCTGACGTCGAATCCCCGAGGAGGCCCCGCATGTACGACCTGGCAATCATATGGGACTGGATCGCCTTTTCGGTGCGCTGGCTGCACGTCATCACCGCGATGGCGTGGATCGGGGCCTCTTTCTACTTCATCGCGCTGGACCTGATGCTGAAACCCGCGCCGGACATGCCCGAAGGCGCCTATGGCGAGGAATGGGAAGTCCATGGCGGCGGCTTCTACCACACCACGAAATACCTCGTGGCGCCGGCCCGCCTGCCGGAACACCTGACCTGGCACAAATGGCAAAGTTATACGACTTGGCTGTCAGGCGCGGCGCTTCTGATGATCGTCTACTGGGTCGGGGGTGAGCTGTTCCTGCTGGACCCGACCAAGGCAGACCTGGCCCTCTGGCAGGGCATCGTGATCTCGGGCGGCTCGCTCACCATCGGCTGGATCGCCTATGACCAGCTGTGCAAATCCAGGCTGGGAGAAAACCCGACGGCCCTGATGCTGATCCTGTTCGTGATCCTCGTGGCCATGGCCTGGGGCTATGATCAGATCTTTACCGGCCGCGCGGCGCTGCTGCACCTTGGCGCCTTCACCGCCACGATCATGACCGCGAACGTGTTCTTCCAGATCATGCCGAACCAGAGGATCGTCGTGGCCGACCTCAAGGCCGGGCGCACGCCGGATGCGAAATACGGCAAGATCGCCAAGCTGCGCTCGACCCATAACAACTACCTGACCCTGCCGGTCGTGTTCCTGATGCTGTCGAACCACTACCCGCTGGCCTTCGGGACGGAATATTCCTGGCTGATCGCCAGCCTGATCTTCCTGACCGGGGTCACGATCCGGCACTATTTCAATACCATGCACAAAACCGGCAAGGGCCCGCACTGGACCTGGTTCGTAACCGTTCTGCTGATGATCCTGATCGCCTGGCTGTCGACGGTGAAAACCGGCGAAACATGGGAAGAGGCCGAGGCGCGCCCGCTGACCGACTACGAACAGCGCTATGCCGAGGCCGACGGGTTCGAGGATGCCTATTACGCGGTGGTCGGAAACTGTTCCATGTGCCATGCCCGCGAACCGGCTTGGGGCAACATGCACTGGGCACCCAAGGGCGTTTACCTGGAAACGCCCGGCGACGTGGCCCGCCAGGCCGGGCAGATCTACCTGCAAGCAGGGGTCAGCCATGCCATGCCGCCGCCCAACGCGATCCAGATGGATGACGAGGCGCGGCAGATGATCGTCGCCTGGATCCGGGAAGTGCGTCGCGCGAACTGAACCGGACCTTGTTTCATTGCGGCCGTTCCATGCTATGTGAAAACGAAGCACCAACACGGAGGCCGTCTTGACCCATCCGCTTCTCACGCAAGATGACATCGACACCTATCAGCGCGACGGCGTGGTCGTGGTGCGTGGGCTGTTCCGCGACCAGGTCGACCTTCTGCGGGCGGGGGTTGCGCGCAACATGGACGACCCGGGCCCATACGCGGCCGAAAACCTGAAAGAGGGCGAGGCCGGGCGATTTTTCGACGATTACTGCAACTGGACCCGCATCCCGGAATTCGAGCGGGCCATCCACGGCTCTCCCGTTGCCGAGGTCGCCGCCGATCTGATGCAATCGAAAAGCGTGCAACTTTTCCACGATCACGTGCTGGTCAAGGAACCGGGCACCGCCAAGCCTACGCCATGGCACCAGGACGGGCCTTACTATTTCGTCGAAGGACGGCAGACCGTCAGCTTCTGGTCGCCGCTGGACCCGGTGCGCGAGGCGACCCTGCGCTGCGTGGCCGGGTCGCACCTGTGGGACAAACCCGTCCTGCCGACCCGTTGGCTGGCCGAAACCAGCTTCTACCCGAACGAGGACGATTACATGCCCGTGCCGGATCCCGATGCCGAGGGCATGGAGATCCGCGAATTCGAGATGGAACCGGGCGATGCGGTGGCGTTCAATTTCATGGTTCTGCACGGCGCGCGCGGCAATAGCAGCGATGCAAGGCGGCGCGCGTTTTCCTTGCGCCTTGTGGGCGACGATGCCCGCTATACCGAGCGGCCCGGTCGCACCTCCCCGCCGTTTCCCGGCCACGATATGACCGAAGGTCAGCGCCTGCGCGACGACTGGTTCCCGGTGCTGCTGGACCGGGGCTAGGCCATGGCCACGCCGCATCCCGCCCGGCAGGCCCATGTGCCCGAGGGTGCCTTTACCTATCCGATAGAGGCCCNCGCCCCGACGCGGTGGTTCGGGTTCATCCTGCTGAGGGATTTCACGCTTCTGGCCTTCAGTTCGGCGCTGGACCCGCTGCGCGTGGCCAACCAGCTTGCGCAGAAACCGCTATACGGCTGGGTCGTGATGTCCGCGGACGGGCAGCCGGTGCGCGCCTCCTCGGGGGTCGAACTGGGTGTGGATGGCGGGCTGGATGCCCTGACTGACGACCTGGAACTCTTTGTCTGTTCCGGCAATCGCGGCACCGAGGTCGCCTCGGACGCGGTTCTGGCCGCGATCCGCAAACATGCCCGTTTCGGCGGGCAGGTCGGAGGCATCTGCACAGGGGCGATGACCTTGGCGCGCGCCGGTCTACTGAAGGACAAAAGGTTCACGCTGCACTGGGAAAACCAGCCTGGCTTCATCGAGGCCTTTCCCGGCCTCACGCCGGCCCGCACGCGGTTCGAGGCCGATGGAAATATCCGCACCTGCAGCGGGGGATCGGCCTCGACCGAAATGATGCTGTCGATCATCGCGCAGGACTACGGACAGGACTTCGCCATCGCGGTCGCGGATATGTGCCTGAACGATCCGAACCTGACGCCGGGCCGCGAACAGCGGTCTTCCATCGCGCGGGCCATCGACAGCCGCAATCCCAAGCTGCTGCATGTCCTGCGCGCCATGTATGCCAATATCGAAGAACCACTTTCGCTGGAGGAACTGGCCCGCGACGCGGGCGTGTCCCGCCGCCAGATGGAACGCCAATTCACCCAGAGCCTCGGCGATCCGCCCGCTACAATCTATCGCAACATCAGGCTCGACAGGGCGCATTCGCTATTGGCAGAAACAGACATGAGCGTGATGGAGGTGGCCACGGCCTGCGGGTTCAACTCGGTTTCGGTGCTGACACGGCATTTCAAGCGCCGTTTCGGCACTACACCGTTCGGCAAGCGCAGCCGTCGTTAACCCTGGCGCCGCGGGCGGTCAAAGATGCCGCTTTGGTTGGCGGTGTCGGAGAACCAGCCACCCGGCCCGCAGATGTCATCCGGCAGATAGGGTTCCAGACGTGGCAACACCCGGCAAAGCAGCATCTCGATCATCAGCCAGATCAGGATGGCCATTCCGGCGCCAAGCGCGACATTCCACAAAAGCAGCGTCATCTTTTCCCCAACATTTCCCCGATCATGCTCTTCTTTTCATTAACCAGAGATACAAGACAGGGATGTGACAGAAACTGCGTCACCCCAGCGCATAGCCGGCGCCGCGCACGGTCCGCACCGGGTCATCGCCGCCATGCTGGGTCAGCGCCTTGCGCAGGCGTCCGATATGAACGTCCACCGTGCGGGTATCGACATAGATGTCGCGGCCCCAGACACGGTCCAGCAGCTGTTCACGCGACCAGACCCGGCCGGGCTTTTCCATGAAGGTGGTCAATAGGCGAAACTCGGTCGGCCCCAGCTTGAGCAGCTTTTCCGCCCGCATCACGCGGTGGGTCTCGCTGTCGAGCTCGATATCCTCGAAGACCAGCACCTGCCCGACCGTCGCCGGACGCACCCGGCGCAACTGGGTGCGGACCCGCGCCATCAGCTCGGACACGGAATAGGGTTTGACGACGTAATCGTCGGCTCCGGTTTCAAGCCCGCGCACCTTGTCCACCTCTTCGGACCGCGCCGACAGCATGATGATCGGCACGTTGCGCGTGTCGGGCCGGGTCTTGAGCTGACGGCACACTTCGATCCCCGACACATTGGGCAGCATCCAGTCCAGAACAATCACGTCAGGCAGATCCTCGTCCACCATCATCAGGGCCTGTTCACCATCCTCGGCCTTGGAGGTGCGGAACCCCTCGGCCTCCAGGTTGTAGCCAAGAACTTCGCGTTGCGCCAATTCATCCTCGACCACAAGGACATGCGGTTGCGTGGCAGGTGACATGGGTCTCAGGTCTCGCCGGAAATGAAGGCTGTCTCATCGCTCTTGGGGCGGCCGTCATCGGGCATCTCGCCGGTGACGACATAGATCACCTGTTCCGCCATATTGGTGACGAGGTCGCCCATGCGTTCGACGTTCTTGGCAATGAAATGCAGGTGCATGCAGGCCGTAATGTTGCGCGGGTCTTCCATCATGAAGGTCAGGAATTCGCGGAACAGCGCGTTGTACATCTCGTCGACTTCCTCGTCGCGCTGGCGCACGTCCTCGGCAAGTGCGGCGTCGCGGCGCACATAGGCGTCCAGCGTATCCTTGAGCATGCGCTGCACTTCCTTGGCCATGCGCTTGAGCGCCTTGTCCGGGCCGCTGACCGGGCGCAGCTCGGCCAGAACCTCGGTGCGCTTGGCAAGGTTGCGGGCATAGTCGCCGATGCGTTCAAGGCTGGCGGAAAGCTTGAGCACCGACAGCACGACGCGCAGGTCGCTGGAGACCGGCGCGCGCAAGGCGATGGTGCGGGCCGCTTCCTCGTTGATGCGTTCTTCGAGATCGTCGATGACCTTGTCGCCCTTGCGAACCTTTTCGGCCAGTTCAACATCACGAGTGGTCACGGCCTTGGACCCGTCGAGAATAGCGGCCTCCACGAGGCCGCCCATCTTGACCATCAGGGCCTGGATCGCTTCGAGATCGCGGTCGAAGGCGGAAGAAATGTGTTCCTGGTTCATTGTGCTTATCCGATCCGCCCGGTGATGTAGCTTTCAGTGCGCTCATCCTCGGGGTTGGTAAAGATTTTGCCGGTCTCGTCATATTCGACGAGGTTGCCGAGATGGAAAAATGCGGTCTTCTGGCTGACCCGCGCAGCCTGCTGCATCGAATGGGTCACGATCACCACGCTGTAGTTCTGGCGCAGCTCGTCGATCAGCTCCTCAACCTGCGCGGTGGCAATGGGGTCGAGGGCCGAACAGGGTTCGTCCATCAGCAAGACCTCAGGTTCGGTCGCCACGGCGCGGGCGATGCAAAGGCGTTGCTGCTGGCCGCCCGACAGGCCGGTGCCCGGTGCATCCAGCCGGTCCTTCACCTCGTCCCAGATCGCACCACGGCGCAGGGCGCGTTCAACGATTTCGTCCAGCTCGGCCTTGTTCTTGGCCATGCCGTGGATCTTGGGGCCGTAGGCGACGTTGTCGTAGATCGACTTGGGAAACGGGTTCGGTTTCTGGAAGACCATGCCGACCTTGGCGCGCAGCTGCACCGGGTCCACGCGCTTGTCGTTGATATCCTCACCATCGAGGTGAATGTCGCCTTCGACACGGCAGATGTCGATGGTGTCGTTCATCCGGTTGAGGCAGCGCAAGAAGGTCGATTTTCCGCACCCCGACGGGCCGATGAAGGCCGTCACGGTCTTGTCCTGGATATCGACATTCACGTCCTTGATGGCGTGGTTGTCGCCGTAATAGACCTGCACGTCGCGGGCCGAGATCTTGATGTCGTCCATATCAACCGCTCTTTCAATCAGTCGCATATCGTTCATGTGCCCGGCCCCTTTTACCAGCGGCGCTCGAATTTCCGCCGCAGCAGAATGGCGATGATGTTCATCGTCATCAGGAACAGCAGAAGGATGATGATGCCGCCCCAGGCCCGTTCATAATAGGCCGGATCGGCGCGCTTTGCCCACTCGTAGATCTGCGCGGGCATGGCCGAATTTGGATCGAGGAAGCCCGAGGCAAGGCCATCGGGCGGGTTCGAAGCAATGAAACCCACCATACCGATCAGAAGAAGCGGCGCGGTTTCCCCCAGCGCCTGAGCCAGGCCGATGATCGTGCCGGTCAGGATACCGGGCATCGCCAGCGGCAAGACGTGGTGGAAGACCGCCTGCATCTTCGACGCTCCCACGCCCAAGGCCGCGTCACGGATCGAGGGCGGCACGGATTTCAGCGAGGCCCGGGTCGAAATCACGATAGTCGGCAATGTCATCAGCGTCAGGGTCAGGCCCCCGACCAGCGGTGCAGATTGCGGCAGGTGCATCAACTGGATGAACACGGCCAGGCCCAGGATACCGAAAACGATGGACGGCACGGCGGCCAGATTGGCAATGTTAACCTCGATAAGGTCGGTGAACCTGTTCTGCGGGGCGAATTCCTCAAGGTAGATCGACGCCGCGATCCCGATGGGCAGGGCAAAGGCCAGCACCACCAGCATCATGAAGAACGAACCCAGCATCGACACGCCGATCCCGGCGGCCTCGGGCCGGCTTTCCGAGGCATCGGCCCCGAAGATGAAATCCCAGTTGAAACTCCGGTCGACAAGCCCGACCTCGCGCATCTGGTCGACAAGGTCGAGATGCGCCGCATCTAGGTTGTTGTCGTCGACCAAGGCCTCGCGGGTCACACGGCCCTTCAGGTATCCATCGACGCGGGACGAGGCAAGAAACTCGAATGAACGGCTGCCGCCGATCTCTTCGGGGTTTTCCAGAACGAAGTTACGGAAATTCGCCCCGGCAGAGCCCGACAACATCTTGAGAAGCTCCTTCGGCTCCATCTCGGTCTCGATTCCGGCATCGGACAAGGCCCGTGTCAGGGCCAGCCCGACAAGGTCGTTATATTTTGCGGTCTTCACGATGGACCCTTCGGCGGCCTCGATCTCGGCGGGGACCAGCGGTATCTCCAGCACAACGCGCGTCTGCGTGAAAGCGCGGGTGCCGTTCGAGACGATGGCGATCAGCAGAGCGGCCAGGAAGAACAGCCCGATACCGATGGCGATGATGCCGTAGATCTTGAAACGCCCCTCGGCGGCATGACGCTTGGCTGTCTGGGCATCGACGGTGAGGATCGACGATTTCCGGCCCGGCTCGGGCGTGGTGTGTGCGGTCGCGTCGGTCATTCGTACTGCTCCCGGTATTTGCGCACGATGTAGAGGGCCAGCACGTTCAGCCCCAGCGTGATGACGAAAAGGGTCATGCCCAGCGCGAAGGCCACCAGCGCCTCGGGCGAGGAAAAGTCGCTGTCGCCGGTCAGCTGGCTGACGATCTTGGCGGTCACGGTGGTCAT
>PR_CR_10_Liq_2_inCRDRAFT_1000182_pt1 | contig 17973 bp, 15 predicted proteins | sample PRCRCaboRojoPR_FD_10245 | JGI IMG/M metagenome (IMG submission 10245) | reverse complement strand
CCAGCCACAAGATCGAAAACCCAGCCACCGCGCCCCAGATGGCGTCGCTGGGGGTTGCGAACCAGCTCCAAGTGGCATTGATCAATAGGCCGGCCCACAACAGGCCAAGGGTCAATACATCGGGCAACAGATGGTGCTCAAGGTCAATCGCGGAGGCGGCAATCAAGGTCCACGCCATGCCGGCAGCGGCCAGCGTTGGCCAGCTGAGCCCCCATTGCCAGACAACAAGCACGGTGGCCGCGGCACACAACACCTCAACGATCGGATAGCGCCAGCCGATGGCGTTTTCGCAATGGCGACAGCGGCCTCGCAGCACCAACCAAGAGATGACCGGGATGTTGTCATGCCATGCGATGCCATGATGGCAATGGACACACCGTGAGCGAGGCCAAATCAGCCCGGGTGGGGCGGGGGTGTCGGTGTGATCGGACTCAGACACCATGACATGCCAAGCGTGCATCAGCCTGGCGGGCAGCCGCACGATCACGACATTGATAAAGCTGCCGACAATCAGGCCCATCACGCCAGCGATAACAAGCTGTGTCCACGTTGGCCAAGCCAGCAATGTTTCAATCAATTCAGGCTCCTTGAGTCCTCAGGTTCAGTGACCTCAACAAGGATCAGTGATGTCACATCATGACGCTCGACAGATTAAAAATCGGCAGGTACAGTCCAATCAGCAGGCCACCCACCAACAATCCGACCGTGACCATCATAATCGGTTCAACCAGCGCGAGCGAGCGATCCAGAGCATTGTTGACATCGCTTTGCAACATTGAAGCCACCTGATCAAACAATGCATCCAGCCGCCCGCTGCCCTCGCCAATGCCAACAAGGTGCACCATCCACTCAGGAAAGGCGGCCGTTTGAGCCAGCCCTTGAGCCAGTGACCCGCCCTGGGTGATGTGCCGATGGGTGTCTTCTAACGCTTGTCGGTGCGCCACATGTGCTGTGGTTTGGCTCACCAACTCGAGCGCTTGAGCCAGTGGCAAGCCCGCGCGCAACAAAGTTCCCATGCTGCGAGTGACGGTGAGTGCGCTTTTGGCACGGAGCAATGCGCCAAGCACGGGCGCATGATCAACCAGGCTTGCACCAAGCGCCCGAACCCTGGGGCTAAGTCGGTAGGCCAAAATCATACCCAGACCGGAACCCATCCCCCACGCCCAGTCGCTCCAACCCAGGCTTCGCACGGCATTGGATGCGCTGAGAATGGCCAAGGTGGGGCCTGGCATCGGGGCATCCAACCCGTCAAACAGCGCCTCAAATTGCGGCACCACGCCCAGCAGCAGCCCAAAAGAGACCAAGGCGGCAACCATGAGCACGCTGACGGGATAGGCCAGCGCACTGGTCAGCCGTTGGGTGGCCTCGTGGTGGGCTTTCTGTTCACTGGCCACATCCGCGATGGCTTGGGTGAGGGTGCCGGTTGTCTCCCCCGCCTGAATCATGGCTGTTGCAGTTTTGGGAAACAGCGGTTCGAGTTGCCGAAATCCATGGGCCAGCCCATGCCCTTGTTGCACAGACGCCAGCCATCGATCAACCACCTGGCGAGCCGCGCCGTGAGGGTGCACTCGCCCAGCCACCCGCAGCGCTTCCAAAATGGGAAGATGGGCCACCAACAGCGTGTGCAGTTGGTCGAGCAGCGCGATGCGTTGACTCGCCCGCAACCTGGCGGGTGCTGACTTAAGCCTCATTGCTTTGACAACTGTCGGGAATGAACGCCGATGGCAGATCGCTGATACAAGACCAACGCCCTTGCGCTCCGTCGCGTTCAAATCGAACCGTATGCCCCTGGATTTGGGGGCTTCCAAGCAACGAGCAGATGAGTGCACCGTCGCCTGAGTCTGGGTCGGGCAACTCCATCGATAAGGTGCATCGCTGCGTGGCGTTGCCTTCACCCGTCGCCCCAAGATCAACCAGCTCAAAATCCGTGATCCCCCGCAGCGCAAGGTCCTCATAGGCCGTGGTTAACGCGCGGACCTCGCTCATGCCGCCCATCACGTGTGAGCGGGCCACTTGGTTTTGAAACCCCGGGATGGCAACGCTGGCGAGCACGGCGATGATGACAATCACAATCATCAGTTCAATCAAACTAAAGCCTTGCAGGCGAGGGGTGTGGTGCGCCAGTGAGGCGCTTTGGCTTGGGTCGATGCGCATGGAAACCTCCTTTAATGTGAGTTGGATAACGGCCAAACAATGATGGCCACACTCTTGGAGGGTGCAACGACTGTGCCAATCTGGCGGGGCGAGGGATGGGGCTTGGCGACCAGGGCGTGACACTCAGTGTCGCCACTGAGGCGCGCGGGTGTCAAAAAATGGTCAGTTGGCTCAGGCCTTGTGCGACAACCAGCGCGACGCCAAAGCTGACCGTGGTCTGGATCGAGCGGGTTTGTGTGAGGTGGCGATAGGCATCAAACAGCAGCCAAATCATCCATGCCAGGCCCAGCAGGCTGGGCAATGACCACAGCATCAATTCCATGGCAGGCAGGAGGTGCGTGGCAGGGGCCATGACGTGGTTGCCATCGTTGACATCCAGTGCACTGAGTCGGGTGCTCAGTTCGATGATGGTCTCGCTCACGCCAGGCAGGGCGAGATAGGCGCTCACCCCCACCAACGGCCAGCGTGCAAAGGACACGTGGGCCAGCCAGTCCAGCCAGGCCACGGGCGCTTTGATGACGTGCGAGGCCACCAGCAAAGCCAATGCCATCCAAACAACATTCGCCAAGCCTTGCGCCAGGTGTTTCAGACCGCTGTTTTCGGTGGTCTCGGAGAGGCTGTTGAGGGCGTGGTAGTCGAGGTTCAGCACCCCGTCGGTGATCAGTCCGCCCACGCTTGCCAACGCGGCCACGATGACCAGCACCAATCCGCCTCCAATCAGCGCTTGGGTTCGGCTCAGCACGCGCGCAGGATGCAGCAAGACGTTCACTGATCAGGCACCTCGCCGGTCCAGTCACACACCACTTTGCCGCACTGACCTGAGGCCATCAGCTCAAACCCCTCCGACCAGCGGGTGATCGGCAGATGGTGAGTCAGCACGGTCTCGAGTGGAAAGCCGGTGAGCGTCATCTGCGTCATTTTGTACCAGGTCTCATACATNCGCCGGCCATAGATCCCGTGGAGCTCCAGCCCNCGGAAAATGACCGTGTCCCAATCAATGCCGGTGTTTTTGGGCAGAATGCCCAGCAAGGCCACATGCGCACCGTGGTACATGCACGCCAACAANTCATTGAAGGCCTTTGGATTGCCCGACATCTCTAAGCCGATGTCGAACCCGTCGATGTTGAGNTCGTGAACAACGTCGATCAGTGACTCATCTTGGACATTGACGGTGCGCGTGGCACCCATGCGCTTGGCGAGATTCAAGCGATAATCATTAATGTCNCGAGTGGAAAGCCGGTGAGCGTCATCTGCGTCATTTTGTACCAGGTCTCATACATCCGCCGGCCATAGATCCCGTGGAGCTCCAGCCCNCGGAAAATGACCGTGTCCCAATCAATGCCGGTGTTTTTGGGCAGAATGCCCAGCAAGGCCACATGCGCACCGTGGTACATGCACGCCAACAAGTCATTGAAGGCCTTTGGATTGCCCGACATCTCTAAGCCGATGTCGAACCCGTCGATGTTGAGTTCGTGAACAACGTCGATCAGTGACTCATCTTGGACATTGACGGTGCGCGTGGCACCCATGCGCTTGGCGAGATTCAAGCGATAATCATTAATGTCACTGACGACGATATGGCGCGCGCCCACGTGCTTGGCGATGCCAGCGGCTATGATGCCGATGGGCCCGGCGCCGGTAATCAAAACATCCTCACCGACCAGATCGAATTGAAGTGCGCAGTGGGCGGCGTTCCCAAAAGGATCAAAAAAAGCGGCCAGTTTAGAAGGGATTTCATCGGGCAGTGGCCACAGGTTCGATGCCGGCACCACAACGTACTCAGCAAATGCGCCGTGGCGGTTCACGCCAATGCCCTCGGTGTTTGGGCACAGATGGGGTCGACCCGCGCGGCAATTTCGACAGATGCCGCAAACCACATGACCCTCGGCAGAGACGCGTTGGCCGACATCATAGCCGCTGACACCGGCGCCCAATTCAACCACTCGGCCCATGAATTCGTGGCCAATGGTCAGCGGCGTGTTGATGGTGCGTTGTGCCCACTCATCCCAAAGGTAGATGTGCAAGTCAGTCCCACAAATTGCGGTTTTTTCAACTTTGATCAACACCTCGTTGGCACCCACCTGGGGCACCGGCACAGTCTCCATCGAGAGCCCAGGGGCAGGGTCGGCCTTGATCAAAGCCTGCATTGTGGCGCTCATATCAAGACTCCTCTTTTAGGGGGGGTGAGCGATGAGAAGGCGCATTATATCAGCCGGATCTGTCAAAATAGCCCAATGGCCAAAGTCAAAACCGAATACATCTGCCGCGCTTGCGGTGCCCGCTTTCCGAAGTGGGCTGGCCAGTGCCCCGACTGTGGTGAGTGGAACGCCCTCGAAGAGGCCGTGAGCGCCCAAACCCCCCAGGGTCCGGCCTCGCGCGGTCACTGGGCGGGGGCTTCGGCCGGTGAGGTGGTCAACCTCGGTGAGGTCAGCATGGACACGCCCGCCCAGCGCCTGGCCAGTGGTTTGAGCGAGTTGGACCGCGTCCTCGGGGGCGGCTGGGTGGCGGGGTCGGTGGTGTTGCTGGGGGGTGATCCGGGCATCGGCAAGTCGACACTGTTGCTGCAAGTTCAAGATGCCATCGCCCAGGCTCATCGAACGCTCTACGTGACCGGCGAAGAATCCGCCGCTCAGGTCGCGCTGCGGGCTCAGCGGGTGGGTTTGGCGCCCGATGCATTGGCGTGTTTGACTGAAACATGCGTAGAAACGATCCTCGCCACGGCGGAGGCCCAAAAGCCACAGTTTTTGGTCGTGGACTCGATCCAAACACTTTGGACACAAACCCTTCAGTCCGCCCCCGGCGCCGTTGCTCAGGTCAGAGAATCGGCCGCGCGGTTGGTGCAGTATGCCAAAACCACCGGGTGCACCGTGGTGCTGGTGGGCCATGTCACCAAAGAGGGGGCCTTGGCTGGCCCGAGGGTGTTGGAGCACATGGTCGATGCGGTGCTCTACTTCGAGTCAGACTCAGGCAGTCGCTATCGTCTGATCCGTGCGGTCAAAAATCGGTTTGGCGCGGCCAATGAGCTTGGGGTGTTTGCAATGACAGACGCCGGTCTCAAGCCGGTGGGCAACCCGTCGGCGATTTTCTTGCAAGGTCAAGCACAACCGGCGGCGGGCAGTTGTGTGATGGTCTCCCGCGAAGGCACCCGACCCTTGTTGGTGGAGATTCAGGCTTTGGTGGCGCCCTCTTCGCTGTCTAACCCCCGCCGGGTGGCGGTGGGGCTTGATCCCAACCGCTTGGCCTTGATCTTGGCGGTGATGCACCGCCATGGCGGCGTGATGATTGGGGATCAAGACATTTTTGTGAGCGTGGCCGGCGGCATTAAGATCCAAGAAACCGGGTCGGATTTGGCCATTGCATTGGCGCTGATGTCCTCGCTCAAGCAACGGGTCCTGCCGCAGGGGCTGGTGGCCTTTGGCGAGATTGGGCTCTCAGGCGGGTTACGACCGGTCTACAACGGGGAAGAGCGCTTGCGCGAGGCCGCCTCCCAAGGGTTCGATCAGGCGATGCTGCCCCAAGCGAACCTCAAAGGCGTTCGCACAAAAATAAATGCTCAAGGTTTCAATACCTTAAGCGATGCTCTTCATGCCATTTAACTTCATAGGCTGAGCCTGTCGCATGCCCCGATCACCCCGCCGCAGACGCCGCTCTCTTCCGCCAACCCCCGTTGAGGTGGCCATAGATGACTTGGCCCACGATGGCCGGGGCGTGGGTCGCTTGGTTGCCGGCGAGCAGGCTGGGAAGGCCGTCTTCGTCCACGGTGCGTTGCCTGGAGAAACGGTCAGCGCCCGGCTGATTGGGCGCAACCGGCAGTTTGATGAGGCGGTTGCTGTTGAGGTGGGCGCGCCCAGCCCCAACCGAGTGACGCCGCCGTGTCCGTTTTTTGACCGATGCGGGGGCTGTGCGCTCCAACACCTGTCCCCCAGCGCTCAAATTCAGTTTAAACACAAACGCTTGGTGGATAATTTTGAGCGCTTGGGCGAAGTCACGCCCGTGCGCTGGGCCGAGCCCATTCAGGGCCCGACTTGGGGGTATCGGCGCCGCGCGCGGTTGAGTGTTCGCGATGTTCCGGGCAAAGGCCGTGTGCTGGTCGGGTTTCGTGAGCCTCAAGGGCGGTACGTGGCCGACATCGCCCACTGTGACGTGCTCGATCAGGCCTTTGCCCATCGATTGGAGGCCCTGTCTGATTTGGTGGGGACACTGTCGGTGCGCCATGCTATCCCGCAAATTGAGCTGGCCGCTGGCGACGACGGCCAAGCGATGATTGTGCGTCACCTGGCGCCTTTCAGCAGCGATGATGTGTTGGCGCTCAAGCGCTTTTCGGATGCACATGATGTGGCCATCTACCTGCAGTCCAAGGGCCCAGACACCATTGAGCGGCTCACGCCAACGACGCATGCTTTGCACTACACACTGGCCCAATTTGGACTTCGCTTGGCGTTTCAGCCGGATCATTTTATTCAAGTGAACCGCGCAATCAACGAACAACTCATCGACCAAGCTTTGGAATACTTGGCATTGGACAGCGACGCCCGGGTCCTTGATTTATTTTGTGGGCTTGGAAATTTCAGCTTGCCGATGGCGCAGCAAGCCAAGCACGTTACCGGCGTGGAGGGCGCTCAGGCGCTGGTTGAGCAGGCCCGGTACAACGCGTCTTTGAACGCGCTCGACAACGCTGAGTTTTACGCGGCTGATTTGGCTGACTCAGCAGCTTTTAAAGATTGGTCTCAGGCGACATACTCCCACGTGTTGATCGATCCGCCACGCTCGGGTGCAGCGGAAGTGTTGGACGTGATCGCAGCCACCGGCGCTGAGAAGTTGGTGTATGTCTCATGCAATCCAGCCACGTTGGCACGCGATGCCGGCGCGCTGGTTCAGCAGCACGGGTTTCGTTTGATTGAGGCGGGCATCGCCGATATGTTCCCGCATACCGCGCACGTCGAGTCCATTGCCTACTTTGAGCGTGCTCGATGAGTGCGCTGGGCCCGTTGATCGTTGGCATCGATGGCTTAAGCCTGGACGCGGTCAGCCGCGAGCGGTTGCAGCATCCGCATGTTGGCGGGGTCATTTTGTTTGCCCGCAATGTCCAATCACCCGCGCAGCTGAAGGCCTTGTGCGCGGAAATCAAAGCGTTGCGCGATCCTCCATTGTTAATCAGCGTCGATCAAGAAGGCGGGCGTGTGCAGCGGCTCAAAACACAATTCACGCCCTTGCCGCCGCTGGGGCTGTTGGGCCGGTGGTATTCACGTTTCCCCGACCGGGCGCTGGATCTGGCCTATCGACACGGTCGGGTGATGGCATCAGAAGTATTGGCCTGCGGGGTGGATTGGAGTTGGGCGCCGGTGCTTGATTTGAATGGGGTCAGTGAGGTCATTGGCGATCGGGCCATGAGCGATGACCCGGACGCAGTGGTGGCCTTGGGGCAATACTACATCGCTGGGATGCGAGATGCAGGCATGGTTGCCTGCGCCAAGCACTATCCTGGACACGGGTCGGTTAAAGCCGATACCCACACCCATCAGGCCGTGGATGATCGCCCCACCGAGGCCTTGTGGCGCGATGAAGCGCCGTTTCGGGCGTTGGTCAACTCGGTGGCGTTGGTGATGATGTCGCATGTCGTTTACCCCGCTGTGTCTGGGCAACCGGCTGGTTTTTCATCCACCTGGATTCGGTCTCGGTTGCGAGATGTCCTTCATTTCACGGGCCTGGTGGTGTCGGATGATTTGGATATGGTGGGCGCGCACGTCGCAGGTGACTTGATTGGGCGGTTGTCGGCCGCTTTTGAGGCCGGGTGCGATTTGGTGTTGGTCTGCGACCCCCAATCGGTGGATCAGGTGTTGACATACGGTGGGGCGTGGCCCCAACCCCCTCCGGCGGCCATGGCGCAGCTGGTGGGGCAGGCAATGCTCAGTTGGGATGAGCAGATGCAGGTCTCTGAGTTTAGGTTTTGGCGGCAATCATTGGCCCAGTTGGCTGAGGAGTCGAAATGAACGCGTGGATTGAACCTTTGAGTCAATGGCTTGGCATTCCTGTGTGGGTGTTTCAGGCTTTTTTTGTGGTGCTGGCGGCTTTTCTGTTGGAAGTGATCTACCGCGTGTTTGTGGCGCGACTGGATTCGGTGGCGAAAAAAACCCCAAGGCTTTGGGATGATGCCATTGTTTATGCAGGCAAACGGCCCATNTCACTATTGATTTGGTGGCAAGGCGTGGTGATGGCNGCGCGCGTGGTCAGTCCACACACTCAAGCGTTTGGATTCGATGCTGGCCTTTTAAATGCGGTGGGTCAGCTGGGGTTGGTGCTGGCGGCCACCTGGTTTGGGGTGCGGCTCACCACAGGGTTTGAGCAAGCCTTTGTTGATCAACGTCAACGAAAAAATAAAGCCTATGACATCACCACGGTGTCGGTCCTGGGACGGGTGGTTCGGATCGCGGTGGTATTGACGGGGGTCCTCACGGCTCTGAGCATCTTGGAAATCCCAATTTCTGGGTTTTTGGCCGCCGGTGGCGTGAGTGGCATCGCGGTGGGTTTGGCTGCCCGTGAGCTGCTGGCCAATTTTTTTGGCGGCTTGATGGTGTTTATGGATCGGCCTTTTTCAGTGGGCGATTGGATCCGCTCGCCCGACAAGGACATTGAAGGCACCGTTGAAGCGATCGGTTGGCGGGTGACAACGGTCCGAAAATTTGACAAGCGGCCCATGTATGTGCCCAACGCCACCTTCGCCACCGTGACGTTGGAAAACCCGTCTCGCATGACCCATCGGCGTATCTTTGAACAGGTGGGGATTCGTTATGATGATCAGGCGCTGATCGAGCCGGTCGTCAGTGCCATTCGCTCGATGCTGCAGGCCCATCCTGATATCGCTACAGACCAAACCCTGATGGTCCATTTCAACGCCTTTGGTCCCTCGTCGTTGGATATCATGATCTATTGCTTTACCAAGACCCGAGAGTGGACGGAATACCACCGTGTTCGCGAGGCGGTCCTCCTNGANGTGGCCNCGATTATTGAGCGTCACGGGGCTGAAATCGCCTTCCCAACGCGCACACTCAAAATTGAACAGGCCGAGGCATTGGCCCAGATGGAAGGACGCAACGTGACATGACCGATCGCACCCATTGGCCCGAAGGCGCCAAACAACTTCTGGATCGCGCCGCCATTCAAGACGCGTTGGACGCCCAAGCGAAGCGCCTCACTCAGCGGCTGGCGGATGCAAAAGAGGTGACGGTCATGGCATTGATGACCGGGGGCATGATCCCGGCCACCGCGCTGGCCAGGCGACTTCAATTGCCACTGAAGCTGGACTACGTGCACGCGACGCGGTATCGCGATCAGCGCACGGGGCAAGATCTGCAGTGGGTGCGAGCACCCGAAGCGATCAGCGGTGTGGTGGTGTTGGTCGATGACATTTTTGATGAGGGCGAGACCATGTCACAAGTCAAAGCACATCTGTTGGCTGTCGGCGCCGATCAGGTCATTACCGTGGTGGCCGTGATCAAAGACCACGCCCGGGGTTTGCCACGAGACTGGGTCGATGATGCGGCGATGCGCGTCCCCGATGAGTACGTGTTTGGGTTTGGAATGGACTTGGATGGCTTTTGGCGTCAGCTTGACGGCATTTGGAGTGTGCCATGAACGCTCAGCCGCTTGCCCAACATCGACTGGGGTTGATTGGCGGCACAGGCGCGTTGACGCTGCTGCCGGCCAGCGAGCAATACGTGGTTGAAACGCGCTGGGGAGCGCCCTCGTCGGCATTGTCGAAAGTGGCTGTGGGCCCAAACGATGCGCCAGAACAGGCTTGGATGATTGCGCGCCACGGCGACCCGCACCGAATCCCGCCCCATCGAGTGAACTACCGCGCCAACATTCAAGCGCTTAAAGACGCCGGAGTCAGGCAGCTGATCGCCATCAACGCCGTTGGAGGCATCAATGCTGACTTTGCGGTGGGGGATCTGGTGCTGGTCGATCAGCTGATTGATTACACCTGGGGACGTGCCCACACCTTCAGCGATGGTCCTGAGCATCCGTTGGCGCACATTGAGTTCGCCCAGCCGTTTGATGGCGCCACGCGGACAGCGCTGATCCGTGCCGCGCAAGCCGCCGGCGTGGCGCTCCATTTGAGTGGGTGTTACGGGGCCACACAGGGCCCGCGACTCGAAACTGCCGCAGAGATCTTACGCCTTAAACGCGACGGATGTGATGTGGTCGGCATGACGGGCATGCCGGAGGCGGCCTTGGCGCGAGAGGCCGGCATGGATTGTGCTTGCTTGTGTGTCGTCGCCAACCCCGCGGCGGGACTGTCAACTGAAGCCATTTCCATGGAGGCGCTTCACGCCGCCTTGGGTGAGGGCATGAAACAGGTGGGGCGGTTGCTGGCCCATTGGGACGGTCGGGTCGAACAAGGCGGCGTTGGTCAGTAGCGCAGTTTGGCCGCTGCAATGCCCTCGATGGCGTTAACAGCGGCCAGCAGCTCAGCCGAAGGTGCCACGTGCCAGTCCTCTCCCAGTTTCACTAAGGCTTGGGCGCGCGTGTTTTGATAGCGCAAGATGACCGGGGTCTGACCGCGTCGATACGGCTGCAGCGCAGCGGCCAGATTGACGTCGAGTGCGCCGGTGTTGCCGTTGACTTGGATTTCCAAACCGCGCGCAAAATGTCCGCGCGCCTCATCAAGGTCCATGATCTCATCGGCCACCATGCGATGGCCGCCACGGTACTCATCGACTTCGACTCGGCCCTTAATGACGAGCACGGCGTCGACGGCCAAGCGGTGGCCAATCTGAGCAAACAACTTCTCAAACACCGCCACCTCAACGCGCCCTGTCCCATCATCCAGGGTCAGAAAGTGCCCGCGTCCAATGCGTTTTTGCATGGCCATCACAATGCCGGCCAGGGTCATCTCAACCCCGCGCTGGCGCCCATAGCGCCCGCCGCCTTGGTCGGTTTCTGTTGGGCTGGGCTGGGGCGCGGCGATCAATGCGCTCAAGCCCTCCATGGGGGTGGTGGTGAAGGCAGTGACCTCATCGCGCACTTCATCCATGGGGTGGCCAGACAAAAACAATCCCAGCGCTTCGCGCTCCGCTTTGAGCTGTTGGAGGGGCGTCCAGGTCGGCATCGGGGGTGACGACGCTAGATCGGTCGCCGCTTGAGCGGCTGTCACCTCATGGTCCTCGCTGGCGGCCTCAGGTGCCAGACCGAATAGGCTGGCTTGGCCTGCCGCCCGGTCTTTTTGGATTTGTTCAGCGCGCGACAGCGCATCACCGAGACGATGCATCAATTCAGCGCGGTTGTCATTGAGCTGATCCATAGCGCCGGCCTTGATCAGCCCTTCGAGCGTTCGTTTATTGACTTTGCCCATGTCAATCTCGGTGCACAAGCTTTCGAGGTCATCAATGCCCCCCAGGCGCTGTCTGGCCTCGATGAGGTTCTCAATGGCGCCCACGCCGACGCCTTTGATCGCGCCCAACCCGTAGCGAATGTCACCATTTTCAACTTGGAATCGGTGGTTGGAGGCATTGACATCAGGTGGCAGCACCGACAGGCCCATGGCTTTGCAGTCGTCGATGAGCATCGCGATCTTGTCGGTTTTATCGAGATCAGCGCTCAGCACCGCCGCCATGAATTCAGCAGGGTAGTGTGTTTTAAGCCAAGCGGTTTGATAGGCCACCAGCGCATAGGCCACTGAGTGCGACTTGTTAAAGCCATACCGAGCAAAAGTCTCCATCAAGTCAAAAATGGATTCGGCTTGTTTGGCCGACAGGCCATTGTCTTGGGCACCGGCCACAAACCCGACACGCTGGCGCTCCATCTCATCGACATTTTTCTTGCCCATCGCGCGCCGGAGGATATCGGCCTGACCTAAGGTATAGCCGGCCAGATCCTGTGCAATTTGCATGACTTGTTCTTGATATAGGATCACGCCATAGGTGGGTTTAAGGATGGGTTCGGCCAGTGGATGCGGATATTTAACTGGGGTCTTGCCGTGTTTTCTGTTGATGTACTCATCCACCATCCCGGCATCCAGCGGCCCGGGTCGGTAGAGCGCCACCGCCGCCACTATGTCATCAAAGGCATCGGGCTTGAGTTTTCGAAGCAGCTCTTTCATGCCCGCTGACTCAAGCTGGAATACCGCTGTCGTATGCGCTTTTTGCAGCGTTTTAAAAGACGCCGCATCATCGAGGGGGATGTCATCTAGACTGATCGCAGACTCACCTTGTGCGCTGCGGTTGGCATTGACGGCTTTTAACGCCCAGTCAATGATGGTGAGGTTTCTCAGGCCCAAAAAGTCGAATTTCACCAGCCCGACAGATTCGACATCGTTTTTGTCATATTGCGTCAGCACAGAGCTGCCGTCGGGTTCGGTATACAGCGGGGTGAAGTCGGTCAGTGCTGAGGGCGCAATCACCAACCCCCCTGCATGTTTGCCTGCGTTGCGCGCCAGGCCCTCCAATGAACGAGCCAAGTCGATGATGGAGCGTGTGTCTTCCTCACTGTCATAGCGCTGGGTCAGCTCTGGCTCTTCTTCAAACGCTTTTTCCAGCGTCATGTCTGGCCGGGCGGGGATCAACTTGGCAATGGAGTCGACAAAGCCGTAGTTGTAGCCCAGCACCCGACCACAGTCTCTGACCACGGCTTTGGCCGCCATCGTGCCATAGGTGATGATCTGGCTCACTTGGTCACGTCCGTAAGTGTCGGCCACATACTCGATAACGCGATCTCGACCTTCGACACAAAAGTCGATATCAAAGTCGGGCATGGACACGCGGTCGGGGTTTAAGAAGCGCTCAAACAGCAAGTCATACCGCAGCGGATCCACGTCGGTAATGCCCAAAGACCAACCCACAACCGATCCCGCGCCTGAGCCACGGCCCGGACCAACGGGGACGTCGTTGTTTCTTGCCCAAGCGATAAAATCGGCCACGATCAAAAAATACCCTGCAAAGCCCATTGACAGGATGACACCCAATTCATGCTGGAGACGCTGGGTATAGTCGTCTTCGGTCATCGCCGGAGCCAAACCGTGGCGATCCAAACGCGCCTTGAGTCCCTGTTGGGCTTTTTGGGTTAAAAACTCTGCCTCTGTTTGACCTTCGGGCACTGGGAAAGCAGGCAGGGCATATTCGCCCAGGCGCATCTCAAAATTGCAGCGCTTGGCCAATTCCACCGCGTTAGACAACGCAATGGGCAAATCAGCGAATGTGTCGGCCATGGCTTCGGGGCTTTTGAAATACTGCTGATCAACAAACTCACGCGCGCGTCGTTTGTCGTCCAATAGGCGGCCTTGGTGAATGCACACCCGTGCCTCGTGGGCAAAGTAGTCTTGCTCATGTAAAAATCGCACATCGTTGCTGGCGACAATGGGCACCTCATGGTCGATGGCGAGCTTCAGCATGAAGGGTTCGAGTTGGCGTTCAGTCTCTCGGCCCAGGCGCTCAATGGCGATATACAAGCGATCATCGAACTGAGCCTGATAGGCTTTTAATTGTTTCGAGGCCAGATCGGGTTTGTTGTGCTGCAGCGCGTGTCCGAGCACCGAGTCTTGGCCCAACAGGCACATCAAGCCCTCGCTGTGCCGCATCAGCCAGGTGAAATGGATCACCGGGCGGCCGCGGGCGTTGCGGCCCTCTAGAAAACTTTTTGAGATCAGCTGGCACAGGTTGAGATAGCCTTGCGTGTTTTGCACCAGCACGGTGACCACCCCGATCTCCTGTGTTGATTCAGGGTCCTGGATCAACAAGTCCGCGCCGCAGATGGGCTTGATGCCGCTGGCGATCGCGCGTTGATAAAATTTAACCCAGCCAAACAGATTGGACCAATCAGTGATTGCCACGGCTGGCATGTTCAGCTCGCAGGCTCGATCGATCAGTTCGTTGATTCGAACAATGCCGTCTTCCAGCGAATATTCACTGTGCACGCGAAGGTGAACGAACCCAGACTGGCTCATGGGTGTTGCCTCATTGGGGGCAAATGGTTTGAGTCGGCCGGCATCGATTGAGGGGTGGGATGGTTTCTCGTTCAATCTCGGAGATCCATTGTGCCAGATTTCGGATGGTATAAGATAGGCGGATGTCGAGTTCGCCTGAAAACCCGTCCTCAAGTCCCAGTTTGGCTCAGGCGCTGTTGCCCATTGCGCTGCTGATCATAATGTTGGCCACCTCTGTTGTGCTGTTTGGTGACAGCTCGTCGTATGGCCCCAATCAGATCGCGTTGCTGATTGCCGCAGCGGTGGCGGTGCTGGTCGGGCTCTACAATGGCCTGAGTTGGTCGTACCTACAAGAAGGCATTGTCCAAGGCATTTCGGTGGCTTTGGGCGCGATTTTGATCATCTTGACGGTGGGCGCATTGGTGGGCACTTGGCTGCTGGCCGGAATTGTGCCGACCATGATCTATTTTGGCCTTGAGTTGCTGAGCCCGTCGTGGTTTTATGCCGCCAGCTGCCTGATGTGTGCGGTGGTGGCGGTGTCAATCGGCAGCTCTTGGACCACCGCCGCCACCATTGGAGTGGCGCTGATGGGGATCGCTTCAGGCCTGGAGCTGTCGCTGCCGATCGCCGCCGGCGCGGTGGTCTCTGGCGCCTACTTTGGCGACAAAATGTCGCCTTTATCTGACACGACCAACCTGGCCCCCGCGGTCAGCGGCAGCGAGCTGTTTGCCCACATGCGCTACATGCTTTGGGTGTCTGTGCCTGCTTTGGGGCTGGCCTTGATCGCCTATACCGCACTGGGCTTGTCAGGGGATGTCTCGAGCACAGGACAGACGCTTGTTCAGATGCAACGAGATCTCGATGAGTTGTTCAACATCAGCCCTTTAATGTTGATTCCATTGGGATTTTTATTTGTTTTGGCGGCACTCGGGCAGCCGGCGTTGCCCAGCATTTTCGTCGGTGCCTTACTGGGGGCGGTGTGGGCGCTGATTTTTCAGCCTGAGCGGGTGGCAGCCATGGCAACCGATGGAGATGGGCTTTTGTCGGGCGTGCAAGCGGTGTGGCTGGCGTTATCCGACGGCACCACGGTGAGCAGTGGCAATGAGACTTTGGATGAACTGCTCAGTGGCGGTGGCATGTCATCCATGCTGAACACGGTCTGGCTGGTCATCTGTGCCATGACCTTTGGCGGTGTGATGGAACAAACCGGTCTGCTCCGTCGGGTGCTGACCACGTTGCTTGGCTTCATTAAGACCACCGCCTCGTTGATCACCACCACCATCTTGACCGCTTTTTCAACCAATATCTTGACCGCTGATCAATACATCGCTTTGGTGTTGCCAGGGCGCATGTTCAAAGCCGAGTACGCCGCGCGTGGACTTGACCCTAGGGTGCTGTCAAGGAGCCTTGAGAATGGGGGCACCATCACATCGGTGTTGATTCCGTGGAACACCTGCGCGGTGTTTATGTTTGGTGTGCTGGGAGTGAGCCCGATTCAATACGCGCCGTATGCCTTTTTTGCGTTGCTGGTTCCCCTGATCGGTATCGGCTACGCCTTTTTCGATTTCAAGATCCTGCGCTTAGCTGAGACACCATAGACAACCCCGCGATCCATGTGCCGGCTGCCGAGCCGAGGTTGGATAAGAAAAAGACCAAAAATACCCGTGAGATGCGATTTTGGTACCAACCTTTGAGGGTCATGGCATCGTCTCGCAACGCGTCGAAGTCACCCACAGTGGGTTTGCGCAGCCAAGCTTCTGTAGCGCCGGTGACCATACCCGCTCCGACGGTGGGGTTCAGTGAGGTCAGTGGCGCTGCCAGTAACGCGACAATGACTGTGAGTGGATGGGCCCGTGCCAGTGCCGCGCCCACGGCAGACAAGCCCCCATTGATCAATACCCAGGTCGATACCAGTGCCCAACCCAGCTCGGGCGAGCGTGAAAAACCCACCGCAAATCCAAACACCACCAAGACCAAAATGGCCCACGGCACGACCTTCCACAGCGAAGATTTCGGTGGGGCGTGCTCCAAGGATTCGATGGTGGTCTCAGGCGGCGCGGTACTTTTAAGGGCGTGTTCGGTGCCAGCGAGGTGACCTGCCCCGATCACTGCCAGGACTTTCTTGCTTTGGTTGTCGGTCGCGGGCTCGGGGGCATCCAACAGGAGCTTGGCGGCCATATAACGGTCTCGTTCTGCGATCAGCCCCTCATAGAGCTCGGGACTGGCTTCAGAAAACTGCGAGAACGTTTGATCAAGCAGATCGCCTTGTTTGAGGTTCTCGATCTCCTCGGCGGTGACTTGCTCTTTTGAGAACATCGAGAAGAAAAGCCCATTGAGCATCACCCAGCGACGCCACCAACCCAAGTGGGCGCTGGCCCGGCGCAGCGTGATGCCGATATCACGATCAATCAGTTGAATTGGCAGATCATGTGCCTGAGCGCGTTCCACCGCGACTTTCATCTCAGCGCCGGGTTCGATTCCCAGCTGCTCAGCGATCCGACGCTGATAAGCCGACAGCGCCAGTGAGGCCATCATCATTCCGGCCTTGCCCTGACGCAAGACCGCAAACAGGTCCATGTCTCGCCATCGGTTGTTTTCTGTCAGCGCTTGGTAGCGTGGTTGACACAGCTCGACCGCCACCGCATCAAAGTAGTTGGTCTCAATAAGGTCTTTAACCACAGCAGCGCTGGTTTGCGAGACATGGGCGGTGCCCAACAAAACGTATTGNGCCCCTTGGGTGTTGACCACAGCGAGGGGCTCATCGCCTGCCAGCGTTCGGATGGTCTCTGGCAATTCGAGGAGATCGCTCCCCGCCGGCGGGTTGTGGGGTTGATCAGTGGGTTGATCGGTCATGTCCATTCGCTTGGCGTCGGGCGAGATACAAAGACGCTCAGTGTAGCCAAAATGGACCAGAGGCACACAAGAAACTTGTTATGATTTCGATCGGTTGCTGGAGCATGGAAGGTTTAAATGATTGAGACTGGCGTGAGTTTTTGGGCAGGTCTGGGCTTTGGTACATTGCTGGGCGGACTGCTGGTGGGTTTGATGGTCTGGTGGCGTGCGCATCATCTGAACCAAAGCGGGCGCTCAATTGAAGCACTCGAGGCAGAGCATGCCAAGTTTAGAAGCCAAGTCAACGACCATTTCGTTGAGACTGCTGAGTTAATCAACCGCCTGACTGACAGCTATAAGGAAGTGTTTGACCATTTGAGCCAAGGGGCTGATCAGTTGGTCGAGGACGCTGTGATTCGACAATCCATGCCAAAAGTTGGAGATCAGGAGGTGAGATTAAAGCACATTGGCCACCGAGTGACCATGGAAGACGAATCAACCAAGAAGAATAATACCTAGAATTCAGTCCCGACTTCCACTCCCACAGACATCGGCGCTATTGGCCCTCATCATCGGTGTGCGTATCGATGATGAGGGCCAAAAGCCTCATCGATCAGGGTGAGCTGTTGGAGCCGCCACTGGTCCCGTTGTCGGGATAGCGGTCAAACCATTCCAGGATGTTGTCTATTTTGGCGATCAGGCGCGAGGGCCGACTGGCGATGCCATGGGCGGTTCCAGGCAGTCGGACCATCACGGTCTCAACACGCGCCAATTGCAACGCTTGATAGTACTGCTCTGTTTCAGACATGGGGGTTCTGAAGTCCTCCTCACCAGTGATCAGCAAAGTCGGTGTCGTGACATTGCCCACGAGCGACAGTGGTGAGCGCTCCCAGTAGTGTTCAAACTCCTCCCAAGGCATGCCGGGGAATTGATGCTTGATTTGGCCTGGATAGTAATCGCCCGTTAAAGTTTTGGATATCCAGTTGATGACGGGCTTGGCCACGGCCGCGGCTTGGAAACGATCGGTCAGGCCTATGGCATACGCCGTGGCGATTCCGCCGGCTGAGCCA
>PR_CR_10_Liq_2_inCRDRAFT_1000181_pt1 | contig 18015 bp, 17 predicted proteins | sample PRCRCaboRojoPR_FD_10245 | JGI IMG/M metagenome (IMG submission 10245) | reverse complement strand
CTGCGGTTCTCGTTGATCGCCATTTTGAGAATGCCCATGCACAGGACTTTTGCAATCTGCTCCGGGCGGCCGGTCATGCTCTCGCTCGTATCCACACATACAATGAAAGGCCCTTTCTCTTTTTGCCGCACCCGCTGATTGATCTCAGTCAACTGGTCTTCGCTGCGTACCAGCTTGCGGTCTTCGTAGCGGAAGGTCATCAGGTTTTTGTCGGCGTACTTTTTCAGGAAGAGCAGCTCGGTGTCTTCGTCGCCCAACAGGCTAGCTTCAGCGCTCAGGAGGTTGTTGAGGTCATCGCTTTCGTGTACGCCAACGATTTCTGCCTTTGCGGTTTCGTCCACTTTCCACTCCTGCCGGATGATGGTCTTCTCGAAGGTTTCTTCCTCGATTTCGATTTCCGCCTCGCGCATCCGGCCCAGCATTTCGGCCAGTTCCTTCAGGGAGCGCTCATCTTCCAACAGCTCGCTGTACTGCTCCAGGATATCAAAGGAGGTTTCTTCCCAAAGCTCCCGCGACATATCCCAGCCTAAATAGTCTGAAAAGGGCGAGACCAGCTCATATAGCTTCTGGTATTCATCCACTTTTTTTTCCACCAGTGCGGTGAAGGCTTCTTTTTCCTCGTCCAGCTTCTTGAGTTGAAAGTCCAGGATTTTGGCGTGCAGGCGGGCATCCCACTGTGCGAGCACATCTTTAAGGAGGCGCTCTGCACCGGCTTTTTCATCGGCCGTGAGTTCATCGAAAGCCTTGTTCCCGATCAATTGCTGGAAACGGTCCTGGTAGAAATTCGTATCAATCTCCTCCCGGCTGTACTGCGTGCGCAGAAACGTGGGCAGGTTGGGCCAGCGGCGCACAAAGACATGCATGGGGGTTATAGCCCAGCCTTCCAGTCGCTGCAGCTCGTCTTCATAGGGATTCTTAGCACGGGCTTTGTCATAGGATTTGCGTAGCCAGCGCAGGACATCCAGCACCACCTGTTTAGTGATTTTAGCATTGCCTTCTGCCAAGTCCAGGAGTCCGGGTATAGAGAACAGTTCATCCAGGGACTGCTGAAAATAGGCATAATACTGATCGTTGAGTTCCGGGATAACATGCCGCCCGGGCTCCAGCTTATTCTGAAGGTACTGCACGAGGTAGCGGCGCATTTTGCGGTCCAGCAGATTGCCAAACTCTACGAAGCGCTGATACTCCTGCTCCAGTTGTTCCTGTATCTCTGTTGTTGCCATACGCTAGAACTAACACTCAAAAAGGCTTTGTGTTGATCAGGTGAGTTCCCGGGCTTCATTGGCACGCTCGGCTTCCAGTCGCCCCATCTTGTTGTACAGGGCGAGCATGAGCGTACCGAACAGCACCCCTATTGTAATCAGTACCGGGTTAAAGAAGCCCTCTGCAGTGAAAGACAGCCGGATAAGCACCGTTGAAATCACAAACCCGGCGTTGCGGATGAGCTGACTGTAGTTGTCGGTATATTGCAGGGAAATCATCAGGATGAGTACATCAAAGAGGATCATCAGAGTAAAAAACTCGTTGTAGAACACCTTATTAATGTCAGGCAACTCCTCCAATTGGCCGATATTGAATTGCTGCAAGTCGAGCACCCAGGTGCCAAAGCTGTAAATGGCCAGCATAAAAAGCGTCGGGGCCAGTATACCGCTGATGCCCTTTTTCTTAACTACAAACTCATCAATTTTGGAAGGCTGTTTGAGCCGGGGCCGTTGCTGCCGTAGTTTGTAGAACCAGAAAATCAGGCCAAAGAGGACCAAAATACAGAGCATATCCGCTGCCAGTAGTTGGTTGCGATAACTTATGCCCCAGCTCTCCGAAATATCCAGTTTGGAAATATCCTTGAAGATACGCCGCACGACGATCAGAGAAATGATTTCATACTGTTTGCCAATGGATATGGTAAAGGAGTCAGGCAGGTGGTACACCAACATGTACACCTCAAAGACGAGAATGAAAGAAAAGGGCGTGTAAATCGCCGTAATCGGGCTGATGAACAGCTCATCCGCCGATTGCCCAAAGTCCACCCACTGCAGGTCATGCAGGAAAATCAGCAACAGATGCAGGAGAAAACTGCCAATAGACAGCCCCAGAATGACCCGCTCAAACCGATGCCGGAAGGAGGGGTTGAAGAAAAAGCGAAACAGCTTTTCAGCAGCTTTCCGGGCATTCGGGTTCATTGCATAACAACAGTTGGTGTGTTAGGGAAAGTAATTATGCTACAGAATGTTCACGGGAAGAAGCCTGCCCCATTCAGCTTAGCGCCAGCCAGATACGCTCAAAGTGCCGAAAACCAGCCTTTGCGCCAGCGATGACAGCCCCTTCGTCGGTCTTCAAATAATGCCCCAGCGCCTGCTGAAAAGCTTTCCAGCGACTGGAAAGCCCGGCTTTACTTTGCTGCATATAACGGTCTGCCTCCCATAACGGCAAACTCCGGGTCTTGCCCAAGGGCTTTACAGATCATCTAGTTGGCCATAATTTACCTACCTTTGTGCCCGAATTAAAAACGATCAGAACGATGTTTGGAAACATGCTTGGCGATATGGAAGAACGCCAAAAAGAGATGCGCCAAAAACTGGCAAAAATTATGGTGGAAGGTACTGCTCAGGGCGGCGCTGTAAAGGTAGTCGCTAATGCCAACCGGGAGGTTACAGATATTCAGATCGACCGTGAAAAGCTGGACTGGGAGGATGTGGAAATGGTGCAGGACCTGGTTCTGGACGCCACCAACAAAGCGTTGTCTGCCGCTGCCGCGAAAGAAGCCGAAGCCACTCAGGAAATGGTGAAGAACATGCTGCCTCCCGGCATGGGCAATTTGGGCAATCTGTTTGGTTAGGCCAAAATATCAAACCGGCATTTCCGTTAGATATTGGATGAAAAGCAATCTGTACATGAAGACGATCCCAATCACTGCTACTTTTATTGTTATGCTGGCGGCCCAGCTGACGGCCCAGACCACGGCTGGCCTTGTGGCGCACTACCGCTTCGATGGCAGCACCAACGATGCCACCGGTAATACGGCCAACACCGGGGCTATTACCGGCAATCCTTACTACACCTGCGGGGCGGAGAATGATGCCATTTCCTTCGACGGGCAGGATGATGAGATCGTCATTCTGGGCGGACCGGTCAATGATGAGTTTGACAACGAGGATGTCTCCGTAAGTTTTTATTTCAAGCCACGGGGCGGGGCCGGCACGCAGTACCTTTTGTCCAAGCGCAGCCCCAGCTGCTTCGGCGGCAATGAATTTTACATCATCTACACGCCTTCCAGCCGGACCATCAGCGCATTTTTCTTCGAAACCTATGACCGGAGGACCATTGCTACCCACCAAATCAGCAATACCGGTTGCTGGCAGCACCTGACAATCGTGCGGCAGGGCGGGCGGGTACGCTTACACCTCAACGGGGAGCTCATCAATGTATTTAGCACCCTGGAGCGCATCAATGTGAACAACGATGGGGACCTCATCATTGGTGACAGCGATTGCAAAAATGCTACGGAATTCCCCTTCAACGGACTGATCGATGAGCTACGGGTGTACAACCGTGCCCTGAATGAACTGGAAGTCCGCGAATTGTACGATGCCCCGGACCGTATCGAGCGGGACGCCAACATCGTCAACCTCTTTCTGGGGGATGACTTCAATGTGGAATTGAGCAAAACCTGCGGCACGGTCTTTAGCTGGTCGCCTACCGATGGGGTTTCTGATCCATTTGCGGCAGCGCCGGTCATCACCCCAAACGAAGCCGGTGAGCTCAGCTATGAAGTCTCCATTTCTGATACTGTTACTTCCTGTATTGCCCGCGACCGCATTATTTTCAATGTGATTGACCCGGACGACCTGGATTGCAATACCATCTTTTTGCCAACGGCCTTCACCCCCAACAACGATGGGCTGAACGACACCTACGGCATCAGCAACCCTTACGCCATACCGGAGCTGCTGTCCTTTGAAATCTATGACCGCTGGGGCAACCGCATTTTTGCTACGCAGGACCCTTTTGAACGCTGGGATGGCTTCTACCGCGGCGAAGTTGTGAATGCGGGTGTGGTGCAGTATGCGCTGCAATGGGTTTGTCAGGGAGAAGAGCAGGTGCAAACCGGGGAAATTGCCATTCTAAGGTAAAAGGCAGGCAGCATTCAAAATGAGTTAAGCCGGAAATCTATCTCCAACATCCATCAGACAGTCCCGATAAACTCTTTATTTTTGCGTATGTTTCAGCAAAATCAAAGGGATAATGATAATGAATCAACGCTGGTGGGCATTTGCGGCACTGCTTCTGCTCGCTGCCTGTACGCCTAAAATGACAGAGCCTGTAACCGAAACGACAACTGAAGTTCCTGCACCTGCGCCGGAACCGGAAGAGGACCTCAGCCCCTGCCCTAAGTTCCGCGATGCGCCAAGCCCGGACGATGCGGAGACCAACTACGTGCTTTACCGTGACTTTTTGCGGGCCGGCGACTGGGATCAGGCGTTTGCACTGTGGAAAAAAGTCTATGCTGTAGCTCCCGCAGCTGACGGCCGGCGCAATACCGTTTATGCCGATGGCATCCGATTCTACGAATACTTCATCAGCCAAACCCAGGATGAGGCGCTAAAAAGTGCTTATGTGGACACGATCTTCAGCATTTACGATGAGATCGACCGCTGCTATCCGGAGGGCGGCTATATCAAAGGGCGCAAGGCTTTTGACCTGTTCTATAAATACCGCGACCGGGCCTCCAAAGAAGAAATATACAGCATGTTCAAGTCGGCTATTGATCAGGATAGCCTGGACGCGCCGGACTTTGTAGTCAACCCAATGGCATCCCTGCTGGTCGACTTGTACGATGCCGGCCAAATAGAGCAGGAGGAAGCCTATCACTATCAGGGCATACTCCGGGCCATGATTGAGAAAGGGTTGGAAGACTGCAAAGGCACCGCCTGCGAGCGCTGGCAGATCATCGAAGAGTATACACCGGTACGGCTGGAGTACTTCGAGACGGTCAAAGGCTTTTATCCCTGCGACTACTACATGGACAAGTACTATCCCGACTTTGAGGCCAATCCTACCGATTGCGATGTGGTGCGTACGGTCTACAGCCGCCTGAAGTTTGCCGAATGCTCCACCGATGACGAACGCATGAAGCGACTGATTCGCATCGGCAATGAAAACTGCCGCCCGGAAGCAGGCAAGGCCGATTCGGCCTACATCTATCTGCGGGAAGCGGAGTATGCCAAAGCCATCGTTGCCTTTGAGAAAGCGATTGAAGAGGAGGAATCCGTCGAAAAGCAGGCCAAGTACGCCCTCAACAATGCCAAAATCTACGAAGTCCATCTGCGCAACTTCCCCAAAGCCCGGCAGTGGGCGGAGCGCGCCGCAGAAATCCGCGGGGACTGGGGCGAGCCCTATATCCTCATCGGCCGGTTGTATGCCTCAAGTGGCCCGCTTTGTGGCCCCGGACGGGGCTGGGACAGCCAAATCGTCACCTGGCCGGCTATTGATGCCTGGCAGAAAGCCAAGCGGGTCGACTCGTCTGTAAGCGAAGAAGCCAACAAACTTATTGGGCGCTACCGGCAGTATATGCCGAACCGGGAAGATGTCTTCATCCGCAACCTCAAAGCGGGTGAATCCTTTTTTGTGCCTTGCTGGATTCAGCGGTCTACGGTGATTCGTACGGCGGATTAAAAGGTGCATAATTTGGAATAGTTGGGCAAACCCAACTATTCCAAATTATTACCGCAACTCCACCCCACGCTCCTCCGAAATGTGCAGCGCCCGCACTTCCGTAGCCCGCTCATCAATATCCACGCTGCTGTTCTCCAGCCGGAGTACACCGCGCGGGCAGACCGCCGAGCAAACCCCGCAGCCAACGCAGGACGACCGCACGATATCCTGCCCCCGCTGCGCATACCAGCGTACATCGATACCCATTTCACAGTAGGTAGAGCAATTGCCGCAGGAGATGCACTGCCCGCCGTTGGTGGTGATGCGGAAGCGAGATTTGAACCGCTGCACCAAGCCCAGATAGGCGGCCAGCGGGCAGCCAAACCGGCACCATACTCTGTTGCCCATGAGGGGATAAAACCCGGTGCCCACTACGCCTGCAAAAGCCGACCCAATCAGGAAGCCATACCATTGGCGGGTCTCTCCGCTGCTGAGAAAGAAAAACTGCTCGCTTTCCGTTGCCCAGTGGTAGCCTGAGATGCCGATGAGCAGGACGGTTACGCCCAGCCCCACATACATGCCCGTAGCACCGATGTCCACGCCTCCTTTCCGCCAGCGGTACCAGGCGAAGCCCATGGCGCCGGCTAAAGTGAATATCATAAGCAGCAGGAAGTTGCCCCGGCTGAACCATACCTCGTTTTTGGGCAGGTAGGAATAGAGCACCCCCATGGTCATGATTACCGCAAAGACCAGGACCCCGTGGATAATCCACCGCTCGTACTGCCAGGCGCGCAGGCTTTTGTCAGACAACTGCCGGTAGGGATCGCCCATCGTTTCGGCCAGCCCTCCACAGCCGCATACCCAGGAACAGTACCACCGCTTACCGTAAAAATAGGTGATTATGGGCACGCCCAGTATAATCAGCCCAATGCCCCAGCCCAGCATAAAAATACCCAGCCCTCCGCTGTTGATGAGTTTGTCCAGGTTCCAGTCGAAAAAGAAGGTGTAGTTGAGCGGCCAGATATTTTTAAAGTCGTAGTATGGATAGTTGAGGCGCACCAGTATCTCCGGAATCAGAAACGCAAAGGCCGTTTGGAAAAACATCACCGAGGCCGTTCGCAACTGTTGATATTTGTTGTGCATGTATTTGGCAAACATGCGAACGCCCATGACCAGGATGACCAGGGTATACAACATGCCGTACAGAAACCACTGACTGGCTTCTCCCCCATTCAAAGCATAGCTCAGCGGGTCTGAGAGGAGGATCCAGCTCGTGATGTGCTGAGGTGACCAGTACAGCAGCACATAAAAGGCAATAAGGTACAAGCCCGCCCCTACGCCCATCCAGCCTGTAATATCCGGTGCCGCAGACTTAGCCGGGNTGCGCCAGGCAGAACGCTGTACCCAAAACACCAGCCCGGTGATCAACAGCCCGATCAGAACCGTGATGCCCGGCCAGAAATAGTCTTTGCCCATGTAGTAAATGCCGTACACCAGCACGCCCAAAATCGTGGCACCCAGGAAAAAGCCGCGCACACTCAGGCGTAAGCCCCGGGTGAGGCTGCGGTGGTAAAGATGGTCATGCTTAATGCCGGGAATGAGGTTGAACTTCGGTAGTATGTCCAACAGCCCACCCAGTATCCCCAGGCCGATGGTCAGCCACCAAAACAATATCGGCTGAGCAGAAACAGGACCCGTACTGGCTTTTTTCACCACCGGCAGGAGGTAGTTTTTGGCTTTCCAGGAAGGCAGCTCGTAATCGGCACGGTTGCCATCTGCCGGGAAATTGGCTGGGGGCGAAGTCTTTAGGTTGGCCCCTGCTTCCCGGAACAAAGCTTCCACCACCGGCACAAAGCTGAAACTTGACGCATAGGTGTTGCTCAGAATCCCTTTCTCTTTGGCGGCCGCAACTATGGCATCCACGTGATACGTATTGTCAATGGCTTCGCTCAGACGGGCTTTTGACAGTTCATATTTTTCCAGGCCCAGGGTTGCAGTAAACAACAGCAATGCCGCCGCAAAGAGTCCCAGTCCGATTTTTTGTAAGGTATACATGGATGATTTTTGATCGGTTTGAAATAGAAAGTGCTAAGCCCGCCCCCGTAAAAAGGCCAGAGCCCGGGACAGCCCCCGCTTTTGCCGCAGCTTCAGGTTCCTGCCCGTCTGCTGATTGTATTGCGCCACCACTTCGCGCTCAAACTGTTGGTAAAACTCGGGGTCGAAGTTGGCCAGCCCGAGGTTTTGAAGGACTGCCTCCACCGATGCCTTTTGCGACAGCCACTGCTCACAGACTTCGTGGCGGTACCGCACGCCCATCAGGTTAAAGCCGACTACCTCCTGCGTGTTTTGGTCGTACACGATGCGGATGCTCTTGCGCCCATCGGCATGCTCCCAGTAGACCGAAGCGTAGTGGTCTGGCATTCGCCCGCTCACATCGCCGTACACCTGGTATTCGATATCCATAAACTTGGCGGAGTTGAACCATATGCCCGGGTCATATTCTCTGGGGCTTCCACTGATGGTATATGCTACGGTCTCGCCCATCATGCGGCCGGTGTACCAAACGGCTTCAATTGGGCGGCGACCAGGCTTAGGGTGGCGTATCTGTGCACAGTCACCGATCGCATAGACATCCGGCAGATTGGTCTGCAGGTAGTCGTCGACTAAAATGCCTTTGTCCGTTTCCAGAGCGGTTTCTTTCAGCCAGCTGATGCTGGGATGTACGCCCGCCGTAAGGCCCACATAGCCACAATCAATGCGCTCCCCTTCGGAAGTAAGGACCCCACAGGCGTTGCCGTATCCATCGTCCACAATTTCCTTCAGCTCGGTGGACAAGCGGAGGTCGATGCCATGCTCCCGGATGTGGCGGGTCACCATTTCGGACTCTTCCCTGGGCAGCACGGCATTCCAATAGGCCGATTCTCTTACCAAAAAGGTGACCGGAATGTGTCGGGAGTGGAACATCTCTGCCATTTCGATGCCAATCAGCCCGCCGCCCACGATGACGGCGCGTTCCAAGCCCTCGCTATGCGCTTCCATGTATTCCAAATCCTGATAGCTGTACAGCCCCCGCACGCCCTGCAGGTCCTGCCCCGGCCAGCCAAACTTGTTAGGCTTAGAGCCCAGGGCGAGGATGAGTTTGTCGTAGCCCAGCTGATCGCCCTCGCGGAAATGCAGCTGTTTTTGCTCAAAATCGATCTGCTCCACGTATCCCCGCTTCAGGTCGATGCGGTTTTTCTCCCAAAACCAGTCTTCGTAAGGTTTGATATCCTCGAACCGCATATGGCCCATGTAAACATACATTAGGGCCGTACGGGAAAAGAAGTGATCGGTCTCCGCCGAAATCACCGTGATTTTGTGGTCGGTCAGCTTCCGTAAAAAACGGGCAGCGGTAATGCCGCTGATGCCGTTGCCGAGGATGGCGATATGCATAGGCGTTGCTTGTTTGTTCCAAAGATAGGGATGGAGATGGTAAAAGCGCAGCTATGCTGGTATTGATGTCTTTGGGGGGACAGATCAAAACTGCATTGTCGGCGATGAAAATTTTCTTTTCCTATATTGGCAGGCAAAAAACAAATCATGCGGTTACCCTCTACCCTTTTCCTGGGCTTGTTGTTGCTCAGCATAGGCTTATTGCAAAGCTGTTCTTCCCTCTCATCAACTTCCAGCGCCAGCAAAATCCCGGTCTACGCCTGGGATGGCGGGCTGAATGACAAAACCGACGATGAAGTTTTGAAAACCCTGAGCAGCTGGAAAGCCAAAGGGGTGGACACCCTCATGTACAACGGCGGGCAGGACCCCGCTGACTATGCGCGCATTGGGAAACTGGCGGAAGCCGCTGGCCTTGGGCTGCATGCCTGGATCCCCACGATGGTACAAAAGCCCCGCCCCGAACTGAAGCCGGAATGGTACGCTGTCAACCGGGCCGGGGAATCGGCCTATGACAAGCCTGCTTATGTGCCGTACTATACTTTTCTGTGCCCGAATGAACCTGGTGTATACCAATTTCTGGAGGAGTTGTACACGAGCGTCGCGGAAGTGGAGCAGGTAGCTGCGGTACACCTCGACTACATCCGTTTCCCGGACGTCATCCTGGCGCGGGGGCTGTGGGACAAGTACGGCCTGGTGATGGATAAGGAGTATCCTAAATATGATTACTGCTACTGCGACCGCTGTACCTCAGGCTTCGAGGAGCAAAGCGGCATTGATATTAAATCCGTGGAAGACCCCACACAGGTACAAGCCTGGAAGCAGTACCGTTACGATCTGATTACGAGTATCGTCAACCGGCTGGCAGAGCAGGTACACGCCCAAGACAAGCGCATTAATGCTGCCGTTTTCCCGGGCCCGCACTCCGTAGCCAAGCGTATCGTGCGGCAGGAATGGGACCAATGGGACCTTGATCAGGTCTTTCCCATGCTCTACAATGATTTTTACCTGGAAGATGTGGAATGGATCGGCGAGATGACAGCAGAGGGTGTGGAAGCACTTGACGGCCGGGCTTCGCTTATCAGCGGTTTGTTCATCTGCCCGGACCCCAAGAGCAAAGCCCGGCAGCCCGACCCGGAAAACCACGGCTTGGTCCCGGATGAACTGGGGGCAGCGGTGCAGGTGTCTATGGATAATGGCGCAGCGGGCATTTGCCTGTTTACTCCGGGTCGGATGACGAAAAAGCACTGGCGGGCGCTGCGGCGGGCGATTTACCGGTAAGGAAACTGCAACGTTGGAGACTAAGCAAGTGAGGTTATCATTTTTTTGACAGCGTTAAACCGTTCTAAGGTTTTGGGGTTGGTAAGCGTGCCACCTTCAGAGCTTCAATGACTTCTGGAAGATGCAGGGATTCTTTCGCTACTGTTTTGCAGCGAAAGCCCCCCTATGGCACGATGCCTGCTTCAACAAAGATTTCATGCCTTTGCCTACTTGCTACCCAATGATAAAAAGATTATACTTGCAATATGACAAATGAAGAGGTTCACCGTATCATTAGAAACTATCTTGCTCAATATCCAATTTCCAGGATTGGGGTATTCGGGTCTTTTGCCAGAAACGAACACACACCGGAAAGTGATATTGACATCTTAGTAACCTATGATGAACCTGTTAACCTTTTCATACTGGCACGCATGCACCGGGAACTATCAGAACTACTTGACCGCGAAGTAGATATCGTTAGTGAAAAATACCTTGACCCCAGAATAAAGCCGGAAGTGGAGCAGGACCTAAAAATTATTACTGTGTGATGAGTGCCTTTCGTGATCTTACCTATCTGGAACACATTGAGGATTCAATTGAAAAGATCCAATCTTACACAAAAGGCTTATCCGAGGAGTCCTTCCAAAACTCCACCTTAGTTCAAGATGCTGTAGTCCGTCAGTTTGAAATAATTGGCGAAGCCACAAAAAGACTATCTGTGTATATCCGGAAAGAACATCCTGATATACCTTGAAAAGATATGGCTGGAATGCGAGATGTACTAATTCACGATTATATCAATGTCGAAATTGATATTGTTTGGAAGACAGTCGTAGACTACCTCCCTACACTGAAAGAGAGCGTTCGACAAATCATCGACAAGCTAAACAATGCCTGATCAGGGAAAGAAGAAAAGCAACCAATTTTGTTTAGCCCGCTAAACACTTTTTAGTATTTTTGTTTAATGGGTTAAATAAAATGCAAAAGCTTTTCCTCCGGTCTCTGGCTGCCCTAAAAATGGCAGAAACAGCGTACCGCCGCCCGCTATACGATAGCATCGACTGGAGCACCGCCCCTCATCATTACGTAGTTGTCGATTCTGCTGCCACCGCTCACCCACAGCGCATCCCGCTTTGGATGTTTGGGCTGCTGTACTAAGAGAGGATCTCNCTTTCCCGCTCCTTACCAGAGCGATTTTTGTATGTATTCCNGCAGGAGTCATTGCTATAGTTTCGGCTTCTGAATGCCCATCTCATCTCCATAAAGCAGGGGTGCTTCGGGCCCGACTATGCCCGTTCTTAAATGTCAGAAAGGTTACAAATCATAGAAAAGCGGTAAACAAACTGTACATTCTTAAAAACAGTAACCACCACCCTAACCCAAAATCCAATTTTTACTGTAGCTTTGCTGCGCTAGTAATTGGTGGCGGGAAAGCCTGTTGCCATGATTTTATTTCAGAATATTAACTAAATCCTTTTTTAGGTATGAGAGCAGCTATACTCTTTATTCTCGCGTTATTTATGCTGCAGGCGACTGAAACGATTGCGCAGGTACAAAAGCGTGTACTTGTAGAACACTTCACTCAGGCCTCCTGCCCTCCTTGTGCGGCACAAAACCCAGCTTTCAACAACATGTTGTTTGACAACTGGGAAAAGCTGGTAACTATTAAGTATCAGACTTCCTGGCCAGGCTTTGACCCTATGAATGAGCAAAACCCCGATGAAGTACAGTCCCGTGTAGACTACTATGGTGTTACGGGTGTACCTAATGTCATCATGGGCGGTACGCTTGATGCCGGAACTGCCGGTCAGGCAACCGTTGGTCAGATTGACAACATCCACGCTGAGATGACGCCTATCGCAATGGATATGAGCCACAGCATTTCTGCTGACCTGGACTCTATGTTCATCACTGCTGTAATCAAAAACGTTTCTGCCGAAGAGTTTAACCCCGGCAATACTGTTGCCCATATCTCTATTATTGAGCAGGAGCTGATCTTTCCTGAGCCTCCTGGTTCTACTGATGAAGCAGACTTCTACAATGTGATGCGCAAGATGCTCCCCAATGCAAACGGCACTTCTCTTGGCGCTATTGCTGCAGGCGACTCAACTGTTTTGGAGTTTGCAGTAGCACTTCCAGACTATATTTATGACTACAGCCAGCTTGGCGCAATTGGTTTCGTACAAAACAACTCTTCTCAGGAGGTGTACCAGTCTGAAATCAGTGAAACCCTTGGTGTACCTGCAGGCTATGGTGATGTAGCGCTGGACCTGAGCATACAGACTCCAAGCAGCTATTGCGAATATGAAGTCTCTGCTTCTGCAGATATCGAGAACGCCTCTGAGAATGAGGTGACTACGCTTGAAGTCCAAATGATCGTGAATGGTACGCCTATGGCTACGGAAACCTGGGAAGGTGTTCTCGCTCAGGGAGAATCTACCACCATTGACTTTGCAGCGATCAACGTTGATCCGGGTGCCACTGAAGTCGCTTTTGAAGTAACGGCTGTTAATGGCTTACCTGACTACAACCAAATGAACCAGCTTGTGAATAGTGTCGAGGTCTTCACCCTATCTGATACGCCATTTGCCACTGAGCATGCAGAAGGCTTTGAGACGACACCTAACTTCGGGACACCGGCCAATACTCTTATTGAAGCAAGTGCACCTGACCGTATGGGCGTTGTTAACGCGACTTACTTCCAGCAAGGTGGTCAGATTGGCGCCTACGGCGAATCCAGTAAGGCAATCTTTGCTAATTTCTACCAGTGGAATAACGCCGGAGAGCAGTCGCACCTGATTTTTGACAAGCTTAACTTGACGGAAATGACAGATGCGATCATCACATTTGACTATGCATTTGCTCAGTATGCAGGCTTTGCGACCAATGACCGTCTCATTGTTTCCGTATCCGAGGATTGCGGTGCGACATGGACTACCGTTTACAATGAAGGGGGCGCAAGCTTTGCAACTGCTCCGGCTTCCGAGCCGTTCTTCATTGCCGGCAGTGGTGACTGGGCAGCGGACACTATCGACCTGAGTGCTTATGATGGCACAGCTGAGCTGAATGTTCGCTTTTCTGCTCAAACAGATTGGGGCAACAACCTCTTCCTGGATAACATTACTATTGAGAGCGGTACGATTGTCAGTGCTGATGAAGCCAACAAACTGGAAGGCAAAGTCTTTACTTACCCTAATCCGGCAACTGATCTGGTTTATGTCGACTTCACCCTCATGGAAAAAAGCGATGTTACTGTAGAAGTATTTGACATTTCCGGTAAAGCCATCACCACGCTTGCTGCAAACGTAGCACTTGGCTCCGGTGCGCACCAGTTGCGCTGGGCTCCTCAGGAGGCTGGTTTGTACCTGATTCGCGTATCTACACCGGATAGTGCGCTCACCAAGCGTGTTACTGTGGTGAAGTAAGCCCTTTGCTTATCTGAAACAGCACACTCAGGAGCTGTGGACAATGATCCGCAGCTCCTGTTTTATTTTGTAGCGCAGAGGACTTTTAGATATGTTTAAGATTTAAGCGTTTGGAGTATGCCCGTTTATTCGGTACTTTTGTAGTGTGAAAGTATATTTCTACCGAAACTAAGCCAAATCAACATAAGCTGATGAAAAAAAATCTACTCCTTTTATCTTTCCTTTTGCTGTTTACGATAAGTATCGAAGCACAAATCACCCTTTCTTATCAGCCAGACAGTATCAGCGTTTCTGACTTCATCGACTTAAGTGACAACGAGTATGAATTAGTTGGTTATGCTACAGTAACTAACGCGGGAGACAGTCCCGTTTCACTGCGCTGGAATCGGATCATCGAAGACATGCCTGCAGAGTGGGAAGTACAGGTTTGCGACCTGAACCTCTGCTACAATAAAGATATTTTTTCAAATTTTGTGCCCGGTGAAATTGAAATCCCCGTGCCGCTGGAACCTGGAGCGTCTACTAACCTGGATATCCATGTTAAGCCAAGGGGTGTTGCAGGAACTGGACGTGTTGTTGTCGAATTGTCTGATACCAATTCGCCTGATGACTTGATTACTACCGGGCTCTATGATTTCGAAGCACTCGTGGTCACCAGCACCAACGACCTCAACACAACCCCACTCACTGTCTTCCCCAACCCCACCCCCGATTACTTCAACATCCGTGGCGGCAATGGCGTAGACCGGGTGGTACTGTACAATGTGTTGGGCCGTGAAATGCGCAGCTTCAATGTAGCGCCCGGACAGCGGTACTATATTGGCGATCTGCCAAATGGCCTCTACCTGGCAAGCATGGTGGATGACAACAAGGGCATCGTGAAGACTTTGCGCCTGAAGAAAAGCTCCGTACGTCCGTAAATCTTACAGACTTCCCTGCTTTGAAAAGCCTCTGTGGATTGCCGCAGGGGCTTTTTTTTCTATGAATAGCACAACTATTATGAATGATTGGTATTTTCATCCTGCCAATTAATCAAACTAAGCATTATAAGTGAGTTAGATTACTAAAGTTCCAACACAGCCTTAATCTTGCCAGGCTTAATTAAGGGAACTAACAACCCTGAAGAATTGTATAGCTAAAAAAAAGAAGATGGAATATATATTCGAGAGAATTACATTAGATGCTGAGCTATGTGATGGTAAACCTACAATAAGGGGATTAAGAATTACAGCTCAAACTATACTGGAGTATTTGTTTAATGGAACAACCGAAGAGGAAATTTTAGAACAATATCCGATTTTAGAAAAAGGCGACATTGATGCCTGCAAGAAATTTGCACTTGAAATGATGAATAAAAATTACCGGATAAAAGATGTGGCAGCCTGATATTTGATATGACTAAATATTTGATTGACGTAAACTTGCCTTATTATTTTGGGTTGTGGAATACACATGAATATATACATCAAATTGATATTGAGGCAGGGATGAAGGATAAGCATGTTTGGAGTTATGCAAAAAAACATGACTTAACCATCATTACAAAAGATAGCGATTTCTCAAATCGAATAATGTTTAATGAACCTCCACCAAGAGTGATCCATATCAGATTTGGGAATATGAGTATGAAAGAATTCCACAAAACAATGAAGGAAGTTTGGAGTGGAGTTCTTGAAATGAACAAGGATTACAAATTAGTCAATGTATATAAAGACAAAATAGAAGGGATCAGGTAAAATCCTTTGGTTGTATGCCAGAGCGCTTTGGCCCGCCTTCATAAGGCTACGGCGGACGTAGTAAAAGACCACCCTAACTGGCATTACGCCGGAAACTCCACATAATTCCGCGGCGTCTCATACAGGCGCACACCGATGTCGTATTGCTCATCCAGGTGCTCACGCAGGATTTGCCAGATCACATAACAGATATTTTCGGCAGTAGGATTGAGGTTTTTGAACTCCTCCGTATCCAGGTTCAGGTTTTTATGGTCAAAGCGCCGCTCGATTTGCTCTTTGATGATGTCCTTGAGCACCTTCAGATCGATCAGGTAGCCCGTCACAGGGTCTACTTCTCCGCTTACCTTGACCTCCAGTTCGTAATTATGGCCGTGGTAATTGGGGTTATTGCACAGCCCGAAGACCTCCTGATTCTTCTCATCGCTCCAGTTGGGATTGTACAGCCGGTGGGCGGCATTGAAGTGGGCGCGACGGAAAACAGCTACTCTCATGCTTGATTTGGATTAGATTCGCCTATCACAACAAAAAAGGGCAGGCTTGGTTGGAAAAAGACCGGTAAGTTCTCCGCTATGCAAAGCGAAAAGACACGCAAACCTTTTCAATCCTCCCCAAAAAGCGTAATTTAGCCCGCATTAATAATACGCTGAACAGCAAATACCGTGAGGCATTTTCACACCTTTAAGGTGGACAGCATCAGTGGACAACAGATCGACTTTTCCGAATTTTCGGGAAAGAAAATCATAGTAGTTAATGTTGCTTCGGAATGCGGCTACACCCCGCAGTACCAGCAACTTCAGGAATTATACGACGAATTCAACGATAAACTGGTCGTTATCGGCTTCCCCTGCAACGATTTTGGAGGGCAGGAGCCGGGCAGCGAAGCCGACATTCAGGCTTTCTGCGACCGCAACTACGGGGTGACCTTCCCGATGACCGCCAAAATCGGCATCAAAAAGTCGCCCCACCCCATTTACCAATGGCTGCAGCACAAAGCCGAAAATGGCGTGCTCGACCACGCCGTACAATGGAATTTTCATAAATTCCTGATTGATGAAACCGGGCAGCTCCAAGCCGCCTACCCTTCTTCAGTCAGCCCGTTTGATGACCGTATACTTTCCTGGATAACTTCCTGATCCTCACCTTTTCTGCTCAGCGCTAAATCAGCATAAGGCATGCGCTTTAGCGACATCATAGGGCAGCCCGCAGTAAAAGACCGGCTCCGGCTTATGGCCAGTGGCGGCCGTATGCCCCATGCGCTGCTATTGCTCGGCCCCGAGGGTTCGGGTAAATTGGCGATGGCGATGGCCTTTGCGCAGTATGTACTTTGTACTAATCCCGACGGATCCGATGCGTGCGGGAAATGCCCCAGCTGCATCAAAGCCAGCAAACTCGTCCACCCTGACCTCCACTTTTCCTACCCTACGGTAGGCAGCAAGATGACAAGTGAAGCCTTTCTGCCGCAGTGGCGATCGGCTGTAGCCGAAAACCCCTACCTCAATGCCAATGAATGGTTGCAGCACATCGGTGCGGAGAATAAACAGGGCAATATCACTAAAGAGGAGTGCGTAAACATCATCCGCAAGCTCAGCCTGAAGACCTTTGAAAGCACCCACAAAGTGCTTATCCTGTGGCTCCCGGAATACCTGGGCAAAGAGGGCAACCGCCTGCTCAAGCTCATCGAGGAGCCGCCTGAGCGCACCCTGTTTGTGCTGGTGGCTGAGCGGCAGGAACTCATTCTTAACACCATCCTCTCCCGCTGCCAGATTGTGAACGTGCGCGCCCTGAGCGACGAAGCCATTCAGCAGGGGCTGATGCAAAGCGGGGTGGCAGAAGCACAAGCCGCCGGTATCGCCTATCTGGCCAATGGCAACTACAACGAAGCCTTAAAACTGGCTCAACATAACGAAAACGACCACGCCCGGCTATTTTTACAGTGGATGCGCAATGGCTATCAGGGCAACCCCGTTAAAATGGTCAAGTGGTCGGAAGACTTTGCCGGCCAAGGCAGAGAAAACCAAAAGCATTTCCTGCAATACGCCCTGCACTTTCTCCGGGAAATCACCCTGCTCATCGCAGCAGGCCCCGAAGTGAAAGTACGGCTGCAAAACCAGGAATTAGAGTCGGCCAAAAAGATGGCCGGCGTAATGGACCTCGATCAGGCAGAACAGCTGATGCAACTCTTCAGCGACTGCATCTTTGCGGTAGAGCGCAATGCCAATCCCAAAGTGCTCTTCCTCGATGCGTCTATACAAATGAACCATATCCTAAAACGAAAGCAACCGGACACCTACAAGGGCCTGAGCGCCCAACGGCTGTATTAGCCTGTGAGGTGTCCGTTCATATAAATTGACAATTGACATTATGGGATGTACAGGATGTACAACATGCGGAACAGACACCCCAAACGGCTGCAAAAGCAACGGCGGCTGCGCTACCGGGGGCTGTAACCGGCTTAATACCTACGACTGGCTTTCGAGCATGGATGTCGTGGATACCGACCCTTTCGATAT
>PR_CR_10_Liq_2_inCRDRAFT_1000179_pt1 | contig 18133 bp, 11 predicted proteins | sample PRCRCaboRojoPR_FD_10245 | JGI IMG/M metagenome (IMG submission 10245) | reverse complement strand
GCCACGTCAGCCGGAATCGGAGGTCACGCAAAAGGAAATGGACCTCGCTGCCTCCGTGCAGGCGGTAACCGAAGAGGTCGTCATCAAACTGGCCAAGGGGGTCGCCTCCAGTACCGGGCAGCGTAATCTTTGCCTAGCTGGCGGCGTGGCGCTCAACTGCGTGGCCAACGGCAAGTTGCTGCGCGAGGGTGTCTTCGACAATCTCTGGATTCAGCCTGCTGCGGGCGATGCCGGAGGGGCAGTCGGTGCCGCGCTCGGCGCCTAGGCTGTTCAATTTCCGCTCTCAAAGCCGCAAAGCGTTCATGCAGTTTTCATGTCCGGTCTCAGGGCTCTGCGGCGGCGTGCGAGCATTGAGGGTCCGAGATGCGTATCGACCCACTGCTGCACGTCAATGGTGCGCACCGAGGCCATCGCCTCGCGGATGACCGGGGCGGTCAAGTCCGAGAGGCAGGCCGGAATCAGCAGCACCAGCCTGCCGACTTCTTTGAGCGGGCCACGGGCGGTGAAGGCCTTATAGTGACCAAAGACCGATTCGATGATGTCGGAGGACGCCAGCCAGGTGGCGCCAGCGGGCAGCTTGGCCGCTTCGCGTTCGACGTGCTGCAGTACCCGCGTCTGGAAATCGGCCACCGGGGCCGCGAGCGGTCCAAGCGCGGCCAGCTCCGCCTGCACAACGGCCGGTGTGGCGCGCGACAGTCCCTGGGTTTTCAGGACCGTCTGGACGGTCTTGGACACGGCGATCGTCTGCGTCCACGCGGGCAGGACCTGCCGATACGCCAGGACCCAGTCAAACGCCTCGAGAAAGCGCGCATAACCCTGATCGGCCAAGCGCCAGAAGGCGTCATCCAGCGCATCCAACGCCGTGGCACCCTGTGCGCGCAGTGCCTCGCACAAGGCGGCACGCGTGTCATAGCGCTGTCCGATCAGGGCGCGCAAGGGTTCGACACGACGCCTGCCCCAGGTTGCGCGCAGTCGCGCCCAGGCCGTGGCGCTGAAGACGCACGGGCGGCCAATGGCGCTGAAATCCCCCTGATCGTGATAGCCGATCAGCCGCTGCGCCCATTGCAGATGGGCATCGACGTGCATGTCGCGTGCTTTCGTGCGCTGGCGCGGCGGCAGCAGGAAGAGCAGCTCGGTTTGCTGATAGTGACTCAAGGTCGCCGCGGCCTGCGTCAAAAACCCCTGCCAGTGCCCATCATCATGCCAGTGTGCCTTCAGTTGCGTGGCGATGGCGTGGGAGATGTCGTAAGTCTCTACACAGCCCGGCGCCTGTTGGCGAAACAGTGCGATGCCCTTGCGTATGTCGCTGCCATGGTCGGAGACGATCTGCACCGGCACACCCGTGCGCGTGCTCACCTGCTCCAGCACCGCCGCCACCCAAACACCGGTGCTCTTGGCCGTCACCTCCACCGCCAGCACCCGCATGTCACAGTGACGGGGCGAATAACCGGTCTCGGCCAATCGACGGGCCGGGATGCCGAGCACCACCAGACATTTCTGCGCGCCCAGGGCCACGGTGTGATCAAGGACGAAAATCCAATCGTCGCGCCGCGGCAGCGGACGCTGCAACACGGCCAAGCCCAACCGATAGCACCAGTTCAGCACGGTGGTCCCCACGGGAACGCCCAGCGGCAGGTAGCCCGCCAACAGACGCAGCACCTGACTGACCCCGCGACAACCAAAGCTGGCGTGCAGATACAGGTGCACGCTGAGCTGGATCGCCTCCACGCTGTAGCGGTGGTTGCTGAGCGGCGTCGGCACCAGCGCCGGGGGCGGCTCCTCGCCACCATCCTCCGTGGTGTCACCGCCGGAGGCGTCGCGCGCCGGTGCTTGGCCCTCAGCCGCCAAGGCGCGTGCTTTCCAGTAGGCACGGCTGTGCTCCAAGTCGCGAATGCGCACCTGCGCTGTGCGCAAGCGCTGCTGGCGTTCCAGCGCCTTGCCTTTCCAGCGATCACGCGCGTCGCGATAGAGACGGGCCAGCCGGGACACGGGGGTCTTCAGATCGTTCATGTGCGTCGCGCCTCAGATTGGCTGTCCACCACGGTCCGCAGGGTGGCGGCATGCTCACAGATCCGAGGATTCTGGAGAGTGCATCGCGCTAGCTCAAGGCTGACAAGCACACTATCGGCCATCGATTCTGCATGATCACCATGGCCGTATCTGGTCGCAGATTGAACTACCTAGGGGGCGGCCGTCGTCTGCTGTTGCGCAGAGTGCAATCGCAACACGCCCGGTTTCGAAGTTTTTGGGATACCAAGTTTCTTTGCCCGTATTGCGCAGACGGACGCTCGCGATGACGTGACTGCGGTCTGTTTTAGGCAAGCTGCCCGCGCGACTGTGCAGCGACAACAACGTGGCATGGACAGCAGGGCGCCGGCGGATTCGCTGAAACCCGAGAGGCCGCAACACTGTGCGCCAAGTCGAGGCGGATCGCCGCGCCGCCTGAGCATACCTGTGCAGGGCCTCACTGCAGAGATCATCGACCTCGGCCTTGCTGAAAAACCACCGCAAGCATTCGGTTTCGGCGGAGTCGTAGTAAAGACGTCGGATGAGGTCCGCCGGCAGCCATGACTCCGCCTTGAGTTGGCGGTAGAGCCGGGCCAGAGGCTTTTGCTCCGCGTTGTTTTGGTGCCCGAATTGGATGCCGTTCCAGCCCAAGTGTCGCTCGCAGGCGGCGGACCAGGCCTGCACATGGGGCAGGGTGAGAACCAGGATTCGACAGTCGTGACGCTCGACGTAGCAGCTGCGTGTCGAATGATCGAATGTCCGTGACCGAAAGAAGTCGGGCTCGATCTCCGTCAGTGAATGCGTGAAACCCTCCATGGTCGCCGTGAGCCATTGCCGAGCCAACTGCTTGCAGCGAGCGAGGGTCAAGGTCTGAGGATCAAGGTCGCCCCGGCGGACCGCATCCTCCAGCTGCTGAAACACGCTTGAGAAGGCCCGCGACAGAGGCTCCCGGTAGGATGACACAACCAGCAGCCGGCCACCACTGGCAGCCTTGTAGTCGATCAGGTCGCGGACGATCACACGGTCGAGCAGTTGCGCGCGGCTGGGGGCATCCGCGTCCAGCCTGAGAACGTTGACTAGGTGTCGGTTGCTGTGATTGTGCAGCATGGTGTGGTGCGCATCCGTCCACCCCTGCGCCGTTGACAGATAGTTTCGGATGCCCTGGTACAAAGACACCGTGCCGGTTTTGCCCGGCGCGTAAACCAAAATCTCTTTGCCTGCCATCGGCCCATGGTCGACGGCATCTTCGAAGTCGGTGATCCGCTCAAGGTAGCCTAGGTCGGCCAGGTCGCTTGGGCCATGGTCGTGCTTGCTCGGCGTACTCGTCATTCCAGTCTTGGCTCAGTTGGCGGTGACCGTTCTGGGGCTGGGCTGAGATCCCGGTGCAAGCCAGTTGGGGTGCCCTGGATCAGCCAGCATCGCGGTGACGACGGCGGCGGCATCCGCCCAAGTGCCGATGCGCAGGTTGGCTTCAGGTGCACGGTTGTGCGCAGGTTCTGCCAGCCAGGCGCGGATCGCTTCCGCAATGGCCAAGGGCTCGGTGCCGGTAAAGAAGTGCGCGCCGGCGCCGGCGACCTCGCGAAACACCGGGAGGTCGCGGGCTATGACCGGCAGACCGCGCCGAGCTGCCTCGATCAGCGGCAGCCCAAACCCCTCGCCCTCGGAGGCGTTGATCAGGCAGGTGGCGGCGGCGTAGAGCCGCTCCAGGTACTCGTCGCTGACGTCCTCAAGCCAGACCAGTCGCGCGCCCGCCTCGGGATGCGCGCGCAGCCGCTGAACGGTCTCCGGTATGCTGCGTCGATGTGCATCCGGGAGCATGCGCCAACCCTCCCGGCCCACGATGACGAGGCCCACGTCGACGCCGGCTTGCCACAGCGACTCGAAGGCGGCCAGGGTTTGCAGGTGCCCCTTGCGCGGCTCGATGGTGTTGACCATCAGGAAGCTCGGGCGCTCGGCCAGGCGCGCGAGCTGCGCTTGTGCATCCGGCGGCAGGCCGCGGGTCGCGGAGGCGCTGTGCAGGTCTGCACCGAGATGGAACCAACCGATTCGGAAGGGTAAGGGCCGCGGCGGCAGACCTTGAGCCATACACCATTCTTGGTAGTCCTGGGCAACCGCTCTGGAAACGCAGATCGCACCGTCGAAGCTGGCAACCGCCTCCAGCCAGCGGCTGTGGCGCTGCTCGGCGTCCGGGGGAAAGTATTGCGGCAGCGCGACCGGCAGCAGGTCGTGTACGATGGCATAAACGCTGACGCCGAGGTCGCGCAGCCGCCGGTAGAACCCGGCTTCGTGGGCGGCGGTCACCATGTCGGTGTGCAGATCGAGGTTGATCAGCACATCGCCGGAGCGTGGCTCGACGCAGGCGTCGTCGAGCAGATCGGTGGGGCATTCGAGCAGGCCGGACGTGAAACGACGAGCGTAGCGCAACTGCCAGTCGCCGTTCTCCCGCACGAGGTAGACAGGCTCGATTCGGACGCCGGCGGGTGGTTGCTCGATGAGCGCAAGCAGCAGCGCGCGCGCGACGCGCTCAATGCCGGAGTGCAGGGTTGAGCGGCTGGTCGCCGAGACGTCGAGCAGCCATTGCCTCGGCACGCAGGGACCCGGGACGGAGCGCGTGACCGCCCGCGACAGCGCAGCGCCGTCTTTGCCGGACAGGTCCAGGCCATCGATTTCGGCGAGCGCAGCCAGCAGCTGGTCCTCGACGACGTCTGCACCGGCGTAGCAGCTTTCGATGATCTCGGCGTAGCCTTCTGCGCAGGCCCTTGGCGCATGCCTGGTGTGGACATAGCGCCGGGCGTGCTCGGCCAGCTCATCGGCGCGCTCGGGCTCGCGCCGCAGGGTCTCCATTGCCAGCGTCAGCTCCGCGTCCGAAAAGGCCGCGGGCAGCCGCCAAACGGTGTTCTCCGGCAGCTCTGCCATGGCGCCCACGGCATTGACGATGGTCGGTATGCCGTGGTTGAGGCAGTCCAGAACGGCCGCAGAGGTCTCGCCGAGCGAGCGGGCACGCAGCTGGACTGCCAGGTCGGCGGCGGCCAGGTAGTGCCGGAATGCAGTCTCATCGACCCATTCGGTGACTCGAATCCGATCCTTGGCGTCGCTTTGCGCGATGGCCTTGAGCAGCGCGCTGCCATAGTCTCCCGGGGCCGATCCGACGAAGACGAGGATGCAGTCCGCAGCGGCGCCGAGCCGAGCGTCGAGCCAGGCCGACAACAGCCGCCTGCTGAGCTTGGTCTCGCCGATGCGGCCGAAGCTGCAGATCACAAAGGCGTGCTCCGGTAGGCCAAGGGCGGCGCGCGCCGTGGCACGGTCGACACGAGCAGCCTTGATCCGCGGCATTGGCACCACGGACACCGGTATCGGCGAATGGGCAGGGTACCAGCCTGCGATCTCCTGCGCGGCAGTCTCGGAGTGGACGATGACGCGACGGGCATTGCGCAGAACCTGGCGGTTGCCCGGGTAACGGCTGATGATCGCGTGGATATCCTCGGTACTGAAGCGCGCTCGGTAAGCGCCATAGCCATGACTGTCGAACAGGGCGCGGCTCCAGACCCCGGGCTCCGCGCCGGTGAGCTCCAGGTGGGCGAGCATCGACGTGAGATGAAGGTCGTGCAGCACGGCAACACCGGGCACTTCCTCCAGCAGGGGCAGCATGTGTCGGTGATAGAGGGAGTTACCGACCTGGTAGACCACTCGATCGATGCGCTCGGCGTTCGCGCGCAGCCAGCCGACGCTGCGCACGGAGCCTTGCGCCTGCATCCAGGCGCCCCCGTGCTCGGGCTGGTCGAGCACGAGGTCGATTTGATAATGCCGGGCCAGCTCGGGCAGCAACTCGGCGCTGTAGTCGCTGATGCCGCTCTGCACAGGCGGCAGCGGAGAGACGAAGGCAAGACGCGGACGGCGTTTTTTTGGGCCGCGCGGCGGCATGAACGGTTCGGTGCGTGCACGCGAGGTCAATGCCTCGATGATGCGTGCGGCAGCCGACTCCAGTGGACCCGGGTCGGCATCTTGGCGGGGCAGATCGATATCCACGACGCGCGCCGGCGGAATGTCCAGCAGATCGAGCAGGCGCAAGCGCGCTGCCTTGTCGGGCAAGAGCAGACAATCCAGCCGCCGCAGCTGGTCGAGTCGTTCTGCGTACCAAACTGCTTTCGGTTCCGCCACCGCGGCCCTTGCCTCGGGCGCAGGCTCGATGGGCTCACGCAGCAGCGCCGCGGTGGCTGGGGTAGGCCCGAGCGCGTCGACACAGATGACGGTCTCGTCGTCCAAGCCGAGCAGCAGGCCGTCGAGCAACACGCAATCGGGTCGGAGGCTGGCGATGCAGGCATCCCTGACCAAGGCGGCAGCGCGCCGGCGCGGGCGGTTTGCCGCGATGCCTCCGGCCACCGGGCCGGGGGCATCCCAGACGTGGATCGATGTCGGTGGCAGTAGGTCTGCGAGCTCCGCGCGCAACGCGGCGATGGCCTCGGGGAGCCGCCCGCTCAGCAGTGCAAGGACCTCATGATCGCCGCACTGACGCAGGATCGCCTGCATCAGCCCGGGGAGCGATCCGCCCGCTGCAGTCCCGGAGCTTACGGCCAGCTGCCAGGCCTGCAAATCAATCAGAATGCGCATCGTTGGCTGTGTCAGCGCAGAGCCGTCGCGCGCTTGCGCGCTGTAATGCCCGGAACACCCGTGCGGCATCTGCCGAGAGCTCCCGTGTGGGGCCGGCCGGGATCGCCGGCACGACGTCGGGGTTGTCCGTGATGCCGCGCAGACGCACTAGGCGACCTTGAAGATATCGGCGCAGGCCGGGCATCAGCAACAGGACCGGGCGCACCAGGCGGATCGTGGTCGGATGGTCCGCAACGTCGACTAATCGGCGTCGAAGCCCTGTCAGAGAGCTGCGACGGCGGGCTGTTGAGGGGGGCATCGGCCGCGCCGTTCGCAGACCGGCGGGGCGGGACGGCCCGCGGGACGTAGAACGCTTTGCCTGCCGGAGAAGGAACCGCAGGGGCGCGGTAATACGCCAGGATAGGCTATCGCGATAGTGCGCCACCAGCGCGTGCTGTTCCGCCAATTGCGCGGTCAGTCGTGCCTGCTCCGCCTCTGCTCGGGCCCGTGCCTGCTCCGCCTCTGCTCGGGCCCGTGCCTGTTCGCGCAGGTCCTCCCGCTCCCGAGCGGCCCGCTGCAGCTGCGCCACGCGCGAAGCGACCAGGGGATGCAGGTCGCCGAGGGTGAACCCATCGAAATAATTCGGTGGCAGGTTTAGGTGGCCGGCCAGTGCTTGGTGCTCTTCGGCGACATAGAACCGATTGAGGCCGTCAAAGTAAGCAAAACGGTAACCCTTCGCCAGAAGGTCCGGCTCCCAGGCCTGGTGGGTGGGCTCCGGGCGGTTCGGAGCGGTGGCCTCGATGACCAGCACCCAGGGTCGTACATCGCGTGCCGACCACCCCCGAATGACTGCGGACTCTGCGCCCTCTACGTCGATCTTCAGCCAATGAACGGGCCGCTCGGCATACGGCGCCAACAGCTGATCCGTGATCAGGCAGCGCACCGTCCAGGCCCTGCAGGAGTGCCCCTGAGACCGGAGCTGCTCGGCGTTCGTCGGATCGCAGGTGCTGCATCCGGCGCAGTCTGTCGCCTCCCACAAGGTGATCTCGCCGTCGTTATCGCCAACGGCAGCTTCGACCACCGTCTCATCAGGCCGCCCGCAGCGCAGTCGCTCCGCGCAGTCGGGCAGCGGCTCGACGTGAACGCCGCGCCAGCCGCGCTCATAGAAGGCTAAGCTTACCGAGCACTCGATGGGGTCGTACGCGCCGATGTCGATATAAAAGCCTTGGTCGACGTGGCCGAGCGCACGCCACAGGACAACATCTTCGAAGTTTTGCGCGTGGGAGACGATGCCTTGCACGGCTGAGCGATGGTGGACTGTTTCGGCCGAGGGGTACCGTCGCCCCTCGGGTATGTGAAAAGCTCGCGTTACGACAACGACCTGCAGCCGAGCGTCTCAAGCTGTACCTTCGCTGTGGTTGGACGCGACATACCTAAACCTACCAGTCTGCATCGTCTCCCGTCGGTTTAGCAAGCTTCGGCTCGGACAACGGCAGCACGGCTCGATGGCGACGCAAAGATGAGACGTTCACTTGTGCTGAGGCCACTTCCGGTATCGCCTGCCCCAGCTTTGTTATGTCGCCCGGTTTCGCAACGTCATCACCGGCGAAGTCATGGTCAAGTAGCCACAACACGCCGCCTGGGGGCTCGGCATCGGGCCCCGCGAGCAAGGCCGCCGACGGGCGGCTTTTTCGTGCCGGGCCGCAGGACCGCCGCGGCGCGCCGCGGTTGGGGTGATCGTGGCCCTGACCCGTTACCTGTTCCCGAACAGCAGCGGCTCCACGTCCGCGAAGCGGCTCACGAAGTGGACCTTGAGTCCTTTCTTGACGTGCTCCGGTACTTCGTCGTATTCGCCCTCATTGTCCACCGGCAGGATGATCTCCTTGATGCCGGCGCGCCGCGCGGCGATGAGCTTCTCGCGCACGCCGCCGATGGGGAAGACCTCGCCGGTGAGGGTGAGCTCGCCGGTCATGGCGACCCGCCGCACCGGCTGTTTACGGGCGAGTGACAAGAGCGCAGAGGCCATGGTAATGCCAGCGGAGGGGCCGTCCTTGGGCGTGGCGCCGGCGGGCACATGCAGATGGATGAAGCCTTTCTCGAAAAAGTTGGAATCGGCGCCGAACTGGCTCGCGTGGCTGACGATATAGCCGTAGGCGATTTCGGCGGACTCCTTCATGACATCGCCCAGCTGCCCGGTCAGCTTGAAGCCACGGCTGTACTCATGCGTGCGCACCGCCTCGATGGAGAGCGTCGCACCGCCCATGGCAGTCCAGGCGAGACCCGTCACCACACCCGGGCCGCCGAGCTTGCGCTCGTCGCGGAAGACGGGGCTGCCGAGGTAGCCCTTGAGCTGCGCCTGCGTCACCTCGATCGGCGTCGCCCCGCCTTCGAGCAGCCGCACCGCCGACTTGCGCACGATCTTGCCGAGCTGCTTGTCCAACCGGCGTACACCGGCGTCGCGCGCATAGCCCTCGATGAGCGCGCGCAGGGTCTTGGTACCGATTTTGACCGTATGCTTTTCGAGGCCGGCACGCTCGAGCTGTCGCGGCAGCAGATACTTCTTGGCGATGGCCAGCTTCTCGTCGGCGATGTAGCCGGCGAGCTGGATCACCTCCATGCGATCGAGCAGCGGACCCGGGATGGTATCGGTCTGATTGGCGGTACAGACGAAGAGCACCTTGGAGAGATCGAAGCGCAGATCGAGATAGTGATCGAGGAAATCCCGGTTCTGCTCCGGGTCCAGCACCTCCAGCAATGCCGAGGCCGGGTCGCCGTGGTAGCTGGCGCCGATCTTGTCGATCTCATCCAGCATGATGACCGGATTCTCGGTGCCGGCGTCCTTGACGGCCTGGATGAACTTGCCAGGCATGGCGCCGATATAGGTACGGCGATGGCCCTTGATCTCGGCCTCGTCGCGGATGCCGCCGACGGAGAATCGATAGAAGCGTCGCCCCAGGGTATCGGCGATGGAGCGCCCGACGGAGGTTTTGCCGACCCCGGGTGGCCCCACCAGCAGGATGATGGAGCCCGCGATCTCGCCCTTGTGGATGCCCACGGCGAGGAACTCCAGGATGCGATCCTTGACGTCGGCGAGGCCATAGTGGTCGCGGTCCAGAATACGCCGGGCGCGCTTGAGATCCAGCTTGTCGGCGCTGTCCACACCCCAGGGTAACAGGGTGATCCAGTCCAGATAGTTACGGGTCACCGAATACTCGGGTGAGCCCGGCTCGAGGACGGATATCTTGTCCATTTCCTCGTCGACACGCTTTTGCGCCTCGTCAGTGAGCTTGAGCTTCTCCAGGCGTGCCTTGAATTTATCGATCTCGGCGGTGCGATCATCCTTGGCCAGGCCGAGCTCTTTCTGGATGGCCTTGAGCTGCTCTTTCAGGAAGAACTCGCGCTGCTGCTTCTGCATGCGCTCTTCGACGCTCTGGCGGATCTTCTGCTGCGCGCGGGCGAGCTCCAGCTCGTTGTTCAGCAGGACCAGGACCTTCTCCATGCGCTTCATCAGCGGCACCGCCTCGAGTACCTCCTGCAGTTGTTCCTTGCTGGAGGTGGTGAGGCTGGCCGCAAAGTCCGCCAGATGCGACGGATCATCCGGCCCGAAACGGTCGAGAAACATCTTCAGCTCCTCGACGTACAACGGGTTCAGCGGCAGTAGCTCCTTGATGGTATTGATGACTGCCATGGCATAGGCTTTCACCTCACCCTCCGGCTCGTGGCGCGGCTCTGGCAGGTAGTTCACGCGGGCGCTGAAGGGCGCCCTGCGATTGACGAAGCCCTCGATGCTGAAGCGCTGCAGGCACTCCACCAGCACCTGCAGCTTGCCCTCGTCTTCGGCGACACGGTGCACCCGACAGGCGGTGCCCACCCCATAGAACTCGCCGGTGTTGGTGTCCTCGGAAGACTCGGCGCGGGTGAGCACGACGCCGAGGATCTTGTGCTCGCTCTTGCCCACCTGCAGGAGCGTGCTGCGCCAGTGCTCTGCGTCCATCAGCAGCGGTACCGCCTGTCCCGGAAAGAATGGTCGCGAGGCCACCGGCAGCAGTGGAATCAGCCCCGGCAGCACCTCGGAGGCGCGGGCGAGCTGGCTGGCGTTGTCTTCGGCGTCCGGCGTGTCGTCGGCGGCATCGATGTGGTGGTCCCGGGGGTCGTCTGGAGCAGGGATGTCGTTCATGATCGAGGGGGGTCGCTGTTCCGGCTTGTGCCGTCGGGGTCACGGCGCTCGCCGGGTCATTCAATGGTCGTGACTGCCGGTCCCGCGTCGCCGCGAGTTCCACTAATCCGGCGAATTAGCCCGACAATCTCAGGGATTAATGTCAGGAATGCAACCGCTGTCGACATCGCGCGGGGCTTCGACGGCGGCATTGGCGAGTCGGGCGAAATCCACCACTGCAATCTGTTCTGCCCGGGCTCCGGGGTCCAGCCCGCAGCGCTTCAGCAGCGCTGGCTGCACGAGCCCACGCAGGCTGTTGCTGAGGCGCTTGCGGCGCTGCGCGAACGCGGCGGCGACGATGCGCGCGTGCAGCCCGGCGTCGACGATGACCACCGGTGGCGGGCGCAGCGGCGATAGCCGGACCACGGCGGACGCGACTTTCGGGGCGGGCACGAAGGCACCCGCGCCCACCGCCAGCACCCGCTGCACCGCGCAGCGGCTTTGTACCATCACCGAGAGCCGGCCGTACACTTTGGAGCCGGGGGCGGCGACCATGCGATCGACCACCTCCTTCTGCAGCATCAGGTGCATGTCGGCGATGCAGTCCATTTGCGCGAGAAAGCGAAACAACAGGGGTGTGGAGATGTTGTAGGGCAGATTACCGACGAGGCGCAGGCGCGCACCCGCCGCCGCCGCATTGGCTGGCAGCAAACCGCATAGGTCGAAGGTGAGGGCGTCCGCCTGGTGCACGTGCAACCGGCCGAGACCCGCCAGGCGCTCGGCGAGGGGTCCCACCAGGTCGCGGTCCAGCTCGATGACGTCCAGCGCGCCGGCGGCTTGTAGCAGACCGGCTGTCAGCGCACCGCGGCCGGGGCCGATCTCCACCAGATGCTGCCCCGGCTTGGCCGCCACCGCGGTGAGGATGCGGTGGATGATGCCCGGATCGTGCAAAAAGTTTTGTCCGAAGCGCTTGCGCGCGCGCTGTCGCGCGTGCGGCTGCTGGGTGGCCTGGGGTGGATCGATCATGGCATGGGCTCGAAACAAGGGCTGCGGACTCCATCCGGCATGCGGGGCTCCGAAGGCGATGCGCCATACGCGGGCGCCGACGGGGTTGCTTTAAGGGTAGCGCGTCGCACCCGCAGGCGTTGTGCGGCGCACCACATGGCCCGGCCACAGGCGGCCGGCGCCCGACATCATCCCGTGCCGGTCGCCAGGGCATGGTGCTGGCACGCTCGTTGGGGTCGCGGCGGCCTGGCCGACGCGCATCATCAATGCCCGCCGGCGGCTGTGCAGGTAGGGTTGCCGTCCAGCCTTGACGCCTGCATCTGTAGGCAAAGCCTTTTCAACCGGGGTCGCGTACCTCGACAGGAGCCGAATCATGTCCGCAGCCATCGATCCACCGAGCCGTGCCGGTCGCAACGTGCCAAGTCGGCGCCTGAGCCGTCTCTGGCACATCGGCCGGGCCACCACGGACCTCGCCGCCGGCGTCGGCGTGCGCGGCATGATGGAGTTGGCGCGCTCGCGCCGCAGCGGCGAGGTCGCACGCATTCAGCTCAGCCCCGAGGCCACCAAGCGCTTCACCGATCGCCTCGCGCGCATGCGCGGTGCCGTGATGAAGATGGGCCAGCTCATGTCCATGGACGGCACGGACATGTTCACGCCGGAGGCGGCGGCGATCATGGCGGAGCTGCGCGATCGCGCCGAGCCCATGCCGCTGAGCCAGCTCAACAGGGTTTTGGAGACCGAATGGGGTCGCGACTGGCGCCGGAACTTCCGGCGCTTCGAGTTCCAGCCCGTCGCCGCCGCCAGTATCGGCCAGGTGCATCGGGTCGAGACCAAAGACGGCCGCCGGCTTGCGCTGAAGATCCAGTTCCCGGGCGTGCGCGAGAGCATCGACAGCGACATCGACAACCTCGGCTTCTTCGCGCGCAACCTCGGCATGGTGCCCAAGGGCATGGACATCGGGCCGCTGCTGGAGGAGGCGCGGGTGCAATTGCACCAGGAAGCCGACTACGCCGCCGAGGCCGCCGCGATGATGCGCTACCGCGCGCTGGTGGGGGACGATGCCGATTTCTTCGTGCCCGCGGTGCACAGCGATCTCAGCACCGACCGCATCCTGGCCATGGACTTCGCCGCCGGCGTCTCCATCGACCATCTGGCCGACAGCGGCTACAGCCGCGCCGAGCGCGACCGCGCCGCGAGCCTGTTGGTGCGCCTGATGATTCGCGAACTGCTCGACTTCGGTCTCGCGCAGACCGACCCGAATTTCGGCAACTACCTCTACGATCCTCAGACCAAGCGCATCGTGCTGCTGGACTTTGGCGCCGCGCTGCCGGTGCCCGGCGGGATCGCCGAGCAGTACCTCGCCCTCGCCCATGGGGCGCTCGCGGACGATGTCGACGCCCTGCGCGCCGCATCCATCGGACTCGGCTACATGGCCGCGGACGCGGATGCCGCCACGGCCGAAGCGCTGGTGGCCATGATTCGCCTGTCCGCCGAGGTGCTGCAGCCCGGGGTTTACGACTTCGGCAGCTCCGATCTGTTCGAGCGCCTCTATGTCAAGGGCCGGGACATGTATATGGACGAGGTCTTCAATCATCTCCCCGAGCCCATCACCATGTTTCTGCAGCGTAAGTTCGCCGGCATGTTCATGCTGTGCCGGCGCCTGCGCGCCCGCGTCGACCTGCGTGCAATGCTCGACCCATATCTGTGAATGCGAATCACCGACGCATGGGCAGCCCGCGCGACGGCGCCCGCACGCGGGCTCAGGCCTGAGCCGCGAGCATTGGCTCCGTGCACCGGTGCGGGACAGTCGGGGTCGATCCAGGTTCGTCGCATCCGGATGCCCGTTGGTTCCGGATTGGCTGGCGGCTGGGCGGGGTCTCGACAGCGGGGGCTGTCGTGAAAACGACAGCGACGTCGACGCGGCGTTTCCCGCCAGCCGTCAATCAACCAAGCGGATTCTCAGACGACAGTGGATGCACGAAAGATCCCCTCCGGGCCCTACTCCAAATCGAGGATCAACGCCCACTGGGCTTCAGTCACCGGCATGATGGATAACCGGTTGCCGCGACGCACCAGCGGCAAGTCCGCGAGCGGGCCATCCGGGTCCCGCTGCCCAAGCGCCTTGAGCTCCGTGAGCGTGATGGTGCGCCGCAGGTGCCTTACGTACTTGAGATCCACCATGAACCAGCGCGGATCGCTGGGATCGCTCTTGGGATCGTAATACTTGGCGTCGGGGTCGAAGGCGGTATGATCCGGGTAGCCCTCGCGCACGACTTCTGCGATGCCGACGATGCCGGGCGCCTTGGTATTGGAGTGATAGAAGAACACCGTGTCGCCGACGCGCATGGCGTCGCGCATCATGTTGCGGGCCTGATAGTTGCGCACGCCGTCCCAGGGCTCGGTTTGGCTTGGTCGGGCGGCGAGGTCGTCGATGCCGAAGGCATCGGGCTCGGATTTCATCAGCCAGTGAGCCATGGCGGGCTTGTCTCCGTTGGTTGCGGGCGGCCGCAGACGCGCCGCTGTAGCGATCATGCGCTCCGGGCGCCGATGATATACGACCGGCGGCGGCGGTCGGTAACGGCAGAGCCCGGCGGCATTCTTCCCTATACTCGACTTGCTGTGGCGCAGCGGTACCGGGCCCGATCGGTGACAACCCTCAGGGCAAGACAGTCTCGGTGCGCCATGGCTCAGTTTCGATGACACGACAGGAGAAGCAGTCATGACTAACCAACGCGCCATCGCCGCCGCCCTTGCGGCTCTGTTAGGTGTCGGCCTCGGTGCCGGTAGTGCGCAGGCGGTAGACTTCGGCGAGATGATGAATCCATCCAAGTGGTTCGGTACCAGCAAAGATGATCCGCCGGCGCAGCCCATGCCGCCGCAGCTCTACCCCAAGGTGCCGCCGACACCACCGACCCCAGCCCAGCCGGCGGCGGCGCAACAAGCGCCACCACCGCCGGCTCCCGCGCAACAGCAGGCGCCGATGCAGCCCCAGCCCCAGGCGGCGCAACGCCAGGGCCAGGCGCCAGCGCCTCAGGGCTATGCGCCCGCACCCGGCTATGCGCCCGCACCCGGCTATGCGCCTGCACCCGGCTATGCGCCTGCACCCGGCTATGCGCCCGGTTACGGTTATGGCAATCCCCAGGTTTATGGCGGCGGCTATCCGCCGCCGGCTTACGGGCCCATGCCCGGTTACGGGCCCTACGATGGTCCCCAAGGTGGCTATCCACCGGCGTACGGACCGGGCTACGGTGCCCCGGCCGAGGCGGGTAATGGCGGCTTCAACCCCATGAACATGATGCGCGCCCCCATGCGCATGATGGGCGGTGACCAGGACTAGCGCCGCCGGCGTCGGCGCCATTGCCTGCGGTAACCCGCATTTGTGCCCGGCGCCGATGCGACCCATTGTCGCCATAGACCGTTGGACTGACACAAGACCGCTGCCCGAGATTCACCCGCCATGGAGCAACGCCCCAGTATCAAGACCGCCCTGCCGAAGCACCGCTACGACATCAGCGATTACAGCGCGACCGTGCTCGGCGACATCGACACCGACGACCCCCACCCTTACCGCTGGATTCTGGCCCTTGTGCCCATGGGCCGCCAGGAGCCGACGCTCTACATCTGTGCCCAGCGCGCAGCGCCGGAGCGCTCGGCGACGGGCGAGTACGATTTGCGGGTGGTATCCGAGGCACTGACCGACGTCGTCGATACCGCCGACCGCTGGGGTGATCTGGACGTTTTCACGGACCAGGCGCTGGATCTGGCCTGCCAGGTGCTCGGCCTCAAGCAGGAGATGGTGATCAAGCTGATGTGAGCGCCCGCGAGCGGCCCGACCAACGTCCTCTGGCTCAGGCCCCCCGCGCAAGCAATAGCTGATCCAGGGTGCCGCGATAGCGCTCCACGCTGGCGCCGAGTCCGGCGAGCTCCTGTTCCATGGCGGCGATGCCCGCCGAAAGATTGGCGGCGGCCGCGCTCGCACCATCGCGCTCGGCGCAGGCGGCCCGTTGTCGCCGCTGCAGACGCCCCAATGCGCGGCCGACCCGCTTGCGCTCCCGGATAGCGCGACGCCGCCGGCGTGCGGGCGCATCGCCGGCGAATGGCAGACTGGCGGCGGTCTCCGGCGCGCCGTGCGTATCCACGAGCATACGCAGCGCGTCGTCGTGCACCTTGAGCGCCTGCTCGCGCACACCGAGCTGCTGCAGTTCTGCGTTCAGCGCCGCGGCGCGGTCAGCGTGCTCACTGCGCCGGGTGCGCAGGTCGGCGAGCCCTGCGCGCAGCCGCGCCTCTGCCTCGCGTTCCTGATCCAACAAGCTGCGGGCCTCGCGCACGCGGCTTTCGTGGGCCGCGGTCTCATGCTCGGTGCGTTGCATGTCACCGCGCATTGTCAGCTCGCGCTCCTTGAGCCGGCGCCGATCGTCCAATGCCATCTGCTTGCGCCTCGACTGCTCGCGTGTCCGTTGCTCCTCGCGCGCGCATTCGCGTCGGCGCAGATCAAGCGCCGCCTCGGCGGCGGCGCGCTCCTGCGCCCAGGCGGCGCGCTTGTGGCTCAGCTCTTCATCCAGGCGCTTGTGCTCGGTCTCGGCGCGGCGCTCCATGTCGGCGAGGGCGGTCTCATGCGCCTTGCGGGCCTCGGCGCGCTTGTGCGCCAGTTGCTCCAACTCGACATCGGTCTCAGCGCACAAGCGCCGCTCGGTTTCGCGGGCCTCGAGCGCGAGCGTCTGCTCCCGGGCGGCCAGCTCCGCCTCCTGGCGCCGGCGTTCCAGGTGTAGCCGGGCGTCGATGTCGTCCCGCCGGCGCGCGAGCAGCTCCGACTCATAATGGTCGTCCGCCAGCAGACGCTTGAGCCGCGCCTGCGCGGCGTGCACGGACTGGAAGCGCGCCGTATAGCCCTCCGGGTCTCGCGCCCAGCGCTCCCAGAGGCGTGCAAAATCCATGGGCGAGAGGCGCCGCGCCGGATCGTCGTGGTCGTCGAAGCCGGGGATATGGTCGAGGCCGCCACGGAGGTACTTGCGGTAGTGCAGCTGCACGTTTTCGTTGTAGTAGGCGTGCACCGCCAGCGGCTCGAACAGCTTCAGCGCCAGCAGGGCGAAGAATAGAATGCCCAGCGCCGCCTGGGCGAAGCCCTCGACAGACTCGAAATGCGGCACGCCCGCCTCGGCGGGGCTGCTTTTCAGATCCGCGAGGGCCTTCGAGCGGGCCGCGAAGGTGAGCTTGGGCGGCATCGCCGGCGGCTGCTCCGACGCCACTTCGGCGCTGATGCGCTCCACCAGCGCCGCCTGCTCCCGGCGCACCGTCTGCAGGGCATCTGTACGCTTGCCGAGGCGTTGTTCCAGCTCGGCGATGGTCGTCAGCACGCCGGCGAGGCGCTCGTCGCGCCGGGCTTGGATCTCCGCGAGCTGCGCTTCCAGCAGGGTGGCACGCTGGTCCCATTTGCGGGCTTCGGGGCCATAGCCCTCGGGGCGGCCGTCGCGGCCGAGCACCTCGTCGCCGACTCGCTCACGAGCGGCGGCGAGGTCGCGGGTCAATACCTCGATCTGCGGCGCGAACTCCGCTTCGATCCGCTCGCGGCGCTCGCGCTCCGCCGCCAGCGACGCCTCCAGGCGGGCGATGTCCTGCTCCAGCGTCCGCACTCGCCCGAGCAGGCCCTCATCGCGCTGCTCGGCGCGGGCGCGCACCTGCTCGCGCAGGGTCGCGTCGCGGGCCTCGTAGTACCGCTCCACCCGGGCCTGGTGCCAGGCGGCGATGTCATCGGCGCGGATCAGCTTCTCGATGAAGGGCGCCGTCACGTACAGGGAGATGGCGACGATGGCGATGCGCACGGCGATACCGGCATACCAGCGTGCCACCGGGCCAACGCCGCCGCGCTCGTCCAAGGTGTGCCGGCGCCGCCGGGCAAACGACGGGCGCTCTGACATGATGAGCGATGCGTCCACGATCCAGACGATGGCGAACAGCAGCACGAACATGAACGCCGCCACCGGCAGCCGCAGCCAGGCGGCGGCGGAGGGGACCAGCGAGGCGCCGACGGCGCCCCAGACGAAGCCCTCGATGCTGGCCATGAGCAGGATGACGACCCAGGCGGAGCCGAGCCAGGCCCGCGCCGCCGGGGTCAGCAGGCTGCGACCATAGGGGCGCAGCGTGAAGATATCCAAGTGCGAGGGCCGGCGCGCAAAGCCGGTGTCGTCGGCGACGCTGGTGTCCGTGCCGCGTGGTGCGCTGCGCTCTGCACCGCGACGTGCCAGCGCGTTTCGCAGCGCGGCGAGCGGCCGGGGGCCTTGGGCGTTGGCGTCCATTGCGCTAGGCCACGTAACGCAGGTCGCGGGTGTGGACCAGCCTGTGGATCTCGACGTCGTCGGCCTGGGTTTCCCGTATCCAGTC
>PR_CR_10_Liq_2_inCRDRAFT_1000176_pt1 | contig 18399 bp, 17 predicted proteins | sample PRCRCaboRojoPR_FD_10245 | JGI IMG/M metagenome (IMG submission 10245) | reverse complement strand
CAAGGCGAGGGCGATCAGACGGTTATTCGCGTCTTTAATGAAGAGGGTGTCCAACAAAACGACGAGACTTCAACGCGCATGTTGAGTGTATTGGCTGAGCGACTATAGTGCATGGACTCGCTTTGCTTTTGTGCCCCTAGCATGTGTTCATTTCACAGGCGCTGGTTAATCTGGCGCTAGGGTGAAGGCTCTGTGCGCAGGGAGGTAACTGCTCGCGACAAGCGTTGAGTGGGCACCGTGTCGGCTCTATGTCCTATCGCTCGTCGAAACTGACCTTCAACGTTGGCGAAGTTGCGCTTGCCTGGCACGTCAAAACAAAACCCTGCTGGACCTCGTCGTCTTCTAGCGTAAAGTTTTTTTCCATGGCTGTGGATCCCTCAAGGACTTTGGCCCGACATGTGCAGCAGACCCCTGCTTTGCACGAATAAGGCAGATCAAGCCCTGCTTGCAAAGCGGCATCTAGGATCTTGTCATGCTTGGACAGCGGGATTTCATGCTCTAGGCCGTCGAGTATTAGTGTCAGGGTGATGTCCTTGTTGCCTTGGGCTTTCTCATCGGCTGCGGTCTCCGTACCCACGGGGGTAGCCCCGGCTGGCAGGTTTGCCGTGAAACGTTCCGTTCGGATGCGATCCTCGGCGACGCCAGCCTGTTTGAGTGCGGCTTCAGTTTCGTTGATCATCGCGTCAGGGCCGCATATGAATACTTCATCCATGCTACCGACAGGCAGTAGCGTGTTAATAAGATCATTGACCTTTTGGCTGTCGATGCGTCCTTGCAACAGATCGACTTCCTGGGCTTGCCGGGATAACACATGAATCATGGTTAAGCGGTCTCTAAATCGATCCTTCAAGTCCTGCAACGCTTCATTGAACATCACGCTGGACATACGGCGATTGCCGTATACCAACGTGAATTTAGCGTCAGGTTGTTCTTCCAAAGTGGTTGCAGCGATTGACAATATCGGTGTGATACCTGAACCGGCTGCAAACCCTACACGGTGCAAGGCGCGTTTTTTCTTGACGACAAAGCGCCCGTCCGGGGGCATCACGGCGATCTTGTCACCTGCCTTGACGGCAGAGGCTGCCCAGTTGGAAAACAGGCCACCGGCCACCGGCCTGATACCGATTTCCAGTTCACCCTTGTTGTGTAACCGACTGCGCGGGCTGCTGATGGAGTAGTTGCGGCGAATGTCTTCGCCGTTGATCAAGGCTCGTAATGTCAGAAATTGGCCTGGCTCAAAATCAAATGATTTGCGTGCTTTCTCGGGTATTTCAAATGTGATGGCCACGGCACCAGCAGCCTCGGGGGTTACGCGTTTGACTGCCAAGTCTTGGAAACGGGGGGCTGACATAATAAGTTCTCCGCCCTTCAATAGGGTTTGAAATAGTCAAAAGGTTCTCGACAGTCAAGGCACTTGTAAAGGGCCTTGCAAGATGTCGAACCAAACTGGGAAATGACACTTGTGCGATTCGAGCAGCAATGGGGACAGGCAATCGGCTGTGACGAGGGCTTGTTGCGGCTAAGGTGTATGGTATTGACCGATGAGTCAGTCGTGTGCGGCGGCGCAATTCCGTAGGCGCGCAACTTCTGTTTGGCGTCTTCAGTGATCCAATCGGTTGTCCACGGAGGCGAGAGTTGGGTGATCACTGTTGCCTGTAGACCAGCCGACTCCAGGGTTTGCCTGACGTCATCCTCAATTTGACCCATTGCCGGACAACCACTGTATGTGGGCGTGATCACCACCTCCAAGCCGCTGGGGCTTTGACGTATATCTCTAAGGATGCCGAGTTCTCTAAGTGTGACCACCGGAATTTCGGGATCCGTGAGTTCCTCAAGCAAGTCCCAAGCTTTATCTATCGTCGCGCTCATCGGTTTGTCGGCCTTTGCTACCAGGTAGCGTTCGGGTGCGCACGAGCCAAGCTTTGCATTTCAGTTAGCAAATAGCTCAGATGTTCAGAGTGCACGCCCTGTTTGCCTTGCGACACATACCCTTTAACAACCGGTTTCTTAAGCGTTGCTTGAGCCAGTGTGTCCTCTACGATCTCATTCCAAGCTTGATGCAGGTTGGAGACATCAACGCCAGCGCCTGAAGCCAACGCTTGTGCCTCAACGTCGCTAGCAACCCAGAATTCGGCTGTGTAAGGGAAAAGGTAGTCAAGAGCCTTTTGCGCGCGGTCATGGGACTCATCAGTGCCGTCACCGAAACGGATCACCCAGTCGCCGGTGTGCTCCAGGTGATACCGGCTCTCTTTGATAGATTTCTGCGCAATCGCAGCCAGTTCTGTGTCTGGCGACTCGCCAAGCTCTTGCCAAACCAGGCTCATCAACGCATGGTAGAGAAAATTACGCACAATCGTTGTCGCGTAGTCACGGTCGCTTGCGGCATAGCCTACCAGAGGCCCGTAGTTGGGTAGTTCGAGCAAGGTGTAGTTGCGAAAACTCGTGTCGTCACGAAAATACGCCAATGTGTCTTCCGTGGCGTCACCGCCTAGCCGCTTGGCCGCGAGTTGATAAAGCAAACGGGCCTGTCCGATAAGGTCAAGGCTGACGTTGGCCAAGGCGAGATCTTCCTCCAGGATAGGGCCGTGCCCACACCACTCGGCATTGCGTTGCCCAAGCACGACGGCGTTGTCAGCCAAATGCAGTAGATAGTCAACAGGTGCATTCATCACATGTGCCCCACTTCATCAGGAATGTCATAGAAGGTCGGGTGACGATAGATCTTGTCAGCCGAAGGGTCGAACAACTCACCCTTGTTGTCTGGGTTGCTGGCCGTGATGTTGGCCGATGGCACAACCCAGATACTGACGCCTTCCTGGCGACGGGTGTAGACATCGCGTGCCATGCGCAGGGCTTGTGCTGCGTCTGCCGCATGCAGGCTGCCGCAATGTTTGTGCTCAAGGCCTTGCTTGCTGCGGATAAACACTTCCCATAAGGGCCAATCTTTTAAAGCGGTGGTATTCATGCGGCCTCCTTGTGAGCGCGTGCGGCTTGTTTCTGAGCATGAGCCACGGCGGCGTCACGCACCCATTGGCCATCGGTGTGGGCTTTGACGCGAGTGGCCAGGCGCTCACGGTTACAAGGCCCATTGCCTTGAACCGTGTCCCAGAACTCTTGCCAGTCAATCGGGCCAAAGTCGTAGTGTTGGCGCTCATCGTTCCACTTTAAGTCGGGGTCAGGCAAGGTCACGCCAAGCACCTTGGCTTGCGGCACGGTAGCGTCGACGAACTTTTGGCGTAGCTCATCATTGCTGATGCGTTTGATGCCCCATTTCATGGCTTGCGCTGAATGTGGGCTATCTTCATCGGGCGGTCCAAACATGGCCAGACACTTCCACCACCAGCGGTTAACGGCGTCTTGCACCATTTGTTTCTGCTCCGGTGTGCCACGCATCATGACCAGCAAAGCCTCGTAACCCTGACGCTGGTGAAATGACTCTTCTTTGCAGACCCGGATCATGGCGCGCGCATAGGGCCCGTATGAACAGCGACAAAGTGGAATCTGGTTCATAATGGCTGCACCATCGACCAACCACCCGATCACGCCAATGTCTGCCCAGTTCAGGGTGGGGTAGTTAAAGATGGAGCTGTACTTGGCTTTGCCACTGTTTAGCGCCTGAATCATCTCTTCTCGGCTGGCACCCAGCGTTTCGGCTGCCGAGTAAAGGTACAAACCGTGGCCGCCCTCATCTTGGACTTTGGCGATTAGAATCGCCTTGCGTTTCAGGCTCGGCGCTCTGGAAATCCAGTTGCCTTCGGGCAGCATGCCTACCACTTCGCTGTGTGCGTGCTGGCTGATTTGGCGCACCAGTGTTTTTCTGTAGGCCTCTGGCATCCAGTCCTGAGGCTCAATGCGCCCGTCTGAATCTATGCACGCTTGAAAGCCAGACTCTTCAGGACTTAAGCTCGCTGACACGGCAGCTTGCTGTTGGCCGGGGATATCCATCGCTTGCGTATACATATCTTGCTCTCCTGTAGTGACTGGCTGTCGGTCCTATAACCGTGTCACCAGTGTCTCAATTCAACAAAAAATCGGGTCACATCCGCATCAAACCCGCTCAATAATCATGGCAATGCCTTGGCCCACGCCAATGCACATCGTGCACAACGCAAACCGTCCTTGACGGCGATGCAACTCATACATGGCTGTGGTCACCAGTCTGGCACCACTCATGCCCAAGGGGTGCCCCATCGCAATAGCGCCACCATTGGGATTGACACGTGCCTCATCATCAGCCAAGCCGAGATCACGCGTCACCGCCAGTGCTTGTGCGGCAAATGCTTCATTCAATTCGATGACGTCCATTTGGTCCAATGTCATGCCTGTCCTGGACAACAGCTTTCGCACTGCCGGTGCGGGTCCAAAGCCCATGATTCGTGGCTCAAGTCCGGCTGTGGCCATGGCCACCACGCGCGCACGCGGCGTCAGGCCATATGTCTGGGCGGCTTGGTCAGACGCCAGTAGCAGGGCGCATGCACCGTCGTTAACACCCGAGGCATTGCCAGCTGTCACACTCAGGTCTGGGCCATTGACGCCTTTAAGTTTGGCAAGTTCTTCAAGCGTGACGTTAGGCCGCGGATGCTCATCGGTGTCAAACACGACGGGGTCGGCCTTGCGACTTTTTTGCACGGTGACGGCAACAACTTCGTCGACGAAGTGGCCAGCTGTTTGGGCCGCCTTCCAGCGCTGCTGCGATCGCAACGCAAAGGCGTCCTGGTCAGCCCTGGCGATGTTGAATTGCTCGGCGACATTGTCAGCGGTTTGAGGCATGCTGTGCGTGTCGTATTGTTTTTTCATCAGCGGATTGACGAATCGCCAGCCAATCGTCGTGTCAAAAATCTGCGCCTGTCGGGAGAAGGCCGATTCAGCTTTGCCCATAACAAAGGGTGCGCGAGACATGCTCTCAACACCGCCTGCGATCATAAGTTCGCCTTCATCACATTTGATGGCGCGCGCAGCCATGCCAACGGCATCCATGCCGGAACCACACAGCCGGTTCACGCTAGTGCCTGGCACATCTACGGGCAGTTGAGCGAGCAGACCACACATGCGCGCCACGTTACGGTTGTCTTCGCCAGCTTGGTTGGCACAGCCATAAATGATGTCATCGACCTTCGTCCAATCGACATCAGGGTTGCGTTGCATGAGTGCGGCAATCGGCAGGGCGCCGAGGTCATCGGCACGTACCGAGGACAGCGTGCCACCGTAACGGCCGATAGGGGTTCGAATAGCGTCACAGATGTAGGCTTCTTTCATTGTTGTTCCTGTCGAATTAGTCTTGTTTGGGGCGCTCGTCAATCACACGCTTGGCTTTCCCTGTCAGTGTGCGTGGAATGGATCCAACCCCAAGCACGGTCACTTTGGTGCTGATGCCGATATTGGCTTTAATGTGGTGTTGCAATTCGCGCGCAATGTCGGCGATTTCGCTTTCAGGTGAGTCTGATAGCTCTGGCTGAAGTTCGCAGCGCACCTCGACGTTGTCGAGATGGCCATCTCGACTTAGAACGATTTGATAGTTACCACCGAGTCGCTTGTCGCGTAGCACTTGCTCTTCAATTTGCGTGGGAAAGACATTGACGCCACGCACGATCAGCATGTCGTCTGAGCGGCCCGTGAGCCTGCCAATGCGCCTAAACGCGCGAGCCGTTGGCGGCAGAAGTCGGGTCAGGTCGCGCGTGCGATAACGAATCACCGGGAAGGCTTCTTTGGTCAAAGAGGTGAAGACCAACTCCCCGAGTTCACCATCGGGCAACACTTCCTCGGTCACGGGATCGATAATTTCGGGGTAGAAGTGATCTTCCCAGATGACCGGTCCATCCTTGGTCTCAATGCACTCGCAAGCGACCCCAGGGCCGATGACTTCGGTGAGCCCATAGATATCAATGGCATCAATGGCCAGTTTGTTCTGAATCTCGGCACGCATGCCTTCGCCCCAAGGTTCAGCCCCAAAGATCCCGATCTTTAAGGAAATGTCACTTGGGGCAATCCCTTGACGCTCAAACTCTTCAGCAATCACCAGAGAGTATGAGGGGGTCACCATAATGGCATCGGGCTTGAAATCCTGAATCAGCTGGACCTGTCGTTCGGTTTGACCGCCCGACATCGGAACGACCGTACAGCCCAAACGCTCAATGCCCGCATGTGCGCCGAGACCACCGGTGAACATGCCATAGCCATAGGCGTTGTGAACCATGTCCCCGGGGCGCACGCCAGCGGCGTACAGTGAGCGGCCCACCAGGGTGGCCCAGTTTTCCAGGTCCTGAGCGGTATACCCGACAACGACCGACTTGCCCGTTGTGCCACTCGAGGCGTGCAACCGCCGTACTTTGTCGCGCGGCACCGCAAACAAACCAAACGGGTACTCATCGCGCAAGTCCGTCTTGGTCATGAATGGAAATTTGGCCAAGTCACTCAGTGACTGTAAGTCGTCAGGATGCACGCCTCGTTGGTCGCAACGTTGGCGATATGAGGCCACGTTGTCATAGGTATGCCGAACCGACCACTTCAGGCGATCAAGCTGTAAAGCAGAAATCTCATCGCGGCTTGCGGTTTCTATGGGGTCTAAGCCATGAGGCTGTTGGTTTGTCACTGTCTCCTCCGGTCAATGCGCGGCAGTTGCTATGTTGTTGTGTCGTGCGCGGTTGTTAGGCTAGCGAGCACTTCGCCAGTGATGCGATGGCTTTTGCCCCTGAACAAGGCGAGCACGTTGCCATCGGCGTTTTGAACGGTGATGTCATAGACGCCTGTACGACCCGCGCGTGATCGCTCTGTGGCAATAGCGCGCAACGTGTCGCCGCGTCGGGCAGGCGCCAGAAAATCAATGTTGCATGCCGACGCCACTGTCGTTTGGTTGTAGGCGTTACAAGCGTAAGCAAAGGCGGTGTCTGCCAGGCTAAAGATCATGCCGCCGTGGCAAATATCATGTCCATTGAGCATGTCTTGGCGAACATCCATGAGCAGTTGTGCTTGTCCAGGCGCCACAGACTCAATCCGGATCCCAAGCGCTTGGGCGGCATGGTCTCGCGCCCACATGGCATGAGCGACGGCCTCTGCGAGTTCCTGCGGGTCTTGTGGGATCGGGCTATCCAAATCGGCCATGTTTACTTTCCCGTAAATTGCGGGGGGCGTTTTTGCATGAAGGCATTAACCCCCTCGGCATAGTCTTGCGAGGCCCCAAGTTCACTCATGAATTTGCCTTCGGTCGTGAGCTGATCCTCCAGGGTTTGGGTGCCACTTGTGCGCATGGCTTGGCGTGTCCTTACCAGTGCCTTGGTGGGCATATTGGCCAGCTGCGTTGCCAGCTCGTCTATACGGATATCAAAACCATCATCATCAAGCGCCTCCCAGATCAGACCCCATTGCGCTGCTTGGGTAGCTGTCAATTTTTCTGCCAGCATGGCGCATCCCAACGCACGAGCCATGCCGATGCGGCGAGGATAAAACCAGGTGCTACCGGTGTCGGGGATCAGGCCGATTTTGCTGAACGCCAGCATGAAAGATGCCGATGTTTTAGCGATGGTTAAATCGCAAGCTAGCGCAAGACTGGCGCCCGCGCCGGCGGCAATGCCGTTGACGGCTGCGATGGTGGGCACGCGCAGGTTTTGCAGGCGCATGACCAATGGCTTGTAATTTTTTTCAACGAGACTTCCCAGGTCAACCTGCTCGTCTTTGCTCATACCGGATAGCTCAGGGTCAGCCAAATCCTGCCCAGCACAGAAACCACGACCAGCGCCAGTGATGACGAGCACGCGGGTTTGATCATCGCCTTCAATATGATCCAAGGCATGGCGCAACTCAGCATGCATCTGCCCCGTGAAGCTGTTTAGCTTATCGGGGCGGTTCAGCGTGAGCGTGGCCACTGAGTCCTTGATTTGCAGCGAAATGGTTTGATAGTCCATGACAAAGCTTATACGTGGTAGCGACGTTGGATCACACGGAACCGGTTAGCCACAAACGCTGAGTCAGCGTAAGCGGCATTGCCGGCTGGGTTGCCGCCGGTGCCGTGATAGTCAGAAAACGCGGCAGACTGATTGACCAACACACTGCCTGTTAGATTGATCGACAAGGCAACCTTGCTGCGCCAGGTGGCCTGCGTCATGGCTTCGATGACTTGTTCGTCGGTGCTGTAAAGACCAACGGTCAGGGCGCCGTGCGTGCTGACCACGCGTTCAGACAGGTCAATGGCGGCTGCCGTGTCGGCAGCTTTGACCACAAAGCTGATCGGGCCAAATTGCTCTTGCATGTAAACGGATTCGTCTTTCGCATCGCACGCAACGACCACGGGTGTTCTAACAACCGCATTCGGGAGTTCAGGGTGTGTCAGTGCCTGGGACGCCAAGAGCACCTGGCCAAATTCACTCTGGTTCGCCTGCTCGATTCGCTCAAGCGTCGCGCCCGACTGTATTGCGCCAAGCACGGCGTGCGCAACCTCGGGCTTTGACAAAAACCGCTCAACGCTTTTGGCGAGATCGCTGCAAACATCTTCGTAGGTTTTATGGCCATCCTCGGTCTGGATGCCGTTCTCTGGCACGATGATCAACTGCGTGGTGGTGCACATCTGTCCTGAATATAAGGACAACGTGAATGCAATGTTGTTGAGCATCGCTTTGTAGGCATCGGTCGAATCAATCACGATATTGTTCACGCCCGCAAGTTCAGCGTAAACATTGGCCTGTTTGCAGTTGTCCAAAAGCCATTGGCCAAATGCACTGCCGCCCGTGAAGTCGATGGATTTAATGTCAGGGTGTACGGCAAGTTGTTGCGTCATTTCTCGGCTAGGTGCCACGCAAAGGCTCACGAGATTGGGATCGACGCCGTATTCGGTGAGTACTTCGCGAATGGTCTTGACGGTGATGGCCGCAGGCAGGATGGAGTTGCTGTGAGGCTTGACAATAACGCCGTTGCCGGTGGCCAACGCGGCGAACAGGCCAGGGTAGGTGTTCCATGTGGGGAAGGTGCCGCAGCCAATGACCAAGCCAACACCTCGCCCCACGATTTCAAAATGCTTACGCATTTGGATCGGTTGATTTTTACCTTGCGGCTTTTCCCACACGGACTCGGTTGGCACAAAACGCTGTTCACGCCAGGCGTAAGTGACTGCCTCCAATGCGCGGTCTTGGGCATGTGGGCCGCCGGCTTGGAAGGCCATCATCCAGGCCTGCCCGCTGGTCATCATCACGGCATGACCGATTTCAAAACTTTTTTTGTTGAGTCGCTCCAGAATTTCCAAGCAGATGCCTGCACGCGCATCAGCCCCGACCCGTTGCCATCCGGGCATAGCCTCTTTGGCCGCTTTAACTAGCGTGTCGGGTTCGCAAACGGGGTAAGAGATGTCGAGTTTGATGCCAAATGGCGACTCCTCACTGCTGTGCCAGCCCGTCTGGGCAGGCTGATCTAATTCGAAGTTTTTCCCCAAGTGGCTCTCGAAGTCCAGTTTGCCTTGGGGTGCAGCGTCTTCGCCGTAGAATTTCGGGCTTGGTAGCTCTGGGTAAGGCGTCCAGTATCCGCGCGTTTGGATGGCGTCTAGCGCTTGCTCCAGAGTCTGACGGTGCTTTTCAAACGCGGGATGCGTCATTGACCTACTCCTTGATCTTCTCGGTTGTCACTGCGAAGGCAGCGTCTGATGAAAACGATACAAAACAAATAAATTAATGTCAATAAATAGTATCTATTATTTTGCGTGGTTTTTTGCGAGACGAGCTCTCGGTTTCGCAACGTTTGTCTCCGTATAAACCCTTATTTTTGTTTCCAAATCAAGGCTGACCTATTTAGATCACCTTATTTTTTGAGGCATTTCTCTTCTGCGACAAGCATAAAAAGATACAAAAAATAATATATTAATAAATAAAAAGTATCGTTTAATTGTTGTTGGAGCCAATCCAAAATCCAGTCTGCGGCTTAGCTTGGAAAATTTTGTATCGTATTGGTGTGCGAGTCGACGCGTGAGTCGGGTGTCAGTGGGCTGTAGAATTAAGGATTGTTCCAACGCATTTCTCGAGGTTTCGATCTAGCCGTGTCCGTTATCCGTCGCCGAATTACTGCCTTTAGCCAACAGAGTCGCATCAAGGCTGGCTCGCTGATCACCTCGCTTCTTGGGGACGTTGTTGTGCCTCGTGGTGGCCGCATCTGGCTTGGCAGCCTCATCGAGTTGCTCGAGCCCATGGGCTTGAACGAGCGTCTGGTACGCACGACGGTGTTTCGTTTGGTGCGCGATGGTTGGCTTGAATCTGAACCGATGGGTCGTCGAACGGATTATTTGCTGTCTGCGGCCGGGCGCAAACGCATCGAAAAAGCGGCCAAGGCCATTTATGCGTCCAATCATCCGCACTGGGATAGGCGTTGGCGTTTGGTCATGGCGGTGGGTGATATGACCGCAAAGGACCGGGAGAGAGTTCGCAAAGCATTGATCTGGCAAGGTTTCGGTGTGTTGTCTACTCAGTGTTTTGTGCATCCTAGCGCTGACTTGACTGGCGCTTTTGACACCCTGATGCGAGACGGGCTTGGTGAGCTGCTTAAACATTTAAAACCGTTGATGGCCGCCAGCCCTGGGGCGCTTTCAAACGCAGCAACTGACGTGGACATGGTCCGAGCGGCCTGGGATCTTGAGCAATTGGCTCAGATGTATCGGGACTTTGTTTCCCGATATGCACCGATTCTCGATCAGTGCCAGCAAACGCCTGAAACGGTTTCCGATCAAGATGCATTCATCGCCAGAGTCTTGCTTGTGCATGACTACCGTCGTTTGTTGTTGCGTGATCCGATGCTGCCTGATGTTTTGCAGCCGATGAACTGGCCCGGACAGCAAGCCCGCTTGTTGTGTGGCGAGCTGTACCGGCGCTTGCTACCAGCCTCGGAGCGGTTTCTTGATCGTCACTATCAGCTTGCCAACGGCCAGATTCCGTCCTCCGCATCGACGCTAAACGAAAGGTTTCGTGGCGCAGACCCCTTGATGCGAACATCTGAGCCGTCACTCACGGAGCCTGTTTTGCCTTGAGTGTTGCCAAAGGCACAACGCCGGGCATTTCAATGCGCTTGCGGTTGGGTTCCGGTTCGCTAAGCGGGGCCACCGACTGCATGCTCGAGAGGCTGCGTTTAGTTAAGTCCTGATAAAGCGCTGTTCCCTCTGACTTCCAGTCTATCTCTTGTTGCGAGAGTTCACGCACAATCTGGCCTGGGACGCCGGCCAAGAGCGTGCGGGGCGGAATTTGCGTGCCGGCTTTCACAAAGGCAGATGCGGCAATAATCGCTTCTTGGCCCACCACGACATTGTCCATTACCACGGCATTCATCCCAACCATGGCGTTATAGCCAACCTGGCAGCCATGCAATATCGCGCCATGGCCTATATGGCCGTTTTCCTCAACCACGGTTTCTCCGTCTGGAAAGCCATGCATGACGCAGGTGTCTTGGATGTTGGCGCCGCGCTTCAAAATCAATCGGCCAAAGTCCCCTCGCAGGCAAGCTGCTGGCCCGACATAGCAGTTGGGTCCAACCATCACGTCACCGATCAGAATCGCGCTCGGGTGCACGTAGGCTGTTGGGTCCACTACCGGTGTGATTCCATCAATTGAATACACTTTTATTTGATCCATACCTTTCTCTTTGTATCCCTTTCTTAGTCGATTTGTTTGGCAATTTCTCCTCGTTAACCCNTATAAATCGATGTTTAAGTAAAAAAACGGAAGACTTGCCACGGTAAAAACGATACATTAAAAAATCTTGACGTAAAGATTTGTATCATATCTAATCAAGGCTAGCGGTACACACAAGGGTTCGTACGAAGAAGCTCATTCGTTTACCGCAGGTCTTGGTGTTATTGAAAAATGGGCATTCATATGCATGCCCCCCGTTGAACTTTTGCACAAGGATGAAGGAGACACAATGAAATTCAAACAATCACTCATGGCGGTCGCAGCGCTGTCGCTTGCAGCGTCCATGGCGCACGCTGACATCAACGTCGGTGTTGTCGTCTCGGCGACAGGACCTGCCGCTTCACTGGGTATCCCCGAGAAAAACACGATCGAACTGCTGCCCGACACCATTGGTGGCGAGAAAGTCAACTACATCATTCTTGACGATGCTTCAGACACCACGACCGCGGTCAAGAACGCACGCAAGCTGCTAACCGAAGATCAGGTCGATGTCATTGTCGGCTCTACCATCAGTCCAGCATCGCTCGCGATGATTGATGTGGTGGCGGAATCCAAGGCGCCGATGATTTCAATGGCAGCGTCTTCACGCATTGTCGAGCCTGTTGACGAAAAGCGTCGGTGGGTTTTTAAGACACCGCAAAATGACCAGCAAATGGCCTCGGCGATCGTGCAGCACATGGCAGACAATGACATCAACAAAGTGTCGTACATCGGTTTTGCGAATGCCTATGGCGAAGGCTGGTTGGAACAGTTCAAGAGCCAAGCTGGTGAAAAAGGCATTGAGGTGGTCGCAACTGAGAGCTTTAACCCGACCGACACATCGGTGACCGGCCAGGTGCTCAAAGCCATGGCGGCCAACCCTGACGCTGTATTCATTGCCGGCTCAGGCACACCGGCGGCACTGCCACAAAAAACGCTGCGTCAGCGCGGATACAAGGGCCCGATCTATCAAACGCACGGTGTTGCCAACAACGATTTCCTGCGCATCTGTGGTAAGGACTGCGAAGGCACGTTGCTGCCGGTAGGCCCCGTCCAAATGGCGCGTGACTTGTCTGACGATCATCCCGTGAAAGCCAGTGCGCTTGAATATGTTGACGCCTACGAGGCCGTTCACGGACCAGGTTCGGTCTCGAGCTTTGGTGGGTACGCTTGGGACGCAGGCGTGTTGCTGCAGGCCGCTATTCCTGAAGCCTTGAAAGTCGCCCAGCCGGGCACGCCCGAGTTTCGGGCTGCTTTGCGTGATGCCCTTGAAAACGTCCGCGAGGCGGCCGGGGCGTCTGGTATCTACAACATGTCAGAAACTGATCATCTGGGACTTGACGATCGTTCGCGCGTCATGATCACCATCAAAGATGGCACTTGGACCCTGTTGCCTCAGTGAGGTAGACCCTGAGGGATGGCCAAGCTTGCCTAGCCATCCCTCGCGCTTGTATTTCTTTGCCAAGCTTCGCATGTATTGATTGGCTGGTCGCCTACTGCTGCATTGATCGAAGAGATTCTTCTCCATGGACTTCAACATTGCATTGATATTGACCCAAGACGGGATTACCAACGGCGCAATTTATGCCTTGTTGGCCATGGCTTTGGTGCTGGTATTTGCTGTGACGCGCGTTGTGTTTATTCAACAGGGCGAGTTCGTTGCCTACGGCGCACTGACGCTGGCCATGATACAGATGGGCGCTGTGCCAGCGACTGTTTGGTTGTTGCTGGCCATGGGCGTAGCAGTCACGGTGGTGCAAGCTTTCCAGACTCTGCGTCATGGAAAGCCGCGCGACATGGTTATGGGTGCCTTGTGGAACTTGGCATACCCACTGTTGGTGTTGGCGCTTTTATTCGCGCTGCCTCTGGCTGACATGCCGATGTTGGTGCAGGTGCTTTTGACCTTGGCCGTGGTGGTTCCTATCGGGCCCATGATGTATCAGTTGGCTTACCAACCCATTGCATCGGCGCCCGTGCTGATTTTGCTGATCGTGTCGGTGGCGGTTCACATCGCGATGGTGGGGCTTGGTTTGTTATTTTTTGGGGCTGAAGGATTTCGAACCAGCGCCTTCAGTGATGCCCTGATGCAGTGGGGCCCGGTGTTGATCTCTGGCCAGACAATATGGGTCATTCTGACCTCAGTCGTTTTGATCGCGGCGCTCTACCAGTTTTTTGATCGAACAATCTATGGCAAGGCGCTTAAAGCGACTGCCATCAATCGCGTAGGTGCTCGCTTGATGGGCATTGCACCAAGCCTGGCCGGCAAGCTCACGTTCATGTTGGCTGCATTTATTGGCGCGTTGTCTGGCATTCTGATCGCGCCCATCACCACGATTTACTACGACACCGGCTTTCTGATTGCCTTGAAAGGATTTGTGGCTGCCATTATCGGTGGTCTGGCGAGTTACCCGCTAGCAGCCGTTGGTGCGATTGTTGTGGGCTTGCTCGAGGCTTTTTCATCCTTCTGGGCGAGCGCTTATAAGGAAGTGATTGTGTTTACGCTCATCATTCCCGTGCTCTTGTGGCGTTCCCTTAAGACGCACCACGTGGAGGAAGAGCAATGAGAGCCGACCGCATTGCTGTGGCAGTCTTTCTGTCTTTGGCGGCTGTGGCGCCGCTGCTGTTCTCGACCTACTACGTGTCGGTGTTGAATTACATTGGCTTGTACGCCATGGTGGCCTTGGGGTTGGTNTTGTTAACCGGCGTTGGCGGGCTCACGAGCTTTGGGCAGGCAGCGTTTGTCGGTATGGGTGCGTACACAACGGCTGTCCTGACCACAGCAACCGATTTGCCGGCGTGGCTGTCATGGGTGGGTACTTCGCCATGGCTCACGCTGATCGCGGGCTTGTTGTTGACGGCGGGGCTGGCGTTTATTCTGGGCGCCTTGACACTCAAACTGTCTGGCCATTTTTTGCCCTTAGGCACAATCGCCTGGGGTATCAGTTTGTATTTCCTTTTTGGCAACTTGCCAGGCCTGGGTGGCCACACGGGTATTACGAGCATTCCCCCGGTCAATTTCTTTGGTGTCACGTTGGACCAAAGCCAGGAAATTTACTACTTGATACTGGCTTTTTTGTTGCTAGGCATGCTCACCATTCACAACTTGCTTGACTCGCGTGAGGGCCGTGCGATTCGAGCCTTAAAAGGCGGGCGTGTGATGGCTGAGGCCATGGGTGTAAATACCAGCCGCTCGCGCATGGTCATTTTTATTCTGGCGGCCATGTTGGCTTGCGCCTCGGGGTGGCTGTATGCGCACATGCAGCGTTTTATCAACCCAACGCCCTTTGGTTTGCATATTGGCATTGAGTACTTGTTCATGGCCGTGGTCGGTGGGGCGGGCTATGTCTGGGGGGCCTTGCTTGGCGCGGCTATCATTACTATTGCCAAACAATGGTTGCAAGATTTGTTGCCAGCCTTGCTTGGCACCAGCGGCAACTTTGAGGTGATTGTGTTTGGCCTGATCATGGTGCTGGTGCTACAACGAGCACCTGATGGGTTATGGCCCGTGCTCCGACGCTTGGTGCCCGTTCGGTTGCCCAACAAAAAAATCAGCCAGGATGCCGTTGATTTACCACGAAGAAAAATGCCCGAGCCCGGCGAGGTAATCCTGCAGGCTAAGGATGTCACTCGGAAGTTTGGTGGCCTAGTTGCGAACAACAACATGTCGCTTGAGGTCAAAGCCGGAGAAATACTGGCACTCATTGGACCAAACGGTGCTGGCAAGAGCACGATGTTTAACCAGATCTCAGGCGTTGACACACCCACATCGGGTGATGTGGTGTTTCAGGGGCAATCAGTGGCGGGCAAAGAGTCACGTGACATTGCGGGTTTGGGCATGAGTCGCACGTTTCAGCATGTCAAATTATTGCCCACCATGACCGTGCTTGAGAATGTAGCCATTGGCGCTCATTTGCGCGGTGACAAGACCGTGATCAGCGCCGCTTGGAGGCTTGACCGCCAGCAGGAGGCGAGTTTGCTCAAAGAAGCCGCTAGGCAGGTTGAACGTGTTGGCTTGGGCGACCTATTGTTTGAGCAGGCGGGCAACCTTGCTTTGGGCCAGCAACGTATTCTGGAGATTGCCCGTGCTCTTTGTGCCGATCCTTGTTTGCTGTTGCTCGACGAACCCGCAGCGGGCTTGCGATTTAAGGAAAAACAGGCGTTGGCCGATTTGTTGCGCAAGCTAAGGTCCGAAGGCATGGCGACATTGGTCGTCGAGCATGACATGGATTTTGTGATGGGCTTAGCTGATCGGGTGGTGGTCATGGAGTTTGGAGAAAAAATTGCCGAAGGACTGCCAGAGCAAGTGCAGAGCGACCCTGCTGTGCTAGAGGCTTATCTTGGCGGGGTGCAATAATGCAAGCGCAAACGTTCACCTCTGAAGCTCAACCACAACCGGTGCTGGCTGTTGACGAGCTTTGTGTGTCATATGGCAACGTACAAGCTCTGACTGACGCCAGTATTCGTGTGGGTCAGGGCCAAATCGTGACGGTGATCGGCCCTAATGGTGCCGGCAAAACGACCCTGTTGTCAGCCATCATGGGCATGTTCAGATCGACTGGGCGCATTGAGTTTCTCGGGAATCCTGAGCCTTTGCCCGAAGTTGAAGCGCTCGTGGCAAAGGGCATGAACCTTGTGCCTGAAAAGCGTGAGCTCTTCGGGGAAATGTCGGTTCAGGACAACCTCATCCTCGGTGCCTTTCATCGCTACCGCAGCGGCCTGCGTGATCATGAGCAGACAATGGCTGAAGTCTATGACTTATTTCCACGACTGAAAGAGCGTAGCCAACAAATGGCTGGCACGCTGTCCGGTGGAGAACGCCAGATGCTGGCTGTTGGACGTGCGCTCATGGCCAAGCCACGTCTGTTGATGCTCGATGAGCCAAGCCTGGGACTGGCGCCGTTAATTGTGCGCGAGATTTTTCGCATTATTGGTCAATTGCAGCAACGCGGGGTTTCGATTTTGCTGGTCGAGCAAAATGCCCGGGCCGCCTTGCAAGTTGCCGACTATGCCTATGTGCTGGAGAACGGGCGTATCGCCATGGAAGGTCCGGCCTATGAGCTGGCTGATGACAAGCGCGTTATTGAGGCGTATTTAGGCTTTGGTGGCAAGCATCAAGATATGCTTTCTACTTAGGGCCTTGGGATTAACTAGAGGGGTAGCACCATGCAAGCCATGCGCATTTTGCTCGATGAGCACCAATCACTAGCGGCAGTGATTCATGCCATTCGGCACATGATCCGTGAGATTGGCCAGGGCTCATTTCGTCCGGACTTCAAGCTCTTGCATGCCATGGTGCATTATCTTGACGCCTATCCAGAGAAGAAACATCATCCCAAAGAAGATGAGTTTCTGTTTGGACTTCTGCGAGCACGAACCGACAGGGCTAACGAAGTGCTAGATCGTCTTGAAGCAGAGCACGCGAGCTCCGATATGCGTATCAACGAGTTGACCCGTGCATTAAAGGCCTACGAAGAGGACCCGGCTGGGCAGTTCGAAGCATTTCGTGATGCATTCGATGCATATGCTGAATTTTATCGAGAGCATATGATGATGGAGGAACGAGAGGTCTTACCACTGATTCGTGAGTTTTTTACCGACGACGATTGGGCCGTGGCCAATGCAGGCTTTACGAAATCGCCTGACCCAATGACTGGCACACGCCGCAGCAGTGACGATGAAGACTTTTCTCGAATATTCACCAAACTCGTCGAGGCGGCACCGGCGCCCATTGGACTTGGCTTAGGGCCGTACAAAGACGATTAAGTGGTGCTAGCAAGCGTCAAAATTAGGCCCGTTTGGGGTCGGGGCCGACCGTAAAGCTGAACTCAAATGTCTGATGCAAGCTGATGTATCCAGCCTGCCTCTATCCAATCGAGCAGGCAGTCTTGAGCCTCATTGGACAGGGCNCGCAAGGTGGCGGGCTTNAGTATGAGCCTTCTTGCGTTGGCCAGTGTCTTTAACGGCGCCGTCGCGCGAACCGGCGCCAATTCTCCGTTAATGAACAGGTGCGATCGGCGATACAGCATGCGTGTGCGCCGGTCCAGAACGAGCATGGCACCGGTTTTCAATGTCACGTCGTTGTCTGTCGCATCGAACACCGCCAGTTCATTGGGCTCCGTTAACCAGCACCCGAGAAATCGATGCGCCAATTGCTCGTCAAGGGGCAAGCGTTTTACGACATCGACGCAGGCTTGAACCAGTCGTTGGGGTAATTCGGCAGGCATGCCAACGGCCGGTTGAGAGGGGTCTTTAAATCGGGCGGCCAAGTCAGGGCCAGCCAAAGGCGGGTCTGCCATGGGACTGCTTGCGCCGTGTTCGCGGGCGGCGATTTGTTCGGCAGCGGCTTCGAGCATGCCCTGGGCCAGTGTGGCCATGTCCGGTGCCCGAAACCCGACGGACAATGTCATGCAGTCATCGGTGAGCGAAATTCCATCGTGCGCGGCATGGGGTGGCAGATAGAGCATGTCGCCCGGCTCAAGAATGGCGTCTTGTTCGGGCTCAAAGTGGCGCAGGATCTTTAGTGGCAAGCCATCAATGAGCGACAAATCCTTTTGCTGGCCATATTTCCAGTGGCGCTGGCCTTGGGCCTGAATCAGAAACACATCGTAGCTATCAAAGTGTGGACCCACGCCACCGCCTTTGGTGGCGATGCTGGCCATCAAATCGTCGAGCCGGGCTGTCGGTATGAAGTTGAATCGATGCAGCAGTTCACTGGCCAGGTCATCGTGAATGTCCAGGCTTTGCACCAATAGTGTCCAGTTAGGCGCCT
>PR_CR_10_Liq_2_inCRDRAFT_1000175_pt1 | contig 18446 bp, 17 predicted proteins | sample PRCRCaboRojoPR_FD_10245 | JGI IMG/M metagenome (IMG submission 10245) | reverse complement strand
AACGGCTAGTGTTTCCTGCCGGTCCTGCGCAAGCCGCTTGCTGAGCTGCTCCAAATCGCTAAAAGCCTCGTCGTCCCGGGTACGGGCTACCAGTTCCAGCCGTAGTTTGTCGCCGTAGATGTCCTTGTTGAAGTCAAAGAGGTTGACCTCGATGGTTTTGTTTTGGTACTCCTTGAGGGTGGGGCGGTCGCCAATGTAAAGCATACCGCCATACCGCTGGCCTTTGTGGTAGGCATAAACGGCGTAGATGCCGGCAGGGGGCAGCAATTTGTGGCGGTTGTTGAGATCGAGGTTGGCCGTTGGGAAGCCCAGCTTTTTCCCGATCTTGTTCCCATGTACCACCGTGCCGGTCAGGGAAAAATAGTGCCCCAACAGGCGTTGTGCCTGATCAACAGCGCCCTGCTCCAGGGCTTTACGTATTTTAGTGGAGCTTACCGCAATGTCTTCCACTTCGTGCTTGCCGATTTCCACGACTTCATAACCAGATGCCTCGCCGTGCCACTTGAGGTAGTTGATGTCACCCTGCCGGTTGAGCCCAAAGCGGTGATCATACCCGATAACGATATATCGGGGATGGAATTTCTCAACCAGGAATTTCTGGATGTACTCATCGGCACTCTGCTGAGAGAACGCTACCGTAAAGGGCACCACCACCACATTATCGATACCATACCGCCGCATCAGTTCCACTTTTTCGTCAATGGAGGTGATGAGCTGCAGGGTGTTGTCCCTGGGGTAGATCACCAGGCGGGGATGGGGGTGGAAGGTGATGACCATGCTTTCGCCATCGCACTGCCGGGCGAGCCCCTTGACCCGCTCCAGGATTTGCTGATGTCCCAGGTGGACCCCGTCAAAGGAACCAATCGTGACAACGGCATTTTGAAAATCCGGTAAATCGTTCAGGTCATTGAAAACTCTCATGCGCAGTGGACTGATGCATAAAACAGCTAGAAAACTGTTCTGGGCTTTTAATTGTTTGTAATTTTGCTTTCCTTCTTAATCCTATTCAATCTAAATAGAAATTAGCTCGAGTGAGTTTTGATAAAACAAAAATAGTAAAGGCGCTAACCAAAGTCACTGACCCGAATTCCGGCCAGGACATCATTACGATGAACATGGTACGCGACCTCGAAATCGACGGCAATAATATCAATTTTTCACTGGAATTGCCATCCCTGGATTCCAGGAATAAATCAGATATGAATTTTGCATGCATGCAAGCCGTGCAGGAAGTGTACCCGGAGGCCAACGTGAATGTCCACATGATCAGCGCTGCCCCCGGCGTAAAACAGCAATCCAACAGCCCGGTCAGCCATATTAAGAATATCATCGCAGTGGGTTCCGGCAAAGGTGGCGTAGGCAAATCTACCATCTCCGTTAACCTGGCACTGGGGCTCAAACAGCTCGGTGCCAAGGTGGGCCTGATCGATGCCGACCTCTATGGTCCTTCCATTCCAACCATGCTTGGTTTGCAGGGGCAGCGGCCACAGGTGAAGCAAATTTACGATCAGCCCAAGATTATGCCGTTGGAAGCTTATGGCATGCCGGTAATGTCCATTGGGTTTATTATTGAACCAGAGCAGGCGGTGGTGCTGCGTGGCCCCAGACTGTCGGGCATCATCAAGCAGTTTTTTAACGACACGGTCTGGCCGCCCCTGGACTACCTCATCGTTGATCTGCCGCCCGGCACCGGTGATATTCAGCTCAGTCTGGTGCAAACCGTTCCTGTGACGGGCGCCATCATGGTGACCACGCCACAGGAAGTGGCCATCGCTGATGCCATTAAAGCCATGAATATGTTCCTCCTGCCTTCGGTCAATGTACCGATTCTGGGCGTCGTGGAGAATATGTCCTGGTTTACGCCGGCTGAACTACCTGACAATAAGTACTACCTCTTTGGGGAAGGTGGTGGCAAGCGGCTGGCTAAGGAGAGTAATTCTGTTCTACTGGGGCAGGTACCTATTGTACAGGGCATACGCGAGGGCGGGGACGAAGGCAAGCCGGTTGTCCTGCGGGAGGTGCCCCATGCCACAGAAGCCATGCAGCGGGTGGCTAAGAATGCCGCCCGTCAGATTGCCATCCGCAATGAAACCAAAGACCCAACCCGTATTGTAAAAATGAATAATTAAGCGCCATGTCGAATACCAAAAAGCAAGAACTGATACAACGCGTCGACGAGGCGCTCAACGATGTCCGGCCTCACCTGGCCGTCGATGGGGGCAATGTGGAAGTGGTAGATGTCACGGAAGACCATATTGTCAAAATCAAATGGCTGGGCACCTGCGAAAACTGCAGCATGTCTATGATGACGATGAAGGCCGGCATCGAGCAGGCACTGATCGGGAAAATCCCCGAGGTGAGTGCCGTGGAAGCCATCAACGGACTGAATGTTGGCTAACTACTGGCCGTCTACCAATACCACCACTGAGCGGGCATTGACATAGACACTGCCGCCACGTATGACCGGCGCTTCCTCAAAAATCACGATATCCTGCGGGCTGTCTGCAGCAGTATTGATGATACGCCTCCAGGGCTGCCCGCCTTTGGGCTTCGGTATCTGAAAACTCAGGTGCTCCCAATAGGCATTCACCATCACATGCATGCGGTAGGTGTAGTTGCTGTTTTTCAGGGTGTAAGATAAGGTGTGAGAATGGTGGCTCCAGTCGGGATGGTTGTTGCGTACCCCGCCAAATTTACAGCGTGAGCCACCCAGAGCCCCGGGGCTGTTCCAGTAAAACTGCTCCTGAAAAAAAGGTGTATTCAGGTTGAGTTGTATCAGTGCCCTGGTAAATCGCAGCACACCTTGCTGCTCCTCAACTGCGCTCCAGTCAAACCAGCTGATCTCATTATCCTGGCAGTAGGCGTTATTATTGCCGTGCTGAGTACGGCGGACCTCGTCCCCCATGAGCAACATGGGCGTCCCCTGGCTCAGCAGCAGCAGGGTCAGGTGGTTTTTGACCTGCCGCTCCCTGAGTTTCCGTATCACCGGGTCTTTGGTCGGGCCTTCTGCTCCGCAATTCCAGCTGTGGTTGTCGTTGTGCCCGTCGCGGTTGTCTTCCCCGTTGGCCCAGTTGTGCTTTTGATTGTAAGACACCTGGTCATTCAGCGTAAACCCATCGTGGCAGGTGATGAAGTTAATACTGCGGTTGGGGTCGCGCAGTAGCTTTCCAAACAAATCCAGGCTGGCATTGATACGGTAGGCTGCAATACGGGTCATACCCTGATCGCCTTTCAGAAAGCGGCGGATGTCGTCGCGGTAAGCGCCGTTCCACTCTGCCCATTTGTCGCCAACAAAGTTGCCCAGTTGGTACTGCTGCACATCCCAGGCTTCAGCAATGATTTTGGTAGGCGCCAGCACCGGGTCAGACTCAATTTCCCATAGAATAGGCGGATTTTGTACTGGCCGGCCAGCTTCGTCTCTGGACAGAATGGAGGCGAGGTCAAAGCGGAAACCGTCTACATGCATCTCATCCACCCAGTACCGCAGACAGTCACGGATGAGGCGGCGTACCACCGAGTGGTTGGCGTTGAGGGTGTTTCCTGTGCCGGAGTAGTTGCGGTAATGGTAATGCTCATCGAGCATGTAGTAGGCCCGGTTTTCAATGCTTTTGAAGGAAAGGATAGGCCCGTCAGCGCCTCCTTCACCCGTATGGTTGAAGACAACGTCCAGAATCACTTCGATGCCGGCTCTGTGCAAGGCTTTGACCATATCCCGGAATTCATTGACAGCACCTATGGGGTCATCCGTGCTGGCATAACCGGTGTGGGGCGCAAAGAGGGCAATGGGCGCGTAGCCCCAGTAGTTGGTCAGGTTGGAATCGGGCACGTCCGCCGGGTCAAACTGCTGTACGGGCATGAGTTCTACGGAGTTAATGCCCAGGGCTTTCAGATAAGGGATTTTTTCAATAAGCCCCCGGTAAGTCCCCCGCAGTTGATCGTCTACGCCGGAGCTTTCGTGTTTGGTGAAGCCTCCAACGTGCAACTCGTAAATGATGGAATGGGAATAAGGGTGGTTAAGCGGCCGGTCGCCTTCCCAGTCATAGCTGCCATCTGCCACTACTACGCTCTTGATGGCTTTGGCGGTGTTGTCCCCGGGGTGACGTGCTGCCTCCCGTTCGTAGGTATCCATTACAACCGCCCTTGCGTAGGGGTCGATCAGGAGTTTGTTCCCGTCAAAATAATAACCGATCTCCGGAGCATAGGGGCCATAAACCTTCCAGCCGTACAGTTGCCCCTCCTGTACCCCCTCCACAAAGATGTGCCAGTAGTAGAAGGTCTTATGGGTTTCCGGGTCGAGGCGGAATATTTGAAGCGGCGTGCTGTGGTCTTTAGCATCAAACAACAGTAGTTCAACAGCAGAGGCATACTTGGAAAAAATGCTGAAGTTGGTGCCTTCCGGGTAAACGGTCGCACCAAGTGGAGCACTTCGGCCGGTTTGGGCATGATAGGACATAAAGTGGAAGGGTTTGTTCCGGGCTGAAGATAAGCAAACCCTTGTCGATATAGTACAGGATAACTGGTCCGAATTCCGGCTTACAAAATATCGTCAAACTCGTCTTCCGCTTCTTCGGGCTGCAGGCGTTGCAGCGCGCCCTGATGAATGCGGTGCAGGCGGCCCATTTCAGCCATTGCTTCTTCCATAAAGGTCGTATCTACCAGCCGGCGGATGTCATTGACCGAGTTGATGTACTCGCCCGTGCGGAACTTGTAGGCCTGTTCATGTTTTCCGTCTTCAAACTTGACGGTGAAGCGGTTGTCCATCTGAAAAATGGTGATTTTCAGTGTGGGATGTTCGATATAGCCGGCGATGCGCATGCTTTAAAAAGTTTGAATGTAAGAAGTAATGGCTTTATAGACGGTTGAAAGCTCAGGATGGTTCGCCAGTTGCCTCAGGTGGCGCTCAATAGTTTGCTGGTCTCTGCGTATGGCGGGGCCGGTTTGAGCCTTCCGGGGCTCCTGCCGGGTGCCTTTTTGAATGGTAGCCTGCAGCAGGGGGGTGAGGATGTCGCGGGGCAGGTGGGCGTCCTCGGTCAGGGTGTGGCTGGCTTGCAGCATGGCATTGGTGAAGTTGTTGATAAACACCGCAGCCAGGTGCAAGGTGGCGCGCTGCTCATCGTTGACCAGGTGCACCTGATGGCTGATCCGGGCGGCGATTTCCTTCAGGCCCTGCTGAATGGCCGGGGTAGCGCCGTCAATGCACATGGGAATTTGGGTAAAATCAGCCGGCTGTCCCTTGGTAAGGGTCTGAAGGGGATAGAATACGCCCCAATTCGCCCAGGCATCAGACAGGACAGTAGAAGGAGTGGCTCCTGAGGTATGAGCCAGTAAAGTGGTTTTGGGTAAAAAGGCAGACAGGTTCTGGGCCACCGCCCCGATCGCATCGTCTTTGACCGCAAGCAGGCACAGTTCGCTTTCGGGGCTTACCGCGCTTAGCTGATGAATGGGGGTGGCGCCAACACGTTCAGCTACCGGATGGGCTTTTGCAAGCTGCCGGCTGTAGACCTGCAGGACGTTGTAGCCGGCCTGATAAAGGGTCAGTGCCAGATGGCTGCCCACATTGCCTGCGCCTATGATGGTAATTCTCATAGCAGAGACATTTAGTTTCGTGGGCCAAATAACAAACTGCCGATACGGACCATGGTGCTGCCTTCTTCCTGAGCCAGCGGGTAGTCGCCCGACATGCCCATAGAAATTTCCTTGAAGTGGGGCTGTTCAAAAAAATACGCTTCCCGGAGCGTGTCAAAAATCCGGTGCAGGGCCTGGAATTCTCTGCGTACTTTTTCCTGATCATCCGTAAAGGTCGCCATACCCATGACCCCGCAGATGCGCACATGCTCAAAGTTCTGAAAAGCAGGGCCTTCCAGCATGGCTTTAGCTTCCGGAAGGTCAAAGCCAAATTTGCTTTCCTCCTCTGCGATGTGGAATTGCAACAGACAATCGATCACCCGGCCGGACTGCTTGGCCCGCTTGTTGATTTCCTTCAGGACTTTCTGTCGGTCTACGGAATGCACCAGGTGCACAAAGTCTGCCATGTACTTGACTTTGTTGGTCTGCAGGTGGCCAATGAAGTGCCATCGGATGTCTTTGGGGAGGGCATTGTATTTGTCAGCCATCTCCTGCACCCGGTTTTCACCGAAGTCACGCTGCCCCAAATCGTACAATTCCATGATCTGTTCATTGGGTTTGGTTTTGGAGACTGCGATGAGGCTGGTGTCGGTTTGGGCAAGCTGCTGTTGAAGTTCCTTGAAGTTCATATTTGCGTGGATCGTCAGTTTTTGTTTCTAACACTTCAGCCGCACCAAGGTTGTCCGCTTTGCCGCAGTAGAATTGGCTGGAGTCTATTGATTAATTCCTACCTTTGCAGCAAAAATAAGCCCTATGCAGATACTTGATGGAAGAGCCCTGGCCAAAACAATCCGTGCAGAACTGGCAGAAGAAGTCCAAAAGCTGAAAGCTGCCGGCAACCGGGCGCCGCACCTGGCCGCCGTATTGGTGGGTGAAGACCCCGCCAGTCAGGTTTACGTGCGAAATAAAGTCCGCTCCTGCGAAAAAGTAGGCTTTGAGTCTTCCCTGGTCCGCCTTCCTGCAGACACCTCAGAGGAGGAAGTCCTCAAAGTAGTGCATAACCTGAATGAGGATGACGCTGTGGACGGCTTCATCGTGCAGCTGCCTCTCCCGGGCCACATCAACGAGGAGCGGGTAACGCTCGCCATTGACCCTCGTAAAGACGTTGACGGTTTCCATCCGGTCAATTTCGGGCGTATGGCGCAAAGTATGCCCTCCTATTTACCTGCCACACCAGCCGGTATCCTGGAGATGATCCGCCGATATGAGCTGCCTACCGAAGGCAAGGAAGTGGTGGTACTGGGCCGCAGCAATATCGTGGGCACGCCCATGAGCATTCTGCTTTCCCGCAAGGGCTACCCCGGTAATGCTACGGTGACGCTTTGCCATTCCCGTACCAAAGACCTGGCGGAGCATACCCGCCGTGCAGACATTCTGGTGGCTGCGATCGGGATTCCGGAATTTGTGAAACCAGATATGGTGAAGGAAGGTGCGGTAATCATCGATGTCGGTATCAACCGTGTGGATGCGCCGGAGCGTGAAAAAGGCTACCGGCTCTGCGGAGACGTAGATTACGAGGCGGTAGCAGAAAAGGCTTCCTGGATTACTCCCGTGCCGGGTGGCGTTGGCCAGCTTACCGTGGTATCGCTGCTGATGAATACGCTGCGGGCGGCTAAGGGGGAGGTGTATTAGGTTTTTTTTGGTATTGTGGTTTTTTGGTATTGTGGTTTTTTGGTTTGGTAGTCGGCTTATTTCTGTTGGTGGAAGCCGGAGCAGGACGGGTTCAAAAATTAATGAACATGGATTACTATCGCTACATCATCACGGCTGATGCGCCGTCCCGGGAGATTATATTGGCATTTCTGGGAGAATTACCTTTCGATACCTTTGAAGAAACGCAAGACGGGCTGCATGCTTATCTGCGTGCAGATGCGGATGCCTTTGCGGTTGAGCAGCGGCTAAGTGATATTTCCGGGAAGCTGTCTTTTACCTTTAAGCGGGAGCTGGTGAAGCATCAAAACTGGAATGCGGTTTGGGAATCCAATTTCCAGCCGATACAGGTGGAGCACTTCTGTGGGGTACGGGCGCCTTTCCACGAGCGGTTGTCTGAGGTCCGCTATGAAATTGTGATCAACCCGGAAATGGCTTTTGGCACTGGCCACCACGAGACCACCTACATGATGATGGCGCAAATGGAAAAGCTCAACTGGGAAGGCAAAGCGGTATTTGACTATGGCTGTGGGACGGGTATCCTGGCGATTCTGGCGGGGATGTTGGGGGCGGCTGAGATCGATGCTGTGGACATTGAAAAACCAGCATACGAAAGTACTGTTGAGAATGCCGGCCGCAATGGTGTGCCTCACCTCAAAGCCTATTTCGGGGACTTGTCCAAGGTGCCGGAGCGTGCCTACGACATTATTTTGGCAAACATTAACAGAAACGTAATATTAAATTCCCTTGAGGCGTTATATAAGCGCCTGAACGCCGGCGGGCAACTGTTGGCCTCAGGGGTTTTGCAGGTAGACGAAGCTATGGTGACCGAACGTGCTGCCCAGGTTGGGTTCAAATGCCAAAATACGATGCACCGTGGCGACTGGTGCTGCCTGCTGTTTGAAAAACAATAGCATAAATTCAGCATGGCCAGAATCCTTACGCTTGTCCTTTCCTTTCTTTTTTTACTGACCACCCTTTCAAACGCTCAGCGACTGGAGCGGTTCTCAGAAGACCACGCCGAGTTCATCCGGCAGTTGGAGGAGTATATGACCAGCAGCAAGCGGGAAGTGCTGGAGGAAGCCTACAAGGAATTTGCCGATGTCTTCACCAGCGGGCAGTTTACCGAGGAGGAAGTCCAGCAAATTCTAAAAACCGGCAACGCTATGCTGGAGCAGCGAATGACTGCCGGGCCCTACTTTCAAAATTACCTGCGCGCCCTGACCAAGGTGAAAAACACCAAAGATCCCGTGCGGGTTTTCCAGGAATGGCACAGCGTGATGGACCAGATGCTGGCGGGCATTGAAAACCGGCGGCTGCGCCCCTTCGATGATTTTCTGGAGTTCTCCACTCAGTTTTTCGAGCGCCGGGCGTTACGCTATTCTGATTCCGGTGGTACTTCCTGGTATGCCTACACAGATGACTTTTCCTTCAAATACGAAGCGGAGCAGCCTGTGGTCGTTTTTGAAGGGCTGGACCTTATGGCGCAGCGTCGCTCCGATTCCATATTCATTTACCAGACCTCAGGTACTTTTGAACCGGTAGAGCGCATGTGGCGGGGCACCGGTGGCCGGGTCACCTGGGAGCGGCACGGCCTGCCAAAAGGGGTATTTGCAGAATTAGGCGACTATGAGTTTGAGGCGATCAAGAGCTTGTATACTGTGGAAGACGCTAAAATGCACTACCCGGTATATTTTGGGAACAAAGCAGTAGCGGGCACTTTTAGTGACAAACTCGTATCGAGCAGCGATGCCGTGGAAGGGTCATTCCCAAGGTTCGAATCTACCGAGCGCCTGGAAGTCAGCAATATCGGTGAAGGCATTGCTTTTGAAGGGTATTTCCGCCTGCATGGTACCACCGTTTATGGCTTTGGCAACAAAAAGCAGCCGGCCAAAATTAATATACGGGATGCAAACAGCACCGCATCATTCCGGGGCGCTTCAGAACTCTTCACCATCCGGCGGGAGGACCGCATCGCCGGCAGTGGAGTAGAGGGCGTGCTGTATTTTGGCAAGGACTCCATTTACCACCCTTCTGTCGATGTCCGGTTTGAAATCAAAGAGCGGGAAATGACGCTCTCCCGGGGTGAAAGTGCCGCAGATCAGAACCCTTTCTACAGCTCACTGCACGGTTTCAATTTTTACGCCAATACGATGACGGCTTACCTCAACGGCGACTCTATTGCTATCGGGCGGGGCAAGCTGCCCTATCAGCGTAAGGAGGATGTGGTCTTTGAATCCCTGAATTATTTTACAGAACAGGATTACCGGCAGCTGCAGAGTATTGCTTCAGTGAACCCGATCGCCATTCTTAAAGTGATGTACGATAACAACGGGGGGGTAAAGACACTTCCGGCGGCTGACGTGGCTCAACGCCTCAACCCTAAATTCGGTATTGAAAACATTAAAAGCCTGCTCTACGATATGGTGGCCCGGGGCTTCATCAACTACTACCCTGAGGAAGAAATTGTGGAGGTGAAAGACAAGGTGTTTTTGTATGCAGATGCTTACCGCGATTTGATCGACTACGATGTGCTCCGCATTCGGTCCACCACGGATAGCACGAATGCGGTCATGAATCTGTCGAACAATAGCATTGATGTCCGGGGAGTGGATATCGTAGAACTGAGTGCCAAGCAGCGCGTCGCCCTGAAGCCCGAAGGCGATCACCTGGTGGTGCAGGATAACCGGAATATTGATTTCGACGGAGTGCTTTTTGCCGGCCTGACGACCCTGGAGGGTAAAGACTTCCACTTTAAATATGAGCCTTTCCAAATAGACCTGGACTCCGTTCGGTTTTTCGACCTGTTCGTACCCACTGGTAAGTTAATGAAGAGTGGCGAGCCCGAAGCGCTGTCTATCGGCTCACGACTGGAGCACCTGACCGGAGTACTGCTGATTGATGCCCCTTCCAATAAATCCGGCAAGGAAGACATCCCTATGTTCCCTTCGTTGCAGAGTAAAGATTATTCCTACATTTTCTACGACTATCCTTCGGCTCAGAAACGGGCCTACACCCGCGACTCCTTTTACTTTGAGGTCAATCCGTTTAGCTTCAACCACCTCGATTTTTATACCCGTGAGGATGTGCAGTTTGAAGGCACGCTGTACCCGGCGGGCATTTTCCCTCCCTTTGAGGAGACCGTCAGCCTTCAGGAGGACGAATCCCTGGGCTTTGTCCACGAAACAGAAGGGGAAGGCTACACCGCCTACCTGGAGCGGGGTTTGTACAAAGGAGAACTGGCATTGAGCAATTCCGGCCTGCTGGGCAAAGGGAACCTCACTTACCTGGGCGCTTCCATCGACTCGGAAGATATAATTTGGATGCCGAAGCAGATGCTGGCGAGTGCCGAAGAGTTTAACCTGGAAGAATCAAGGGAGGAAGGGCTGGAAGTGCCGCAAGTACGCGGTATTGATGTGAAAATTGACTGGCGGCCTTATCAGGATAGCATGTATATCCGCTCGGACGAAGAAGCCTTTAAGCTGTTTCCGGAAGAAGTCCATACCCTGGATGGTACGCTCATCCTGACACCGGGCGGTCTGAAAGGCGATGGTGTCTTCGACTGGGAAACGGCAATGATGGTCTCCAGGCTGTTCTCTTTCGGAGCCTTTAGCTCAACTGCGGATACTACAGCCGTAAAGATCAAAACACAGGACCTGGACGATATTGCGCTGGAAACCACAAACGTACAAAGTGATGTCGACTTTGAAGAGCAACTGGCCACCTTCAAAGCCAATCAGGCGTTTTTGGAAACCAAGCTGCCGGCTATTCAATACAAGACCTCCATCAATGAGTTTACCTGGGATATGGCGGATGAGAGCATCACCTTTAAGGCCGAAGAAGGATCGCCTGGCAAGTTTACGTCCACCCATCCCGGCAAGGACTCTCTGAATTTTGAAGGGGGAGAAGCTTTCTACGATCTCAAAACCGATGAGCTGAGTGTGAGCGGCGTGCCTTACCTGATTGCCGCCGATGCCTTTGTTTATCCAGATAGCAATTTCGTGAAAATTGGGCAGGACGGAGAAATGACAACACTGGAGAATGCCAAAATTATAGCCGACACCCTCAACCAAAACCACGTGATCAAGCGGGCAACGGTAGATGTCAAAGGCCGCAGGTTTTATCAGGCTTCAGGCTTCTACGAGTATAATGTAGGGGACAGGGAACAGGAAATTGAATTTGAGAATATTGTGGGCCAGCCGCTGGGCAAAGGGCCCTACGACGAGCGCCCGGTGGTGACGGTAGGTAAAGGAGAAGTAACGGAAGAAGATGAGTTTTATATTGATCAGCGGACCGAGTTCCAGGGCGAAATCGGGCTGAGGGCGGAAACCAAAAACCTGAGTTTTGACGGTTTTGCCCGCCTGGATGCGGAGCGCCTGCCCTATCGCTATTGGTTTACGGTGCAAAGTGAAGCGGATAAGAATGACCTTGCCATTAGCTTCGATGAGCCCAAAAACCTGGAAGGGGAGCCCCTGGCAACTGGCTTCTTCCTGAGTAAAGAAACAGCTGAGATCTACCCGAGGGTTATGATGCCCCTTTTCTTCCGCAAGGACCGGCAAATTCTGCCGGTAAAGGGGATATTCAAATACAACCGGGATAAGGATTATTTCATTTTTGGGGACTCCATTCGCATCCAAACCAATGGCATACGCGGGAATCAGCTGACCTTCTGGAATGGCTCTGGTAAGCTGGAGGGCAAAGGGAAATTCAACCTGGGCACTGGGCTCAACTACGTGAGCATCGATGCCTCCGGGGTGATGGAGTCCCGGTATGAGGAAGTGGTCAATCCGGATGAGCTGATCATCTCGGATACCATGTCGCTCATACCATCGCTCGGGCAGCAGGAAGAAGGGGTGCAGCGGTATGAAATCGATGCGGAGTTTATGTCGGGCGTGCAGTTAATCGTACCGGATAAGCTCCTGAGAATCATGATGAATGATATTGAGTCCATGAGTTTTGATGCCAAGCCTATCGTTTACCTTACAGAGCTGGACTTTTACCGGGAGGCATTGATGAACCTGCTTCCGGAAGGGACGGAAGCGAGGGAAGCACTGGCCACTCTGGGTAATGGTATCCTCGATATACCGAAAAAGATCAATCCCTACACCTTCCTGTTCTCTAAAATTCCGATGAAGTGGGATGCGGAATATCAGTCCTTTGTATCCAAAGAGGACAAAATAGGGGTCGTTTCCGTAGCCGGTGAGCCGCTCAATAAGATGCTGGAAGCTTACGTAGAGTATAAAATGCCAAGCAATGAAGATGACCGTCTGTACTTGTACATCAAGTCGCCGAGCGAACTGTTCTACTTCTTTGGCTTCAAGCAGGGCATTATGAGCATCACGTCCAATAACCCTGAGTTCATGGATGCTCTGGGCGGAATGAAGAGCAAGGAGCTGATTACCAAAATGGACGATGGCAACACCTACGAGATACAGGCGGTGGATGTTGGCTCGGCACGGCTTTTCCTTAACCGGGTGAAGGCTGCTCAACAAAAGTAATGACAAATCGCACCCTGCAAGGCTGTGGTCTGTCAGCAATAGAAATACTATTGACCTGCATATTGAAGGTATCGTTGTTCACTTAATTTTAATCCAATGATCCTTCTTGAAATCATACGGGCGAAGGCCATCTTTTTATTGCTGCTGTTTCTGACAGTTGTGGTTCCGGTGTGGGCAATTGTTGCTTACTACCGCCGGAAAGGGGAAAAAGATGCTGCCGAGCCGGAAGATGAGGCTTAGGTGCCGTAAAAAGCCTAATGTTTTTCATGGCATAGGGTGACAAAGATCATTATATGGGTTTGGGAACTGCCGTATCATTGATGTGAAAAAGGGGCAGGCTGCCTCACTTACTCACAAAAATGTAAACCAATGTTCCTGTTAGACCTCTTTGCTGCCAAAGTTGCCTTCCTTGCAATGGTGGTGTCCCTGATTGTGATTCCGGCTTGGATTCTGCTGGTGGCGTTCACCAAAAAGAAAGGCAAAGCCGATAATGTCAACGCCCCTTCCGAAGAAGAAACCGAAAAGGACCCGGCAGAAATGGTATGACGCATGCCGGTACGCCTCCAGATTTACAGCCTCGGTTAATAGCTGAAGAAGCCTTTTGCGGTTTGTTCAGCTATTTCCATTTAGTAATTCCGGTGTCATTTTTTCGGTAGTCATGCACAACCGGGCATCAGGATTGATTACCTTTATCCAAGCTATAAACAAACATGTCGGTCCAAGACCGGTCAGAATCATCAAACGAATACTTTCTCCTCTACGCTAATTTTTTCCAAGATGAACATTCAAGACATTCGATTCAGCCGCGACAAGGGGCAACGGGAATTTGCTATGGCCCTCCGAAAGCGGGTTAACGACTATTTCCAGGAAAACAATATTTCCAAGTATGCTAATGCAGCGATGGTGACCAAGACCGTAGTACTCGTGGGCACTTACGCATTGCTCTATGGCGCTATCGTCGGTGGTTTTGTGACCAACGCCTGGCTGGTACTTCTGGCCTGGACGGCGCTCGGTATCGTTACCGCTGGCATCGGTTTCTCCGTAATGCACGACGCCAACCACGGCGCTTACAGCCGCAATAAATACGTCAACGGCGTACTGGGCTGGGTGATCAACCTGATTGGCGGTTTCGCGCCCAACTGGAAGATTCAGCACAATACCCTACATCATTCCTTTACAAATGTGCATGGTATGGATGAGGACATCGACGCCGGCAAACTGCTTCGGTTCTCTCCGGAACAGGAGCGCCTTTGGTTCCATAAATTCCAGCACCTCTATGCCTGGTTCCTCTACAGCCTGATGACGCACATGTGGATCACCACCAAAGACTTCAAGCAGTTGGTGCGCTATCACCGTTCTGGTCTGCTGGAACAGCACGATATGTCCTTCCCTAAAGTATTTGCGGAGTTGATTTTCGTGAAGGTGGTTTACTACATCTACCTGCTGGTTATCCCGTTGGTGTTCTCTCCGGCGAGCTGGTGGATTACGGTTATTGGTTTTGCCATTATGCACTTTGCGCTCGGTTTCCTGCTCGGGTGTGTTTTCCAAACGGCACACGTGATGGAAGCCGCAGTTTTCCCGACAACAGACGAAGAGGGTAACCTGGGGCACAACTGGGCGGTACATCAGCTGATGACCACCACGAACTATGCACCCAACAACCGCATTCTATCCTGGTTTGTGGGCGGTTTGAACTATCAGGTAGAGCACCATTTGTTCCCAAATGTCTGCCACATCCATTACCGCCGTATTTCCAAAATAGTGCAGGAAACTGCCCAGGAATACAATTTCCCTTACCATACGCTTCCGTCTTTCCGTTCCGCTTTGCGCATCCACTGGAATATGCTGCGCAGCTTGGGCACCGGACAGTCGATGCCGCAGATTGCTTAATTAAGAATTCTTACCATAGAAGGTCTGCTTGTAGGTCGGCATTGCCGGCTCGCGGCCACGCCAGCTGTCAGGGATATGCTTGACAGCTGGTGTCATTTTCTGAATAGCCCGGAGAATATCTACCCGGCTGACTTGCCCCACAAGGCGGCCTTCTTCGAGCACTGGCAGCCGTTTGTAACCGCTGTGCACGAATTCATAGGCCGCATCAAGGATGGTTTTCGAGGATTCGATGTGCTTTACCCGCCCCGACATATAATCCCCTACTTTGATCTTGGCGGAGGAAGGTTCATGATTGTAGGGGCCTTCGATAAGAATGCGCAGGCAATCAGCCTCCGAGAGCATGCCGATGAGTTGCCCGCTGGCATCTAAAACCGGAGCGCCCGAGATTTTCTTTTTCAGAAGGATATCGATAGCTTCCCGGATATCCATATCGGGGAGGAAGGTGACGAGCTTGGTCGCCATATAGTCGGTAATTGGTGGATATAGTTTCATAATTATTTTGTTTGTTTATGTAATCTTACAATAAAATACCGAGCGTGTCAAATTTTTCGAAATGAGTTTTATCGGGATTGAAGTAGAGCCTTATGCGGGCTGGGGATTTCCGGTTCTTTTGGCGGTAGCGGTACTGCTTAGCATCCGGGCCAAAGCGATCAGCTGGAGCGGAGGGCTGGCAGGGGCCTTGATTGCAACCGGCATTTACCTCGGGGGGCGTTGGCTTGGTATTGGGCTTTTGGGGCTGTTTTTTATATCTGGGTCGCTGGCTACGCGGTGGCAACGGTCGAGAAAGGAAGCGATGGGCGTTGCGCAGGAAGCCGGAGGCCGACGCAGCTGGGTGAATGCTGCAGCCAATGGTGGGGTGGCAGCGGTATTGGGTGGGATGGCCTGGGGTATGGACTTGACGGTCCCCTTAGCGTATCCAATGATGGCTGCAGCCATCAGCAGTGCCACTTCAGATACGCTCTCCTCCGAACTGGGAACGCTATATGGCCGAAGCTACCGGAACATTCTGACCTGGCAATCCGGCCCCGGAGGCGCAGATGGTATGATTAGCCGGGAAGGTACGCTGTTTGGGCTGGGCGGTGCCATGCTGATCGCCCTGCCTGTTGGCTTGGGGATGCAGTCTTGGCCACTGGCGCTTATTGTTGCTCTGGCCGGTATAGTAGGAAATTGGTCGGATAGCTTGCTGGGGGCGACCCTTCAGAGGCGGGGCGTGCTTAATAACCACACTGTCAACTTTTGGAGCACCCTGATTGCGGCCCTGTTTGCCGGGCTGACCTATGCCGTATTTTGAGAAAAGTACCAGCTGAACCACCCTACGAGGGCACAAAGCACCGTCCCCCAGGCAATATCAATCAGTACAATCGGCCAGGGCCAGTCTTGCAGGACCGCCCGGTTGGTCAGCTCATAGGTACTGTAAGCCACCATTCCGAAAAAAGCCCCGCGGAGGAGGACCGCCGTTCCGGAATTATTGGTGCCCGGCTGCACGACGAAATAGATGATTCCAGACAGGAAAATAATATAGAAGAGGATCGCAGCCACCCAATCAGTAGAGGGCCGCATATGCTGCCCAAGATAGCGGGCATAAATACCCCGTGCCACCACCCCCAGCCATAGTAAGTCCAGGGCGGTAAAGGCAGCTGCAGCAAGCAGGAAGGGTTTCAGGTAGGCCATAATGGGAAAGTTGGGAAGTACTGGGGCTTTCCGGAGAAAGCACCCAGGATCGGATTTACTCTACAGTAGAAACTTTGAAAGGCACAGCCACATCTGCCCACCGCATGGTGACCCTATCGCTGCCCACTTCAAATTCCAGCATCTCTGCATTTTCTTCCAGGGCTTCCGGTGCGACCTCAACCCGGAGGGCATCCATGCTTTCGTCATAGTCGTAGGCACCCCACTGCTCCGCTTCCTTATTGAAGATAACCGTCCAGGCGTCCTCGCCGGGAATGGTAAACAACGCATAAGTACCGGCAGGCAGCGCCTCGCCTTCCACCATAACCTCCTCGCTCACGGTGATGGTAGTCGCCTCATTGGCACCGGTACGCCAGATGTTGCCGTAAGGTATGAGGTCGCCAAAAATGGTACGGCCACGTACCGACGGACTGCCATAGCTGACTGTTACGGTAGCAGAGCCAATTTCGCCTTCCGCAGTGCGGGGCGGGCTTTTGCGGGTGGATTTGTCTTCTTTTGGTTCTTCCTCCGTCACGGTTTCTTCCGTAGCTGTGGAGTCAGCAGCTGAACCAGCCTCACCTGAATCCGTACCGGCACCCCCGCAACTTGCAAAGGCGAAGCCAAAGACCAGGGCAAATAGTAAATGCTTCATGCTCATAATGTGGATAGATTGAATTGTTAAAAACCTAAAATTACATTTTCTTGGCCGCATGTCAGAGTAATGCAAAAATCAAAGCCGGTGTTCAAAGCACGGGCAGGTACTTTGAAATTTTCTTTTGCTTAAATTATTGCACCGGATGCCGGGGTTGCTTATATTTGCGTTCCCGGAAAAGAAAGGGCGTCTTCAAGAGGCTGTCCGCTTCCGGGATTCGTTATAGAGCGGGATGTAGCTCAGCCCGGTTAGAGTGCACGTCTGGGGGGCGTGAGGCCGGAGGTTCGAATCCTCTCATCCCGACAACACAAAAGGTCATTTCGCAAAGCGAAATGGCCTTTCGTCGTTTAGACCCGGTGCGAATGTGTTCGCATAAGGGACTAAAAGACGAAAGGCTAAACCAGGGGTTGACCTTTTGTGTTGTCATTTCCCATCTGAGGAAGGGCGCAGCCCATCCTCTCGTTATGAAAAAATCCCTCGCTTACCGATCTGGTCTGTACCACATTATTAGTCATGCAGCGCATTCGTAAGGGCGTGGCAATGAAAAAGCCAAAAGCCGCAGGCTGTGGCCTTCAAAAGCTTTAAGTTCCCCCCCACCTGAGGAAGGGCGCAGCCCATCCTCTCATTTTGAAAAAGCACCTTGCTTATCTATCTGGCCTGTATCATACATTATTAGTCATGCAGCGCATTCGTAAGGGCGTGGCAATGAAAAAGCCAAAAGCCACAGGCTGTGGCCTTTAAAAACTTTACCTTCATGGGAAAGGTCTTAATTCAATGCATCTGCCATAGCATCCGCCCGCTCCAGGTCGGCATTGATCTGATCGCGCTGACGCAGGACCATCGTTTTAGTGGAGGCGGGCCAGGAGGTGTTTTCCAGTAGCTTGTTGTAGGTTTTGAGGCTGTTCTTTTCGCCGCGCACGCATTCTTCAAACACGGCTTCCTCATCGTTGGAGGATAGTGCGGATTTGATGTCGATCCAGCTGTGGTGCAGGCTGCCTTTCACGGTGGTTTCCCGCTTCGCAGAACCGCCGAGGGTGATAATCTCCTGTGTGATGGCTTCGATGAAGGCCTGTCGTTGGACCACCTTGTCTGTCAGGTAGGATTCGAGGATAGACTGCTCAACGTCCGAGCGCGCTTTTTCGTAGCCCTGCCGGGCATCTACATTCTGCTGCAGCAAATCATTTAGCGCATCAATCACTTCTTGTGGGTTGGTCATATCATTTGATTTTTGGTGAAATAGTGTGCCTGTTACACGCAGCAGCCAGCCCGGATGTTCGTTGCCATTCGCAAAAATAAAAAGCGGGGCTGCCTACCAGCTCGGTAAGCAGCCCCGCTCAGGCTATAGTTGGAGAAGTTTATAAAAACTGCTCAACCGGCGTGAATTCCAGCCCGAAGGCATCCGCCACACCTTTGTACACTACTTTTCCGTCAATAACATTCAGGCCCTTCTTTAGGGGCTCGTT
>PR_CR_10_Liq_2_inCRDRAFT_1000170_pt1 | contig 18713 bp, 17 predicted proteins | sample PRCRCaboRojoPR_FD_10245 | JGI IMG/M metagenome (IMG submission 10245) | reverse complement strand
GCGTGAAGGCGGTGATGTCCAGTTCGCTGAGTTCGCGTCCACCGAGGGCCAACTCCGGCATCAAGTGCACGAAGACGTACGCGATGGCGGTGCCTCCGCCGACGGAGGCCAGGATGTCCTGGGTCTTGTCAGGAAGTTTGGATACCCGGTAGGCGAAGAAATGGGCTGCAGCCAGCGCCGCGGCGAGCAGCGCCGCTATCAACCACTGGACTTCGGACATCAGAGCCAGAGATTACTGGGGTGATTGTTCAAATCGAGGCTGGGTCGTACCCGAGATCATCCCTGGCAACGCGTCGCGGTACCGAGGTAGCGGGTCTGGTAGCGATTCGCCTAGTCGCCTCTCTTGGTCTTTAACGCTGGAAAAGCACATGCGAACAAACTTCTTGAACGACCAGGCCTTCTCCACAACCCAAGCAATCCAGATTGCCATGCATCGCAGTGATGGGGAGGGAGTAGATCAACTCCGGGACTATTGAATGGAGACGGCGCACCGAAGGGTTGCAGCTCAGGAGTCTGCCCCTTAGAGCTTGTAAAGGCGTCGAGCATTCCCAGACAGCATCTTGCCTTGCTCCTGTGATGGATACCCCGACATGTAATCCCGATACAGGTTCATGATGACGTCATAAGAACTGTAGAGCCGATCAATGGGCCAGTTCGAGCCCAAGACGATCCGATCAGGCCCAAACGCTTCAAAGCACGTTTCGACCCAGGGCCTTAGGGACTCTGCAGTGAACCTGGGGTCCGTCATAGCCAGTCCCGAAACCTTGCAGGTGATGTTTTCCGCCGCAGCCATGTCACGGATGGCACGTGACCAAGAGGCAAAATAGCCAGCATCGCGCGCCCTTGGAAAGCCAATGTGCTCAAGTACGATTTCCAGTCCTGGGTGTCGCTGTGCCAGCGCCAGAGCACTACCCATGTTGGGCCACTCACAGTCCATGTCAAGCACTAATCCACGAGCCACCAGTTCGTTCAGACCCGATGCGAGCGCGTCCAGATCGCCCGAGGCAAGGGTGGGCTCCACTGCGAAGTCACGTACACCAACGAACACCGGCGATGCGCTCTGATGCTGATCCAGTTGGGCTACAGCAGCTTCAGAGGTCAGATCAACGTGTCCGATGATGGTGAACGGAACCGGTGACTCCGCTCGCATCTCCTCAAGCCACCGTGTTTCCTCAACAGGATCCGCGGAGCCGATTGCAGCCTGCACATGGACAAAACCCTCCACGTCAGCGAATCGTGCTTCCGCCCACACACCCTCGATGTCGTAACGGAGGCTTTTGATGTTGTCTATATTCCCCAGGATCGGGTGGTCCAGGCCTGGAGGCAGCCATACCCAGTCGAGATTCTCACGAGAATTTCTCAGGTCCCAGAAGTGAACGTGAGTGTCGATAATGGGCGTTCTTGTCATGCTCTGCTCCTAACGATCCGAGTCGACGCGCTCAATCCAGCGGTTTTCCCGCACGCTGGCATAGATGAGTTCCAGGGCTTCAACAGTCCGCGCGCCGAGTTCGATAGGAGCATCGTTCGGAACATCGTTGCCCCTCGTCAGTTCGACGATCGTATCTACCGGCCCAATGCAGTCGTAGTGACCCGCATCCGGAGGTAGGTCCACGTCAACCTCGGTCCCATCAGGCCTGTAGAGCCATACTTGATCTCGCTCGACGTCACACCGATACTGACCCTCATCGCCGTATGCAGCAATCACCAATTGGTGGCGGTTGTTGGCTGCACCTACATGACTCGAGGCCCCGAAGACAGTACCGATCGAGTCATCGGCATACTTGAGCGAAATTGCGTCGTGCATGTCAACCGGCGCGCCCATCACCGATTTCATCAACGCAAAAGCGCCCTGCACACGTTGGTCGAGTAGCCACAGGCTCATTCCAAATGCATGGGACAGTTGCGCCTGCCCGTAACCACCACCGGAAAGCTTGGGGTCAGTCCATGTGCGGTTTTCTGGCACCGTGTCCTTGTCCGCCTCTGGGTAGGCGCCTGTATTGGAAAGCAACTCGCGGGTCTGAGAGGCCATCACAATGGATACCGCTTCGATTTGCCCTATGCCGATGTCCATCATGAGTTGCTTTGCCCTCTTGAGCATGGGACTGAAGTTCCAGCCAAATGCACACGTGATGTGTCGACCCGTTCGCTCGGCAACCTCTACTAGATCCCACGCCTGCGAAGCATCGATAGTTACTGGCTTTTCGATTAGGACATTTGCGCCCGCCTCCATCGCCGCCTTTGCATGTTCATAGTGCAATCCGGATGGACTCGACACAAGAACGACGTTGGCACCAGAATCAAGAACATCTCGATAATCCTCTGAAGCATGTTGAAAACCGAAGTTCTCCTTCACGCGTGTGAGAGCCTCTTGCCCATGCCGGGCAACGGCTACGAACTCCACATCCTCGTGTTTGGCAAAATTTGGCATGTGTGACGAGATCGCCCACGATCCTGCACCGATAACGCCAAGCTTCACAGATGACATAACTGCTCTCCTAGTTCGTAGGACTCAATCTCTCCCGCAATCGATCAAACGACACAGCTGTGATTAGGAGGATTCCAGTGGCCACGGACTGCCAGAAGGATTGAACATTCAGCAACGTTAGCCCGGTGGCGAGAACTTGGATGATCATCAGGCCGATAAACGTTCCAAGGATCGTGCCGCGACCACCAGACAAGCTGGCACCACCTAAAACGATGGCCGTTACGACCAAGAGTTCGTATCCACGCGCATTGTTCGGAGATGCAGCGCCCAACTGTGAAACGAGGATTAGTCCAGCCAGAGCAGCAGCGATACTCGAGAACATGAAAGCAATGAACACGACTCGCTTGCTGGGGATACCGACTAACCGGGCGGCGGTCGGATTCGCTCCGATGGCGTACAGCTGGCGCCCATAGACCGTGAACCTGAGTATCAGGATGCCGATGATGAGGACGGTGACGAACAATATGACCGGCATTGGAATATTGAGGAAAGGGCGCGCAGTCCCCAGAAACCGAAAACCTTGAACCAAAATGGTCTGCCCGTCTCCGATCAACTGACCAATTCCGAAGAACGTCGCAAGTCCACCTAACGTAACAATCAGGCTGTTGACACCAACAATCATGACGAAAAAGCCGTTGATCAGGCCTACCACCAGACCTACGAGCAACCCAACACCAATCGCCGCCGGGATCCCCAGGGGACCGGCGAGTGAGGCCGTTACCATTCCGCACATCGCGGCCACTGAGCCAACGGACAGGTCAACCTGCCCCGCGATCAGGAGGAAGGTGCCAGGGACGGCCATGATCCCAATCACCGCGATATTCGTGACCATGTTCAGGCCGTTGGTGGTTGTCAAGAAGACCGGGCTCGTGATTGAGAAGAAGATAACGAGGGCCAACAGCACGACGACCAGGCCGAGAGCTTCGGGCAACTGCCGTTTCGTCTTAGCGCCTTGAGTCGAGACCTCAGATGGAGTCGTTGCACTCACGATTTGGCGTCCCTTCCACATTCACTCGCTACTTGGTTCCGGATGATCACGCTGATCACCCTCCTGAGGCATCGGTTAGCGTTGCCACAGTGACTTCCTCCGGAGATATGCTTCTGGTGACTCGTCCGCGGGACATCACAACGGCACGGTCGGCAACCTGAACTACCTCCTCGTAATCCGAAGTCGCGACTAGGACAGCGGCTCCAGAGGCCGCCAAATTCCGGATCGTCGCGTAAATCTCTTGGCGAGCTCCGACATCGACACCGCGCGTTGGCTCCAACAGCACAAGCACTTTCGCATCAGCGTTCAGCCAACGCGCAAGGAGGACCTTTTGCTGGTTCCCGCCCGACAGCAAAGCGATGGGCCTGCCTGCACCGCTCGGGGAAACACGAATCCGTAACGCCTCCAGCCACTTGGTGAAGGCTCTTGCTTCCTGACCAGATTGGGCGATGAAAGCACTGCCGAGCCGTCCCGACCAGAAGGGGGCGACGAGATTCTTGGCGCTCGAGAGACCCAAGAAAGCACCCTCACGTTTGCGATCGGCGGGAAGGAGTCCCACACGTCGACCAACGGCCTCCCGCGGACTCGTCGGTGCAACCTTCCCGTCCAAGGTGAACTCTCCGCCAGTTACCTTTCTCATGCCGAACGCGGTTTCAGCCACCTCTGCGATGCCGGAACCCACCTTTCCGTAAAGGGCAACAACCTCCCCGGGGCGAACCTCCAAGTCCAGATCCTCGAAAGCATCCGGTGACGACACCCCACGCATTTGGATGACGGGACGTACTGAAGCATCTGGCCGCGATACCTCGGGGCGTCGAACGTCATCAACGGAGGAGCCAACCATCGCCTCCACAAGATCCGCCCTGGAGGTCTCCTTAGCGTTGGCGCTCAGAACAACGTTCCCGTCGCGCAGGACCACGACGTCATCGGCGACTCGGCGAAGTTCGTCAAGCCTGTGAGTTATGTAGATCATGGCTGTGCCTTGAGCGCGCAACCGATCGAGAAAACCGAAGAGTGTGTCTACCTCGTCACCCGAGAGCGCAGCTGTGGGCTCATCGAGAATGAGNATCCGGGCCTTGTCTGACAAGGCCCGAGCGATTTCGATCACCTGACGCTTACCCACGCTCAGCGTGGCCATTCGAGCGCTAATGCTGATGTCTACCTGAAGGTCGTCAAGAATCGCCTGGGCTTGCCGGCGCATCTCCTTCCAGTGGACGATGCCACCTGATGAAGGGAAACGCCCAAGGAAGATGTTCTCCGCTACGGTCAAACTCCCCGCATCGTTGATCTCTTGGTAGATCATCTTGATCCCAAGTTCCCGAGCGGAGATTGGGGTTAGCCGCTCGAACGTCTGCCCACCGGAGACGATCTGCCCACTGTTTGGCTGATAGTCACCGCTGATGATCTTGACGAGCGTCGATTTGCCCGCGCCATTCTCACCCAAGAGCGCGAGCACTCGCCCAGGGGTGGTGTCGAGGTCCACTCCATGAAGGACCTCGACACCACCAAAGGACTTACGAATCCCGCGCACACTGAGCGCTGGCTCGATATCGCGGTGATCCATTACCTATTCCCGGGGATTCGTCAGCAGGCGCTGATGTCGTAGTACTCACCAATGTTGTCCTCGGTGATGTACAAGTGGTCGACAAGCAGATCCTGTGGGATCTCCTCGCCATTCGCTGCGTCGATCAGATATGGAATACCGATCTCGCCGTAGCGCTCCGGGAAGAAGGCTGCGCTTCCTACCCATTGGCCACCAGCCGCAATTTCACAATGTGAGATCGGATCCACGCCCATACCTGAAACCGCAACCTGATCTTCACGACCAGCGGTACGCGCCGCAGCGAGAGCGGCGCTGATTCCGTCATCATTGATCGCAACGACAGCGATGCGTGACGCGTCAGGCAATGCCGTCAGCGTGTCGCCGAATGCCGCCAGAGCGAGGTCTTGACGACCCGCGTCGAGTTCACGTACCTCAACGACAGATTCATCAATCGGACCACAGACTGACTCGTAGCCCTCACGCTGGCCGTCCATGCGCGCATCGTTTACCGCACCAACACCGAAGTCCTCCAAGGAGACCCACGCATCGATCTCGCAGTTCCAGTTCTCAGCAATCCAATTGCCAAGCCCTTCGCCTCCGATGAAGCCGGCTCGTGAGTTGTTAGCACCCATGAATGCGGTCTGGCAGTCACCCTGTGCAATATCGATGGCGATCACCGGAACATCTGGGCCTGCGTCACAGATCTCCTGGCCGGCATCCGATACGGGCTGGAAATTCATGTAAGCCTGAACGCCCTGCGCTTCGAAATTCTGCACGCATTGGAGCGCCGTAGCGGCGTCNAGTTTGCTATCGCAGAACACCAATTCCGCGCCAGCAATCTCCGCTTGCTCCTTGAAACCATCNGAGACGAGTTTGCTGAAGGGAATGGAGTCATCGAGAGCAATGAAACCCAACGTCAGCCCCTCGCCGCTGCCAGGCTCGGCGCCTCGGAACTCGACGAACTCTCCTGAGGCGACCGCCTCAGTCGGCTCTTCCTCCTCGACAACTTCCTCTTCCTCCTCAGCGGCTGCAGCGTCTTCTTCCTCAGTGGCTGCAACCTCCTCAGACTGAGTCTCCTCGGCTTCAGAGGCCGATTCCGACGAATCGCCACCTCCACAAGCCGCCAACGCTAGGGCGCCCGCCAGAACTACGGCAGCGAGACGCCCACCCTTAGATACATGCACCTTCATCAAACCTCCACGATAGAAATGGAAAGGTTTCCAGAGAATCTACCGACACATCAACGATGTCAAGCATTTCCGCAAAATCGTTACCAGTTATACGAGCCCACGGTCGGCAGCATTGACCTCAGCAATGGTTTCGTCCATGCGCCACACCTGGGGTGCACGTCGTAGATCCCCCGAATCGTCAGTCAACACCTCGATGACTTCCGTGAACCACTCCGCCCATCGAGTGTTCGCCTCCGACGAGCCCATTGCCGCGAGAGCGGTCGCGACGTCGGGATGGCACTCGGCGTATCCGTAAACCTCCAAGCCGCGGCGGAAGAGGCTGTAATTGCGCCAGCCCGCAGCCCACAGGTCCCCGAGCAAGTCCGGCCACACTTCCTCGTGTCGCCTTTCGTACTCCTCGACCATGCCGTCATGTAGTTTCATGACGAACAGCAATCGCTCCATGCGCCATTCCCTTCTGTTTTATCGCGGCTCCACCAAGGTCGTCATGCGGACTCGATCACGATGATCGGATGTCCGGTGCCTACTTCGTCGTCGACGGCCACCAGTAATTCCACGACCGTTCCCGAGATGGGGCTGGGTACTTCGACGAGCGCCTTGTCTGTCTCGACCCGCATGAGGACATCGCCGGCGGATACGACGGTTCCCACCTCGACCTCGATCTCGCTGATGACGACCTCGTCGACGGTTTCGGCGACGCGCGGCAACTTCACAGTCGACTTCATGACCCTCCTAGGCCCACACGTGCTTGAACATCTGATCCGGTGCCGCCTGGGGAGCCGCCTCGAGCTCCGAGACGAGGACCCGCAGCGCTTCGGTTTCCTGATCCCGGATGGCTGACAACTCCGCCTGGTCGACCGTCTCCAGGAGTTTGCGCTCGGTGACTCGGATCGGATCCCGGTCGAGCCAGGAGTCGAGTTCACCGTCTGGTCGATAGGGAGCGGTATCGGCCCGCGAGTGACCGGCGAATCGATAAGTCTTGGCCTCAATAAAGGTTGGACCCCCGCCCGAACGGGCGCGATCCACCGCCACTTGCAGCTGCTCGCGGACAACGTCCACATCCATCGCGTCGATTGCGATGCTCGGCATGGCGTAGGCCTCGCCACGCTTGTGCAGGTCCTCGAAAGGCGTGGTCGTGTCAATGCGCGAGTACTCCCCATACATGTTGTTGTCGACGATGAAGATCGCGGGAAGATTCCACACAGCTGCGAGATTCAAGGATTCGTGGAAGGCACCAATGTTGGTGGCGCCATCCCCGAACACCGCGACGCTCACACGCGGTTGGCCGAGTGTCTGGAACGCGAGGGCTGCGCCGGCGGTCACCGGTAAACCGGCGCCCACGATCGCGAAAGTCGGCAACAGGCCCACGCTCATATCGCACATGTGCATAGATCCGCCGACTCCATCGGAGACACCCGAGGTGCGGCCCATGATCTCGCCCAGGACACCTGTAGGAGTGAGCCCCAGTGCCAAGGACATGCCATGGCTTCGGTAGGTCGCGGTCACTACGTCGTCGGGTTCCAGGACCGTTGCGATGCCGACGGCCAGCGCCTCCTGGCCTTGGCACAGATGGGTCGTCCCATGGATGCTCCCGGAGGCGAAGAGCTCATTGACCTTCTCTTCCATCAAACGAATCTCGACCATACGTCGGTACTGCTCGAGCAACCCGCCGCGAAGTGCTCGACGTCGATCAAGTGCGCTCATCCTGGTCATGCGCTCAACCCCTCCCGGACCCACCATGGCGCCGGAACCGCGCCGGTTGACATGTACTCGTTCAACTGCAAGCCGATCTCCTTCGGATTCGGAGCGAAGCGTTCCTCCAAATGCTTGCCGTACGGCGCGGGAACATCGGGACAGGTGATCCGCAGCGGCGGTGCCGTAATGGATCCGAACACCTCGGACATGACAGCCGCGACGATCTCGCTGCCCCAGCCCCCTGACACCGGTGCTTCCTCGACAGTCACGATGCGGCCCGTCCGTCGAGCCGACTCGATCACGGTCGTCCGGTCCCATGGCACGAGCGTGGCCAGATCGATGACCTCAACATCCAAGCCCTCGGCTTCGACGGCCTGCAGTGTCCGCGACACCATCGATCCCATCGCTATGACCGTCGCACCGGCACCTTGCCTGACGACGCGGGCCTTTCCGATCGGAATGACACCCTCCTCATCAGTGATCACTTCCTCACGATCCGCGTACAGCACCCGCGGTTCGAGCACGATCACCGGATCGGGGTCGCGTATCGCGCTTCTCATCAAGCCGTAGCCGGTCTGAGCGTCGCTGATGGTCACCACCTTCAGCCCNGGGGTGGCCGATACCCAGTTCTCGAGTGTCTGGCTGTGCTGACTGCCGAACCCCAGGCCGGAGCCGATGGTCGTACGCACCACGAGCGGACACGTCACCTGGCCTCGACTGAGGTACCTGAACTTCGCAGCTTCGGTCACCAACTGATCCAGGGCAACTCCGAGAAACTCCATGAACATGATCTCGACCACCGGACGAAGACCCATGGCCGAGGCACCCACCGCCGCGCCCATGAACCCCATCTCGGAAATCGGGGTGTCGCGTACCCGGAGTGGGCCGAACTCCTCGAACAGTCCTTCCGTGGCCTTGAACACTCCACCCGCGGCGCCCACGTCCTCACCGAACACGACGACAGACGGATCAGCGCGCATCTCATCCCCGATGGCGGTCATGACGGCCTGCCGCACCCGCAACTTCGGCATCTGCTACCTCGTTCCCTTCGATCCAGTCTGCATTCCGGTCATCAATCGATTCGACATCAATCGACCTTGTAGCGAGCTATGTAGTCCTGATCCAACTCCCACCCGAGCCCGGGTGCGTCACTCAGCGTGATGGTGCCCTCGCTGAGCGCAGGAGCGTTGGCAATCATGTTGTGCCAGATGGGATCGCGCAGTGGGTGGAAGTACTCCAGGTACGTCCCGTGCGGAATTGACGCCAGAAGATGGGCCGCCACGTGCGGTTCTTCGTGGTGAGCCATGCGCACGTCGAACGTAGTGGCCATCGCCGCGACCCGTCTCCACTCGGTCGGCCCACCGGACCACGATGAGTCGAAGTTGCAGAAATCGATACTTCCGGTCTCCATCAGATCCCGGCAGCCTGCTGCCGAGAACTCGGTCTGACCTGCGCAGACGGGCACCGGTCCCCGCGATCGGACCTCCCGCATGGAGCGACGGTCGTTCTGCCAGTGACACGGCTCCTCGAACCACAGCAAGTTCAAATCCTCCGCCATGCGGGAGAAACGGATCGCCTCCGCCGGGCTCCAACCCTGGTTCGCATCAACCGCCAAAGCGAACCCCTCTCCCCCCGCTGCGCGTGCTTCACGCACCCGGACGATGTCCTCTTCGGGGGTGAGGCCGCCGATCTTGAACTTCATGCCGGCGAAACCCCGATCCACTAGGTCTGTCACCTCGGCGGTTATATCTGCATCCTCGGAGTAGTACCCGCCGATAGTTATGACCGGGATTTCGTTGCGATAGCCACCCCACAATCTCCACAGCGGAGTCCCAAGTGCCTTGCCTATCGCGTCCCACAAGGCGACGTCCACGCAAGCTGTGGCCACCAGTCCGAGCCGGCGATCACGGAGGATGTCCCAAGTAGCCGGCCTCGACGTCTGCCACACCTTCTCGATCGCGAAACCATCCATGCCGATGACCTTCGGGGCGATCTCATTGCGGATGATCGCGTTGATCTCCTCGAGACCACCATCCTCGTCGCCGGCGTACGCCTCGCCAACGATCCCGCTGGCGGTCGTGATCCGGGTGATGATCGTCGATCGGTGCGTCATCCGGTAGTGACTGCCCTTGTAGACCTTCTCCAACGGGACGCGCACCATCGTGGTGTCGATATCGGTGATTGTGAGATCGGGGAGTCCGGACCCATCCGTCATCGTCTTCGCCGCCCTTCACGGTCCTGGAAACGTTCCCACATGCTAGCGACGGCCTCGCGCTTGTCAAGGAAAACGCAACTACCCCTCACCGTCAGTACATCAATTGCCCAGCTGACACGTTCAACAAGGCCCCCGTCATGTAACTCGATGCATCCGATGCGAGGAACATGACCGGACCTGCCATCTCGTCCGGCTCTGCGAGTCTGCCGAGCGGAATCATCGAGATGAACGATTCGACTGCGCTGGCCCCCTGACCGCCGTGCAACATGGTGGTGTCGACGCCGCCCGGCGCGACCACGTTGACCCGCACACCGTCGGGGGCGAACGAACGTGCGAGTCCTCGGGACATCGAGACGATTCCGCCCTTGGAAGCCGAATAGACGACCGACCCCCCGAAACCGCCGGTCCACCAGCCCTGGGAGGAGAAATTCACGATGGCACCGGAGGTGCCTTGGGCCACGAACACGTCTCTGGCGGCTCGGTTCAAGAAGAAGGTTGCTTTCAGATTCACCGAATGCTGAAGATCCCAGTCCGCCTCGGTGATGTCCGCCACCGTGTCGCGACGCACCAGAACAGCAGCCAGATGAGCGAGCGCAGCGAGCGGAGCGACAGCGGTCGCGGCTTCGAATATCGCCGCATGACCGGAAATATCTGCGAGATCGCAGGCGTATGCCACATGACCAGTGCCGGGCAGTGAATCCACCAGTTCCCTGACTTGGTTCGCATCGAGATCGACGGCAACGACGTGGGATCCGGCCTCGGCGAACGCCATCGCCGTAGCACTACCGATACCCCCGGTAGCCCCGGTCACGACCACGGCCTTCCCCCGCAAACCGGCATCGCTTCGCCACCGTGGCACTATCTGCTCTTCAGTCATCGAAGGCAACCAATCCCTTCCTTAGGTCCTCTAGTGTCAACGTCACCCGATGCGGAGCATCAGGTTCTTGGGTTTTCGAACTGCAAGCAGTGATCCGTACATGGGCTTGGCAGCCATCTGCAAATCGGGGTAGCGCTCTGCTATCGACTGCAAGGCAATGCGCGTCTCCAACCGAGCGAGGGGCGCACCCAGGCAGAAGTGGGCGCCATGTCCGAAAGCCACACTGCCCAGATCGGCGCGAGATGGGTCGAAGGTGTCCGGTCGGTCGAATCGGCGAGGGTCCCGATTCGCCGCCCCTATCAAGAAGAAGACGTAGCTCCCTTGAGGAATCAGGACATCCTGGACGTGGACGTCTGCTCGAGCGACACGCGTTTGCCGCTGGATCGAATTGTCGTAGCGCAGCGCTTCCTCGGTGGTCGACTCGGCGAAATCTCGGTTGCCCGCGAGTGCCTCGAAGGTATCGACCTGCTCCAACAGGACGCTCAGGGCATTGCCGATGAGGCCCTCTGTAGTCTCGAAACCTGCGAAGAACAATTGAATGATCATGGCGATGAGCTCCCCGCGGCTCAACGACTCCTCTTCCTCCTCCAGAACCACTAACGCGCTCAGCAGGTCGTCGCTCGGATGCGAACGCTTCTCTTCGATCAACTGATTCAGGTAGTTCGACGCTTCCGTGACAACCGTTGAGGCATTTCGCGCCGCGGTCTCCGTCATGACCCCAGCTGATAGCAGGTTCACGATCCCATCAGCCCAACGATTGATGTCGCCCAGACGCTCGTCAGGGATCCCGAGCATCCGGCAGATCACCATGGCAGGCAGCGGGAAGGAGAAGGTCTCGACGAGATCGAACTCCTGCCCACGAGGCCACGAATCCAGGAGTTCCTCGACGATCTTCTGGATCTGCGGCTCGAATCCGGCGACCCTGCGGGCTGTGAATGCCTTGCTGACCAATCTGCGCAATCGGGTGTGATCAGGGGCATCCCTGAACGACATCATCGCGTTCAGGCAATCCAATGCGGTGGCGTTCTCTTCGCGGGCCTGCTCACTCAGCGACTGGGCCGCCTCGTCGATTCGCCCCCCGGAGCCGAATACGGTCGAATTCTGCAACCCTGATTGCACATCGTCGAAGGAACTCACCAGCCATCCGCGAACCCTGTCGCTCCAGACAACTGGGGCGTTCTCCAGCAGATACCGGTAGTACGGATAGGGATCCACGAAGAAGTCCATCGAAAGAAAACGATCTTCGAAATTCATGGAATCGATACCAGACACCTGGGTAGGGTACGTGTCACACGGTGGCGGGGCGACGATTTCGCGGAAATTGATCCAGGCCATCAATCGACGCATCGAATGGGAAGGGAACGACCGTGAGGATTGCCGCACTTCCCGGGGACGGAATAGGCCAAGAGGTCCTTCCCACTGCGATCCAGGTGCTCGATGCCGCCGCAGCGCGCGAATCCCTGACGCTGTCCTGGACCTGGTTCGACTGGGGCTGCGACTACTTCAAGTCCAACGGTCGGATGATGCCGGAGAACGGTCTGGAGATCCTCCGTGATTTCGACGCCATCTTCTTGGGTGCTATCGGCGACCCGGACGTGCCCGACGACGTGTCCTTGTGGAATCTGCTTATGCCGATCAGGCGAGATTTCGACCTGTTCGTGAACCTGCGTCCGGTTCGATCCTTTGACGGCCTCCCCTCCCGAGTCCAGTTGAGTTCGGACCGCACGATCGACTTCGTCATCGTGCGGGAGAACACCGAGGGCGAGTACTCCGAATCCGGTGGTCGATCCTTCCGTGGCACTACCCGGGAAATCGCCATCCAAAACGACATCTTCAGTCGAGTGGGCATCGAACGCATCACCCGCTTCGCCTTCGAACAAGCGCGGCAACGCAACGGGCAGGTCGTCTCAGCCACCAAGTCGAACGGGATCATCCACTCGATGCCGTTCTGGGATGAGGTGGTAGCGGAAGTGGCGCGGGACTACCCGGATGTCCAATCCTCCAAACGTCTCATTGACGCGCTCGCAGCCGACTTGGTGCTCTACCCCGAATCGTTCGACGTGATCGTCGCATCGAACCTTTACGGCGACATTCTTTCCGACCTCGGGGCTGCAATCGTGGGGAGTCTCGGCATAGCCCCCTCAGCGAACCTCGCGGCTTCCCGCGACGTGCCCTCCATGTTCGAACCCGTGCACGGCTCCGCCCCAGACATCGCCGGCGAGGGAATCGCCAACCCGATCGCTGCCATCTGGTCCGGTGCACTCATGTTGGAGCACCTGGGCTCACCTCGATCTGCAGAACGCATCATGCACGCGATCGAAGAAACCTTGCGAGACCCGGCTACCCGCACTGCCGATCTCGACGGCACTGCGGACACGGCTGGCGTCAGGAACGCAGTCCTTGGCTTCATAGCATCGGCTCACTGAGGACACCGGGATCGTGCTTCCGGTCCTGTTCGGATTCCTGGCCGCGCTTAGCACGGCCATCGGATTGATGATGACCAAGAGCATCACCACTCGGATGCCGGTATGGCAGGTGGTGGGTCCCTTGTTTCTCCTCAACGCTCTGCTCGTAGCACCAGCAATTCCATTCGGACCAAGGTGGCGCCCACCTACCGTCGAGATCCTGTTCCTCCACGCGGCATCGACAGTCCTGCTCATCGCGGGTGCGGCTTGCGTATTCCTCCTCATCACCCGAGGTCGTGCCTCTAGTGTCTCGGTGGGAAGGGCTGTATCCCCCGTCTCGGTCCTGTTCATTGCACCGATTCTCATCGGCACCGTGCAGTCCCCGTTGCTCGTGGTCGGTGCCGTGGTCGTGATGATCGGCGCTCTCGTTCCGTTACGACGCGAATTTGACGGTCTCAGCTCGGTTGTCACGATCAGCCTTCTTGCTTTCCTTGGTCTTGCGGAAGGCACCGTCACGGTTTTGACTGCAGCCCTAGCGCTCGAAGGTGTCGGCCTGCCGGAGATCTACATCGTGCGGACAGTGATAGCTGGGGTGTTCTTCACAGCCTTGTTCCCACCGCGTGATCTACATCTGGCTGATCTAAAGCCCCTATCCAATCGCGCAGTGTTCGTGACTGCCGGATACGTCTTCACGATCCTCGGCGTGCGCGAGGGAGACGTGGTTCCAGTGCAATCGTTATGGGCTACGGCGCCACTGCTGGTCATATTCCTCGAGTGGCTGCGATACCGGGTGCGACCACACACCGGTGCCATGATCGGTGCGGTAGTGGTGTCGATCGGTGTATTCGTCCTACTTCGCGCGGCGCCCTAGAGTGAAATTGACTTCGGCATCCATCTCAAGATGCCTTCACCTGCGGCTACGCCATCAGACAGCAATGCGACAGAATTCGAAAGGGCCTCCGGCCCAGAGACAGCCAGGACATCATGAGCTTTCCGGTTGAAGAGTTCACGCGTCAATTCGTCATTCAGCCGACCTGGGACGTCACTGGAGAATTCCACCCGGGAGCCGTCGACAGTGTCCACGACGATCGTTGCTCGGTCGATCGGGAGATGCGCGCCTCGCACGTGTATGTCGCAGGAGGGATCCGTTGGTCGATCGCACGCAAACGGATCGCGCTCTGCGAAAGCTCGACCCACAGCCTGTGCCACATTCCACCATGACCCATCGCCATTCATGAGTGCAGCGGCTTCGCTTAGCGAGACCTCCAACCGGTGGACCGCGTCGTATTGCTCCGGGATGGCGCTTGCCGTCCACACAGCAGCGTGGGCAAAACCCGTCACCGGAAAGAGTCGAAGGCTGACCATGTCGACACCACGCACATTTCCGATCGATCGCGCAGGTGTTTGGGAGAGGATCTCGGCAAGTCCCCCTGGTCCACTCACGATGCCGGGAGCTATCGGCAGCCCTTTTCGCGCACCCCGTGCTGCGAGGACGCCGAGGCTTGCTGCGGCAACGCGAGTAAAAACAGCAGCCCCATTGCGAGCCCGGGGTGCGGCAGCCAAACCGCCCACACTCGAAGCGACGAGAGCCAACGTCCGATACAGGACGTCTCGATCAGGCTCACGCAGCAGGGCGGCCGCCGCACCGGCGCCGAACGCTCCGCAGATTGCAGTCGCGTGCCACCGCGTCCGCATATCCGGATCCAACATCGCGGCAACACCCGAACTAACTCGATAGCCAATGGACAAGGCAGAGATGAGCTGACTACCGCTGCAGCCCCTGTCGAGTCCAGCGGCTAGGGCGGCCGGGATAACCACTGATCCGGGGTGATGGACGGTGGCCCAGTCGACATCATCGAGATCGAGAACCGAGTGCGTGATGACTAGATCCTCGACGTTAGTCAGTCGACTCCTCGCAAGCCCCCGGTACATTGCAGACGCCATGCAAGCCAGAGCGTCTGCAAGTGCAAGGTCCAGCGCAAGAGATTCTTCCTGAGTTGTTTCCTGCTCGCTCAGAGCAACGAGTTGTGCGAGCGCACCATCAGACACGTTACTTACTGTCTGTAGCGGTCGACGACCTCGTCGACGATGTCGATTCCCAACCCCGGTTCGTTCACCGGTGGGTACAACCATCCATCTTCATGAAGGATGGGATTCGTCACGAGTTCGTGTTGCATGGGATTCCGGAGGGGTTTCAGTTCGAACAACTTGCAGGCAGGTGAGCTAAAGCTGATCGCCAAACTTGCCGCGCTCACGATCGCCGAGGACCACGCGTGCGCGTTGGCTTGCCTGCGGTAAAACTCAACGCGATCAGTGACCTTCTTGAATCCGGTGATTCCTTCAGCCCGGCCGGGATCGACACCAAGGACATCACATGTTCCGGTTGCCATGACTGCCTCAAAACCCTGCAACTGCCACTCCCGTTCCCCGTAGGCTATGAGGCACTTTGTCTTGTCGCGCAGGGTCCCATATCCGTTCGGGTCCCAGGCCCCCAACGGCTCTTCTATCCAATCGATGTTGTAGTCGTCGAAGGCTTGAACCCGCTTGACCGCTGTGGCGACATCCCACTTCACGTTCACGCCACAGTCGATCATCAACATTTTGTCGGGCCCGATCGCCTCGCGCATCGTCTTCACATATTCGACATCCCGATTATGTTCGTATCCCAACCGTGCGTCGCCTCGCTTTCCGAAGCCGACCTTCATGCCCTGCAAACCAGTGGCCAGCCATTCCTCAGCCTCGTCCGCCATCGCCGGGATCGATTCATAGTGGGCGTGTGAGGAAGCGATGGCCGGGAGTCGGTCATGGACCGGACCACCAAGGAGGTCGAGAACACTCTTGCCCAGAATCTTGCCCTTAATGTCCCACAGCGCGATATCCATGGCAGAGATCGCGTAGGACGCCAGGCCTCCTCGGTAGCCGTACCACCAGGCACGGTTCTTCAGATCGAGCCAGATCTTTTCCGTGTGAATTGGGTCCCGGCCGATCAGCACCTCGGACATGCCGGCAATCAACGCAGCTACCGCGGGATTCGCTTCGGGAAACTGCGTGATTGATTCACCCCAGCCGACCACACCTTCGTCTGTGGTGATCTTAACGAGACACAGGTACCTCGTTGCATTGAAATCGTTCGGCTCTGGGTAAGCCACGGGAATCGGCTCGACAGCGGCAATTTTCATGGATCTCCCTAAGACGAAGGCGAAGTTGTGCCAGTCTACGAGACCTCCGGTAACGATTCCACTTCTTTTGCCTCATCCTGGTTCGACGATCTGCGCGCTAGGGTCGGCCCACTCCAGACGGAAGGGAACATGACGGATGGACGACGGGCGGACGGTCACGATCCACGAAGTCGCGAAGCGCGCCGGCGTAGCAGTTTCGTCTGTCTCGAGGGTGCTCAGCAACCATCCAGACGTCAGCGCACGCATGCGCGCTAAAGTCGAAGCCGCAGCCAAGGAGCTTGGTTACTCTCCCGACCCGATAGCGCAAAGCCTGCGAAGCGGATCCAGCCGCTTGATCGGTTATGTCGTGCGCGACTTCATGACACCCTTCTTCAGCGAAGTCATTGAGGGTCTGGAAAGGGTCCTGAGCGCTGCTGGTTACACCTTGCTTGTCATGAATGGCGGCGGACAGCCAGCCCAGGAAATCGAGCGAATTGCTCTTCTAAAACAAAGGCGAGTCGACGGGCTCCTGCTCTCAACAGTCGTCGACTCCACACCACGACTAAGGAAGGCTGTCTTAGCTTTCGATAAGCCGGTTGTCATGGTTGATCGCGATATCAGCCGAGCCGATGTAGGTCGGACACTCTTCGATCACGTCAGTGGTGTCGAGGAAGCAGCCTCAGACCTCGTCGCCTTGGGTCATGTCCGACTAGCCATGATTACCGGAGCACCGGACGTACGGCCCACGAGAGAACGGCTCAAGGGCTTTCGCAAAGGTCTCGAGAGTAGCGACCGTGCGTACCGGGATCGAGTTGAAATTACGGGTGCATTCAGTGCATCGTTTTCACGCGCGAAGACAACTGAACTGCTTCAGGGCCCCGCACGTCGACGTCCAACAGCTCTCTTGGCTGGCGGCGTCCAGGCAACCATCGGCGTCCTTGAGGCGCTATCAGATCTGGGACTTCGCGCCGGTGAAGACATCTCATTAGTGGTGGTTGATGACCTCCCCTGGTTACGAATCCTTCGACCGAAGATCAGCGCTGTTTCACGTGATCCGGCAGCAATGGGTCGAGTGGCAGGTGAACTCGTTCTGGCTCAAATCGGGGGTGCTACACCTTCGACCGTGACACTCCCGACTCGGTACGAGTCACGAGATACTTCTCAGCCACTCTCCGTTGTCAAGTGAAGGGCACACCGTGATACGGCTTTTCGCCGACCCATTACACGGTATCGATCCAGGCAACCGTGTATTGATCAACGCACCCAACTCACCAGCGCTGCTCGATTTGCTGATGAATTGTTTGGGTACCGCGATCATCCCGGCCGTCGTTAGCTCTCAAGCCACGCAGCGGGAAGTGAGTGAAATGGCTCTTGACGTCGGAGCTGTGCGCATCATTAGCGAACACGAAATTGTGACCTCGGCTCCGGACAGAGTCAGCGGCACTACGTCTGAATCGGTTCCTACGGTGTACCCGAAAAGCAGACCTATGCACTTCACCTCCGGCACGTCAGGTCGACCGAAGGCAGTGTGGTCCGGGTGGCTTTCACCTGACGATGCGCAAGCATGGATATCCGATGAGACGGGTGCCTGGGGCATCACCGAGAACGATGTCCATCTGGTGTGCGGCCCGTTGAGCCACTCCGCGCCGCTGCGCTTCGCACTGATGACCCTCCTGGCCGGCGGATCGGTTGTGGTTCCCGGCAAGTTCGATCCGGCGGTGGTGGCGCACTTGCTCGAGCAAGGCACCGTGACCACGACCTTCATGGCTCCTGCGCATCTTCAGCGTCTTCGTGCTCACGTCGACGGCGGGTCTATCGAGCACAATCTGCGATTACTGGCGCATGCAGGTTCCGCATGTCCGGATGCGGTGCGGGTTTGGGCGCATGAGGCCTTCGGCATGGAAGTGGTGCAGGAGTTCTACGGATCGACCGAAGGACAGTTCACGCAGTGCTCGGCCCGCGAATGGGTGCAACGACCGGGAACGGTCGGACGGGCGCGTCCCGGTCGCGAACTGCGGGTGGATGACGACGGACAACTGTGGTGCAAGCCGCCCGCGTGGGCGCGCTTTTCCTACTGGGGCGATCCGGACAAGACCGCGCAGACATGGGACGGCGAGTGGTTCACGGTCGGCGACTACGGGCACATCGATGCTGAGG
>PR_CR_10_Liq_2_inCRDRAFT_1000169_pt1 | contig 18718 bp, 12 predicted proteins | sample PRCRCaboRojoPR_FD_10245 | JGI IMG/M metagenome (IMG submission 10245) | reverse complement strand
CCCCTGCAGCAGTATTCCATTACCGGACAAGCCGTGCGCGATGGAGATGGTCAGCCGGTGCCGGGCGCATTCGTGCAGGCCTTCAACGAGACCTTTACCTTCAATACCGTAGCCGATGCAAGCGGTAACTTTACCTTCAATAATATCACAGAGGGCACTTATCAGGTAGTGGCCGGCTCCTGGGGCTACCTGCATGCCGTACTTGAGGATGTGGATTTGAGCAACAACACAGAAGTAACGGTTGCACTTGAAACGGGCTATCAGGATGATTTCCTGTTCGACTTCGACTGGCTGACCGGCGCAACCTCGCCTACCGGACAGTGGGAACTGGGCATCCCCGTAGGTACGGAATATCAGGGCACCCAATCGCACCCGGGCACTGATGCGCCGGATGACTTGGGCTTCAGTTGCTACTCTACGGGCAATGGCGGTGGTGGTGCCGGCAATGATGATGTGGACAATGGAAGCGTAGTATTGCGCTCTCCGTTCATGGACCTGTCTAATTACGACATTCCGATGCTGTCTCTAAGCTACTGGTTCTTCAACGCTGGCGGACAGCCCGGCTCTACCCCAAATGATGAGCTGGTCATCAGCATCACCAATGGCGTGGAAGAGGTGGAAATTGCTACGATCACGCAATCCCTCAGCCTCTGGCGCAAAATACAGCAGGTCAATCTCGCCGACCTCATTGAGCTGACCGATGAAATGCGCCTGGTGATAACCACAGCCGATGATCAGGCACAGGGTCACCTGGTGGAAGCTGGTATCGATAAGGTACTCATCGAAGAAATGGGTATGCCTTCCAATACTGAAGACTTATCTGCAGCTGTTCAGCTCGATGCTTTCCCGAACCCTGCCAAAGGTGCCTTCACGGTTAGCTATGAGGTACCGCAAACAGCAGCACAAGCTGATCTGATCCTCTTCAATGCCCTGGGGCAGGAAGTGGAGCGTCAGCAACTGCATTCGGCTGCCGGGCAGTTCCGCTTTGGCGAAAAACTGAGCGCAGGCACCTACTTCGCCCACCTCATGGTGGATGGAATGACGGTGGAAACGCTGCGGTTGGTGAAGCAGTAAACTGCAATTCGGAGAAGAATTGAAAAAATAGGGTGCTGTTTCGTTATAAATGTTAGGGAATAGTGGTTCTGGCTAAATCTTTTTTAGCGGGTTAGGTCTTCCCAACCCACTAAAAAGGATTTAGCTAGGGTCTGCCCCACATTTTTGGAGTATAAACCATTGGCTTTCAAACAGGAACAACCTTTAAGCATAGTCTCTTAGGGACAGCTCTTCATTTTCTTTGGGGAGACTGGCTCACGTTTCCGTGAAACCTCACGTTAAGGATATATCTACAGCTACAAGGGCATTAAGGACGAATGCCTGCACTGCCACTAACTAATGTCACTCACATTTAGATATACGTATTTGGCAGGCGAATAAAATATAGATGGAAAGGTTTTTCGGCGTGTTTTTAGAAATAATATTTTTAATTATTGGTTCTTGTGAGATTTTATTTTAAATAGTTGTGGTTTTTATTTAAGAACTGTTCTTTTGCGTCGTCATAGGTATTCAGTTCATAGGCTATTGTAATTTAAAAGTCACAATATCTTTGCCAATCAAAAGGCGCTAAAGAACGACGAATCGTAAGTGTATAGTTGTTTTTAGTTTCCTGCATTGGTAAACTTCGTTAGGCTTTAATACTACATAAGCCTTAGTGAGTGTTTGGGCTCCTTTTGGAGCCGCACTCCTAGCGTAATTATTTTGTGCATATTTGAATAGGTTATGCTTGTATTGGTTTGTAGGTTTCCTAGGAAAAAGGAGCTCAACCTCACTTTATGTTTACTTATGTCTCAAACACATCGTATTCTGTGTTGCAACAGAATATAATTTCAGACCGGTTTACCTGGCTTAAGGCTTCATTGTGTACAGCTATGTTGTACCGAGTGGAGAGCTTGTCGTGAGTTTAATAGTTGCGAAAGTTGAAGCTTACGGAAAGGGCGCTAGCTTAGCGGTAGAGTACAGTAGCGGCACAGTAGCTGGCACGCAGGTTTTGCGCTGTACGAGAATCACCCAAACCCATTTGATGGCGAGACGGCGTTCGGTTCCGACCCGGCAAAGGCAGTACAGCTAAGCAAGGACCTAAAGGTTTACCCCTGAGATGGTATGCATAAAAGGGTGCAAACATATCTCGGTTAAGCCTTCTGAACTCGTGGCAGCAGGCGTAGTAGGACACACCATCCGTATCGGCGAGAACAGCGCCACAAAGCGGATGGTGATTATGAAATAGAAGAAGTGTTGGGAGTTGTTAGTTTGGCAAGGTGCTTATTAAAATAGTGCCTTGCTTTTTTTTGGTTTTCAGCCAACGCTGCGCTCCCTGCGTAAAGATCTCGATTTTGTTAATTAGTTGATTTTCCGGTTCTGCAATGAGCTCAATTCTCCTCAAAGCGCATTTTTTAATGTATCCTCCAATGCATCCGGATGCGGTTCATCGTTCGAAATTAAATCAGGTTGTCCTCCCGAAGCAATATGCAAAGATGTTACCGTTGCACTGCAGGGAGACGGATCGGCAAGCATAAATGCCAATACTGTAAACGATGGCTCGATTGGAGTTACTTCCAGCTCCGTCAGCCCTTCTTCTTTCAGCTGCTCAGACCTGGGTGATAATACCGTCACGCTAACTGTATCCAATGGCAATGGTGATACAGATGAATGTACCGCCACCGTAACCGTAACCCTGCCCACTGATCTGCCATGGCCCTGGACCGCTACCGACATCGGCGACCCGGGCAGCGGCAACACCTATATCTTTGACCCCTGCGTGGCTGGCCCTGCGGAATATACCGTCAGTGCCGACGGCTACCACCTCATCCCCAATACCTCAGACAACATGGCTTTTGGTTCCCTGCCACTCTGTGGCAATGGCGGTATACAAGCCCGCATCGAAAGCGTGGAAGGTGGTTATGCAGGTCTCATGATACGCGAGAGCAGCGCTCCGGGCGCCAGAATGATTGGTATATACAGTAACCTGACGAGCCTGTTGCGCCGCGAGATCCGTTATACAGACAATGGGCAGAATGAGTCCAATACGACATATGCTTCTTTTCCTTTCATGCTTCGCCTGGTACGTGATGGCGATCGGATAAACGGGTTTTATAAGAATGGCAGCAAGTGGATTAAGTTCCATCAGGCAGAACTCCTTATGGGCGATTGCGTGGAAATGGGCCTGGCCGTCTTCTCCACTAACCCCTTCGGAACGGCAACAGCCACCTTTGACAAAGTCAACTTCATGTCTGGCATGAACCTGTCTGCTCCGAACACCGGACGGATTGCAGATGCCCTGTCCGATGTGCAGCGGGCGCGCGTATCTCCCAACCCGACTTCCGGTGCTTTCACCCTCGACTTTGAGCAGCCCCTTGAATTGGAAGCAACAGCTATACTCCTCAACGAGCTTGGGCAGCCCCTACGGCAACTGCAGCTCCCTGCCGGCGCTATCAACCATAGCTTTGACGCCTCTAATCTGCCCCGCGGCTTGTATTTCCTGGAAGTGCGGGACGAGCAGGGCTACCGGGAAGTGCTTAAGGTGGTACGGCAGTAATCTGCTCCCTCACAATAGAAGCGCTTAGATTCCAAGCTGCACTGTATGGCATCGTGCCCTGCCGTGCAGCTTGGTTTTTTATGCTGACCTCTTTCAGCTTAATTGCTCATTGTCTTTTGTGCGTAGAAATATAAAATCGGAATCTCTGTTGCGCTTTCATTCCGTTTGAAATCGTGTCCAGCATAGCTGCAAAATCACTTTCTCCCTTACCTTTGGTAAAAGACAATACTGCCGGGTCTGGCCCATTGGTTATAGCGTAGCGTCTTTCTGTATTTTCTTGTTCATAGTTACTTCTTTCGTAAGTTTTTGAAAAGCCTGATGAAGATGTAGATGTGGCTTAGGAATGTCGCTAAACCATAAGTCACAAACAACAGCCAAATGAAGCCAAGGTTTTGATTGTAAAGTTCCAAGCCAAAGAATTGCGGAAAAGCGGTAATTAAATCTCCAAATCCTACGAGGTTGAATATCCAAACCAGCGGAATGGCAAAACGCCACTTATTTTTTAGGCCAATAGCGGTTATGATTGCTAAAACAGCAGTAGTAAAGTCAAGCAGACCAACGGTTGTTAAAAAGTCCGAAGGAAAGCCGTCATAAAATTGCTCTTTTGCCATAAAGGACAAGCCTAAATACCGAAACGTATTAAGGAAAACGAAGGGTAAAACTGCATCCTGAATGGATAGGTTGGCAAGGCGTGGTTTTATCCACCACTGGAAAGCCAGAATTATTGCAATTGTGCCTGTTATGGCTTGCAAGTTGATAATAGTAAAATTGTCCATCATTTTAAATTGTGTTTGGTACAGCTTGTTTATTGAGTTGTTTGAATATGAATTTTGGAGCAAGTCGGCTCATGAATTTCAGTTGTTTAGAAATTCCTGGCGTGATTTCCTCTTTGCCACTAATGAAATCCTTCCAAAAAATCGTTGCTAATTTTTCGGGTGGCATTGGTTTCAAATTATCGTTTTCGGCAATGTCTGCTCCGTGTGCTAAGGGAGTGTCTACGACTGGCGGAAAAAGCTCTACCACTTTTATATTGTGTGGCTTCAATTGCGGGCGAATACCTAATGTCCAAAAATGCAAAGCCGATTTAGTACCCGAATAAACGGGTGCTTGCGCAAAAGGAACATAAGCCAAACCAGAAGAAACATTGATGAGGACAGCATGCTTACTCTTCTTCAGCTGAGGAAGAAAATGATGCAGCATGCGAATGGGCGCATGGTAGTTGATTTCAATCTCTTGGAATTGCTTTTGCAAATCGTTGCTTTCGTTTCCGGCATCTACCAAATTCATGATTCCCGCATTGTTTACGAGGACATCAATACCCCCGAATTCCTCCTGAACCTGATCAATCAGTTTCTTCACGTCTTCTTCCTTCGTCACATCACTCTGATAAATGTGCAGATCGGGAGTCTCTGCCTTCACTTTTTCCAGCTTGGATAGGTTTCTACCCGTAATAATCACGGTGTTCCCGTGTTGCAAGAACTTTTGAGCAAGTGCCAATCCAATGCCTGAACCACCACCAGTTATCAATACTTTTTGTTTCGAATTATTCATGAAATTATGTTGTTAAAGAGAACCTGCATTTAGCAGTTTCGTATGCATCCATAGCATAATGGCCGTAGGAATCAATTCTATCAGAATACCGAAAATCATGAAGGAAGTAGCAGGGTAGTTGACCAATGCCGCAGCTCTGACAAGACCACCAATGAAGACAGCCACCATTAAGAAGCGGAATAAGGTCGTTTCTGACGGATTCCAAGCCACATAGAAAAACGCCAATTCCAATCAGCATGACAGCTGATACGATACTTGTCCAGATGTATATGTTTTGGCTGGCTCTTAATGGCTAAAAATGACCCTTTTTCCATTCCTTTTGTTAGTTTTGCTATTAATTCAGTAGTAAAATTAATCAAAAAGCCCTAATTACTATCAAACCAGTAGTGAAAAATGAAAAATACTTTCCGCTCCGGTTGTCCAATTGCCTGCACTTTAGATATTCTAGGTGACAAGTGGTCGCTTTTGATCGTTCGGGATATGTTAGTTCAGGGGAAGAAAACGTTCAAAGAATTCTCCAGTTCTCCAGAAGGAATTGCACCGGGCATTTTGTCTTCAAGATTAAAGTGGTTAGAGGGGAACGAGCTGATATCAAAACAGAAGCTACCCGACAACAAAAAGGAAAACATTTATTTATTAACCGAGAAAGGAATAGAGTTAGCTCCTGTGATTACAGAGATCATTTTATGGAGCGATAAGAATTTAAGGAAGCACAATGCAGCTATGTACTCCATTTCAGAAGCAGGTTTCAATCAAGACAAGGTAAAAGTAACCGAGGGGGTTCAAAATAATTATCGTGCAATGGTTCATTCCCTTTTAGGTTGAATGTGCTTTTTAAAAATTCCAGCCAATGGGGGAGCTCCGTGAGGCGCCGGACTCTGGCTCATGAAGCATCAGCAAGCCGTGAGTTGGTGTGAAAGGTAATCTGGCGACTGTCGGGCCATCTACCCGGCTGTTGGCTGCTTTTATACCTTCGGTACAAACTTTTCGAAAGTTTCTCCATTTTGCTTATATACCCCGTCATTATTGGTTCCTAGCCAAAGCGTCCCGTTGCTGTCTTGGTAAATGGAAACAAGAAGGATAGTTTCAATTCCGTTGTGAATTTCCTGGTTGGAAAGCGATTCTCCATCATATTTCCAAACTCCACCGCCATAAGTTGTCATCCATAAATTCCCTTCTTTATCTGTAATTCCAGAGTTGAAATACAGGATTTTATCTTTCACTATTTCTTTGGGCAAAGCTACAGCCTTCACTTTTTCATATCCTTTGCTTAGGTCAGGGTTGATTTTGTATTTACTATAAAAATTGCTTAGCCAGAAATATCCGTCTTTATCTTGAATCATTGAGCGCACACCGGGTACCCTTCCATCCGGAAGCGTTGAGAGTTCCTTTTCGCCAATCCACAAAAATGATTTTCCATCAAAGCGAAACGCCCCTGCATTGATTGTGCCGAACCAGACATTTCCATCTCTATCCTTGTCAATGCCATAAACAGTATAAGGGTTGTACTTCATTTCTTCAAGAGGCATATTAGTATCCACGCTATAGAGTAGAGAATCTTGCCGGGGAAGCGATAAATCATGAAGCCACTCTCCGTCAAAACGATATAAATAATCACCAATCCCATTGAACCACAAATCAGTTGGTTCATTTTTCCATTTGCTGTCTGGTGATTTTATAACCTTTAGGGTCGTCAATTTTGTTCCGTCAAACTTGCTCACACCGATTGGCGTTTCCATATAAATATTGCCCTTTGTATCTTCCTGAATTCCCCGAACCTGATTATGAACCAATCCATCGCTCGTCGTAAATTGCTTTAGCTTTTCCCATCATAGTGATAAATACCTTTTCCGTTGCTGCCGAACCAAAAGTCCCCTTTTGTGTCCTGATAAACTTTCCAAATGTGGTTATCAAGCTCCGTGACCTTTTTGCCGATTTCAAAAGGTATGATTTCAGCATTTTCGTGCTCAGGTTGCACTTGCCCATTGCAAGAAATCAAGCTGCTGGAAACAAAAACCATCAGGATTAACTTGACCGGATTTATATTCATCTCGATTTTTTACATTTTATTTACCGGATAAATGGACCGGCTAGGTGAGGAGGCAGGCTCTAAATTACGGTTTTTAATCGCCCCGCTGCACCACTGACCAAGTTACCAAAACCCAGACTAAGTACAGCACCCAATATGCCTTTCCCGGACAAAAGACTTAAACGCTTCGGGTTCTCCAAAATCATCATGATTTCCAGCGACTCCGGCAACAAATCCAAACTTGTCATTGAACGCTCTCCATACATTTTTTACATCTCCAAGCCCACCTCTTTTATCAGGCCTGGCATACAAATCTCCACATAATAAAACGCCAACTCGTTCTCTGTCTACCCCTTCAAACTCAATCTCAAATAACAGTTGTAAGAAATCCGGTAAAACTTCGCCTAGTAATTCTTGTCTTGTCTCCCTCAAAAACATTCCCTTGTAAGTCGGATGCTATAATTAAATATTCAATGCTTTCAATCGTTGAGTTCCTAACCGACCCCAGGTAAATCGGCAAATCTTCGTCTTTTATCACACGATTTCCACTTGCATCTCTCCCTCCCTGTGCAACGACCTTATAACTAAACCGCTCAATCGGGTCTAAATCATTCAGCTCTATACCGACAACGAAGTAGTTTGGGACCAACCATGACTTCGTGTCGGCATATACTCGTGCGTCGGGTTTGTGCATTACGCCCAAACCTCTCCGTACCGAGTATATCTTCATTTTTATTGTTTTCACAGCAACTTAAAATGCTTGGTCTGTCACCGTTAAGTTGCCCGATTCCCGGGGAAGGCTACCCCAACCTCTACTCAGACGGCACAGCCAGGTGCCGGTCAAAGTATTCGATGATCTTGCCAAACAGGTAGCGGTCGTAGTTCCGTTCACGGCTCCATCCATGCGTCGCACCCGGTACAAACGCAAAGTCGAAGTCCTTGCCCTGTTTAATCAGTTCTTCCGCTAGCACGGCTGTCGTCTTGAATGGGACCACATGGTCCTGCATGCCGTGGATGAACAGGAGTTTGTCCTCCAGATTCGCCACATAGTTGACTGCTTTTCTTTCGAAAATCTCCGGGTGGGTCTGTGGGGTACGAACAATCGCAACGTCGTCCGTGCCGAAGAACGCAGGGTCAACCGCCGCCGCTGCCGCCACACCTACCTGGAATAAGCCCGGCTTCATCAGCAGCGAATAAACGGATAATGTGCCACCGTAACTGCTGCCCCAGATGCCGATGCGGTCGGGGTCGACATAATCCAGGGACTCCATGTAGGCTACGGCACTTGCATAATCCTCAATGTCCTGGCCGGCAAAGCCCAGCAGGAATGCTTCACGGAATGCCCGGCCATATCCGTTGCTGCCACGTGAATCTACCTGCACGATAACATATCCCTTTTTGGCCAGCAGCTGCTGTACGAGGCTGTAGTTACCGGCCCAGCGGTTCCTCGCAGTATTCGAATATACGGGCCCAAACAGCACCGGATATTGCTTACCGGGCTGCATGTTGGCAGGTTTCAGAATCCGGGCGTGCAAGGTGTAGTCATCCACCAGACTGGGAAAGCTGACGTATTCCGCTGCCGCCCAGGTCCGCTCTGTGAAGGCGGGCAAGGGCGAGTGGGTTACTCGCGTAGCGTCACCACCTTCGCTGCTTACCACGTAAAGCTCGGGCGGTGAGGTGTCGTTGCTGTGCATGAACGCCAGGTGCCGCCAATCCGGTGAGGGGTAGCCATCGTTGCGGCCGGGAAGACGCGTCACCTGCTCGGGGTCGCCACCGGATATATTCAGGCGGTAAACGTGCTGTTCGTACGGATTGACGCCGTTGCCTGCATAAAACAGGGCATCACCAGCAGTACTTGGGGCGGACAGCACATCGTAGGACGGATCAGTCAGGAGCTGCGGACGATCTCCAGACGGTGAGGCATCGATGGTATAAAGGCCGTAGCGATCGCCCATATCGCTTAAGAAAACGGCCTGCTTTCCATCCGGATGCCAGGTAGACCCAAACGAGGTGTACATACGGCTCTCCCGAACGCCCCGCCAAATCTCGCGCACCTGGCTTTCTCCGGGTGCAACGACAAACAGCTTACGTTCAACCGCCGTGTCGGATGCGGTATCAACCAGCAGTGTACCGTCCGGTGACCAGCTGAAGTCGATGACCTGATTGGCCTGCGGGTCTGGCAAATCCAGGTACGTAATATTGCCGCTTTCCACATCGAGCAGGCCCACCCTTCGTATCTCGTTTGGATCGCCCGGGTAACCCCGGCGGACCTCATTGGGATTGGTTTCGGAAGCGAGGTAATCCGGGAAGGGCACCTTTCGCATCTCGCGCCGGTCAACGACATGAATCGCGATGGTCTTGCCATCCGGGGACCACTTGTAGGTTGGCCCGCTCCAGATGCCGGGGCCGATTTCACGTTCCGGCCGGCTGTAGCGCCCCTTTGGTAAGTCCGAAAGACTGGCAATGCCGATCTCCGTGAGCGGTCGATTCTGTTTGGAAGCGAAGTCCGCAAGCCACAGGTCACCGTTGCTGATATACGCCGCCTGCTTGCCGCTTGGCGATATCGACAGGTTATGTGCCCCTGCCTCGACGGGCATCAACTGGATATCCTCACCCTGGCTCAGCGATGTCCGCCAAAGGTGGCCACCGCGCAGGCTAACGATGGTGTTCGCGTCGGCCCAGGTCATATCGCGCACGGGCGCGGAGCCCGTATCGGAATGCAGGCGCACTTCCTTTCCATCGCTTGTGGACACCCAGAGCCCACGCCCGGGATTTCCAGGTTCACTCCAGGAAAAGGCGAAGTGCTCGCTGTTCGGTGCCCAGGCAGGGCGGGACGGGGTTGTTCCCGTCAGTTTTGGCGTTGCGAACAGGTCATCAAGCGTGAGCTCACCTTCCTGTGCTGTGCCTGCTGCGGGCAATACCATCAATTAGCCCGCTACTAACCCTATTTGCCAAAAAGAGATCTGTTGCATGTGTTTGCTTTTAGTAGGTGAGGCAATCTCATTTCATCACTACGGGAAAACTTCTCTGGATCACCCATTAGTCACCACTGTAAGATTGAGAATGAGACGTTCAATACACTCAAGAACCAGTCTTACAATTTCGAGCATAACTTTGACCATGGGCAGGAGAACCTGTGTACTATTTTTGCCTATCTGATGATGCTGGCATTTTATGTGGACCAAATCCAGCAGAACAGTTGCCGCTACTTTAGGATAGTCCTCCGAGAGCTAAAGACCAAAGCAAAGCCATGGGAAAGCATCAGGGCGGTGTTCAAAATCCTGCCCGGAGAAAATGTGGCACAGGCGCTTCTATCCGTGGCCGAAATGTATCAGATCAAACTGGAGTGATTTTTAAATTGAAAATGGCTGGTGAAGATACCTTTTTTAATCAATTGTCCGAAAAAAGCCACAGGCTAAAGGTCAACACTAAAAGCAACTAGTGCGACTAGACCGAAATATTTGACAGTCTTTTCACGCTTGAGCGCTTACTGGTGCTGGGCGTAAACTGTCAAGCATCTACGGCTCAATCCACTAGGCTCGACTTAAGATGCTTTCCACACACTCCGCCTGGTTCGCCATCAAATTCTCACCTTCCGTTGTTTTGCTTTTGATTTTAACTTAACGGCCAGTGTGAATGATTTAGCGTTATACTGACGATTAAGTGGTTTGCCACAGCAAACCTACTCAATGTCAGCATTCACGCTGAGAAGTGGCTTGCTCCAATGTTGCAAACCACTTCGTATTGCTTATAAGCGGGGATATCCCACCGTTATAAAAGGCGGAGAGCCGTATGCTTTCCACCAACCGCACAACCTTCGGCACAACAATAACGGTTCCCCGTATCTCGCTGATGCAATGAGATGGGCAGTGCTCATTTATATTACTGGCAGTCTGTTGAGAGTCCGAATAACAGCAGGTCAGCCGCGCAGGGCGGTATACCTAAACAAGAAGGCTTGAATTTTTGAATATATTTGCGCCCTACAAATATTATACTGAACCCCAACATTAAGTTTTATGAATATGCTCAAATGTATCCGAAGTTACTCGATCTCTGTACTTATTATTCTCGGAATCACTACAACAGGAGCTCGCTTACCGGATCGTGCATCCATCATCAATTTAAATTGCCCACACCCGGATTATGATGCTCTCATGGTTCTTTATAATCAAACGAATGGTACAGCGTGGGATGACAATACGGGCTGGGCAGAAGGTCAAATTGGCGAAAATTGTGACCCCTGTACCTGGTACGGCATCGGTTGCGATAACAACGGCAGAGTGATTAGCCTCATCCTTGATAATAATGCCCTGGCAGGGACAATACCTGATTTAAATTTACCCTTCCTAAACCAGTTGGAGTTAGGTTTCAATCAGTTGGAAGGAGAAATTCCTGACTTCTCAGGCCTCCCAGCCCTGCAGCGATTTAGAGCTATGGATAATCAATTGACGGGTAGCCTTCCGGACTTTAGCAATATGCCTCTGCTCGAAATACTTCACTGTGCTAATAATGAGCTGTCTGGTACCATCCCGGATTTTACGAGTCTGCCCAATCTGCGAGATTTAATCCTAATGGGGAATATGCTCGTGGGGACAATACCTGATTTTACCGACCTGCCAAACCTGGAGTGGCTGGAAATAGGCCAGAATCAGTTGGAAGGAGAAATTCCTGACTTTTCGGCTACTCCTCAGGTCTACCGGTTTCGGTGTATGAATAATTCCCTGACTGGAAACATCCCGGATTTCACAAACCTTCCATTGCTGGAAATTTTCCACTGTGCTGACAACAGCCTATCCGGTATGATACCCGCGTTTTCAAATACACCCGTACTTCGGGAATTGACTGTGGCTGGCAATGAGCTAACAGGGCCGATACCTGATTTAGCTTACCTTCCGGAGCTGGATGTATTCTATTGCAACAATAATAATCTATCCTGTTTTTTTCCTGCTTTCATATGCGGCTTGGATGTTTTTTCGTCCATCAATAACCCGATGATGCCCTGGCAAGGCGCACATGCTAACTTTTGTGCAGGAATAGATGAAGTTGGTGCGCCCTGTGATGATGGGAACCCGTTGTCAGAAGGAGATGCGATACAGGAGAGCTGCGATTGCATGGGTGAAATTCCATGCAGCCTAAGCATCAGCTTTGACAGCACCGGAATATCATGCAACAGTGCAGCTGATGGCGAGTTGTCATTACTGATCTTTGATGGGGCTGCACCCTTTACTATCGACTGGAACATTGATGATTATGATGGAATGAGCACATTGGAAAGCCTCCCGCCAGGCAACTACAGCGTGGTGGTAACTGATACCTTGGGCTGTTCCGCGGAGGCGGCTATTGCGCTCACAGAACCCGCACCCCTGACCCTTAGCTGTTCGGAGTTAGCACCGGTCTCCACGGTAGGAGGTACTGATGGTATAGCCAGCTTAACAATAGATGGAGGGACACCGCCCTATGAGCTCAGCTATTCTGGGCCGGTCAGCGGTGTATTGGCAATCGACACCGGGAACTATACTTTGGATGATTTATCAGAAGGGAATTACATCTTTCAACTTACAGACGCCAATGGCTGTACTGCAGATTGCAGCACTGAGATTTCCGGCCCCAGCTGTGCGCTTGAGGTACTGCTTATAGCTACAGCCCCCAGCTGTTTCAACAGCAATGACGGCATCATTAATCTTGAAATTACCGGAGGGGTTGCTCCTTACGCTATCGACTGGAACATGGATACGTTTGATGGGCAGGAAACCCTTTCAGGGTTACAGAGCGGGAGCTATCAGGTGGTAGTGACAGATGCCGAGAACTGTACCGCTGCAGGAGAAGTTATGATTTCAGCGCCTTCTGAATTACAGTTTGGTGTAACCGCTATTCATCCGGTTTGTCTTGGTGACAGTAGTGGAGAAGTCATCATTGATTCGGTTTTTGGAGGGACACCTCCCTATAGCATGGATTTCAACGGGTCGACATACAACATGGGCAATACATTCCCGTATATCCTCAGTGGGCAAAATGCTGGCAGTTATACCGCTATTATCACAGACAGTAACGGTTGTCAGATGAGCAGTGGACTTACTTTAGAGGAAGGGGAAGCATTAATTGTAAACCTAGGTGCAGACCTTAGCATACAGGCGGGTGATAGTGTTCTGCTTGATCCTGAAGCAACATCTACGCTAGATAGCGTTATCTGGTCACCATCTGCTGGCCTAAGCGCGCCAAACAGCCCTAGCACCTTTGCTATTCCAGCTGAGACAACTACCTATGTGCTGACTGCTTTTTCCGATAATGGCTGTAGCGGTACAGATCTCATCACAATCACAGTTGAGCCGATCGATGGCAAGGTGTTTGTCCCTAATGCATTCAGCCCCAATGATGATGGCGTTAACGACCGCCTCATCGTATATGCAGGTGAAGATGTCATAAATGTAGAAGATTTTCAGGTGTTCGACCGTTGGGGCAATCAGCTTTATCAACAACAGGACTTCCCGCCAAACAGCTCCCTCCACGGTTGGGATGGTACATTCAGAGGTGAGCGGATGCATACAGGAGTATATCTCTACTTTGTACAGTGCCGCCTAAGTGACGACCGTCTTCAGCTGCTAAAAGGAGATGTTACATTGATAAGGCCTTAATAGAGATGCTAACATAGCATCCCTAATGGACTTACCCTATTTTTTATACTTGACAGAGCACTGGGAGGAAATTTAGAATATCTAAGGTATTTTGATTGGTAGACAATCAGAATACAGCCATCTGTTAATGTCACTGGTATTTAAATATTTCACATTTGTAAAATCAATGAAAAGACGGTGGGATAACATGCAATCTACTTGGGGAAATTATGTTTAGCTCCCTTGTGTATTTTGTGAAAATAGCAAGGCTTCTTCGAGGTGTGAAATTGTTTTTTATTGTCACAAAAAGTAAGTATTTGTATTATACTTCTTCGATGCTCTTTTAATTTTAGGCTGCTGAGAATCATAGAAGAGCATTTGTAAGCAGGTCAATCTGTTCTGAATCCTTTTCTCTTCATTGGTATGCCTCGGTATGGTCTAATAAACGCATTAGCCTAAGGAGAGTCTTTCGGTTCCGTCCTCAGCAATACAGTTCAGCCAATTAATTGTGCATAGTTTTTGGAGAATGAGTTATGTTACTTGTTTATGTTGTATTGCTAAGGAACCGTTAGGCTCACTCTTTACAATAATTTGTTATGGATTATAGGTAATTCTGTTTTCATGGTCATGGGTATGTTTAGGCTTATAGGTAGAGAAGAAAAAGATATTTGGAAATAGCTCTTTTACATTTTCTATCAGCCCCCCAGGCTGTCAATTACTCTGATTTTTAGTCAAGCCAATTCGTACCTGTGACTTTTTCCATCAAAATAAAGCCACAGGTTAAGCTCCCCAACCTTAAACCAGTAAAGCCGAATATCCAGTTGGAGTGATAAAATGCCTAAAGCAGGCTTATGCTGTTGCCTCCCCGCTAAGATGCGCTCATATTGGATTCGTGAGATCGAAGGGCATGACCGGTTAAACATTTGAAGTTTGCCCCTCAACCAGTGCTTATTAATCCCTTTTTGGACTTGGCTATCATTAGAGATGCTAACATGGCACTCTATTTTAAGAATGGATTTTCCCTCCTCTGGATTAATTTCAAACCTTACACTCCCTATCTCACCGAGACAGGGCCATTTGTCAAATACTTCTGATTGTAAAGCAAACTCCGGGTAGTTCAGGTAAGGCTACATGGGGTCAATTCTTTCGGCAGGATACCCCAGGCAGTTAAAAGCCACTGCCTCGCTGTTGCAGCAGGTTTATCCCGGAATCCTATATGCCCGAATTTAGGTATTTTCAGCCCCTGTGGCTGTCCATGGCCACTGTTAATAAAGCAAACGGGGGGCTTCCGCAGTAGCCCTGAAATGAAACCACTTCACATGAAAAATACTCTATTGCTGTGCTTCCTGATTGTTGTCCTGACGGGCTGTCAGCAGGCTGGTCCACCTACGCCCGGCATTATTCCCCAACCGGCTGAAATTGAATATCAGCAGGGGGGATTCGAAGTCAATACAAATACGGTATTGGTAGTACCCGCTACCGGTAACGGGCAGAAGCTGGCGGAAGAACTGCAGGCTTTTCTCAAAGACCGCTTCCGGTTAGATTTGAAAACAGCTACAGAAGATCAGCCAAATGCCATTCGCCTGGTAAAATCCGGGACAGAGGTGCCGGGTGCTTATCAACTGACTGTTTCCGAATCAGGTATACTGATTGAAAGCAGTACGGAACAGGGGCTCTTTTATGGTATTCAAACCCTGAAACAATTGATGAGCCCGCAGGCTGTAGTTAAAGCCCCGGTACTTCGCTTTGTGCGCATTCAGGACAAGCCAGCCTTCTTGTGGAGAGGGATGATGTTGGATGTGTCCCGGCATTTTTTTCCAAAGGACTCTGTGAAAAAAGTGATCGATATTCTGGCCATGCACAAGATGAATAAGTTCCATTGGCACTTGGTGGACGGGATCGGCTGGCGGATCGAAACAGAGCGCTATCCGGAGCTTACAAGAAGAGGGGCCTGGCGGAAAGTGAAAGCCGGAAAGCAACCCTGGGAAGACTTTGAAACGGCGGACCAGCATGCAGAAGGGGAGGTCTATGGCGGCTATTACACAAAAGCAGACATTCAGGAAATCGTAGCCTATGCTGCGGACCGGTACATAGATATCATCCCGGAGATTGAGATGCCCGGGCACTCGGAAGCGGCTTTGCAATGCTATCCCGGGCTGGCTTGCGATGGGCAGGGGGCACCTGGCGTTTATTGCGCGGGCAATGAAAAGACCTTCGAGTTCCTGCAAAATATCATAAGCGAGGTAGTGGAGTTATTCCCTGGGGAGTATCTGCATATTGGAGGGGATGAAGTAGGAAAAGAGGGCTGGCTGCAGTGCCCAAAATGCAGGCGCAGGATGCAGGTGGAAAATTTACAGAGCGGAGAGGAGCTGCAAAGCTACTTTGTGAAGAGAATGGAAGCCTTTATTCATTCCAAAGGCAAAAAACTGATTGGCTGGGACGAAATTCTGGAAGGTGGCCTGCCGGAAAGAGCAACGGTCATGTCCTGGAGAGGCGTAAAAGGAGGCGTGGAAGCGGCCAATGCCGGGCATGATGTCGTACTGTCGCCGGGCTCCCCTCTATACTTCGACCATAGCCAGGGTAAAAGCGAATTTGAGCCACCTTCCTGGGGCGGCTACAACAACCTGCTCAGCGTTTATAATTTCGACCCTGTTCCGGATGAAATCGAACCGGGGAAAGAGCACCATATTCTCGGCGGTCAGGCGAACCTATGGACGGAGCAGGTCAGGACATTACGGCACGCTCAGTACATGATGCTGCCGAGGCTGTGCGCCCTTTCCGAAGTTCTTTGGACCCCTCCCGCGCAGAAAAGCCAATCAGGTTTTATTGAGAAAATGGATGTTCATTTTGACCGGCTCTCTTATGTGGGGCTGAACTTTTTTCAGCACATCAGCGCCACTTCCGTTATGCTGCCCACCCGGGTAAACATCTCTATCTCAGAGGACGGTCAAAGCTTTACTCCGGTATTGGAGACGTCAGTGGCCACGTCCAAAGAAAGAGATCCGGTTATTAAGAGGATAGAAACCGCCTTTGAAGAACAATGGGTTGCCTTTATAAAGATCTCAGCAACCAACCGCGCTGTGCTTCCGGACTGGCACATTCGGGAAGGGGATGCCTGGCTTTTTGTGGATGAAATATCGGTGAAATAACAGGCCTGTTGGATCGGATCACAAACTATGGTGGTAAGATACCTTGTCCCGTCCCGCAGCATTGTGAGATAGCAGAGCTGCTTAGGAGTGGGCTCCAACGCAAAGCATGCTCGGAAAGTCGCCACAGGCAACCCAACGCTTCAGGCCTGACAGAGCACTGGTTGTTGAAAATTGTCCATTTAGAGCGCAATATGTGCGATAATCAGTGTCACATACATTAAATTAATTTTCATTTGTAAAGAGAAGAGAAGGTCGGCAAGGGGGTGTTTGTCTGGAGGATTCGGTATGATATTTTGTTTGTGAGTTGTTTTATAAAATTTTAGGCCTGTAATAAAGGATAATGTAGTGTAAATAATTTTGTTTCATTGTCACAAAAAGTAAGTATACACATAATGTGACCCTTTGATTCTTCTATTTTTGTTTCATCGAGGAGCAAAGAAGGGCATTTGTAAGTGGGTCAATATGTTCTGATTCTTTTCTTTGCATTAGTAAGCTTCGGTAGGGCTAATGAACGAATTAGCCCTTGTGAGTCTATCGGTTCCAATTAAGTTAAATACGTCAATTTTTAATAGTGCGTAGTTTTTTGAAGAATGGTAATGTTGATTTTCATCTTGTTTAGCTAAGGAGCCGTTAGTCTCACTGAATAATCAAACATTCTATGGTGTCTCAGTATAGTTTGTTTTCATAGTCATGGGTATGTTTAGGTTGCAGGCAGAAAATGAAAAGATGGTAACCCAATTTTGTTTTGCAGTTACAATTTTTCCGTTCCAATTTGAGGCACATCCACCACAGCCTGGTTTTTTAGCGGACCCATCTTGGGCAGTTGCATAGCACGCTGCCAATAGCTGAGCTGGCAGCATTGCTGCCGGAGCCCCAAAATAGCACAGGCGCCAAGCCTTGGTTTGACAATTACGGTAAGGTCGCCTTGCAATTCCTCAAGGCCTATGAAGGCTGCAGCGACGCTAAGCTGCTGGAGCATATCAATACAAACTGGTCGATGCAGCTGTTTTGTGGCATCCGCTTGGGCAAGAGCGAATGGATCAAGGACAAAGACATTATCTGGAAAGCCCGCAGCTACGTGGCTAAACCCCTCACCATAGAACAGGCACAGCCTATACTGGACTGGTATTGGCAGTCCCGAATGTGCGACGCGACTTGTTATGAATCCTACATCCGCTACCCGACAGACGTAAAACTGCTATGGCAGAGCGCTGAATGGCTGCATGAGCGTATTGCCCTGATATCGAAGGAGCTGGGGCAGCCCCGCCCGCGCAGCAAGTATAACGAACAGCGCAAACACTGACATTGAGTAGGTTTGCTTTGGCAAACCACTTAATCGTCAGTATAACCTGCATTATGAGGAAGTAGCCTGAGGATGCCCTCAATCTCCTGGGCGCTAATATGAAAAAACAGTCAAAAGATAATGCCCGGCCCCAAAAATAGCACAACCGCGCCAAGAAAACTTTCAGCTAGCCTTGACGACAAGGCCAAAACAACCAAATTTTGTTCTGATCGGGGCTCCTGGAAGTAATTTTCAGGGTAGCCCCTATGTAAAAAGAGGGAAACTCTAAAAGGTGGATACCCTGTCCCGGAAAAGAGGGCCATTTATCCAATCACCATCGGCTTATTGCCAAATGATTACTCTGTATCCAAAATGTTTTGAATATGTCGTTCTGAATATCCCACAATGCTAGCTAGTGGTCTGTCAAGTGTTAATTTATGGGTTGAGTGGGAGCGAATTTTGAGGCTAATCAAGGCGGATGTTCCCGCGCATAGCAGCGCTACGTAA
>PR_CR_10_Liq_2_inCRDRAFT_1000167_pt1 | contig 18906 bp, 17 predicted proteins | sample PRCRCaboRojoPR_FD_10245 | JGI IMG/M metagenome (IMG submission 10245) | reverse complement strand
CGCGCAATCTCTTGCGCGCCACCATCCGTGGCCGGCGCCCCCATCAGCCGCGCGCCGCGGGTGACGATCTCGTGAAGCTCCTCGGTCGTGTAGAATTGCAATCGCGTGGGAATGCCGAAACGATCGCGCAGCGGCGTGGTCAGAAGCCCCATGCGGGTGGTCGCGCCGATCAGCGTGAAAGGCTGCAATTCGATCCGCACGGTCCGGGCGGCCGGCCCCTCGCCGATGACAAGATCCAGCTCGAAATCCTCCAGCGCGGGATACAGCACCTCTTCGACCGCCGGGTTCAGGCGGTGGATCTCGTCGATGAACAGCACGTCGCGCGGTTCGAGATTGGTCAGGATCGCGGCAAGGTCGCCAGCCTTGGCCAGAACCGGGCCCGAAGTCATGCGGAAACCCACGCCAAGCTCCTTGGCCATGATCTGCGCCAAGGTCGTCTTGCCCAAGCCGGGTGGGCCGTGGAACAGGGTGTGGTCCATCGCCTCGCCCCGGCGCTTTGCGCTTTCGATGAAGACGCGCAGATTGGCGCGGGCCTCGGCCTGGCCGATGAACTCGTCCAGAAGCTGCGGCCGGAGGGCCCGGTCGGCATCCTCGGGCTGGCGATCGGGGCGAAGGGTGGGATCGGGCTCTGCCATGATGCGCGCCTCTTACCCCTTCGGGGCCAGCAGCTTCAATGCCGCCTTGATCAGGGCGCCGGTATCCGCGCCGGGATCGTCTCCAAGGGCCTGTGCGACGGCACTGGCGGCCTCGGAGGGGCCATAGCCGAGATTGGTCAGCGCCGACAGCGCCTCGGACTGCGCCGCGCCATCGGAGGCGGGCGCGGTTTGCGGCGCAGCGGGTTCGATCACCGGCTCGTCCTCGATCGCCCCGGTTTCGGCGGAGCCACTGATCGGGGCGGCTGCCCCCATCGCCATGACGGTCGGCGCCTTGTCCTTCAATTCGAGAATGACTTTCTTGGCGGTTTTCGGCCCCACCCCCTTGGCCGAGGCCACGGCGGCCCAATCGCCAAGCGCAATCGCCCGGCTTACACCATCCGGCCCAAGCGCGCCAAGAATGGCCATCGACGCCTTGGCACCGATCCCCTGCACCCCCATCAGCAGGCGGTGCCATTCCTTTTCCACCAGCGAGGTGAACCCGAACAGCTGCAACAGATCCTCGCGCACCAGCAGATCGGTATAGAGGGCGACCGCCTCGCCCGTGCCGGGCAGCGCGGCCATGGTCCGGTCCGACACGAAGACGACATAGCCCACACCGCGCACGTCGATCAGCACATGATCGGCGGCGCGATATTCCAGCCGTCCGGAAAGCCGCCCGATCATGCCGAGGCCCGTTCAACGGCGCGCGACAAGTGGCCAGCGGATTGCAGGTGGTGGGAATGACAGATGGCGATCGCCAGTGCATCGGCCGCGTCCGGCCCGGCCAGGTCGACACCCGGCAATTGCAGGCGCACCATATGGGCGATCTGCGCCTTGTCCGCGTGGCCTACGCCAACCACGGCCTTCTTTACCGCGTTGGGCGCATATTCGCCCACGGCCAGCCCCGCGCGCGCCGCCACCAGAACGGCAACGCCCCGGGCCTGACCCAGCTTCAGCGTTCCGGCGCCGTCCTTGTTCACGAAGGTCTGTTCAACGGCGGCCACGTCTGGCGCATGAATGTCCATGATTTCCTGTAACTGGTCATGCAGGGTGACAAGCCGTGCCGCCAGGTCCGGTCCGGCCGATCTGCAGATGCCGTTGGCCACGTGGGAAAGGCGCGATCCCGTCACGTCGATCAGGCCCCACCCCATGTTCCGCAATCCCGGATCTATGCCCAATACCCGCATCTGCGCCTCGTCCTCGCCCGTTATATTGCTGTTTTGCAACAGCCCTAGCACAAAAGGCGAACATTGGCCAAGGCGCAATGCAATGTCCGAAAACGACACCACCCTGTTCAGATCACGACAGATTGCCGGAATCCGGTTCGTTTTCGCCACTTCGAGGTCTGAAAACGACTTCTACAGAGCAGTCATTTACCATTATTTTTCATCGACTTATCCATCAATTCCGCCATGCAGAAAATGCATGAAAGCCATGCGAAAAAAGCTCTGGTGAAAGATAACGGTCATCCCTACCTGCGGATCAGAAAGACACACGGCGCCCGCCCATTTCCGAAGGAGTTCCCCCAATGGCCGCCATCGACATGATCCGCCCGCTCAACGCTTCCGGCTTTTCCATCGCCCGCATTTTCGGTGCGATCGCCAGCTGGAACGACGCCCGCGTCACCCGCAAGGCCCTGTCCAAGCTCAGCGCCCGTGAACTGGACGATATCGGCCTGAACCCCGGTGACATCGACCAGATCGCAGCGCGCACCTACCGCTGAGCCAAAGCAGGCAGAAAACCCAGAAGGCCGCGTCCGGATTGCCCGGCGCGGCCTTTTTCGTGCCAGCACGTATCGTGAGGTCAGCGGCGTAGATAGGGGCGGGTTTGCTGGCCGATCCAGATCGTTACGGCATCTTCCTGCAGCAGCCACGCGCCGGCCTTTTCGATGACCGTTCCCTGGCGCAACCGTTCGACACGGTCATTGTAGCCAGCAGCCCCGATCTGCGCCCAGAGCAAACCCTTGAAGGCAAACCCCAGCAACACCACGACAAGGACGCCCCGCAGCGGAAAGCGCGGACGCGCGACCCGTGGGCGGGTGACGATCAATCCATCCTTGCCAACCCGGTGTACCACGCCGTTACGACGAATCCGGTCATGGGTGCGAACGATGCGGTCAACCCGCTTGTCAAATCCAGTATCAATAGACATGGCAGCCTCACTGTGATCCCCACCACAGTGTGACGAAGATGTCGCCGAAATGTGGCCAGAATGAGGCAAACCTCGTGAATCCGCGGATTTGCCCGGAAAATTCAGGACATTTTCTGCAGAACCAGCGTCGTCCAGTCGACAATCTCATCACGGCTGACCAGATTGAACCCGGTTCGTGAATAAGCGTCAATCACCGCCGCGGCCTGGGGATTGAGTATCCCGGAAAGAATCACATGCCCTCCCGGCGCCGTATGCGCCGACATTTCCGGCGCCAACTCGATAAGCGGCCCCTTCAGAATATTGGCGAAAACAAGGTCATAGGGCGCCAGCTCTGACAACCGGTCCGCACCGAAACCGGCGGCTTCGACGCAGGTCACGGCACCGGCCATGCCATTGGCGGCCAGGTTGGCTTCGGCCACCTCGACCGCGACGGGGTCGATATCGCTGGCAATGACCTGCGCATCGGGCAGGCATTTCGCCGCCGCCATGGCAAGCACCGCCGTGCCGCAACCGATATCGGCCACGCGGGAAGGCGCATGCCCTGTATTCAGCAGGGTGTCGAAGGCGCGCAAACATCCCAGCGTCGTACCATGGTGGCCGGTTCCGAAGGCCATCGCCGCCTCGATCAACAGGCCAACGCGGCCCTCGGGCAGCTTGTCGGCATCATGGCTGCCATGGACGAAAAAGCGCCCCGCCTCCACCGGCGCCAGCTCCCGTTTCACATGGGCGACCCAGTCCACCTCGGGCAATTCCGACACGGCGAAGGGCTTAGCCCCATGCGCCGCCGCCAGAAGGGCCAGCGCAACTTCGTCCGGAGCATCCTCGAAGTAGCCGCCGACCTCCCACAGGCCAGAGCCGTCCTCCAGTTCGAAAACGCCAACCCCCGTCGGGGCGGGGTCCAACCCTTCCATCGCGTCGCCCAGCGCCTGCGCCGGGTCTTTGCCATCAAGGGTGGTCAGGGCGGTAAAGGTGGTCATGGTCTACTCCGCAGGGGCGGGCATGACCCGCGCAAAGATGGTTTCGTTGCCCGGACCGGGATGGCGCGGGATCATCAGGGCGAGGATCAGCGAAATCCCCGCCATGCTTGCAGCAAGCGAAAAGACCGCCGCCGGCGAGACCAGCCAGAGATACCCCAGCAGTGCCGGCAGGAAAACGGCGGCGATATGGTTGATCGTGAAGGCCACGGCGGCGGTGGGTGCGATATCCCCCGGATCGGCGATCTTCTGGAAATAGGTCTTCAGTGCGAGGGCCAGCGCGAAGAACATGTGATCCACCACGTAGAGCGCCGAAGCCAGCACGACCCCCCAGCCAAACCAGTAGATGCCGCCATAGGCCAGAAAGACCACAATCAATCCGACATATTCGAAGGACAGCGCCATCCGCTCTCCCCAGATTCCGACCAGCCGCCCCATCAACGGCGCGAAGATCATGTTGGCCACAAGGTTGATCAGGAACAGAGCCGTCACCTGGTGAACCTCGAAGCCGAAGCGTTCCACCATCATGAACCCGGCGAAGACTACGAAGATCTGCCGCCGCGCCCCCGACATGAATTGCAGCGCGTAATACAGCCAGTAACGGCGGCGCAGCACCATCTGCTTGAGTTGCGGATGCGGGCTTTCGAATTGCGGGTATGCGAAATAGCAGAACAGCGCGGCCAGAGCCGTGAAGCCACCGGAAACGACATAGACGAAATTGTAGCTCAGATCGAAGCTTTCCCAGGTCAGCACGATGAGGACATAGGCCGCCAGCGTCGCCCCGGACCCCGCCGCCAGGATCCAGCCCAGCATCTGCGGCGCGCGCTGCCGATCAATCCATTGCAGCTGCAAGGATTGATTGATCGTCTCGAAATAATGGAAGCCGATGGACGACAGCATCGTGATGGTCAGGATGCCCCCCAAGGATGGGAACTGCGCGGTCAGTGCCGTGGCGACACCCAACAGCGCCAACGCGACGATCCCCAGCACCTGTTCTCGAAACAGCATCAGCAGGGCAATCACACCAATCGCCAGGAAGCCGGGAATCTCGCGCACCGTGTGCAGCCAGCCGATATCCGACCCATCGAAGCCCGCCGCCTCGACAACGAAATTGTTCAGCAGCGCCGACCACGTGGCAAAGGCCACCGGCATGGCGGCTGCCATCAGGAAAAGAAGCGTCACGGGCCTGCGCCAGAACGGCAGGGACCGGGCCTCGGCCAGGGGGACAATGCGCATGGCGTGCGCTCTACGCCTTTTTGGCGCCCTTGGCGAGAGGCACGCTCCTCAAATGGCGGCGGAGAATGAGTAGTCGATCTCGGAAAAACAACTTGCCGGGAAACTGTAGACGAAGCTCAACCCCGCCTCGGAGGCGACAACGCCATGTTCGGCCCCCGGCGGCAGGTAGACCGCCACACCGGCCGATATCTCGTGCGCCTCCCCCTCGATCATGACCGTGCCGGAGCCGGATAGCCCGAAATAGACCTCGGCCTGGGAATGCCGGTGCATTTCCAGCGTCTGGCCCGGCCCGAATTCGGCCAGCCCCATGACGATGTCGGTGCTGGCCGTCCGATCGCCACTGATCAGCGTGCGCCAGCTGCAACTGCCATGGCCGGTCTTTTCACCGTTCTCAAGCGGCGTCTGCGCAGCCTCCAGACGCAACCCCTTGGGCCGGGGCACTGGGCGGATGGTGATATCCTTGAACGGGTCCTGAACGCTCATCGCTTCCTCCCTGCAACAGCGCCTTCCTCATTTCCGCCAAGACCACGAAAAAGCGGGGGATTCTGCTTCACATGCGACCAGTGCAAAGTCGTTTTCGGACCCGCACCTGATCCATGTCAAAGCGGACACATTCAAATTGCGGCATGTCCACCCAAACAACCAAGGACAACAGCCCCATGGACCTTATCCTGTACCTGGCCGAAACCCTGGGCGAGGCGCAGACCGCCGCGCTCTTCGGCGTGATCACCGGCGTGATTTTCGGCGTGGCTGCCCAGCGCTCGCGGTTCTGCCTGCGGGCGGCGACAAGCGAATTCGCGCGCGGCATCTGGGGCGACAAGGTGGCAGTCTGGCTGCTGACCTTCTCGACAGCGCTTGTCTGGGTGCAGGGCGCGCGGCTTCTGGGCCATGTCAACGTCACCGAGGCTCGGATCATGGCCGTGCCGGGCAGTTGGTCGGGCGCCATCCTCGGCGGACTGCTCTTCGGGGCCGGCATGATCCTGGCACGCGGGTGCTCGGGCCGCCTGCTGGTGCTGGCGGCCACGGGCAATCTGCGGTCCGTGGTGTCCGGGTTGGTCTTTGCAGTCGTCGCACAGATGTCGCTGCATGGCTGGCTGGCCCCGCTGCGCGACCGGCTTGCAGGGCTGTGGATTACCGAGGGCGGCCGCAATCTCGACCTGATGACAGCCGCCCGCCTGCCCGATTGGGGCGGTCTCGTGCTGGGTGTCGTGCTGGCCGGGCTGGCGCTGTTCCTGTCCCGGCGCAACCGGATCGGCGCGGCGCGGCTGGTCTTCGCCTCGGGCGTGGGCTTTGCCGTGGCCGTCGGCTGGATCCTGACCACATCGCTGAGCCAGATCGCCTTCGACCCGGTCACCATCGAAAGCGCGACCTTCACCGGCCCCTCGGCCAACACCCTGATGTTCTTCCTCGAACCCGCGCCGGTCCTGACCTTCTCGATAGGCCTCGTTCCGGGGGTCTTCCTGGGTTCTTTCCTCGCCGCGGTGCTGACAAGGGAATTCAAGTTCCAGGGCTTCGAAGACGAGGCCAATATGCGCCGTGCCCTGATCGGCGCCGCCATGATGGGCTTCGGCGGGATGCTGGCGGGTGGCTGCGCCATCGGCGCGGGCGTCACCGGCGGCTCGGTCTTCGCGGGCACGGCCTGGGTCGCTCTGACATCCATGTGGATCGGCGGCATGCTCACCGATTACCTCGTGGATCAGCGCCGCCCAACGCCGCAACCGGCCTGACTTCTTTGGGTCCGAAATACCGCGGGGGAGTCGCGTGCCCCGCACGCGACGGGGGCAGCGCCCCCTCTTTCACAAGAATAGAGCGTGCGCAGCACTCAATTTGAAACCCGACCTCAGTAAAAGCTCTGCGGGTCGATATCTATCGCCAGGCGCAGGTCGCCCTTGAGCCGGAATTGCGCCACCCACTGCGCCAGGGCCTGCTGCAGCGGCGCAGCCTTGTCCGCCTTCACCAGCAGCCGCACCCGATGCCGCCCGCGAATGCGCGCGATGGGGGCCGGCGCAGGGCCGAAAACCTGCGCTCCGATCCGCCGCAAAGGCGCGTCGTTGCGGGCCATTTCCGTGCCCAGGTCGAAAACGGCCTGCGCTTCGGGCGAGGACAGGATGATCCCCGCCATACGGCCATAGGGCGGCACGCCCGCCGCTTTGCGCTCTGCCGCCTCTGCGGCCCAGAAGGCTTCTTCATCACCACCCAGAATGGCCCGGATTACCGGATGTTCCGGCTGGAACGTCTGCAGCAGCGCCTCGCCGGGCACCTCTGCCCGGCCGGCGCGCCCCGCGACCTGTCTCAGCAACTGAAAGGTGCGTTCAGCCGCGCGCAGGTCCGACCCTTGCAGCCCCAGATCGGAATCGATCACCCCGACCAGTGTCAGCTTGGGGAAGTTGTGCCCCTTGGCCACGAGCTGCGTGCCGATGATGATATCCGCCTCACCAGCGGCGATCCCCTCGATCGCCTCTTTCAACGCCCGGGCCGACCCGAAAAGGTCCGATGACAAGACGACGACCCGCGCCTCGGGCCACAACGCCCGGGCCTCTTCTTCCAGCCGCTCCACGCCCGGGCCGACCGGGGCAAGGCGGTCCTCGGCCTCGCAATTGGGACAGACCGACGGCATCGGTTTGGTCTCGCCGCATTGATGGCACATCAGCCGCTTGAGAAACCGGTGTTCCACCATGGTCGCGTCGCAATGGTCACAGCCGATCTGGTGGCCGCAGGCCCGACAGATCGTCACCGGGGCATAGCCACGCCGGTTCAGAAACAAGAGCGCCTGTTCGCCCCGCGCGATCCGCTGATCGACCGCTGATTTGAGCGTGGGCGACACCCACTTGCCCCCCGGAAGGTCCTCAAGTCGCATGTCGATCGCGGCCATCTCGGGCATCACCGCCTCGCCGAAGCGGTCGGTCAGGTCGAGCCGCGCGTATTTCCCCGCCTCCGCATTTGCCCAGCTTTCCAGCGACGGGGTGGCGGAGGCCAGCACCACCTGCCCCCCGGTCAGCGAGGCCCGCAGAACCGCCATGTCGCGGGCATTGTAGAGAACGCCGTCCTCCTGCTTGTAGGAGGTATCGTGTTCCTCATCGACGACGATCAGCCCAAGGTCGCGAAACGGCAGGAACAGCGCCGAGCGCGCGCCGACCACGACCTGGCAGCCCCCCTGCCCCACCATTTTCCAACAGCGCCGCCGCTCGGTCATGGTGACACCGGAATGCCATTCCGCCGGTTTCATCCCGAACCGCGCCTCGATCCGGGTCAGGAATTGCTCGGTCAGGGCAATCTCGGGCAGCAGGACCAGCGCCTGCCGCCCCGCGCGCAGGGCCTCGGCGACGGCCTCGAGGTAGACCTCGGTCTTGCCCGACCCGGTCACACCCTTGAGCAAGGTCGTGCCATAGACCCGCGCGCTGATCCCTTTTCGCAATGCGGCGGCGGCCTGTTCCTGTGCCGCGGTCAGGGTCTTGCCGCCATAATCGGGGTCAAGTCGTGGATAGGGCGTGTCCCGCGGCGCATCTTCCTCGCAAACCGCCCCCTGTTTGACCAACCCCTTGACCACCGAGCTGGACACGCCCGCCATTTCGGCAAGCTCCCCAAGGGTAAAGGACAAGCCGCCATACGCGCGCAGCACCCCCAACACCTTCTCACGCGCCGTGGTCATCCGGTCGGGCAACGCGCCCCCCAGGCGGTAAACCTTGCGCATCGAGGGCGCATCGCCCAGCCCCGGCGCCCGCGTGGCCAGCCGCAGCATGGCCGGCATCGGTGTCAGGGTATACGTGGCCGCCCGTTCAAGGAATTCCCGCATATCCGGGGCCATCGGCGCGACGTCCAGCACGCGGATCACCGCCCGCACTCTGGCCCTGTCGTAATCCCCCTGCCCCGGCCCCCAGACCACGCCCAGAACCTTGCGCGGCCCGAGCGGCACCTCGACGAACGCCCCCAACCAGCAACCGCCTTCGGGGGCCTTGTAGTCGAGCACACGATCCAGCGGCTGGGTGGTCAAAACACCGACCAGCTCGCCCTCATCGAAAAAGTCGCGTGCTACCGAGGTCATGTTAGCGCAACCATAAGGGGGTTTCCGTCTTGTTGTATCTGGGGTAAACGCTGGCGCGACGACTGCCAACCCCAACCATCCGGAGCCTTGAAATGAAATTCTTTGTCGATACTGCCGATGTCGATGCCATCCGCGAATTGAACGAACTGGGCATGGTGGACGGTGTCACCACCAACCCTTCGCTGATCGCCAAGTCGGGCCGTGACATTCTCGAAGTGACCAAGGAAATCTGCGACATGGTCGACGGCCCCGTCAGTGCCGAGGTCGTCGCCACCGAGGCCGACGCGATGATCGAAGAGGGCCGCAAGCTGGCCAAGATCGCCGGCAATATCGCCGTCAAGGTCCCGCTGACCTGGGACGGCCTCAAGGCCTGCAAGGTGCTGTCGGACGACGGCAACATGGTCAATGTCACGCTGTGTTTCTCGGCCAACCAGGCGCTCTTGGCCGCAAAGGCGGGCGCGACCTTCATCTCGCCCTTCATCGGCCGCCTCGATGACCTGAACCTCGACGGCATGGACCTGATCGCCGACATCCGCGAGATCTACGACAATTATGGCTTCGACACCCAGATCCTTGCCGCCTCGATCCGCTCGGCCAACCACATGTCCGAGGCCGCCAAGATCGGTGCCGACGTCGCCACCGCACCGCCGGCCGTGATCCACAAGATGGCCGAGCATGTGCTGACGGACAAAGGTCTCGCCGCCTTCCTCAAGGATGCCGAGAAAGCCGGCATCAAGATCGTCTGATCGCCTTTTGACGGCCCGGTCCCGCACCGGGCCGCCACACCTGACGCGAGACCTCGCCCAGTGAGAAATTTGTTCTGGCCCGGTCTGAACTCTTTCTGCTAAACCTCCGTTCAAACACAAAGAATGGCGTGGTTCATGAGCAGCACCCCCGGCAAAGACACCGATTTCCGCGACCGCATCCTGTCCGATCCCGAGGCGGTGCTGGAAGATCAGGACATCATGCGCGCCCTGATTACCGCCAATGAGAAATCCATGGGGTCCAATATCGTGGACCTGCGCGGGATTGCCATGGAACGGCTTGAGGCCCGGCTGGACCGTCTCGAAGATACCCACCGCAATGTCATCGCCGCGGCCTATGAAAACCTCGCCGGGACCAACCAGATCCATCGCGCCATCCTGCGGATGATGGATGCCAACCGGTTCGAAAGCTTCCTGTCCGACCTCAAGGGCGATGTCGCCGATATCCTGCGCGTGGACACGGTTCGGCTGGTGCTCGAATCCGCCGCCCGGTCCGAGGACCCCGCCGTCGCCAAGTTGCAGGACGTGCTGTGCGTGGCCGAACCGGGCTTCGTGGCCGGTTACATCACCCAGGGCCGCAATCACCCGATCCGCCAGGTGACCCTGCGCCAGGTCCGCACGGACAACGCGATGCTGTTTGGCGACAAGGCCGATTTCATCCGCTCCGAAGCCTGCCTGCGCCTCGACCTCGGCGAAGGGCGCCTGCCCGGCATGCTGGTCTTCGGCGCAGAGGACCCGCACCAATTCACGCCCCAGCAAGGCACCGACCTGCTGGCCTTCTTCACCGGCGTCTTCGAGCGCGTCATGCGGCGCTGGCTCAGCTAGGCCATGATCTCCCCGGCCCTGTCCGACACCCTCGCCCACTGGCTTGACCACCAGAGGGCGATGAATGCGGCGTCCGAAAATACCTTGTCGGCCTACCAGCGCGACCTGTTGTCCTTCCTGGACTTCATGTCCCAGCACCATGGCGAGGCGCAGGGCCTTGGCCCGATCGCGCGGATCACCACGTCGGACATGCGCGCCTGGATGGCCCATGAACGCGGGCGCGGCGTTGCGGCACGCTCGCTGGCGCGGTCATTGTCGGCGGTCAAATCGTTCTACCGCTGGCTCAGCGAACGCGAGGGGTTCGAAGCCACCGCCGTTCTTGCCACCCGCTCGCCGAAGTTTCGCAAGAAATTGCCCCGCCCGCTGGCCGAGGACGCCGCCCGGGCCATGATCGACCGGGTGGATCTTCAGGCCCGCGAACCCTGGGTGGCCGCCCGCGATACGGCAGTCGTAACGCTGCTTTACGGCTGCGGCTTGCGGATATCCGAGGCCCTGACTTTGACCGGAGCGGACGCGCCGCTCGGCGCGACCCTGCGCATCATCGGCAAGGGCAACAAGGAACGCATCGTCCCTGTCCTGCCCGCCGCGCGCGATGCCGTGACCACCTATGTCAAAGCCTGCCCCCATGACCTGCCACCGGCCGAACCGCTCTTTCGCGGTGTCCGTGGCGGCGCCCTGTCCCCCCGCGCGATCCAGAAAGTGATGGAACAGGTGCGGATGCAACTCGGCCTGCCCGCCACGGCCACACCCCACGCCATGCGCCACAGCTTCGCCACGCACCTGCTGAACGCCGGCGGCGACCTGCGTGCGATCCAGGAATTGCTGGGCCACGCCTCTCTCTCGACCACTCAGGCCTATACCGCTGTCGACACGGCCCGCCTGATGGAAGTCTACGACAAGGCCCACCCGCGCTCTCGCGGCTAACCGCTTCTTTGGGTCGAAAATACCGTGGGGGAGTCGGTCGCAGACCGACGGGGGCAACGCCCCCAAACCCGAGGAGGAGGCACGACGACGAGACATGCTGCGTGGCGCAGCCACTCCGTTCGGCACCCGCCACCTGTTGCGCCCGCGGGGCAAATCCTCCATGACACGCCCATGACAGCCCAATCCAAAGCCCTTGCCGTTCACCTCTTGACCGCCACCGGCGCGGTCTTTGCCATGCTCGCCATGCTGGAAGCGATCCAGCAGGATTGGGCGATGATGTTCGTCTGGCTGGTCGTGGCCTTCGCCGTAGACGGGATCGACGGGCCGCTGGCACGTCGCTACCAGGTCAAGCAATACGCACCGCAATTCGACGGCGTGCTGCTCGACCTGATCATCGACTACCTGACCTATGTGTTCATTCCCGCCTACGCGCTCTACGCCAGCGGCTTGATGGATGGCTGGTCGGGCTGGGTGGCGATCATCGCCATCACCTACGGCTCGGCCATGTATTTCGCTGACACCCGGATGAAGACGACGGATTATTCGTTTTCCGGCTTTCCGGGATGTTGGAACATGGTCGTCCTGGTTTTCTTCGCAACCGAACCGCACTGGGCGATCTGCCTTTTGGTGGTCACGGCGCTGACCATCGCCATGTTCCTGCCTGTGAAATTCATCCACCCCGTCCGCACCGCAAGGTGGCGTGCCCTGTCGCTGCCGCTTGCCTTTATCTGGACGGCCCTGGCCGGATACGCGGCCTGGACCGGGTTCGGTCCCGGGCCGGTCGTCACCGGCGGGCTGATCGTCACCTCGATCTACCTGTTGCTTTCGGGGCCTGTGCAGCAGGCCATTCACGGAATGGACGGCTAACCCGGCTTCAGAAAACCGCGTCGATCACCATCTCGACGCCGTTCTGTTCGAAACTGTCGCCCGCGCTCATACCGGCCATCTTCTTGTAGATCGGGCTTTCCTGGGAAATGCCCATATAGGTTTCTCCGCCGCACTCGAATTTCTTCGTGGACACGGCGACGATGAAATTGCGGCCATTCAGCGTGACCACGGCCCCGGGCCCGACCTCGGAATTGGGGCCGGTATCCAGCGCCTCGAGCGCGTCGATCTTGGCCTCGTGGTCATGAATAGGATCGTCGAACCCCTGGGCCAGATCGGCCGCCATGCGGGCCGCGGCCATCTCGTCGCGTTCATGGGGTTCATTCGCAACCAGACGGCTGTCCTTGAGGAAGGCCTCGTAATGCTCTCTGGCGGCCTGCAGCTCTTCGACCTCCAGCGCCATCATCTTGTCACGCAGCTCGGTCTTCGGCGGATGTGCCATTCGCGTATCTCCTCTTTCCTTCGGGATCGATCAAAGCGCAGTCAAGACACGCCCGCGCTGATCTGGATCAAGCACGGGCGGCAATGTCTAGCCCAGCGCCGCGTCGCAGCGGCCGCAAACGCTGTCATGGGCGTGCCGGCCCACGTCCGGCAGGATCTTCCAGCAGCGCAGACATTTTTCGCCTTCGGCCTTTTCGAAAACCACGCCAACGCCTTCGACTTCCGGCAGGCGAAACGCCTCGGCCGGGGACGGGTCGGTGGTGACGCGGATGCCCGAGGTGATGCAGATATCGTCGAAATTGACGGTATCGAGGATCGCCTTCGTGTCCGCATCGACATGCACGACCGGGGCCGCCTCCAAGGAGGCACCGATGACCTTCTCGCGGCGCTGCACCTCCAGCGCGGCGGTCACCACCCGGCGCACCCGGCGAACATCGGCCCATTTCGTGGCCAGATCCGTGTCACTCCAATCGGCCGGGGTGTCCGGGAAATCCACAAGGTGGACCGAACTGCCCTCGCCCGGGAAGCGTTCCAGCCATACCTCTTCCATGGTGAACACCAGCACCGGGGCCAGCCAGGTGGTGAGGCGATGGAACAGGATATCCAGCACCGTCAGCGCCGATTTGCGCCGGTCGCTGTCTGCACCGTCGCAATAAAGCGCGTCCTTGCGGATATCGAAATAGAAGGCCGACAGTTCCACCGTGGCGAAATTGAACAGCGCCTGGAACACGCCCTGGAAATCGAACCGGGCATAGCCGTCGCGCACCACCTGGTCGAGCTCGGCCACCCGGTGCAGCACCCACCGTTCCAGTTCCGGCATCTGCGCCGGTTGGATCCGGTCGCTTTCATCGAAATGGGCGAGCGCGCCCAGCATGAAGCGCATCGTGTTGCGCANCCGGCGATAGCTGTCGGCCACGCCCTTGAGGATTTCCGGCCCGATCCGCTGGTCGGCCATGTAATCGGTCTGCGCCACCCAGAGCCGCAGGATATCGGCGCCGTATTGCTTGACCACCTCTTCGGGCACGATCGTGTTGCCGAGCGATTTGGACATCTTGTTGCCCTTCTCGTCCAGCGTGAACCCGTGCGTGACCACGTTGCGATAGGGCGCGCGGCCCTTGGTGCCGCAGGCCTGCAAAAGCGAGGAATGGAACCAGCCGCGATGCTGGTCGGTGCCTTCGAGATAGACATCGGCGATCCCGTCGGGGGTGCCGTCCGCGCGATCGCGCAGCACGAAGGCATGGGTCGAGCCGCTATCGAACCAGACATCGAGAATGTCGAAGACCTGCTCCCAGTCCTCGGGATCGTAGTCGTTGCCCAGGAACCGCGCCTTGGCGTCGGGCTTGTACCAGGCATCCGCACCCTCGGCCTCGAAGGCCTCGACGATACGGGCATTCACCGCCGGGTCGCGCAGCAGGAAATCCGGGTCGGTGGGCAGCGCGCCCTTCTTGGTGAAACAGGTCAACGGCACGCCCCAGGCCCGCTGGCGCGACAGCACCCAGTCGGGCCGGGTCTCCATCATAGACCGCAGCCGGTTCTGCCCGGAGGCGGGGGTGAATTTCACCAGCTCGTTGATCGATTTCAGCGCCCGTTCGCGGATCGTCTTGCCATGCTCGTCCTGACCGTCGCCCACAGGGCGGTCGATGGCGGCGAACCATTGCGGCGTGTTGCGATAGATGACCGGCGCCTTGGAGCGCCAGGAATGCGGATAGCTGTGCTTGATCTTGCCACGCGCCAGAAGCCCGCCGACCTCGGTCAGCTTGGAGATCACGGCGGCGTTGGCGTCGCCTTCCCAATCGCCCTTCTTGGCCTTTTCGCGCAGGATGCGCTTGCCCCCGAAGAACGGCAGGTCCTCGCGGAAGGAGCCATCGTCCATGACATTGTAGGTGATGACCTGTTCCAGCATGCCAAGGTCGCGGTAAAGNTCGAATTCCTCCATCCCGTGCGNNGGGCGCGCAATGGACGAAACCGGTGCCNTCNTCNTCGGTCACGAAATCGGCNGCNCGGAAATCGCGCAGGTCNTCCCATTCNCCNNNCGNGCCCTCGGCNCCGGCCAGCGGATGCTTGAGGGACAGGCCAGACAACTCATCCGAAGTGACATCGCGCACGCGCCGCCACATGCCATCATCCAGCCGTGCGCGGGCAAAGACATCGGCGGCCAGCTTGTCGGCCAGAAGGTAGCGGTCGCCGGTGTTGGCCCAGCATTCCTCGGGCGTGTCCGTGACCTCATAGAGGCCATAGGAGATGTCCTCGCCATAGACCACCGCCTTGTTCGAGGGGATGGTCCACGGCGTGGTGGTCCAGATCACGACATGGGCGCCCTGCAACTCACCATCGGTCGCAACCGCAAATTTCACCCAGATCGTGAAGCTTTCCTTGTCGTGGTACTCGACCTCGGCTTCGGCCAGGGCGGTCTGTTCCACGGGCGACCACATGACCGGCTTTGACCCCTGGTAGAGCGTGCCGCTCATCAGGAATTTCATGAATTCCTCGGCGATGACGCGTTCGGCGTGGAAATCCATCGTCAGGTAGGGATCGGCCCAGTTGCCGGTGATCCCGAGGCGCTTGAACTCGTCGCGCTGGATGTCGATCCAACCTTCGGCGAAACGGCGGCATTCCTGGCGGAAGTCGATGACGTCGACCTGGTCCTTGTCCTGGCCCTTCTCGCGGTATTTCTCCTCGATCTTCCACTCGATCGGCAGGCCGTGGCAGTCCCAGCCGGGCACGTAGCGACTGTCATGGCCCATCATCTGGTGGGACCGCACGATCATGTCCTTGATCGTCTTGTTCAGGGCGTGGCCGATATGCAGGTGGCCATTCGCGTAGGGCGGGCCGTCGTGCAGGATGAAAGGCGTGCGGCCTTCTTTCTCGCGCAGGCGGTCGTAGACGCCGATCTTTTCCCATCGGTCCAGCCATTCGGGCTCGCGCTTGGGCAGCCCCGCGCGCATGGGAAAGTCGGTTTTCGGCAGGGTCAGCGTATCTTTGTAGTCAGGCGTATCGGCGCACATCGTGTCGCGTCCTTCGAAATTCGGTGTTTTTCACGGCTGTTCGGTGCGGTGCGGATCCCTCGGACACCTTTGCCCGGCGTCTCTGAACAGGCTCAGAGCGCCGGGGTCGTAATTCGAATGATGGGCCGTGCATATGTCATGACAGGGCCGCTTATAGGACCGCTGGCAACAAGGGTAAAGTGCGCGGGAACGAAGCGCCGTCAGACCGCGAAAAGTGTCCCGACGAAATAGGCGATCAGGGCGGCGATACCGCCGATCACGAAGGTTTCGAACCCCGAGCGCCACCACGGGGCCAGCGACCAGCGGCTTTTCCAGACGCCAACGGCAAAGAACATGGCCATGGTCAGGCCGACGGACCATCCGAATGGCGCGGCCAGCCCCAGAAAGAACGGCAAAAGCGGCACGAACCCGGCCAGAAGGAAGGCCGCAAAGGTGGCCAGTGCCGCGCGCATCGGATGCGGCTCGACGGCGGAAAGCCCGTATTCGCCCTCGATCATGAGGTCGATCCACGCTTTCTGGTTGGCTGCGATCGCCGTCACCGCCTCTTCCAGAACGTCCCCCTTCAGGCCCTTCTGGCGCAGGATTTCGCGAATCTCGCGCCGCTCGCCATCGGGGTGGTCGCGGATATGGCGCGCCTCGACCGCGCGCAGGCGCTTCATCTCGTCAAGCTCCGACTTGGTGCCGGAATAATTGCCCGCGGCCATGGAAAACCCGTCGGCCAGCACGTTCGCCATGCCCAGCGCGATGATGATGAAGGGCGAAAGCCCCGCCCCTGCAACGCCCGCGACGATAGCGAAGGTGGTGATCGACCCGTCGATGGCGCCATAGATCATGTCGCGCACATGACCGCGCCCGGCGGGGGCATTGATGCGGGCCTCGACTTCGGCCTGGCTGTGTCCGTGTTCTGTCATGCCGCCAGACTGGCCCGCCGTGCGGCGCGCCACCTTGTTCCAGATCAACCCCTTCCCCAGCGCCGGGACTTGGCGTATGCGAAGCCCATGCCCCTGCCGCCCAAATTCGATGTTTCGGAAGACGAGATCGCCCGCGTCGTGGCCCGGTTCTACGAGCGTATCCGTGCCCATCCCAAACTTGGGCCGGTCTTTGCGGTTCACGTCGATGACTGGCCCGCGCACGAGGAAAAAGTGACCCGCTTCTGGTGCAACGCGATCCGGCACGAACGGGTCTATGACGGCAACCCGGTGCAGGTCCATGTGGCCGCCGGCAATGTCCGCCCCGGCATGTTCGAAACATGGCTGGAGATTTTCGTCCAGGTTCTGGCGCAGGAACTCGCCGAGGCACAGGCCCGGTCCTGGTCGGCCCTGGCGCATCGGATCGGGGCCAGCATGCGGGCGGCGGTGGTGGACCGGCAGCGCCCCGGTGAGGTGCCGATCCTGCGCTAGGCGCGCGAAAACAGCCCAGTCAGGGACCGTTTCACAAGCCCGCTGACCGTGGGCCTCGGGACAGAGCCGAAGGGCAACGGCCGGCAGACCTCCATCGCGGCGACGCCGACCCGCGCGGTCAGGGCACCGTTGATCACCCCTTCGCCAAAGCGACGTGACACCTTGGACAGCACCCCGCCGCCGGCGACCGACCCCACAAGGTCATCGCCCACGGCCACGGCCCCGGTGGCCACAAGATGCGTCAGAACAGACCGCGTCAGCCGCCACGACCCCAGCGCGCCGGATCGGCCGCCATAGATCTCGGCGATGCGGCGGATCATGGCGATATTGGCGGAAAGCGCGGTGAAGATATCGGCAAAGGCCAGCGGCACCACGGCGGTGACCGTAGCAACCCGGCGAGCGGCGGCCTCGACCTCTTGCCGGGCACGTTTGTCCAAAGGTTCCAGCATGGCGGTTTCGGCAAGACCCAGCAGTCCATCGGCATCCATGACCTCGCCTTGGCGGTCGGTGAATGCGGACCGGCCCCAGGCCGTGTCCTCACGATCCTTGTAAAGCGCAAGCAACCCGTCCGTCACCGCGCGCGCTGTGCTCAACGACCCGTCGGCCAGGGCCTCGGCCGCCCGAGATTGCAGCCGGTCCACCCGGCGCAATCGCAACAGCGCTGCCAGTTCCCGAAGCGCGATCAGCAGCAGGACAAGGCAGAAGATCCCGATCAGGCCCAGCGCCACCATGCCCAGCACCGGCGACCGGTCCAGCAGGCCGATGACGAAGTCATAGGCCGCGACCGAGGCCGCGAACCCGACCAGCGCCACAAGACTGGCCCAGAACCAGCGGGCCAACCGCGAACCGCGACGCGCCGCCAGATGCGCCGCCGTCTGCATCGCCGCGCCGGTCTCGCCCTCCTCGGGCACCGGCGGCGCGGCATCGGGTGCGATTACATCGCTTTCATCCAGTTCGATCAGAACGGGGCCTTTGCTCATAACTTGTCCCCCAGCAGAAACTGCGCCGCCCGGTCCAGCCGGATATGCGGCGGCCCCTCTCCCGGTTTCAGGGTCAGGGGCAGCGGGGCAAAGCGCATCACCTCGTAATCGGCGTCCAGCCAAGCCTCGGCCCCCTTGCGCGCGGGGGCCAGTAGATGCCCCGGATCGCTCGGCAGAGCGCCGGGATAGAAGGCCGCGCGCCTGTCCGAGCCCAACAGGCGGCCACGCACCACCGGCAACTCAACCCCGTCATGGGGCACCCGGTCCTCGTCCGTGGCGCGCAGGGCGGCGATGGACATCGCCCCCACCTCGGCCCCGGCAAAGGCCGCCCGGTCACGGGCCTCTCGCAACAAAGCCTCGGTAATGGCGGTCAGTTGCGGGTGCTGTTCGTGGTGCAGGTGGTCCGCCTTGGTCGCGGCAAACAGGATCTTGTCGATCCGCCGTCCCCGGAACAGACGGCTCAGGAAATCATTTCGACCGGGGCGGAAGGCCGACAGGATATCCGCCATGGCCCGGCGCAAATCCTCGACCGCGCGCGGACCGGAATGGATGGCGCCCAGCAGGTCGACCAGAACGATCTGCCGGTCGATCCGCGCGAAATGGTCTCGAAAGAACGGCTTGACCACGTTGCGCTTGTAGCTGTC
>PR_CR_10_Liq_2_inCRDRAFT_1000165_pt1 | contig 19206 bp, 17 predicted proteins | sample PRCRCaboRojoPR_FD_10245 | JGI IMG/M metagenome (IMG submission 10245) | reverse complement strand
TTACACCTTTGGAAATTTAAAACGCCCACTTTATAAATAGTTTTTGCGTTTTAGTTTTCGTGTTTTATTCTTAATTTTTTCAATATTCCTTTCATAACTACCTTTGAAAATATTAGTAAATGTTGTTTTTGGTAATTCTTCTATAACATCTTGTATATTTCGTTTCAAATTGTTATATGTTAATCCTTCTTTCTTTTGTAGTTTTAATTTCATTACACTAAACAAGTTTTAAATAGCATTTGTAAAATGTTGATATGGACGCTGTAAAGTATTTCATTTTCTTTGTTAACTAAATCTTTTATACGTTGATGTCTATGACTACTTGCATTATCCATTATTATTATTTTATTTTTGTATTTATTTACAATATGTTTTCTAAAAAATCATATAATAGTTATATAGTTCAATTTTATATATTATATCTTAATTAAAAATTATTAAATATAATACTCAATATATTTAATAATGAGAGTTAAATTATCAGAAAAATGTAAAGAAGAACGTGAAGAAATTTGTAATAAAATTATTAGCATATTAGATTTAGATGATGAAAACGCATTTATATTGTTAGATTTAGACAATGATACTGAAAAACAAACAGCAATATTAGATATGAAAGAAGAAATACAAAAATATTTTGCTGTTAGCACTATATCTGCTTTCAAACCAAATTTTGATTGTAAACGTCCATACTTGAATATAGTTAGAAGCATATTAAGACAACAAAATTATATTGTTAGTTCAACAAGAGTATCATATAGAAATGGAGAAAATAGAATTAATACAATTAAATATTTTATATTTAGGAATAAATAAATAATTCGTTCAAAATATTTAAAAATAAAATATTTAGTAAATATATAGGATGGGAAAAAAGAAGAAGAAGGAGTTTGAAGGATTTAGGAAAAGTGAGAAATCACCATACAAAACCATCAAGACTACACTCAAATCTATATTAAGGAATAAAACAGAGGTTCTACCATGTATCAACAACCTTGTATGTGAACTGAATGATTTAGTAATTCATTCATATCAGTTTATTCGGTTGTATATTTTAGAGTGTTTCAATAATAAGGAAGAAATACCAAAGATAAATGATAAGTTCATTAGTTATTGTATTAAAACATTAGGAGTTCGAGATAATCGCGGTAAGAAAAGTAAAGATACAGAATTACTGGATAAACTACATAATTTTTATGAATCAATATATCAACCACTTCTTAATCATGAACCAGTTTCTCTGAAAAACAAAAGTTATATGATACCCTATTTAGCAATCCAAATTCATACATCATTACATAACAACATACAAGAAAGATTTTGTCAGCATTTATTACGCTTTATCAATAAAACAACGACGCATTTAGAGTGTGATAAATCTACGTTATTTCAATTCAAAAAACAATTGTTTCAAATGGAAGAAACCGATGTATTATTTGATGAATGGAAACATACTCATTTACACAACATATTACCAAGTGAAATAAAAAAGTCTATTTATTATGAAGTGAAAGTAAAACCATTTGATTATTTGAAAGGAATGTTGTATATGAATAGTGTGTTGGAAAAGGAAGGACATAAACTATTTCAACCATTACCTCTTCGTAATAATATTATCCCCAAACATATTATTTTAGATACTGGTTGTATTGTGGATTACTTTACTCCAAAAGTAGACAACGAAGGAAATAAAATAAAAAAGGGTGAATTACTCAAAGCAATCAAAGAAAACCAATATGAAGTATGGAATAATTTATTGAACTTACAACATAAAATATTCAAAAACAAACATTATCAATTTCATTACCAAATACAAACTGATGGATTTAGTTGCTGTTTGTTGTTTATTCGTAAAGATTTGAAGGATAAAAAATGGGGNTCTAAATTACCNGTTGTAAATGATGATGAGTTTTACAATATTGAAGATTTACCAAAAGAAACACTAGACACACTAAAAAACAAAACAATTGTAGGTTGTGACCCAGGTAAACATAGTTTAGTGTATATGATGGATGATAAACGAAACAAATTACAATACACGGCATCACAACGAAAGGTAGAAAGTTATGGAAAACGTAATCAACGTATCTTACTTCAAGAAAAGAAACGTAATAACATTATTCAAAAAGAAACTGAATTGACACTACAAAATAGTAAATCGGTTGATGTTGAAGTATTCAAAAGGTATTTGGTTGAAAAAACTAAACTAAATGAAGAAGTAAAAGAGTTTTATCAAAGAGAAGTATGGAGAAAAATGGGTTTTAGACAATATAGTTATGGTAAGAAATCAATAGATACTTTTTTGAATAAAATAAAAGAAACGTTTGGTGAGAACTTATTGATTGGTTATGGTAATTGGAGTAGGTCTACACAAATGAAACACATTATGCCTACGATGAATAAAGGATTACGAAAGTTAATTCATAAAAAGTATGATACGATAACAATAAACGAGTGTTATACTTCTCAAAAATGTTGTGATTGCTTTGGAGATTTGGAATATTACAGAAATAAACAATTGAAAAAAGAATTTCGCCTTTTGGTATGTTCTAACTGCGTGAGTTGCGAAAACAAAAAAATCGTATTTAGAACACGAGACGCAAATTCAGCAATCAACATCATGAAACTTACAAAGTTATGGATTGAAAAACAAGAACGACCTTGTGAGTTTCAAAAATCAAATTCGTCTTTCACCATTTCATATAAAAAAGAGATGGAAAAAGTTAGACAATCGTAAGGTGAAATTCCTTACTATTGATTTTACACTTTTATTAATTTAATTCGTCTAGTGGGCGTTTTAAATTTCCAAAGGTGTAAAAAACAATAATTTAATATATAGATAATATAAATATGTCAGAATTATTTGAAAAAAACATAGAACCTTATAAACCTATTTTTTTAAGGGATACAAAAATAGATATAATCGAACGTGATAAAATTAATAGATTAATGGGTTTAGTATATAAAATAAATACATCACAAATACCACAATATGAAAAATTACCCGAATTAAAGGATGAGCCTATTATAGAACCTTCATATGATAATAAAACGTTTAATACACAAATTTATAAAGGTCCAGTTACATCTCTCTCAACAAAACGAAAAGCACGTATAAAACCGACAACAATACAAACAAAAACAGATGAATTTAATATTGATGAGTATCGTCGTATGTTATTAACAAAACAACAACCTAAAATATTAAAAGCGTCAGAATATATATTGGATAATCGTGAGATTTTTCCAAGATTTATTGAACAATTATTCAAACCCTATACATTAGATGATAAAACACAAAAATCATCTGATGATGAATATACACTTCTTCCTCATCAAAGAATAATTCGTGATTATTTATCAATTGAAACACCTTATAGAGGTTTATTATTATATCATGGTCTTGGAAGTGGTAAAACGTGTGCTTCTATTGGTGTAGCGGAAGCATTAAAATCATATAAAGAAATTGTTGTAATGACACCAGCATTTTTAAGAAATAATTTTATAAAGGAATTAAAACAGTGTGGTGACTTTTTATTTCGTTTAAATCAACATTGGGTTTATTATCAATTTGATAAGAAAAATCCAGTTATAAATAAATTAATACGTATATTTCCATTAACAGAAGATTATTTAAAGTCACAAGGTGGTATTTGGTTAGCAAAATATCATAAATCTCCAAATTATAATTTATTAACTGACGAAGAAAAAAAATCATTAAATCAGCAAATTGATGAAATGATACGTGCAAAATATCAATTCATAAATTACAATGGTATAACTGAAGATAATTATAATATGTTAACAGATAATAGAACCATAAATCCTTTTGATAATAAAGTTATTATTATTGATGAAGTTCATAATTTTATTGTAACCATCATAAATAGTATAAATAGTGGTAAAGATAATGTTGCAACATCAATGTATTCTTTTTTAAAATCTGCAGAAAATTGTAAGATTGTTTTTTTATCTGGAACACCTATTGTAAATTATCCAAATGAATTAGGTATATTATTTAATATGCTTCGTGGAAATATTAAAATGTTTTCGTTTTATTTAAATTCAGAAGATAACATAAAACAAGAACAGGTTGAAAGTATATTAGAACCAATATTAGATATTGATTATTTAGAATACAACCCATCAACTAAAATATTAAATATTATTAGAAATCCTTATGGGTTTTATAAAGTATATGATTATGGTGATAAAACACAAAAAAAATACAAAACATTGAAAAAAGGAATTCTTAAGAAAAAACAGTCTACCACACGAAGAAAGAAGAATGTTACATTTAAAGGTGGGAGACGAAAAACTAAAGGTGTTAGAAGAAAAGATCATTATAAGAATGATATATCGTTTGAACGTTTAATTAAGAATATATTGAAAGAGAATGGTATGAATGTTGAAAAAGTGACTAAAGAATACTTTGACGCTTTACCTGATGATTTAGATACATTTACAAACATGTTTATTAAAAATACAAAGAAAGGTGAAATAATGAATGAAAATTCATTAAAAAGACGTATATTAGGTTTAACATCATACTTTCACGGTTCAAATGAAGATTTACTACCAACAAAACACGAAGAACAAATTATAGAAATACCATTTGGTGAGTATCAATATAATGAATACATTAAAATTCGTAATGAAGAAATAAGAAAACAAAAACGTGCTGATAAAAAGAAAAAAATAGGTTTATTTTCATCCGCTCAAGGTTCGTATCGTACATTTTCACGTTTATGTTGTAATTTTGTATTTCCAGAAACAATATCAAGACCTAAACGTAGTAAAGATGTTGACCAAAAAGAATATGATACGCTCATTAAAAACGCGATTGATGATATAAAAAATCACGAAGATGATTATTTATCAGAAGAAAACATAGAAAAGTATTCACCAAAGATGTATGAAATATTAAATCATATGAAGACACATCAAAATAATGGATGTCAATTATTATATTCACAATTTCGTTCTGTTGAAGGTATTGAAATAATGAAACATGTTCTTATTAAGAATGGATATGAAGAATTTAAAATATCAAAAGATGAGAGCGGTGACTGGGTTTTAAATATGAACAATTATGATAAACCAACATTTGTTTTACATACAGGTAAAGAACCAGGTGAAATCAAAGAAATATACCGTAATATTTTTAATAGTGATTGGGATAAAGTTCCTGAAAGTTTAATCAATGGATTGAAGACGTTAATGAATGTTGATATGACACGTAAAAATATTTATGGTGATATTATTCAAACAATTATAATTAGTGAGTCAGGTAGTGAGGGTATTGATTTGAAGAACGTTCAATACGTTCATATTATGGAACCATATTGGAATTATGTTCGTATAAAACAAGTCATTGGTCGTGCGGTTCGTTTAAAATCACATTTAGACTTACCAGAAGATAAACGTGAGGTACATATATATATTTATTTAATGAAGTTTTCAGATGAACAAATTGAAATATTACCAAAAGAGATTAAAATATATGATAGTAGTCGTGAGAATAAAAACAAATATTTAACAACTGACCAATCATTATGGGAGATATCATTAATAAAAGATAAAATTAATACAGAATTAATACGATGTGTTAAAGAAGCTTCTATGGATTGTTTGTTATACCCTGAACAAAGTTCTAAAGAAGGATTAAAATGTTTCGTATTTGATACAAATGATCCAGATAAACGTGCTTATCGTGCATCGTATGAACAAGAACAGACAGACCAGATTGAAGAATTGAACTATAATGTTGTAGAGAGAAGACTAAAAGCAACAAAAGATGGTAAATATTTAATAGATTTAGACACAAAACAGGTATTTAACAATGAAACTTATAAACAAACCTCACAACTAATACAAATAGGGACATATAATCCTAAAACACGAAGCGTTCGTCCTATATAATAAAAATGTAACTAATTATTATGATTATATTTTATTTTATTCTTTCTCTCTGTGTATTCTATGTAATACAAGTTGTCTCAAGAAAAATATCGTCACCATTTTGGTGTAAACAACCCATTGACACATTCCATTTTTCTTATTTAACTCCTTTTAAAAGATTATTTATAAAAAAAACACCGTTTCAAACATTAACAGAAAATTATGATACAATACATGATTGTATTCCTTTATATGATGTAAAAGAGATTGATATAAGTTTAATATCAAAACCTTATATAGAATGCTTAAATCATAATTATGTAGAACAAGATGGTTGGACATATAATATAAATCATAAAGTTATTCAAGATTGTTATTCTAAACTTATATGTTCTAATGATGGTGGTTTTGTATCTTCACCATTACAATTCTTTGAAAACGGTCATCAACATCGTTTTTGGTCAGTAGATATGTTTTGTATTCATCCTTATTCAAGAGGTAAACGTAAGGCACCACAATTTATTTCTTCATTTGTTTCACAGATGTTTAAATATGGTTATAAACAATTCATATTTAAATTAGAATATAAACCATTAAAATATATATCACCACATATTGAATACAATTCTTGTTTATATGACACTTATAAATGGGATAAATATAGAAGTAGTGAAAGTTTATTAATTGAAGACCCTAAAGATATATATCATTTGTTATATTGTCCTGAATATGTAGATTATTTATGTATTCCTTCATTTGATATATTATATAGTTGGATACAACATAAATGTGTATTTTTAATAAAATATAAATCATCTTTATTCATATTTCGTGATGAATACGTTCAATATTTTAAAAAACGTGTTCTTAATTTCATAGGTTGTATACATATCACGCGGAGAGAAATGGAGTATTCATTGAATGATTTAAATTATGTGCTATCAACAATACCAGTAAAATTCCGTTATTTATGGATTGAACCATTTTCAAATTCATTTCAAGATATAGTAAATAAAGTTCATAAACCTATAAAAATAGTACCAATGTATTATTACTTTTATAATACATGGATACCTACAAAAATAAATCCTAAACATTCATTTATTATTATCTAATATATTTACCAACTTTTGTGAATGAATCAATCATAAATATTGTAAATATTCCTAAAAAACAATATAGAATAAGTTCTTCCGTCGTATTATTTGTTTCTTGTTGTTGTTTTTCTTCAAGTAAATGTATCATATAATTTAAACGATTTAATAATTCATTATTTTGATGATGATGCTTTACAGGTTGTTCTTGTTGAATATTTTGAAACATAGGTTGTTGTTCTAATTGTTGTTCTAATTGTTTATAATTCATTCTACGTGTTTTATTCAATAACTTTTTAGATGAAAAATTAGGTTGGGGATATTCTTCAGCGTTTGCGCTGATTGATTTTTCTTCTTCTATTGGTTTAACCTGTTTTTTTGTTGTTCGATTATTATTATGATGTTGTTGTGGTTTATTATGTTCAATAACAACATCATCGTCATCATCACTATCATCATCATCAAATATTTTAAGTAATTTATTTACACGATTTGATTTATTTGTATTTTTATTGTTACTATTATTATTTATTTCATCATAAACAGATATTGATGCTGGTTGTAAAGACATTATATATATACTTCTATTATATTATAATAAAATTATACAAATAAAAAATTGTATTTATAGTATATAAAAAAATAATGTATATAACAGAATTGTTCTTAATTATATTATTTTTAATTGTTGCGTTTCATCGTCCACAACTTCCTCATTTAAATACACATATGTTTAAACTTCTTTTATTATTATTAGTGGTTGTTGTAACTTATCTTAAAGGGTTGTACGCTGGTGTTCTTTTATCTGGTATAATTATTATTATGTTACATACAACTTATGAAGAAGGTATGGAAACTACTTCTTCATCATCTAAAGAAGAAAATACAAAAGATTTATTGGAGTTAGAACAAAGAAAACCTAAATCTTCAACTCATGATGCTGATAGTGCTAATTTAGATAAACAAGATGAAACATTAAGTGAAGATGAACCTAAACCGACAGTATCAAGCACAAAAGAAGAATTCTCTCTTTATAATATATAGAATAATGTTAACAACTATTCAAGAATATATAAAACCGTTAAATAGTAGTATGTATTTCAGTGGTTTAATGATGTTGTTCTTAAATATTGGTTCTAAATATGTAAACCTTAAATTAAGTCCAACACAAGAAATGATATTAAATAGTGAGATCGCTAAACAAATATTAGTATTTACAATTGCTTGGATTGGGACTCGTGATATTATTACATCCTTAATTTTAACTGCTGTATTTTATGTTTTAGTTTTACATTTATTTAATGAAGATAGTAAGTTTTGTATTCTTCCAAAACGAATACAACGTGTTCTTGATTTAAATAATGATGGTGAGGTATCAGAAGAAGAAATAAATAAAGCGGTTGAGATATTAAATAAAGCAAATAAAAAAACAGAAAAGGAACAATATCTTCAATTAATGAATAGTTTTCAAAGTATTTAAATTATAAATTTATATCCATTCATTATAATATGAATAGTATTGAAAGATATTATAATGAATTTAGTAAAACTTATAATAAAATTATTAGTATTTACGAAAAGGTTAAACATAATTCTAAAAAAATAGATGTAAACTCACTTGAAGAACAACTTAATCCTATTAATTTAGTATATATAAAATTAAAAACAAATCTTACAGGTGATACCACATTTTTATTTCAAACTAAATATATTAAATATGGGTTATATGACCGTTCAAGAAGTTATTTTATTTTTAGACGTGGTTTATATTTAGATGACGAAAAATATAAAAAAAGACAGAAAGAGATTAGAGATAGGATTGAAAATAATGAACGAATAAATGTAGAAAATTTTAGAAAAATAATATCATTAAAAAATGATTTAGAACGTATAAGTGAATTAGTAAAACGTTCTACTATATATAGAAGTTCTAATTCAACATACAAAAATTTTATTCAAAGAATGAAATATAAATTAGACAATATAAATAATTTATTAAAAAATAGGTTAACAAGACTTGAAAGATATAATTATAATTTAGCAAAAAGAAATGATGATGATAGTCGTAATTTAAAAGGCAAACAAGAAAATAAAGAACTTGGAGATGTTCTTCGTGAAGAAGATTTTTTATTTGATGATACAGAAAATATTAAAGATTATAACATTAATAAAAAATTATTGAAGGCATTACAAAGTAATAAATATCCTAAAAAACCATTAATAAATAAAATAAAAGAATTACGTAAAACGATATTTAAGAAATATAATATATTTTATGTTACTGAAGACTATAAATTTAATATTGTAAATGTTTTATGGGATGGACGAATTAAACGGTTAAGTGATAAATATATTCCTCCATCATATGATAAAACAAAAACACAAGCATTTTTAATTACACTCAAGTTATATTTATCTTCTGTAAAAGATAGATCACGTGATAGTATATATAACGAACAATGTTTATACCATAAAGTTAAAATAAATGAAGAATTCAAAAATATGAAGGGAGCATTTATTGAAGGGTATCATAATTTTATTGGAAAATTACAAGACAATGATAAACAAAAAATTATTATATCTGATAATAAACGTGTAAAAATAGGTAATGAAAATTATGTGTATGTTATAGGACAGAATACATATAATAAACGTGTAAAAATAGGTAATGAAAATTATGTGTATGTTATACCATCTAATAAATATATACAAACAACAAAAAATGATGATTTATCGTCTTATAATTTAGAACTACCTGACGCACCAACACACCCTGTTGTAATCAAACCGAAATCTATAAAAACCGGTCATTCAATAATATTAAATGGTAATTCAATATCTACTGGAAAGACAATTGTTTTAAATGGTAATTCAATATCTACTGGAAAGACAATTGTTTTAAATGGTAATTCAATATCTACTGGAGAGACAATTGTATTAGATGATAAAATGTCTAAATATGATTTTGTATATGATTTATTAGGGGGTAATATACAATTACAAAAATTAAAAAATAAAATAAAAGAGATAACAAAAATAGATAATTTATATATTAAAGAAGAGACATTTAAACCTTTAATAAATAGAGTTAAAAAACGTATGAATAATGTAAAAGCAGTTGGTTTTTATATAGGAAAAACAAAAGATAAAAATACATATACATTAGAAAATTCTAATACAAAACTAATAATCAAAAATGGTTATATAAGTTTAAATATACCTGAACCTGAATTGAATAATTTCATAATAAAAAATATAAATCAACAGAAAGGCGGAGGTGATTATACATTATCAATACAAATACGTATAGAATTTATACCAATAAACGATAAAAATTCTATAGAAATAAGTTCTTCTAAAAGAAAGAAAGCTAGACGATGAATTACATATCTAAAGATACAATATTTCTCTCTGTGCGTTTACGTCTTGATGAGTTAGAAACTCTTGATTTTCTTGAACTTACATTTTTATTCATATTACGTATCTCTTCCATACTAATTGTATTTTCTTGTTTTTTACGTGGTGTTGGTGGTTTGGTTTGTGTATTTTTAATATTAGATAATAAATCATCTATATTGCTTGGACCTTTCATATCTCGTCGTGTCGGTGTTGTATCGTTATTATCAGAGTGTTCATTCATACTTGGTGTAAATTGTGTTCCAAATCGTTCAGACATATCTACATCATCTGGAGGTTTAGATGTCATATCATTCATAAAATTAGAAAATCCAGGTGATTTTGATTTCATTGTATCTACTGTTGCACGTGTAAATTCTCTTGCTAAATCAGGATTTTGTTTAAATACATTTTCTACATTAGGAGCTAAACTGCTAAACATTGTATTCGTAAAATGAACTGTAACAGCACTACTTAAAATTTGGAAGAACAATTTTAATTCAGGTGCCATAGAATATTTAGTTTTATATTTTTCGTGTAATTGTTCAAATATTTCGTCATAATCATTAATGTTTTCAGCAATACTTTCACTCCATCCTTTAAGTTTTAAATCAAAAGGGTCAACCTTATCATTTAAGAATTCTAAACCATTCACAATCGTTGTTAATAATTGTCCTTGAAATTTTACTGAATTACTCTTTTCTTTTTCTGAAATGATAGTTTCATATTCACCCTTCATTTCTAATAATGATGATTCCATATCATATTGTTTTGTTAATTTTACACCTTTTCTCTTAAGGTCTTCTAATTTTTTAAAGTATTTAAACTTTTCTTTAAATAATTCTTCTTTGCTTTGTTGTTCTGATGATGAAATATGAATTGTATGATCGGGTTCAACAGGAACTTCGTTTATTTTTTGATAACCATCCCACGTTTTTTCAGTCGTAGTTGGTTGTGATTTATTATCTTTTTCAGAATTGCTTGAACTACCACTACCGAATAACCCAGAGAGAAATCCTACATTTTTTTTTGTTGGTTGTTCTTGATTTTCATTCTCTTTCGTGGTTGATGACGACGTTTGTTCTATAGATTTTTCTAATTCTTTTTCTAATTCATCTAATGTTTTCAATTCATCTTTGGATTGATTTGTATTTATTGAAGTATTTTGTTTATCTACTAATTTAGGATTCATTAACATTTCAATACCAGGACCAAAATCTACAGATTTTTTTGTATTTTGTTGTTCATTTGTTGTATTTTGTTGTGCGGGTTCTTCATTTATTTTTATAGGTTCTTCAGATTTAGATATTACGATAGGTGAAGTTGTTCCTATATCGTCTAATGTTGATATATCTACATCCACGATATCATTTTTTTCATTCATTNTTCAATAAAATATATATTGTTATATGTTTATTAAATAATACAAAAGTTTTAACTCAATAAACAATATTTTTATAAATATAACTTATACACTGTAATAAACAATCCGCTAAATCATCTTTCTTTTTATGTTTATCAAAAAACTGTTTCCAATATTGTTGTATCGGTATATTATACACACATTCAATACTCGTTTTTTTACGTTTTGTATATGTGCTAATATCTGTATCTATAGAATGAAAACGTTGAAGAATATCTTTTGATAATTTTAGTGATGAATTTACAAATTCAATATGATTCATATTTCTACATATAAACCATTGTGTAATCATGGATTGTATCATAGTCATACGAACCGCGTTATAAGATAATTGATGTTCAATTAAAATAGTTATGTTTGATGTATTCCACCAAGATTGTGACGATAATTTATTATAAAGTTTGGTCAATTCTTTGTTTAAAGATATTCCAATTTCTTGTATGCTATAACTTTTTACTTTTCGTTGTTGTATAGGTTTTATACAAAATAATGATAAATCTAAAATAAGTTTCCATAAAAATTGTAATTGATTTTTATATTGTTTTTGTAACCATATTGTGCTATCATTTTCAATTTGTTGTATATCTTCACTCGTCCATAATGGATTTTCATATGTTTTCATCCATTGTATAAATTCTTTAAATTGATTATGTTTTTTTAAATGTTCTATATATTCTTTAAATATGTTCAGTAAACCTTGTTTTGTTTTACATTTATAATGTATATTTTTTAATTTATAATATTCTTTTGGACAATGAACTCCACAATATGAAGGTGTATACTTTGATTTTTTATTACATTTACAACATTTTTTTATAGGGTTTTCAATAAGATTAATAATATTCCAATCATAAATATGATATATATCTGTAAAACTTTCAAAATCATCATACACACAATACGCTAAATTTTTTATTCCAATATCAAAACTAATATATATCATTATATAATTATATACATTAGTTATTTTTAGTTATAAATTGTTGATTTAATGGATAAGACATTCTTGAATCCAATAAAGTTTTAGAAGCATATATACGTTTCATATCACTATCTTGATAACCATAGTAAGGATGTGTTGGTGGTTCATCTATATTTCTATGAATGTGAGCATATTCTAAAGAATACGGGGTATCAGTATTATGTAATGGAGAGACACCTGTATCATTCATACTATTTTTCAAGTTTTGTTTCATAATATCAGAAGCATGTTTAATTAAAAATTGTCTCTCTTTAAAATTATTTTTATAAGTACAAGACGAAGAATACCAATTTGTATAATTGCGTCCATCATTCATTAATGGTGGAAATGTATCATTATTATTATTCATTATTATATAAATGATATATAAAAAAATTAGTTTATACTTACAATCGTATCTTCGTCATCCTTTTTATTTTGTGAAGAAGAAATATGAGGTTCTAAAAGTTCTATAAGTTCTTTCTTTTTCATTTTTATAGGGTCATCTACGAATGGAATAGCAAGTTTTTTGAGTGTATTAACATTTAATTTACGTAATTCACTTATATTTTTAGGCATTGTATGACCTTCGTTTGTATCATCCTCCTTTTTTATTTGTTCTACAGTGGATACGTCTTGTGTNGTATGATGGTCTAATTGTTTTATTTCAACAGGGATACTTTGTTGAACCTCATAAGTCATATTTGTAATATTTAAATCAACTTTCTTNGTNTNTTCATCATCATTTTCTTCTTCATCATCCGTNGTCATTTCTTCNTCTGTATCTAAAACATTATTTTCATCATCTAAATCTGTNTCTTCACCTTCTGAAACTTCAATTAAATCTTGTTGTGGTTGTTGTTGTAATGATACGTGTTTTATTTCTTCTTTCGTATTTTCTTCTTGTTGTTGTTGTTGAAGTTGTTGTTCCTTTGTAATGTATTGATATACTGCGTGTATTTTATTATGGACGTTTGATGTTTCTTTACGTATATACCAAAATAATAATACAGCACATAATATTGTTAGACCAATACTAATAAAAGATAAGTTCATTGATTTATTCTTATTTTATTTTGTTTTATGAATAGACGCAATACATTTTCTGCGTGTTCAATCATGGATAAAGGATATTTAAACTCTTTTAATACAAAAATTCCACCGTGTGTTTTACAAATTCCTTGTTCTAATTTATAAGTCATTTTAATATTATTTTCTTCAACAATAGATTTCATATATAATAAATTTATAAAGTCATATGTTTTCAGTAACTTACAAACATCGTGATAATGTGTTGTTAAACATAAATGAAGTTTTGGATAATTACTTAATAAATAATATATAAATGAAATTGAAGCACTCGTAGCTTCTAGCGGATTTGTTCCAGAATATAATTCATCAAATATACAAAGTGTGTGTTCATTCGTATTTATATGTTCTAAAATAGTTTTACAGCGTTTTGCTTCAGATTGAAATAAACTATTACGATCATTTGTATCGGGTATATTAATATACGAAAAGAAATGTGTGTATAAGTGTGGAAGTCTTGTTCCTTTATCATAACAACCAACACCAAATTGTTGTGTCAATAGACTTGAGAATAGAATACTCTTTAATAATGTTGTTTTACCAGAAGCGTTTACACCAGTTATAATTTGTCCTCGTTTATTAAATTTAACATTATTTTTAATACTATTGTTTATTAATGGATAATATAAATTTTTAAATTTATTATATGGACCTTTAAATGAACAATAATTTATAATATTCTTCTTCTCTCCAAGACATCTTGACAATGAACACAAAAGTTCATAATACCCGTTCCACTCATACATATCTTCTATTATTAAATGATTTGAATCATGATACGTTATACTATAAAAATCATACATTAATGTTCCTAAAGAAGAAATCGTATGAATTGAAAAATCATTATGATGTTCTAAATATTTGTTATAAAATTCGGTCCAAAGTTTATATTTTTGTTTTAAATAAGATTTATACTTTTTCCACGCTTTTGTTATAGGATGTTTTATTGTATTTATGACTTGTTCTAATGATAATAATGATTGTGACGTTATAGTCTTTAATTGTGTGAAGAATGATGTTATCATTTTTGTTTGTTTATAGTAATCAATTACATTCATTATACTTTTGTAAATGTTATATAAGTATAAACCCGATGTAAATATAATATAAGTTATTGTATTCCAATCTCTACTTCCTTTCATCCATTCATATGCTATATTTGATTTTGAACCAAAAATATGACGGATTAATTGAGCGGTTAAAATAGATTTATAACCATCCCAAGTTAATTTTTCTTTACTTATTATTTTAATAATAATAAATGGTATAATAAAAAAAAGTAATGGTATAGATATTGTGGATAATGGTGATAATATAAGATAATAACTATATACATTAACAAAAGGTTTAGATTGATTTAAATAATTTATATAATCCCAATGTAAATATTGATATTTTTGTTCAAAATCAACAAGTTCTAATTGTTTTATATCATTCCATTCTTCATTCCATTTATCTATTATAGTTTGTTCATATGTCTGTGAAACTTTTGATAATTCTTTTAAACATAATTGACTATCTTTTAAAAAAGATTTATTATTTGTATAATAATTCGTTAATTTTGGTATAAAATGTGAAGAACATTTTGTTTTAGGTTCAAATATTTTATTATACAATTCATCAATATGAATATCATCTTTTAAATTATTTGTAATCTCATATTTATGATTTATAAAATCAATTGGTATTTTCATTCTGTATATAATAGAATAATATATAGAATGAAACATATTAAACGTGTATAATTAAGATGATAGTAAGTAATTGTTAAAGTTTTCTGTTAATTCATCAATCTGTGTTTGATAATAATCTTGAATATATTCTAATTGTTTTATTTGTTTATCTTCTACAAAATTTATCGCTATACCCTTACGACCCCAACGACCTCCACGTCCAATACGATGTAAATATGTGCTGACATCATTTGGTATATCATAATTAATAATGATACGAACTTGTTGAATATCAATACCACGAGCAATAATATCACTTGAAATAAGAACACGATACGCTCCTTGTTTAAATTCTTCCAATGATTGTAATCTTTCTTTCTGTGTCATTGAACCATAAATACTTACAACAGGAAAATTATCATTTCTCATCTGTTGTGTAAGTGTTTGGACACGAGATATTGAATTACAATAAATAATACACTGTGATAAAGTTATTCTATCAAATAAATCCTTTAATGTCATATATTTTTGTGTATCACTCTCCATATTTACATAATATTGTTTTATACCTTCTAATGTAAGTTGCTCACGATTTACAAGAATTTTTATCGGGTCTCTCATAAATCTCATTGATAATTCTTTACACTCATTTGGAAATGTAGCACTAAATAGAGCAACTTGAATATCTTTATCCATATAACGAAAAATATTATATACCTGTTCTTTAAATCCCTTTGATAACATTTCATCAGCTTCATCTAATACAAGTGTTTTTATATCTTCTGTATTTAAAACACCACGTTGAATTAAATCATATACACGCCCTGGAGTTCCAACAACAACTTGTGATGGTTCATTCATTAGTTTTTGTTTATCTTCATTTACAGATGTTCCACCTATCAATAAATGGACGTTTACATTCTTCATAAATTGTGAAATACTTTTTGTCACGTTATAATTTTGTATAGATAACTCACGTGTTGGAGAGAGAATAAGAACCTGTGGGTTCGTATTATTTTTATCAACCTTTGTTAAAGAACCGATTACAAACGCTCCTGTTTTTCCTGTTCCTGATTGTGCTTGTGCTATAACATCGTTCGTTGTCATAAGAGGAATAATTGATTTTTGTTGTATAGGACTTGGTGTATCAAACCCATAAGAATAAATACCACGAAGTAACTCCATAGATAAATTTAATTTTTCTTCATCCCATTGTTCAAATATATAGTTATTAGACATAATACTAATAAAATAATATAAATTAATATTTTTATATTCATATATATGAATAAATATACTTATGATACTATACAAACCTATGTTAAATTATATAAAAATGAAAAATGTATGTTACCAGAGTTAACACAAAAAAGACTTAATCAATTGAAGAATTTTATTTCAGATAAAAATTATTCTGTAATGCCTGTATTTATGAAAAAATCTTATAATAAAAATAAATTCAGTAAGTATAAATCAACTGTTCCAGCAAAAACAGTTCATTCCGCAATTCGTAAAGATAATATATCATTAAAAGAAAAGAGATTAAATAACATCAGAAGATATTTAAATAAATTATCTAAATCAACTTACGATGATATGCAGTTAAGTATTTTAGAAACATTTAAAGAAATGGACGAACATTATCGTTACCGTGTAGCACATTATATATTTGAAATTGCGTCTATGAATAAATTTTATTCTAAATTATATGCTTTATTATATCGTGATTTATGTTCATATTATGAAAATTTTAAGAATGTTATAGATGAACATTTCAAAGAGTTTCTTAAAGGAATAAATAAAATTCATTATGTAAATCCTAAATATGATTATGACGGATATTGTAATTATACGACAATTATACAACAAAAAATAAGTTTCTGTTGTTTTTTAATTGAATTGTTTAACATTCATATTATTGATATTAATATGGTGTTAGATTTAATGTGTGAAATATTAGAAACAGTTCAATGTGCATCTGAAGAAAAAGAGTGTAAAGAAATGAATGAAGATTTAATTCAAATGATCGTTGAAATGCTTAAACTTGATATACATTCTAAAATAACAAATAATGAAAAGTTTAAAGATGAAATATTAACAATACTTAAAGATATTAGTAATTATGATAAAAACATATATCCAGGTATTTCATTAAAAATTAAATTTAAATTAATGGATATTTTATAAAAAAACATAATATATATATATTATATAAATTATGTCATTAATAGATAAAAATCCTAATAAAATACAAAATATTGATGTTGGAAAAGAATCAGGTATTTGGATATATAAGTTCAGAGAATTTGATTTTTACGTAAATATTGCTGTTGGTATTGGTGTTAAATCTGATAATGAATATTATTTTGCTATTTATTTAGTTGAAAGACGAAAACATACTAAACCAGAAAAACTTCGTTTTGATTTCGTTAAGAAAATTGGATATTTTAAAATTAATGAAAATGAAATAGAATTAGATGATAATATTTATGTTTTGAAAGATAATCGTAACATTAAAATTGGAAAAAGTATTGATGACGGATACATTACATTAAATGATGTAGAAGGTATGGATAAAATTAACATACAAGAATATGAGTTATTTGATAAGACTATACCAAAAGAAGAATTAAAAATAAAATCTCCTGAAGAAGAACTTAAAGAAATAAATCGTTTAGCACGAGAAGAATATAAACCACGAACTGAAAGTAAACAAGATAAAGAAGAACATTCTGTAAAGATAGGAACAATTATACTTGATAATTTAAAAAATGCTTATAGTGTTTATCAAAGAGAACAATCACCATCACCAATTGATATTTCAACTATATGTGATTATGAAGATTTATGTTCAAAGATGGAAAAAACAAAGAATTATACAAGAGAACGTGGTGGAGACCCTAATGAAATTTTTAGTATGATACTTGAACGATTAAAAGAAAACGAAACAAATAGAGAAAGAATTAATGAATTATTTGGGACTGTTAATGATGATGACAATTTAAATCATCATATTTATTATGTGACAGATGAGAATGTAACAACGACACCAGATGGAAAAAATATATTAAATAAGGAAACTATTAGTCTTGATAAAAAAGGAACTTATTTATGGATTAATTCAGTAAATCAAGATAATAAAATAAATAAAATTAATGAAGACTTAATTGATGGTTATAATATCAATTCTATAATATTATTTAATAGTGCGAAGAAACATTATATAACCATCATTAAAAAAGGTGATAGTTATCATTTATTAGACGATACAAAAGAAAATGTAGAAAGATTATCTACGATTGAAGAAATTAATAATAAAATTAATGAGGATAGTTATTATGTTACTTCTTTAGTTCTTCAAAAAAATGATACTGAAACAAGAAATATGGTTGTTAAGAATTTTAAAAATAGTCGTAATTTATGTTTTTTATCTTCTTTATATCAAGTATTATTCAATATGCCGGAATTTATGAAGTTAATTACTAATGACGAAACATCAGGTTCTACACAACCTGGAACAACCACTGAACAATCTACTGAACAATCTACTGAACAATCTACTGAACAATCTACTGAACAAACTGGAACAACTCCTGGACAACCCGAAACAACTCCTGGACAACCCGAAACAACTTCTGAACAACCTGGAACAACTCCTGGACAACCCGA